>Ga0335070_10000545_pt1 | contig 42194 bp, 45 predicted proteins | sample Lox_Sample_13_FD_206722 | JGI IMG/M metagenome (GOLD analysis project Ga0335070, IMG submission 206722) | Soil microbial communities from Loxahatchee National Wildlife Refuge, Florida, United States - Lox_Sample_1.3 | ecosystem: Environmental > Terrestrial > Soil > Wetlands | place: USA... | reverse complement strand
ATCAGATACGAAGACCAATGTCAAGAAAAAAATGAATGCGAATTTGCTCGGGTCACACAGCGAATCAAATTTGCAGTTCTTCAGAGAAGTTAAGAAGTTTGACCAGTACTAATTACGGAATTGCTGTTTCTTATTCGCCTTTTTCGAGGCTTGCACTTACGGTACAACCGGAAAGCAGCGGTCTCGCTCAAATATCCAGTGTGTGGGGTATCGCTCTGCCACGTTCCTCAAAATACTGTTACACTTGATGTATGCAAAAAAGGAGTGCAGGGATTCTTCTGTACCGCCTTAGGGATGGGCAATTGGGGGTCTTTCTGGTTCACCCTGGAGGTCCATTTTGGGTGCGCAAGGATGTTGGCGCATGGTCCATACCCAAGGGAGAGTATGATGAAGGTGAAGAGCCCCTCACGGCCGCACAGAGGGAATTTGAGGAGGAGACAGGATTCATCATATCGGGGACTTTCATTCCCCTTTCCCCTGTGAAACTGAGAAGCGGAAAGGTCCTCATTGCCTGGGCTGTCAAGGGCGACTGTGATCCCTCTGCGATAAGGTCAAACACCTTCACGATGGAGTGGCCTCCAGGGTCAGACAGGCAGGAGGAATTCCCGGAAGTCGACCGGGCAGAGTGGTTTGATATTAAAGAGGCAAAAAAGAAGATAAGTCCCGGGCAGAAGGAGCTGCTTGAGGAGTTGTGCAGAGTCGTGTCTCACGAAAGGGATTAAGTCACCCCCCTCCCGTTACTTCTTCAGGTTGTACTTCAGAATCTTGTAACCTATTTGTCTCGGCGTAATGCCAAGAACCCTTGCTGCTTTTGCCTGCACCCACCCTGTCTTTTCGAGGGCCGCAACGAGCCTCAACCGCTCAGTCTCTTCAATCGTAGACTTCAGTGAACCCTTTGTCAGGCCTTCCTGCGGTCCCACAGGCATTCTGATGGTCATCGGCAAGTCGGGGGCTCCAATTGAAGGTCTGTGAGACATGACAACGAGCCGTTCGAGAGTATTTTCGAGTTCACGGACATTACCGGGCCAGTCATAATCCATAAAGACCTCGAGCGCCTCTGACGAAATTGATACCCTTTTTCTGTTTTCCTCGTTGAGCCTCTTCAGGAAGAAGTCGGCGAGAAGGGGTATATCGTCCTTCCTCTCTCTCAGAGCAGGGAGTGCGATGGGTACCACGTTCAGTCGGTAATAGAGGTCTTCCCTGAACTGACCGTTCTTCACAAGGTCTTCGAGGTTCCTGCTCGTTGCTGCAACGAGCCTAACATCTACCCTGATCGTTCGTTCCGCTCCGACGCGCTCGAATTCCCTTTCCTGGAGAACGCGAAGGATCTTCGGCTGGAGGTTGACGGGGAGGTCTCCGATTTCGTCCAGAAAGAGCGTGCCTTTATCAGCAATCTCGAACTTGCCCTTTCGCAGTGATATGGCGCCGGTAAAGGCCCCTTTCTCATGCCCAAAGAGTTCGGACTCGAGGAGGCCTTCGGGAATGGAAGCGCAATTGAACTTTACAAAGGGACCTTTTGTCCGCGGGCTCATATAATGGATCGCCTTCGCGATAAGTTCCTTCCCCGTTCCGCTCTCACCGCGGAGAAGGACCGTAGCCTTTGAGGCAGAAACCCGGTGGACGGCCTCGAAGACTTCCTGCATCCTTTCCGACCGGCCGATCATGTTCTCTATGCTGTATTTGCCCTTCAGCTCCCTGCGCAGTTCCTCGGTCTCTTCGAGAAGGGCCTCTTTTTCTTTCTCTATCTCTCTCGTCAACTTCACCGATTGCGCAATGAGAGACGCGATGATCTTCAGGAGCCTCAGATCTTCTTCAAAGGAGACCCCCTTTGAGCTGAATAGCCTGTCAACACTGAGCACGCCAAGGACCTCGGCCTTAAACTTTATCGGGACACACAGGAAGGCGACATTGTCCCTGCTCACTTCCCTCCTTGCCCCGGTCTTATTGAGAAAAAGCGGTTCATCACCGACATTGGGAATCACAATCGGCGAACCGAGCTTCGCGACCCTTCCTATGATCCCTTCTCCCAGTTTATATCTCCCCCTTTTGATCTCCTCTTCGGTGAGACCGTGGGAGACGACGATGACGATCTCGCTGTCTTCCTTGAGGGCAACGGTCCCTCGCTTCATATCCATAAACTCGGCAAGAACCCGCATCGCACCTTTGAGCGTTGCCTTGAGGTTAAGGGACGATCCGAGGATCTTGCTGATTTCGTAGAGAGCCGAAAGTTCTACTCGTTTATAATCCTTGGTCATGGGATACTTTAGCGAAATCGTTGAGTCAAAAGCAATCATGCCTGGTCTTTGGTCATGGGTTGCCTCAAGAATGGGCACTGCGACCCCCCTGCTCCAAAAATATCTTTATTGTACGACCGCCGGCATGTGGCATAGTTGTTGATATCGTTGAATGAAAGATGTCTGTCCTGATACTGAAAAATACACCCGCGGAAGGTCCCGGCACAATCGAAGATTTTCTTCGTGAACACGGGTACCGTTACTCCGTGGTCGACCTTCAGGAGGACCCTGTCCCTGATGCCGCTAATTTTAACACCCTGGTGATGATGGGAGGGCCCATGAGCGTGAATGAGGAGGATCGCTACCCGTACATCACCGAGGAGATTCTGACTGTCAGGGACTTCGTCTCATCGCGAAGGAGGGTTTTTGGCGTATGCCTCGGTGCACAGATCATGGCAAAGGCCCTCGGTGCGAGGGTCTATGTAGGTCCCCGGAAGGAGATAGGATGGTATGATCTCGAACTCACCGAAGAGGGGAAGGACGATCCCGTAATGAAGAAACTCTCGCCGCAATCGGTGACAGGTGAGTCCCTGAAAACATTCAGAGTCTTTCAATGGCACGGAGAGACATTCGACATCCCCGCAGGGGCTGTGAGGCTTGCCCGGTCTGAACTCTATCCCCATCAGGCATTCAGATACGGGACCATGGCCTACGCCTTTCAGTTTCACATAGAAGTGAGGAAGGAGATGATCTACGAATGGTTGAAAGACGAACCTGTGGATATGAGAGGGATAAGAGAAGAGACGGAGAGGCTCTTTGACGGCTATCTCGAGAGGACACGAAGTTTTTACAAGGCCTTTTTTGGAGCAGGCGTGAGGGAATAGGCGGCAGGCAGCGGTGAAAAGCAAATAGTATCTGTGACCGGGGCTTTTTCCGTTAACCGGGAACCAAAGGTGATAGGAGGTGAGATATGAAGAAGATAGAAGCTGTTATCAAGCCCTTCAAGCTCGACGAGGTGAAGGATGCCCTGAACGAGATCGGTGTTCAGGGAATGACCGTTACTGAAGTGAAGGGATTCGGGAGACAGAAAGGGCATACCGAGCTTTACCGGGGAGCCGAGTATGTGATCGATTTTATCCCCAAGATCAAGATCGAGATCGTGACCTCTGACGGCCTGGCACAGAAGGTTGTGACGACCATAGAGAAGGCTGCAAAGACCGGTAAGATAGGAGACGGCAAGATCTTTGTCTATTCCATTGAGGATGTGATAAGGATCAGGACAGGTGAACGCGGAGAAACGGCGCTATAACAATAACAATGGTCAATGGGTGATCTTCGGTTTCCTGCGGAAACGCTGAAATCGGCGACAGACAGTAATCAATGAAACGATGAGGAGGAGAAGTATGACACCAAAAGATGTAATCAAGATGGCCCAAGAAAACAAGGCGGTCATGGCGAATTTCAAGTTCCTTGACTTTCCCGGTATCTGGCAGCATTTTGCTGTACCGGTAGCAGAACTGAGGGAGGAGATTTTTGAAGAGGGTCTGGGATTTGACGGCTCTTCAATAAGGGGATGGCAGGCGATCCACACCTCTGACATGCTGATCATCCCCGATCCCGAGACCGCTTTTATGGACCCCTTCATGGAGTACCCTACGATAAGCCTGATCTGCAACATCGTTGACCCTATAACGAAAGAGTACTACACGAGGGATCCTCGCTATATAGCCCAGAAGGCAGAGAACTATCTCAAATCTACCAAAATTGGTGATACTGCCTATTTCGGCCCCGAGGCTGAATTTTTCATCTTCGACAACATTCAGTTCGATCAAAACTCTCACAGCGGATACTATTTCCTCGATTCCTCGGAAGGCATCTGGAATTCCGGCCGTGATGAGAACCCGAACCTCGGTTACAAGCCAAGACATAAAGAGGGTTACTTCCCCGTTCCGCCGACGGACAGCCTGGTCAACCTTCGGACAGAGATGGTCATGGAGATGCTGAAGTGTGGTATTTATATTGAGCGAGAACACCACGAGGTAGCAACGGCAGGACAGGCCGAGATTGACATGAGATTTGACTCTCTCGTCAAGATGGCCGACAAGCTGATGATGTTCAAATATATCATCAAGAATGTCGCAAGGAGACATTGCAAAACCGTCACCTTTATGCCGAAGCCCATATTTGGAGACAACGGCTCAGGCATGCATGTTCACCAGAGTGTCTGGAAGGGCGGCAAACCCCTGTTTGCGGGCAATGGATATGCCGGCCTCAGCGATCTCGCCCTTTACTACATCGGAGGAGTCCTCAAGCATGCCCCTGCACTCGCTGCCTTGACGAACCCGACTACGAACTCCTATAAGAGGCTGACCCCGGGCTTTGAGGCGCCGGTCAATCTCGCGTATTCGGCAAGAAACCGTTCAGCATGCGTAAGGATTCCGACTTATTCCGCAAGTCCGAAGGCAAAGAGGGCCGAGGTCAGGTTCCCCGATCCCTCCTGTAACGGCTATCTCGCCTTTGCGGCCATGCTCATGGCGGGATTGGACGGTATTGAGAATAAGATTCATCCCGGTGAGGCCCTCGATAAGGACATTTACGAACTCGGCCCTGAAGAGCTGGCGTCGGTTCCGACCATGCCTGCAAGTCTTGACGAGGCCCTCAACAACCTTGAAGCGGACAATGAATTCTTGCGGAAAGGTGATGTCTTCACCAACGATGCCCTTGATACATGGATCAGTTACAAGAGGACGAGGGAAGTGGATGCGCTCAGACTCAGGCCCCATCCCTATGAGTTCTTCCTCTACTACGACATGTAAGAAGATTTCAGAAGAGAGCGTAAAGGTCAAGGCTGAGGTCAGGAGCCCCCTCAGCCTTGACCTTTCAAAGAGGATGCGCTACTTTACTGCCTCATACACCCTGCCCACGATACCTTCTGACGGTCTTAATGTTTTTCCTCCCGGTCTCCATTTCGCAGGACAGACTTCTTCGGGAGACTGCCATACGTAACTGAACGCTTCAACTTTTCTCACGAGCTCTTCGGCGTTCCTTCCCACGTTAAAATAATTTATTTCACTGCTGACAAGAACGCCATCAGGATTGACAATAAAGGTTCCGCGCAAGGCTAATCCGCTCTCGTCATCGTAGACGCCAAAGAGCTTCGAGACGGTGCCTTTTGGATCGGCTCCCATATGATAGCGGACATTCTCGATAAGCTTTTCCTGATGGAACCATCCGTAATGGACGAATTTTGTATCCGTACTGACTGATAGGACTTCGCAGGTAAGCTTCGTAAGCTCCTGGTGTCTGTCCGCCAAATCGGCAAGCTCCGTTGGGCAGATAAACGTGAAATCTGCCGGATAAAAAACGAGTACTGTCCACTTCTTTGCCTTCTTTGCTCCGGAAAGACTGAATTTCGAAAACTTTCCGTCTGCCGGTTCAAATGTTTCGAGTTCAAAATCAGGTACTGCCTGGCCGATACGTATTCCACAGCATACTTCACTCATGTGCTTTCCTCCTCGGTGTAAAAAGGTTTTATGAAGCCTCCATCCTTAAAGATGGGCCCTTCTGCGCAGTGTCTTTCGATCTGTTCCCTGACACGCTCACTCTCTTCCCGTCATTGCCCTTCTGTCCTTGAGAGCAATCGACAGATGCCCTCGGTCAACTCCTGATATTATTGTACAGCAGATTTTTCTTGTTGCAAGAGGTGGTCTTGGGCATCTGTTCCCGTTAGTCCCTTCCCTTGCATCTCGGGCAGATACCATAGAATTCTATGTGCTTTCCGATCACTTGAAAATCTTCGACCTCCCCCTTCGGTATATGAAGCTCAAAGGAACGGTGAATGTCCACAATCCTCTTGCACTGTACGCATATGAGGTGATGATGGGGCTCGGTATTGGGATCAAATCTTTTCTTGTCAGCGTCTATGGTCAGTTCGAGGACTCCGCCCCGCTGCCGCAACACGTCAAGAGTGTTATAGACCGTAGCAAAAGACATAGTCGGAAACTTCTTTGACACGGCCCTGTATACTTCATCGGCCGATGGATGACGCGTGTTGCCGTCAAGATAATCGAGTATTGCCAATCGCTGCGGCGTTAACTTGAAGCCGAGGTGTTTATATTTCTCCACAGGTGATCTCTCCTTACTATTCTTAGTAAATAATTAATATCATATTAGAATAATTATTGTCAACAAGTTTTTGGGAGTTCGTATGAAGCAATGGCGTGCGTGCGTTCAGGGTTGACAACGTCCATTGAAAGCGGTATAGGTATAAGTAAGTAAGTTTGAAGGAGCGCTGAAACAAACCGGAGGGCGGGCTGCTCATCTCCGCTCAACAGGAAGGAAGGAGGGTTTTATGCCGTATTACGTTATTTTGACTAGGCTGACCGACGAGGGGAGGAAGACCCTCAAACAGAAGCCTGAGAGGTTGCTGGAGGTGAACAAGGAGATTGAGCATATGGGTGTGAAGGTTCACAAGCAATATGCGGTCCTCGGCCCCTATGATTTTGTTAACATCTTGGAGGCTCCGGACAACGAGACGATCATGAAGATGTCAGTCGAGATCGGTTCGAGAGGTTCTGTTCAGCTCCTGACCCTTGCCGCCGACCCCGTAGAGGACTTCATCAAGAAACTGAAATAACCTGCCTCTTGAAAAATAGAGGCTCCACGCCTCTCTTCGCCTGTGAGATCCTCCCTTCAGGGAGGGTCTCTTTTTTGCAGCCTCCCTTTGCACCGCTCTTTATTGTCAATCTGTTGACGTTTGAGTCTAAATTATATAAAATGATGCATGTATAAAATCCTTGTCATCGACGACGACGAGACCGTCAGAGATGTCCTCCATTCCTTTCTCACTTCAAAAGGGTTCGATGTCACCATGATAAGCGACGGAACGCGTGGCATCGATCTGATCAAGGAGGAGAGATTTGATCTTCTGCTGACTGATCTCGTTATGCCCGGCATGAGCGGAATGGATGTCCTGAGAGAAGTCTGCGAGCTGGGAGTAAATGTCCCTGTTATCATGATTACCGGTTTTGGAACCGTCCAGAACGCTGTTGAGGCAATGAAGGTAGGCGCCTTTGACTATATCAGCAAGCCCTTTGTCCTTGATGAGTTGCTCTTGATTATCGACAGAGCCCTCGGTGTTTCGAGACTCCAGAAGGAAAACCAGATGCTGAAGATGCAGCTCAAGAAGAAGTATAACTTCACTGGTATCATCGGCGATTCACCCCATATGCAGAGGGTATATGAAATGATCGAAAAGATAGCCGACACGGACAGCACCGTTATGATCACCGGTGAGAGCGGCACAGGGAAGGAACTCATTGCCAAGACGATTCATTATAACAGTTCCCGCTCTCAGGGACCCTTTGTGCCATTGAATTGCGCGGCAATTCCCAAGGACCTCCTCGAGTCCGAGCTCTTTGGCCACGAAAAGGGCGCCTTTACTGGAGCCGTCAATACAAGGATCGGCAGGTTTGAACTCGCCCATAACGGGACTCTTTTCCTTGATGAGATCGGCGAGCTGGATCCGGGATTGCAGGTCAAATTGCTGAGGGTCCTCCAGGAGAGGGAGTTCGAGAGAGTTGGCGGGGTCAAGACGATCAAGGTGGATGTCAGGATTCTTGCTGCGACGAACAAGGATCTCGAAAAAGCGACAAAAGACGGTCTTTTCAGGGAAGACCTCTATTACCGACTCAATGTGATCCCCCTCCACCTTCCTCCTCTTCGGAAGCGCCTTGACGACATCCCCCTTCTCCTGGATTATTTTGTGACTGAATTCTCAAAGAGGCGGAACAGGGATCGGCTCATCTTCCCCAGGGAAGTCATGGATTGTCTTCTTCGATACCGGTGGCCGGGAAACATACGCGAGTTGGAAAACCTCGTTGAGAGGCTGATGATCCTTGTTAGCGATGATGTCGTGCAGGTCTCGGACCTGCCCGAAAAGTTCCATGAGGCGCTCCCGAAAAAGGATGACGCACATGACCGCGATCGGCAACCTTCAGGCGCTATCGACATTCCTGAATACGGGATTGATCTCAATTCAGTGGTCGGCAACATGGAGAAGGATCTGATCCTCAGGGCCCTTGAAAAGACCGGTGGGGTAAGAAGCAAGGCTGCTACCCTCCTCGGACTGAACAGGACGACCCTGATCGAGAAGATCAAGAAGATGGGAATAGAGTTGCGGAAGAGCTAAGCGAGAAACCGCCAACCACGATCATATGTCAGGTATCTGACATATGCCGTTCCCCGATAATCCTTAAAATACAATACGTTTTACTTAGGCACAGTTGTTGCTTTTTCTGGGCCATGAGACTGCTCCTTTGGGCCATCCTGCTGCTGGTTCCTGCCGGGATCGAAGCCGGTAATACAACGGTTCAACCTCAAGCGCTCGAGAGGGCAAGGGAATATGTTGCGGCAAAGAAGTCTGCTGAAGCCGTCGGGATGCTCTCAGCTTACACGCCGACTGCCCGAGAGCTTCCCCTATACCACTACACCTATGCAAAGGCCCTTGATCTTGCAAAGAAGACGTATTCTTCGATAGAACACCTGCGGCTGGCCTATCTTTACGCCCCCAGAAGTGAGATGAAGGAGCTTGCCCTTCTTGATATGGCTGAGGCTTATCAGCGGATGAAGTATGATTCCGAAGCGGCCACGAATTTCATGCTGTTCCTGAAGAACTTTCCCGACTCTCCCTTTCGCGAACGGGCACATTTCGGTCTCGCAGAATCCCTTTACGGGAGCGGCCTCTTCAATGAGGCCCTCGGGCATTATGAGAAGTCAGGCGACACCTGTCAGGCACGGTTCGGAAAGGCTAATGCCCTTCAATCAATGGGTAAGATTGATGAAGCACACGATCTCTACGTCTCCCTGATCGGCAAGAGCAGGGAATGTTCCATCTTATCGAATGAAACGCGGTATAACATCGGAGAGAACTTCAGGCTCTTGGGTAGGCTGCAAGATGCAAAGGCCTATCTCACTGCACTTAAGGTCCCACCCTTCAAGTATCGGGCAGATCTCTCTCTCGGACTTATCGCGGTGGAAGAAGCACGATTTGATTATGCCATCGGGTTCTTCAATTCTGCCCTCCAGTCCCAGGACCGGGTCCTCAGACGCAAGGTGCTCCTCTCCCTTGCTGATCTCCTCGTGAAGACAGGGAAAGAGGAAGACGCAAGGGCACGGCTCTTTGAGATAAAACAGAAGTATCCGTACGGAAAGGACTATGACACCGCCCTTCTCATGCTGGCAACCCTCTATAGGCGTGATGGCAAGTTAAGCGAGGCCGTTGCCCTGCTCAAAGAGCTTGTAATCAGACGTTCCCCGGATCAAAGGGCCCTCGACGAATGCGAAGCTCTTCTTCTTGGAGTGAAGGAGAAGGATGCCGAAGGGTTTCTGAAACTCTGGCACGCCGTTGGACAGTGGCTTATGGAACCAGCCCGTGCAGAATCTCTCATGAAAATGGCAGGCCTGTTGAGGAACTCGGGTAAGGAATTCATCTCCCTTTGCCTGTGGCTGCAAAGGCATGGTTCCAAGAATATAAAGGCCCAGGCCACTCTTCTCCTCGCAGACTACTACGCAGACCTGGGAGAAACTGCTGCCGCAGAAAGATCCATTGGCTCCTTAAGGGTTAAGGACACCAATGACGGCATCCTGCGGGTTAGGGCAAAAATATACTATCAGGGCGGAGACTATCAAAGGGCCCTCGATTCGCTCGTTGCGATCAAAGAGCTGCGGCAGGAGGATCTTCTCCTGCTCCCAGGGATGATGAGGTCGTCAAAGAACATGAAAAAGACCCTTGATTTCTATGAACGGGCCCTTGCAAAAGTCGGTGGACCGCCAAAGGCCTATATTGCTTTTGCCGACAGCCTTTATGAGATGGGAAGAAGGGCCGATTCCCTGAAATACTACCGGGAGGCCGTTGCGAAACAGACGGGAGAGAAAGGGGTCCCTGCCGATGACGCAGCATGGGCCTTCTACCGTATATCGCTCCTCACTCAGGGGAAAGAGTCCCTTGAGGCCTTGGGGAATATCCAGGTGGGGAATGACATATTCGGCAGGGTCGCTGCGGCGAACGCGAGAGAGGCGCATCTGACAGAAAAGGCTGGCGGAGGGTTCTGAATGGATGTAGAACTTCTCAATGAAGCATTCCTTAATTTTACAAAGGCCTCAAAGAGCCTCGAGGCTTACTATGGGGGCCTTCAGGAAAAGGTCAGACACCTGACCACTGAGCTCGAAAAGAAGAACAGAGAACTGAATGAGGCCCTGGCCGATGCTGAAAAGAACAAGGATTACCTGAATGCAATCCTCTACAACCTCGAGGAGGCGATTATTGTGATTAACCCTGATAACAGGGTGACAATGGTTAACAAGTCGGCTGAGGAGCTTCTCGGTGTCACGCTCGCCGACATCGGAGGAAGGGTATTCGAGGATCTCGATTTCTCAATACGGGAAGATGGCTCTGACACCTATCTCTTTGCGGGCGGGAAAAAATACAGCATTATCCTCTCCCATTCTCCTGTCGTGGACTCCGAGGGATTTCTCAGAGGGAACGTGATTCTCATAAAGGATGTTACGAGGCTGAGGGAATTGGAGGTGCACCACGAAAGAAACCAGAGACTCATTGCGATGGGGGAGATGGCGGCAAAGATTGTCCATGAAGTGAGGAACCCGCTCTGCAGCATCGAATTGTTCTCGAGCATGCTCGAGAAGGAACTCAAGGACAACGGCCATAAAGAGCTTGCCCGGGGCATCTCGACGGGGATCGGTAATCTCAATAATATCCTCACCAACATGCTCTTCTTCGCAAGGCCCCACAAGCCTGCGATGAGAAGGATTCGCCTAAATCGCGTGGTGGAGGATTCGACAGAGCTCTTTATCCCTCTCATGGAATCGAGGAAGGTGAGGATCGAGAAGTCGGTCTTTGATTGCGAGATATCAGGAGACGGAGAACTCCTGAAGCAGGTGGTTATGAATATTGTTATAAACGCTATTCAGGCTATGCACGATAGCGGGAATATGGCGGTGACGATGAGAAGGGAGAAAGGTTTTGTCATCGTTGAAGTTGCCGATACCGGTGAGGGGATAGGGAAGGAGAATATGGAGAAGATTTTTGATCCCTTCTTCAGCACAAAGGATGCGGGTACCGGGCTTGGTCTTGCGATTGCGTCCAAGATCATGCAGACTCATAATGGCTATATCAAGGTGAAGAGCGAGGAAGGAGAGGGAAGCACCTTCAGCCTCTGGTTCCCCGATGATCCGGCTCCATCGGGTTCCGGCGACAAAGGAGTCTCATGAGGCATGTAACAGATGCGCGACGAAATTATTGCCCTTTTTTGACACCGGAGGATGAATGAGGACAGAGGAAGTAAAACCGATACTGGTCGTTGATGATGATCCACAGATGAGACTCGCACTGAGAGAAGCGATCCAGAGGCTCGGCCACCGTGTGACGGTTTGCGAGGCCGCATCTGACGCCCTTGCCAAGCTTCAGCAAGCGGGTTTCTCCCTCGTGGTGACCGATATGAAGATGCCGAAAATGGACGGACTCAAGTTCCTGAAAGAGGTTCGGCGCCGCATTGGGAACCTTCCGGTGCTTGTTATTACAGGTTTTGGGACCATAGAGAATGCGGTAGAGACCATGAAAGAAGGCGCAACGGATTATCTCATGAAACCCTTCTCCTTCGATACCCTGGAGAAAGCCATCGATTCAATCATGGCGAGGAGCAGATATGAGAAGGGTATCCTTACGGCAAATCTCGAAATGCAAAAGATCGTGGTCCTTGCAGCGAACCTTGCGGGCAGTGATATTACCGTACTGATTCAGGGTGAGAGCGGAACGGGAAAGGAACTCCTGGCACGGTATATCCACCGGATGAGCAGAAGGGCTGAAAAACCATTTATTGCTGTAAATTGCGCTGCCATCCCTGACAACCTCCTTGAATCTGAGCTCTTTGGGCACGAAAAGGGCGCCTTTACCGGTGCGACAGACAGGAAAAAGGGGAGATTTGAGCTCGCAGACGGAGGGACCCTCCTTCTTGACGAAATCGGCGAGATGTCGATTATGCTCCAGGCGAAACTCCTCAGGGTTCTCCAGGAAAGGGAGATTGACAGGGTTGGAGGAAAGGAGACTGTACCCGTCGACGTGCGGGTAATCGCCACGACGAACAGGGATCTCTACAATGAATGCATGGAAGGCCGCTTCAGAGAAGACCTCTACTACCGGCTGAATGTCTTTCCTATCAAGGTGCCGCCGCTTCGGGAGAGACCCGATGACATCATCTTCCTTGCAAGCCATTTTGTCGAAAAGTTCTCTGTCTTTGCCGGAAGGGACCCAAAGAACTTTTCAGACGAGGCAATAGATCTCCTCATGAACGGATACTGGCGGGGGAATATCAGGGAACTCGAGAATGTCATACAGAGGGCGGTGTTCCTGAGTTCAGGTGAGGTCATCGAGGCAAGAGATCTCATGCTCGACAATGTCGGCAGTGCTGCAAGGACAGCGGTGAACGGGAAGATACGAGACATGGAAAAGGAACTCATCATGCAGACTCTGAAGGATGTGGATGGAAATAAGACGAAGGCTGCAAAGATACTCGGTGTCAGCGTAAGGACAATACGAAACAAGCTCCACGAATATGGGCAAAAATTTCCCACTGGGTAAAAAGTACCGGGAGCGATCGAAGCGGTGAAGCTGAGAGGCTTGAACGTTGGAAAAGAGTCAGCAAAATTCCCCCGTCGTCCTTTGCTCGTCCTCTCTGTTAGAAACGGACGGTTGGTATGTTTCTTGATATAGATTGAGAGTTATGGGCGACGAATTCAAAATATTGACAGACCTCATACGCTACACGACGGTACGGCATGGCGTTATTGTCTCAAATATCGCAAATGTTGACACGCCGAATTACAAGGCCCTCGATGTAAAATTCAATCAGGCCCTTGATGATGCGACCCTGGAACTCAAGACAACGTCCCTGGGACACCAGCGGACTGCCGGTTCAGGATCGTCTCCGGAGATGGAGACAGAGGCAGGAGAGTCCTGGGGCGACAAGAATAACGTTGAACTCGACATGGAAGTGGCGAAGATGACGGAGAACGCCATGCTCTTTCAGGCAGGGGTCACTATGCTTACGAAGAGCATAGGGATGTTCAAGAACGCTTTGAGGAGGCAGTAATGAATACCTTTGATGTTCTCAAGGTCAGTGCGTCTGCCCTTGACGCCCAGAGGCAACGGATGAATGTCCTTTCATCGAACATGGCAAACGTCCATTCCACAAGGACCGATGAGGGTGGACCCTACAAGAGAAGGGACGTGGTCTTTGCGACGATGACGGTAGAGTCAGATCCTGGAAAAATGTACGGTGTCAGGGTCGACGATGTCACGATAGACGATGCCCCTCCGAAAAAGGTCTACGACCCTTCTCACCCCGACGCTGATAATGAGGGATATGTGGCGATGCCTGACATCAATATTCTCGAAGAGATGACGAACATGATGATGGCCTTCAGGGCCTATGAGGCGTCGGTCTCTGCATTCAACATGTCGAAGTCCATGTTTATGAAGTCTCTGGAATTGGGGAGGGTGTGATGTCTGACATGAAGATTGGCGGACTCAAGACCGGTCAGGAACTTTCGCAGACCAGGAGCACGAGCAAGGAGTCAGGGAGCGGCTTTGATGAGATCATGAAAGAGACCATGGGGAAGATCTCCCAGGTTCAGAACGACGCTGATCGGGCAGTCAAGGACCTGGCATCGGGGGGGGACGTAACACAGGCCATAATCGCCATGGAGAAGGCTGACATGTCTTTCCAGTTGATGATCGAGGTGAGGAATAGGCTACTGAGCGCCTATGAAGAGATCACGAGGATGCAGGTCTGATGGCCGGTATTGCTGATATCGGTGAACGGCTCAGGACGCTGCCTACGCCGAAGAAGATTATTCTTCTCGTCGTTGTTGCCCTGACAATCACTGCGGTCATCCTCCTCTTCACGTGGTCGCAGAAGGCTGACTATCAGCTCCTTTACTCGAACCTGACAGAAGAAGACTCTGGATCGATAATCCAGAAGCTAAACGAGCAGAAGATCCCCTACAGAGTCTCTGCCGGGGGTATCATGGTGCCCGCGGACAAGGTCTATGACCTGAGATTACAACTCGCAAGCCAGGGCCTTCCCCAGGGAGGCGGCATCGGTTTCGAGGTCTTTGATAAAACGAGCTTTACGATGACCGATTTTGTGCAGAAACTGAACTATCGACGGGCCCTGCAGGGTGAACTATCGAGAACGGTCCGTGCACTGGCCGAAGTTGAACAGTGCAGGGTCCATCTTGCCGTCCCTGAGAAATCACTCTTCACCAAGGATGAAGACAGGCCGAAGGCGTCGGTGCTCATCAAGCTGAGACAGGGGAGAAGGCTTTCCCAGAGCCAGGTCCAGGGAATCGTCCATCTTGTGTCGAGCAGTGTTGAAGGCCTGAACCCGAAGGACGTGGCCGTTGTTGACAGCAGAGGGGAGATGCTGACTGCTGCTGATGACGGATTGGGGATGACGAGCGGACAGCTCGAATATCAGCATACCCTCGAGAAGGAACTCGAAAACAGAGTCGTGGGCATCCTTGAGCCTGTCGTGGGAAAGGGTAAGGTCAGGGCAAAAGTCGCCGCAACGATAGACCTGACAAAGATCGAAAAGACCGAGGAGCGCTTTGATCCGGAGAGCCAGGTGGTAAGGAGCGAACAGCGGAACGCTGAGAAGACAACAAACGGGACCACGGGAGGCGTGCCGGGAACAGCATCGAACCTGCCCGGCAAGACGGCAACACAAGCGGCCGTTTCACAGGCGCAGTCGGAGAGGAAGAACGAGACGATCAATTATGAGATTAGCAAGGTTACGAGCCATGTCGTTAATGCATCGGGCGATGTCAAGAGACTCTCGGTGATCGCTCTCGTCGACGGCGTCTACACTGCCCAGCAGGGATCAAAAGAGAAGAAATACGCCCCCCGTCCCGAGGAGGAGATAAAGAAGTTCGAAGATATGGTTAAGAATGCAGTCGGTTTCACCGCGGACAGGGGTGATGATGTCAGGGTAGTGAATATGCCCTTCGAAGGTCCCCAGCAGGAGGAGTTGCCCGAACCGAAGACCGATATCATCGCTTATGTGTCGATGGCTGCAAAATATTTTGTTCCCCTCCTGGCTCTCATCATGGTCTTCCTCTTCGTTTTCAGGCCCCTCATGAAGGTGCTGACGGCTTCCCCCGTCATGCAGAGGGCCCCGGTCCAGTTGCCTCAGACAGTCGCAGAGATAGAGAAGGCTTTGGAACTGGCAGGAAAGCCTGCGGGTGCAAACCTCATCGAATGGGCGAAGAAGAATCCAAAAGAGGCAGCTGACCTTATCAAGAACTGGATAGAGGAGAAGTGATGGCCTTGAACGGATATGAAAAGGCTGCCATATTCCTGAGCTCCATAGGAGAGGAAGCGGCCTCGGAGGTCCTCAAGGGGCTTAACTCGCGGGCCATCGGGAAGATAACGACGCATATGACGAGGCTTCAGACCGTAAGCAGGGCCATCGTCGATGAAATATTCAAAGAGGTCTCTGAGATGCTGTCGCGGGGAGACGTCCGCGTGGGCGGAGAGGATTACGTCAAGAGCATTCTCTCTAGGGGGCTGGGAGAAGACGGGGCTGTGAAGATACTCGAAATGGCTTCGAAGGAAAGTCCCCTCGACGCACTGAAGTGGCTTGATTCGAAAACCCTGTCAAATTTTATCCAGGCCGAGCATCCCCAGACTATTGCCCTTATTATCTGCCTCCTTGAGCCTGTTCAGGCGGCCGAGGTCCTTGCTTCTCTACCGGAAAAGCTGAAGGCTGACGTGGCGATGAGGATAGCGACAACGGAAAGAATACCCGAAAGCGCCCTCGAAGAGCTGAATGAGGTCCTCAAAGGGCAACTGGAGATCAGCAAAGGCAAGGGGAAGAAACTCGGGGGCTCAAAGGTCATTGCCGAGATACTTAACCATTCAGACAGGACAACGGAACAGATGGTTCTCGAAAGGATCGAGGAGCAGAACGATGCCTTGGCTGACTCGATCAGGCAGATGATGTTCGTCTTTGACGACCTCGTCAAGATCGATGACAGGGGAATCCAAATGATCCTGAAGGAGATAAGCACAGAGGACCTCTGCCTTGGTCTCAAGACGACCACTGAAGAAATGAAGGGAAAGATATTCAAGAACATGTCGCAGAGGGCTGCACAGATCGTGAAGGAAGAGATGCAGGCAAAGGGGCCTGTCCGGGTCTCCGACGTTGAGAAGGCGCAGCAGAATATCGTCAAGGTGGCGAGGAGACTGGAAGCAGAAGGGAAACTCATCCTTGCGGGAAGGGGCGGCGAAGAACTTGTTGAATAAGAGCCGGGTCGTGAGCGGGAAGGAGATCATCCCCTTTGACATGCCGCCACTCGACAAGGCTGTCAGGGGGCAGCTCAATCCCTCTATCCGTAATTCTGCTGAGGCCATCGAGCGGGAGGCCTATGAAAAAGGATTTGAGACTGGGGAAAGGGCCGGGTTAGTCATGGGTGAGCAAAAGGTGATGGTCATGCTCGAAAGACTGGAGGCGATACTAGTGGACCTCACAACCCTGAAGGAGAGCGTTATGAGAGAAACGGAGACCCAGGTTATCGAGCTTGCTGTTAGTCTGGCAAGGAAGATCGTCCTCAAAGAGATTGAAACGCGGCCTGAAGAGATCGTCGGGATGGCAAGAGAGGCTCTTTCACGTATCGAACGCTCTGGACAGATAACGGTAAAGATAAATCCCTCGCTCTATGACCTTTTTATGAAATATAAACCTGACCTTCTCTCTATCCATCCGGAAGTCGTTTTTGATGTTGACCCTTCCGTCCCGAGTTATGGGACCGTGGTGATGGGTCCGGTCGAGGAGGTTGTGACGGACATTGATGAGCAGATCAGGAATCTCATCAAAGATATGGGAGACCGCCTTGCCAGCGATTGACTTATCGCCCTATCTCGATGCTGCCTCGATGGCCGAGACCATGAAGGTCTATGGAAGAATCGTTGAGATAACGGGGATCATCATCAAGGCGACAGGCGTGAGGGCCAGCATCGGAGAATCATGCAGGATATTTACTGATACCGGTTCCCTTGACGCCGAGGTTGTCGGCTTTCGGGACGGCAAGGCCCTCCTGATGGCTGTGGGAGAGGTCGGAGGCATACGGCTCGGCAACAGGGTCCTCACGATCGGCAAAAAGGTCTCTATCAGGGTCTCCTCTTCGATGAAGGGCAGGGTGATGAACGACAGGGGCGAGCCTATCGACGGGAAAGGGACCACGAAGGGTGTTGATTATCCGCTCCTTGCGTCAACGCCCCATCCCCTGAAAAGGCGGCGGATTTCCGAGTCCATTGACCTCGGCATCCGCGCGATTAACGGTCTTCTCACCTGTGGTAAGGGGCAGAGAATCGGGATCATGGCCGGGTCGGGGGTGGGGAAGAGTGTGCTCCTCGGAATGATGGCGAGGTATACCGGGGCATCGGTAAACGTTATTGCCCTCATCGGTGAGAGGGGGAGAGAGGTGAGGGAATTCATCGAGAAGGACCTCGGCAGGGAGGGCAGTGAACGGTCGGTTGTTGTCGTTGCTACGTCCGAGCAGCCGCCTCTTGCAAAGGTGAGGGCTGCCCTCGCTGCCACCGCCCTGGCCGAGTTCTTCAGGGACAAGGGAGAGGATGTGCTGCTCCTCATGGACTCGCTGACCCGCGTTGCCCAGGCCCAGCGGGAGATAGGTCTGGCCATCGGTGAGCCACCCACAGCCAAAGGGTATACCCCATCCGTTTTTGCATTACTCCCGAAGCTCCTTGAAAGAGTGGGTACTTCCGAGGGTAGCGGAAGCATTACCGGTATCTACACCGTTCTTGTGGAAGGCGACGACTTATCGGAACCCGTGGCAGATTCGGCAAGGGCGATCCTGGACGGCCATATCGTTCTGTCCAGGGAACTGGCCATGGAGAACCACTATCCCTCGATAGATGTGCTGCAGAGCATTAGCAGGGTGATGCCGGACATTGCCGACTCAAAGCACCGTGAGCTTGCATCAAAGTTTGTCGAAACCCTCGCCATCTACAAGAAGTTTGAGGACATGATCAGCCTCGGCGCATACAAGGAGGGGTCGAACCCCAAGGTCGATTATGCCATAAGAATGATCGACGACCTCAAGGGATACCTGAGGCAGGGAATGAGCGAGAGGAGGGACCTTGGCGATAGTCTCCAGGGTCTCTATTTCCTCTTTGAAGGAAAGGAGATGAGGGGATGAGCCTTGAACGGATATCGAAGATCCTCGAACTGAAGGGGTTTACAAAGGAACAGCTCGAGATCGAGGCCAAGAAGAGCAGGGCCGAACTGGATGCCGAGAACATAAAACTGGATTCGATAAGATGCGTATCAGAGAAGGTGCTTGATGAGTTCAGGACCAAGCAGGAATCAGGAGCGGTGAGCCCCGCTGATATGGATATCTTTTATACCTACTACGCTCATCTCAACAAACAGATGGAGGAGCAGAAGGAGCATGTTGATCAGAAGCTTTCGGAGGTTGAAAGAAAACAGAAGGCTATGATCGAGGCCTATAAGCAAAAAAGGCTCTTCGAGATACTCCATGACAAGATGCTCCGGGCAATGGTGAAAGAGACGAGTCTGAACGAACAGAAGGAGACAGATTACGATTATATCGCGAGGAAACTGAGGAAATGACTGAAAGAGTCAATCAGGAATCGATGGGCTGCGCTTTTCAGACAGGAATCATCGCCCTCCTTCTTCTCATCGTCACCATGTCCTGTTTTCTGTTTTCGGGCCCTGGTTACGGACAGGACGACGTAGTAAGGCTTGTTGAAAAGAAACAGAAGGAGCTCAGGGAAAAGGAGGAGGCACTCAAGAAGGAGGAAGAGAGGATCAACGCCTTAAAGAAGGACGTTGAGGAGAAGATAGAGAAATACACAAAACTCCTGACCCAGCTCGAGTCCACAGTAAAGAAGATCGACCAGTCCAGGGACGAAAAGCTCACCCATCTGGTCAAGGTCTATGAGGCGATGCCTCCTGAAGACGCAGCTGCCAGGATTTCCGTCCTCGATGAGAACACCGCAGTAAGAATCATGCGGATGATGAAGAGTAAGAAGGCCGGTGCGGTCATGGCCGCCATGGAACCAAGAAAGGTTGCGGCTATAACAAGGGAGTTGTCAGCGGGACCCGGCATCTCCCACTGACCAAGAGTTGCTTCATCGGTGACCGAATCCGCTTCTCGGCACAAGATCTCTTGGCAGCCGCGGTCTTTCCCTTGACATTGAAGAGCCCTCTCTTTTATCTTCTTACTGAATCCCTTTCGGCAAGGAGAGATCATGTCGACGATAAAGGTCGGTATTATTGGCGGTTCCGGGATGGACGATCCTCGACTGATGAAAGACCAGAAGGAAAGAAGAGTGAAAACCCCCTATGGCAGCCCCTCTTCCCCTCTCACTGTCGGGAAGATCGATGGCGTGGAGACCGTTATCCTTGCCCGGCACGGGAAGGATCATTCCATATATCCCACAGGAGTCAATTTCAGGGCGAATATCTATGCCCTGAAAAAGGAGGGATGCACCCACATCCTTGCCACCACAGCCGTAGGCTCCCTGAGGGACAAGATAAAACCTGGTGACCTTGTCTTTGCCGATCAGTTCATAGACTTCACCAAGCACAGGCCCCTCACATTCCATGACGAAACGGTGATCCATACACCAATGGCAGAACCCTTCTGCAAGAATCTCCGTTCGCTCCTCATTTCCTCTGCAAAGGAACTAAAGTTGAGGTATCACGCTAAGGGGACCGTCGTTACGATCGAAGGGCCACGGTTCTCGACGAAAGCTGAATCATTTATGTTCAGGAAACTAGGCGCTGACGTGATCAACATGTCAACGGTCCCCGAGGTTATCCTGGCGAGGGAGGTTGGCATCTGCTACCAGACAATAGCCATGTCAACGGACTATGACTGCTGGAAGGAAGGGGAAGAGTCTGTTACCTGGGAGATGATACTCTCGATCATGAAGAAGAATGCCGAGAATGTAAAGATGCTCCTTTTAAAAACGCTGTCGAGGATTAACGGTACTGAGTGTGAATGCAGATAAGAGGGGGAAAAGGATGCCGATCAAATCGAAGATAAGGACAATACCGGATCACCCGAAGAAAGGGATCATGTTCCGGGACATAACCACGCTCCTCAAGGACCCTGTGGGCTTCAGGCTCGTGATTGACAGTTTTGCCCAGCGATATATCGGGGGAGATCTGAGCTTTGATACGATCGTGGGCATAGAATCGAGGGGCTTTATCATCGGCGGCGCGCTTTCCTATGCCCTGGGGAAAGGCTTTGTCCCTATAAGGAAGGCAGGAAAACTCCCTGCGGAAAAGATAAGCCACGAGTATGAGCTTGAATATGGCACTGACAGAATAGAGATACATAGAGATGCCATCGGAAAAGGGATGAGGGTGCTCCTCGTCGATGATCTTCTTGCCACCGGAGGGACAGCGCTTGCTTCAGCGACGCTCATCGAGAAATTGGGGGGCATCGTTGCCGAGATGGCCTTCATCGTCGACCTTCCCGACATCGGCGGGTCCCGGAAACTGAAAGAGAAAGGGTATAAAGTTTTCGCCCTTACGGAGTTTGAAGGGGATTAACGATTTCAATACTCGATCACTTTCCTCAGTTCTTCATTCTTTCTTAGTCTTTTGGAAAAGTACTCAGTGAGATATTGTCATTCGTCGTTCATTAATTGCTGGCATAAGAACTGGATTGAAATACTATGCCGTTCCAGCTGCTCACGGAAAGCCAGAGATGGAAAGGAGAAGATCAGAGATGGGGAGTCTGAACGGTTCTTAGCGCTCGTATCTTCATAAGGGTATCCTGATAGTCGACCTTGTTCGCAGGATTAAGTTCCATTGCTTTCAGGACGAGACCCTCGGCCTCGTCGAGGTTTTCCTTCTTTGTATAGTACAGCCAGGCAAGGTTGTTGTAAATGTCAGCGTTTCCGGGATCCTTTTCGATCGAAATGCGGTAACACTTCTCCGCGTTCCCCAAATCGTTCTTCTGAAAAAAGACATTCCCGAGATAGAGATATGCCACGGGCAACTTTTTTGCAGCGGCCTCATATTCCTTTATCGCACTCTCGAACTCGCCCCTTCTTTCATATGCCACGCCGAGATTGATATGCTCCTCGGGACTGAGGGGGTCATCAAGGATGATGATTCTCGGAAGGGAGCACCCGACAAAAAAAGCACCGTAAGCAGCAACCAGTGCCCACAGGGCCACATAAGGAAATGAGCGTATCACCCTCCGTCTCACGCTCTTGATTCCTTGCGTTTCAGTCATTCCGTTTTATGAAGAGCGTCCAGCAGTTTGTCTTCCGCCAGGACTTCAGGAACTCCTCCACGGGGATGACTTTCTTCTGAAGCTTTCCTGAATTCACGATTATCGCATGATCACGGTAACCAATGACCACCATGAAATGGTTTACCTGCATGGCGGAAAAGCCATAGTCCACGAGGACGATAAGGGGATACCCGGAATCTATCTTGCTCCTGAGGTCATCCAATCCGCCTGAATAGTGGGATGCACGAAGCCCCTTTGAGCGGGGGTAGAGAAGCATATCGATATTCAGGGTGCCCCTTGCTGACCTGCTGTAAATAGCCTTTGCGATATCCTGAGGGGTGTCGGGAACGCCCCAGAAGTTCAGCAACCCTGCAAGAGAAGCGGGGCCGCACTGATATTCCTCCTGAGGATAATAGGGAACATTCCCTATCATCCGAACTGGCCCGTAGTGATCCTCGTCGGTAATCCCGTGTGTCGCGGCGCATCCTGAGATAAGGCCACCGAGGAACAAAAAGACGACCAAAGCTCTCTGCATAGGCCTTCACTTCTGCAATGGGTGATGGGCCGATAAGACGAATCCCATCACGTCTGAACTGCCCTTACTCATTACTGTATAACGATCCTACGCTTCGTAAAATAGAGGATGGCAATTACGACAAGGGCGATAATAATGATCGCGAAGATCACGCCACCGGCGTCCTTCCCGACGCGAAGGTCATCGATCTCTTTGGCAATCTCGTGTATTTGATGGTCGCTGAGGGAATCAACTCTCGCCTTGATCTCTTCACTGGTGTAACCAAACTGGGCGAGCCTCTCCCGCACCATCTTCATCTCCAGCACCTTCCGGATCTGCTCAAGATCAGCAGCCCTTTCAGAAGGGGAAGGAGCGACGATTGAAGATGGTATCATAGTCCCATCCAGCCGCGGCGCTATCCCAATGAGAAACATGGCAACAACCAGGTACCAGGAAACCTGCCTTGCAAAAGGTATCCTCATCTCGTTGTTCACCTCCTTTCTTGTCGTTTACTTTTCCTGCTGATCAACTGCCACTCCGTATCTCAAATCTGATACGTATTATACATAAACTCTCCCCGATCTGCCTCCCATTGTCGTAAGGATCTCATAGACCTCTGTGCCTTATGACCATTTCCATCTCCTACACAAAGAAATCGGGACTTTCCGGTCGTTTCCCGTTGACAGAGGCCCGGGGAGAGGTGTATTGTAAGGTATGGTTTGTCGGCGCTTTCCTTATTCGTTCCTGTGATTGTGCGCTTCTGTCGCGCATTTGAGGGAGCGCTGCCGCTCGCAACGGCGCAGGTGAAAGAAATGATGAAGCCACAGGCCGCAAGACCTCTGTGGCTTTTTCCCTTTGAAAGGAGACCGTATGATCATTGTCCTGAAACCAGGATGCAAGAAAAGGACTGTTGATCTGATCATGAAAAAGGTCAAGGAGCAGGGCTTTACTCCCCATGCCATTGTTGGTGTAGAAAGGACAGTAATCGGTGCGGTAGGCGATGACCGGGATAAGCACTTGCTCGAGGCCCTTGAGGCCATACCCTGTGTCGAGAAGCTTGTTCCTATCCTCCAGCCGTACAAGCTTGCGAGCAGAGAGATCAGGAGAGAGCCGACGGTTGTCGCCGTTGATGGCGCCTTCTTTGGTGGAGGGCACTTTGGGGTCATAGCCGGGCCCTGTTCGGTAGAGACCGAAAAGCAGATCGTCGAGACCGCGCTCAAGGTAAAGAAGGCAGGGGCGAAGATGCTCAGGGGTGGAGCGTTCAAACCAAGGACTTCCCCCTATGCCTTTCAAGGGCTCGAAGAGGTAGGGCTCAAGCTGCTTGCCAAGGCGCGGAAGGAGTCCGGACTTCCCTTTGTCACCGAGGTCATTAACCCCGAGGACGTTGAGATGGTAGGTGAGTATGCCGATGCTTTGCAGATAGGCGCGCGCAATGTCCAGAATTTTTCCCTCCTCAGGAGGGTCGGCAAGTTCGGCAAACCTATTGTGCTGAAGAGGGGCATGTCGACGACGATCCAGGAGTTTCTCATGTCTGCAGAGTATGTTCTCTCGGAAGGTTGCAACGACGTTATCCTCTGCGAGAGAGGGATTCGCACCTTTGAAAATGCTACTCGAAATACTCTCGATATCTCCGCTGTACCCGTCATCCATGAGCGTTCCCATCTCCCGATAATCATAGACCCTTCCCACGCTACAGGGGTGAGGAATTATGTTCCACCGCTCTGTTTTGCTGCGATGGCATGCGGCGCTGACGGTATCATGGTTGAAGTTCATCCCGACCCTCAGAAGGCACTCTGCGACGGCCCCCAGTCTCTTGATATCGAGGGCTTTGCCGGGGTCGTGAAGAGACTGAAGGAGCTTTCGAAGTTCAGCGGGAAGAAGCTATAACATTTCGTCAAAGAGACAGGCTCTTAGCTTCCCATGGGGCGGTTTGCACCGATATCCTCTCCTCTCAAACCCTTGTCAACTCGCTTCCCATAAGGTTATAATCGTTTAGAGAAAAAAGGAGGGGATTTCCTGAAAAATGAAGAGGTTTGTTGCAGTATCTGCCGGTTATTATGGCTCTTAGGGACGTTATAGGTCAGGACAGGGCAGTCAGCATCCTGCTCGGGACATTAGAAAGGGGCAGGATCCCCTCTGCCTATCTCTTTGACGGGGAATCAGGAATAGGGAAGAGGTTTACGGCGCTTAATCTTGCAAAGGCGATAAACTGTCTGAAGAATAGTGAAGGGTTATTCGCGACGCCTGCCAACGTTAAGGGAGGCAGTCTCAAAGATGTCGATGCCTGCGATGTTTGCAGTGCATGCAAGAAGATCGACGCCGGAACTTATCCCGATCTTGTCATCGTCGCCCCTGAAAAGGGAGAAATAAGAGTCGACGAGATAAGGAGTGTGGAAGACGCGCTCTCCTTTAAACCCTATGAAGGGAAGAAGAAGGTTGTGATTATCGATGATGCCGACACTATGAACCAGTCCGCTGCCAACGCCTTTCTCAAAACACTTGAGGAACCTCCGGAGGACAGTCTTCTTATTCTGATCGCGTCGAATCCCGGCAGGATGCCTGAGACTATCAGGTCACGCTGCTCGAACGTCAAGTTTACACCTCTTCCCACGGAAGCTTGTGCAGGCGTCATAAAATCGGTCACCGGGAAACAACAGGCTGCCGGCGGCGGAGAAGGAATGGGACTGGAGATCACCGACCGTCTTCTTTCTACGGTCGTCAGACTTTCCATGGGAAGACCGGGACGTGCGCTCTCTTCCGACCTCCTGAATGAACGCACGCGTTTCCTTCAACTCCTTCAGAATATGATCGAAGGGAATAATGAGATCTGGACTGACAGGGACGAGATGGAGCAATGGTTCGATCTCGTGATCGCGTGGATGAGGGACCTGGCGATCATGAACGTGATGGGGAGTGAAGGGATCTTTATTCACGATGATATGAGAGACGACCTTTCACAGATGAGCAGATCAGGAGACCTCATTTCTCTCATGGAGTCGTATACGAAGATAAATCGGCTGAGGGGGAGGCTCGATTTTAATCTGAACAAGTCGATCACCTGGAATTATACAGCCTCGATCATCAGAGCCGTCATGGGTCGTGCCTGATGGGTGATCTGTCGGAAAGACCCGTTATACATTACTCGTGGCGCGTTACGAAGAGGAGTTTACATGCCTGACGTTATTGGGATAAGGTTTAAGAACTGCGGCAAGATCTATGACTTTGAGGTTAACGGCCTTGAAGTTGCAAAGGGAGACGTCGTCGTCGTGGAGTCCGAACTCGGTCTGAGCATGGGCAGCGTCGTTGTCGGAAGACGTGCCCTTGCTGAAGGGACAAAGGAGTTGAAGAAGGTCCTCAGGAAGGCGACAGAAGATGACCTGAAACAAAAATCGGAAAATAAGCGCGTGGCTGAGGAGGCCATGGCGTACTGCATCGAGAGAATTATGGCACGGGGTCTCCCGATGAAGTTGATCTCGACGGAAGTCACGCTCGACAGAAAGCGATTTGTCTTCTATTTCACTGCCGACGGGAGGATAGACTTCAGGGAACTTGTCAAAGACCTGGCTGCAAGGTTCAAGACGCGTATTGAGATGAGGCAGGTTGGCGTGAGGGATGCGTCAAAGATTGTCGGCGGGCTCGGGATATGCGGAAGGGAGTTGTGCTGCAAGACCTTCCTCACATCCTTTGAACCAATATCCATACGGATGGCCAAGAGTCAGGAACTGGTCCTGAATGCAAATAAACTCTCAGGCGTTTGCGGAAGGCTCATGTGCTGCCTTGGTTATGAATATTCCGAGGGTGAAAAGGCCGAAGATGCCTGCCGGGAAGAAGAACTGACAACGACGGTGAACGAGGATGAAGGCGCCGAGTCCGTTATTGTTGAAGAACCTTCTTTGCCGGCGAAGGGAGACATTGCCGCGACTCCCAAGGAACAGGGCAGAAGACACTCACGACACCGCAGATCACATCGTCCTCCTGCGCCTGAAGCAGCGGGACAGAGGGGTGCTCGGGAGGAGCCGTCACCGAAACCCTCTGAAAGCGCAGGGCATGGTGAAGCGGAACGGTCCGGCAGGGAAGAGATGGAGCACGACAAACCCGCAGCGGTAGCGGCTCAGAAAGATGGTCCTGGGAGAAGGCATCGCAGACGGAGGCGGCATGAGAGAAAGGCCCGGAGATGAGTGATAAGTTTTACGTGACGACACCCATCTACTATGTGAATGATATCCCTCACATAGGGCATGCGTATACGACGATTGCTGCCGATATCCTGGCAAGGTGGAACAGGCTTCTTGGGAAGGAGGTCTTTTTTCTGACGGGTACTGATGAGCACGGCCAGAAGGTCGAAAAGGCCGCAGCCGAAAGGAGGCGCAGTCCCAAAGAACACGCCGATCGCATGGTCGAGAACTTCAAGGGCCTCTGGAAGATATTGGACATATCGAATGACGCGTTTATTCGGACCACCGATGGGGAGCATATCAAGACTGTTCAGGGACTCATGCAGATGCTCTGGGACCGGGGTGAAATAGAAAAGAGGACCTATGCAGGCTGGTACTGCACCCCTGATGAGAGGTTCTGGACAGAGAAGGAACTCGTCGGCGGCAACTGTCCCGATTGTGGAAGACCCGTCGAGGAGATACACGAAGATAACTATTTTTTCCTCATGTCGAAATACCAGGAGAGACTCATCACCCTTTTAGAAAACAACCCCTTCTATATCCTTCCCGAAACCCGAAGGAATGAAGTCCTCGGTTTTCTGAGGAACAACAAACTCGGAGATCTCTGTATTTCGAGGCCGAAGCAGAGGCTCTCCTGGGGCATCCCCCTCCCCTTTGACGAGGGTTTCGTGACGTATGTCTGGTTTGATGCACTGGTGAATTACTTTTCCGCAACACGGTATCTCTCGCCGGGTTCTGACAAGACCACCCCCCCTGCGTCCCCCCCTTGCCAAGGGGAGGAGAGGGGGGGGTGGTGGCCGGCTTCCCACCACCTCGTCGGAAAGGACATCCTCACAACCCACGCTGTTTACTGGTCCACCATGCTCATGGCCCTTGACCTCCCTCTGCCCAAAAATATCTTTGCCCACGGCTGGTGGACTGTGGAGGGGAAGAAGATGTCAAAGTCTCTCGGCAATGTTGTAGACCCTCAGGCGATGGTCGATAAATACGGAGTCGATGCATTCAGATATTTCCTATTCAGGGAAGTGCCCTTTGGCCTTGACGGCGATTTCTCAGAGGAGGCCCTTGTCAACAGGATCAATACGGACCTTGCAAACGACCTCGGGAATCTCCTGAGCCGTTCTCTCACAATGATCGAGAAGTTTAATGGCGGCGAAGTCCCTTTGCCGATGAACAGCAAGGACCGGGAGAGCGCAGAAGAGAGGTTTTTCGAGAAGAGGATTCAGGGACGGTTCGCCGAAACCGCAGTGAGAGCCTTTTCCGACTTTTTGCGTCAGCTGAGGTTCAGTGAAGCCCTCGGCTATCTTTGGGCGATTATCCATGATCTCAATAAATACATTGATTATTCGGCGCCGTGGCGGGAAGACGATAAGGAGGTAATTCTCAATACCCTTTACACCCTTGCCGAGGCCCTTAGTCTTGTGGCTGTAAATGTTTATCCCTTTATGCCGTCGACGGCAGGGAAAATCTGGAAGCAACTGGGAATAAAGACCGACATCACGAAAATGAATGCTTTGCCGGAGTGGGGAGAAATAACCGTGAGTGGCAACAAGACCTCCAAAGGCGATCAACTCTTTCCCCGGATCGAAAAGAAAGAAGAGAAAGTTCAGAAGCAAAAGGAGAAAGATCAGGTGAGCGAACAAGGGGTGATCGGGTTGATAGGGATAGAGGATTTTGCAAGGGTCGAACTGAAGATCGGCAAAGTGATCGGCGCCGAGCGAGTCGAGAAGTCGAATAAACTGATAAGGCTGAGAGTAGACACCGGCGAAGAGAGACAGATCGTGGCAGGGATAGGAAAGTCTTACAGCCCTGAAGATCTTGTCGGAAAGAAGATTGTCGTTGTCGCAAATCTTAAGCCGGCAAAGCTTATGGGAGTGGAATCCCAGGGTATGCTCCTTGCCGCTACCGATGAGGACGGGACCTGCTCGATCCTCACTCCTGAAAGAGACGTGAATCAGGGTTCAAGGGTGAAATGAATTGTGAAATTTCTCATCCATAATGTCTGACCCAAAGGTTAAGGAATGGCCTGAGAATGAGCGGCCGAGGGAGAGACTCATGAAATTCGGTGCTGAGAGCCTTTCTGACGCCCAGCTCCTTGCGATAATCCTCGGGACCGGCGGAAGGGGCAGAGGCGTCCTGAATCTGGCAATGGGACTCCTCGACACCTTTAGGGGCCTGGGGAATATCGACAGGTCTTCAATCAAGGACCTGTCTGAGATCAAGGGACTGGGTACTGCCAAGATAGCCCAGTTGAAGGCTGCATTTGAGTTGGGGAAGAGGATCATGGGTGAATCGTCCGAAGACAATCCACTCTTTTCGTCGAGCCTTTCGGTCTATTCCTATTTTGCGCCCCGGCTCAAAAACCACAAGAAAGAGGTCTTTCTCTCTGTGCTCCTTGACGCAAAGAACCGGTTCATCCGGGAGGTCAGGGTGTCGGAAGGAACGCTCACGAACTCCCTCATCCATCCGCGGGAGGCCTTCAGGGAGGCGATCAGGGAGTCCGCGGCCTCGGTCATCTTTGCCCATAATCATCCGAGCGGCGACCCTGCGCCGAGCCGTGATGATATCGCCGTTACCGAAAGATTGAAGAGCGCTGGCGACATCATCGGCATAGCAGTCCTTGACCATGTGATCATTGGTGACGGGAAATATGTGAGTCTCAAGGAAAAGGGTATCCTTTAGATATCGCTCTGAGAGAGTCAAGCTGTAATAAGCGAAAAAGATAGAGGAGGAAGAGGATGATCAAGAGGGTGCTCATAAGTGTCTCGAACAAGCGAGGTGTCGTTGATTTTGCGCAGGCATTGTCGGCGAGGGGGATCGAGATTTTGTCGACAGGAGGGACCGCGAAGACCCTGCGTGAGGCGGGTATTCCGGTGACCGAAGTCTCTGACTACACGGGATTCCCCGAGATGCTCGACGGCAGGCTGAAGACGCTCCACCCGAAGATCCACGGCGGACTTTTGTCGAGGAGGAGTAACCCAAGGGATATGGAGGACATCAAGAAGTTCGGGATCGGTACGATCGATATGGTGGTTGTGAATCTCTATCCCTTCGAAGAAACGATTTCGAAACCAAACGTGACCTTTGAAGAGGCTATCGAGAACATTGACATCGGAGGACCGACAATGCTCAGGGCGGCTGCGAAGAACTTCGGGGACGTGGCGGTTGTGGTAGACCCCGAGGATTATCAAAAGATTATCAGGGAGATGGAGTCATCCAAGGGTGAAGTGAGCAGGGAGACGAAATTTAACCTTGCAAAAAAGGTCTTTGCCCATACCGCACGCTATGACACGGTGATCTCAGGTTATCTCAATGGCATCAATCCCGGCAAGAACAGCCTTACCCAAGGGTAGATACCATGAGATCATTTAAAGAGATAAAGAAACATTACGATTTCACCGAAGAGGATGAAAAAAGGCTCAGCTCTCTCAGCGGTCTCATGGCTGACAATGTTGACGGAGCCATGGAGTCTCTCGACTCCTGGATACTGACGACAAAGGAGACAGCCGTTTTTTTCGCAGAGGAGAGCAGGAGGAAAAGGGTATTTGCAGCCCACCGGTATTGGTTCATCGATCTCTTTTCAGGCAGGTACGATACCCAGTATTACGAAAGGCTGATCCGGATCGGACAGACACATGTGAGGGTTTCGGTCGATGCCCACTTTATGAACAGGGCAGTGAACATACTCAGGAACTTCTGCACGCGTGTCATTAGCGGCGCGATCGATATCGATGATGGCGAAGAGCGGACAAAGATTCTGATATCCCTCCAAAAGATCCTCGATATTAACCTTGACGTCATAACCTCTTCCTATATTGAAGAGGAGCTGAGGACATTCAGCAGGGCCTACCGCGTAAAGAATGCCCTCGTGACGTTTTCCGAAGGGTTTTCCCAGACGACGAACTTTATCCTTGTCCTTGCCCTCATCGGTCTGACACTGGGTGTCGTGGGGCTGTTCTTTTCCGACGTTTACAGGCTCATAACCGGCAATCTTGAACATGGTATAATAACAGCGCTCGGTTCGCTGCTCATCCTCTGGGTGATGGTAGAGCTCATGAACACCGAGATTGCGCACCTGAAGGGCGGGAAGTTCTATATCAGCGTCTTTATCGGGGTTGCCCTTGTCGCCTTTATCCGGGAGGCACTCATCTTGACCCTGAAGAATGAGACGCATGAGATCCATTACTATTACATTGCGCTCATTCTGGTGCTCGGCGTCGTATTCTGGCTTGTTACCAAGGCAGAGGAGAGGAGCAGGTGACATGAAGGTCCTTGTCATAGGCGGCGGTGGAAGGGAGCACGCGATCGTATGGAAACTTTCGCAGTCAAAGCACGTAGACAAGATCTACTGTTCTCCGGGAAACGCAGGCATTTCCGAGATAGCCGAATGCGTAGAGGCAGGGAGTAATGATTTTGACGCCCTCGTAGATTTTGCCAGATACGAGTGGGTTGATCTCACGATTGTCGGCCCTGAAGATCCCCTCTCAAGGGGTATTGTGGATGCCTTTGAAAGAGAGGGGCTTAAGATACTCGGCCCCACTCAGGATGCGGCCCGGTTAGAGTCAAGCAAGGTCTTCGCAAAGGATTTCCTGAAACGGTACGGAATCCCTACTGCCGAATACAAGGTCTTCAGTTCCTATCTCCTTGCTGAAGATTATGTGCGAATGAAGGGCACGCCGATTGTGATTAAGGCCGATGGCCTCGCAGCAGGAAAGGGCGTTTTTGTCGCGGCCACGATGGATGAGGCGCTGAAGGCCCTGAGGCTCATCATGAAAGAAAAGGCCTTTGGTGAAGCCGGCGACAGGGTGGTTGTTGAGGAATGTCTGGAAGGGGAAGAGGCATCGTTCATGGCATTCCTCGATGGAAACACCATCGTTCCTATGGCGAGCTCTCAGGATCACAAGAGGGTTTTTGATAATGACAGGGGACCGAACACCGGAGGGATGGGTGCTTACAGCCCGGCCCCTGTCGTTACCAAGGAGATGGAAGAGGTGGTCATGGAAAAGGTGATGTGGCCGGTCCTCAAGGGTCTGAAGGCCGAGGGAATGCGATACCGGGGAATCCTTTACGCAGGCCTCATGATAAGGAAGGCCATGCCCTACGTACTTGAATTCAATTGCAGACTCGGAGACCCAGAGACACAGCCGGTGTTAGCAAGACTTGAGACCGATCTCGTCGATATCGCCTTTGCAATGATCGATGGCAGACTTTCTGGTCTCGAAATCAAATGGAGGCCAGAGCCCTCGATCTGTGTGGTTCTTGCGTCGAAAGGTTATCCGGGCAGCTATGAGAAGGGCCTGGTGATATCGGGTCTAGATAACCTCAAGAATGAAAGGGACGTCTTTGTATTTCACGCAGGAACGTCCTTTGCAGACGGGAATCTCGTGACAGCGGGGGGGCGGGTTCTCGGCGTAACATCAGTGGGATCTGATATAAGGGATGCACGCGAAAAGGCTTACCGGGCAATAGAGAAGATCCATTTTGACGGGATGCATTACCGGAAGGATATCGCGGACCGTGCCCTGAAGAGGGCTTGAAGGTCATGGGTCGGGAAAAGAGAAGGAGACGAGTGGCAGGAGGGCCAATGAAGCCGGAGGTTCTGATCATTATGGGGAGCGATTCTGACCTCCCTGTCGTCGAGGAGACGGCGAAGACCCTCAAGGAATTCGGGATCCCCTACGAGATGACCATAGCCTCTGCTCACAGAACTCCTGAGCGCGTGCTGAGCCTCTCTGCCGGCGCAGAGAGAAGGGGGATAGTGGTGATTATTGCCGCAGCCGGCGCAGCAGCCCATCTCGCAGGGGTTGTAGCATCCCATACGGTTCTGCCTGTGATCGGCATTCCGATAAACTCATCACCTTTGCAGGGATTCGACGCGCTCCTCAGTACCGTACAGATGCCCCCTGGTATTCCGGTGGCGACCATGGCTGTGGGAAAGGCGGGGGCCAGAAACGCGGCCATATTTGCCGCGGAGATTATCGGCAGGAAGGACGGCAGTATGGCGAAGAAACTCCGCGCTTTTAAGAGACGGATGGCTGCCGAAGTGAACAAGAAGGCAGAGGCCCTTGAAAAGAGGCGCATGTGACATCTCTGCCCTGTCTCCGCCGAATTTGCTGCGTACCATGGTCGCAGAATGAAGGTCCATCTCGACTGCTTCCCCTGTTTCCTGAGACAATCCCTTATTGCCCTCAGATGCGGGACCAGAGACAGAAGGGTTCAGGAACAGATCCTCAAGGCAGTTCTGGAGGATATCCGGGAAACCGATACCTCAAGGCCTCCCGCATACACAACGAGCTTTATCCACAGAAAGATCAGGAACTTGTTAGAGAGGGACCCCTTCAGCGAGATAAAATCTGAGTATAACCAGATCGCCCTCAGACTCTATCCCTCACTCAAGAAGATCGTCAGGGAAAGCGACGATCCTCTCCGGACAGCAGTGAGACTTGCCATTGCAGGGAACGTGATTGACTTTGGCATATTCACTTCAGTCGATATTGAAGGTGCCATCGAAAGATCATTGAGCTGTCCGCCTGTCGTTGATGACTCTCTGGTGTTCAGGGGTGCCCTTGCTGATGCCGGTGAGGTCCTCTATCTTCTTGATAACGCCGGTGAGATCGTCTTCGACAGGATCCTCATCGAGACAATCCAGTCCGCGGGCAAGAAGGTGACGGCCGTTGTGAAAGGCTCTCCAGTCATAAACGACTGTACCCTTGAGGACGCCTTTGAGACCGGCCTGTCCGGGGTCTGTGAGGTTATCGAGAACGGTTCTGACGGGGTTGGGACCATTTTCGAATGGACGTCCCATGATTTCAGGCAGAGATACCGGGATGCGTCTCTTGTCCTCAGCAAGGGGCAGGCAAACTTTGAGACCCTGTCAGACCCTGAAAAGACGATATTTTACCTGCTGCAGTCCAAGTGCGAAGTGGTTTCCAAGGAACTGGGTCTGTCTCTTGGTTCTATGATCTTCTCGATATCCAGACTTGCTCTGGGCAGAAAAGACTGAGCTATCCTCTCCCTCCCGGGCGCCTGCTGCCAAAGCCGCTCCGCTCTCTCGGTCCTCTCTCCCGCTTCTCCTGCGGTTTTGCCTCACTGACAACGATGTTCCTCGAGAGAAAGCTCGTCCCGTTGAACATGGAAATAGCTTTCTGGGCCTCTGATTCGGAACTCATCTCAACGAAGGCGAACCCCCGTGACCTGCCGGTTGCAGCGTCGGTGATCATCTTCGCCGATACGACCTCTCCTGCCTTCGAGAAGAGATCCTTCAAGTCATCCTCCGATGCCTGGAACGAAATGTTCCCTACGTAAAGTTTCGTGGCCATCCTTCCTCCTGAAAATAAAATCCCAGCGCCAGAAGCCTGGGGCCGGGTCCTGAAAAGACAACGCTCCTAAGAGAACTCTTCCGCGCGCATGATCTCATGCCTATGATAGCTAAATATGCCAGTAAATACGATCTTTGTCAAGTAAATAATTCAGTCCCCTCAGGTCAATAAGGGAGGCTTGCCGTGCTTCAGGCAAGAGAACCCCTCGACTGCCGGGCGGACAATCGCCGATGATCACTTCCCGAAGCCTGCAAGAAAGACTCAAATCTCTCCGGCGAAGAAATTCGCTGTTCGTTCTCTGCCGATGGTTGAACTCGGTCCGTGGCCGGCAAGGATCTTGGTCTCCGGGGGAAGTGACATCAGTCTCTGAAAGGACCGTTTCAGCTTTTCCATGTCTCCTCCGTAGAAATCAGTTCTGCCGACGCCGCCTGCGAAGAGCGTGTCTCCTGTGATGACGACACCTTCACCAAAGAGGCAGATCCCGCCTGGGCTGTGTCCCGGCGTATGGAGTACCCTGAAGGTGAGAGTGCCAAGCCTTATCTCGTCACCCTCATTCACAAACATATCAGGCTCAGGAAGGGGATCAAGGTCATATCCCCAGAAGGCAGCCATCTCTCCGGCCGAGCGATATATCTCAAGGTCATCTTTGTGAATGACAATTTTGGCACCTGTCTCCCTTTTCACTTCCGGCAGGGCCCCAACATGGTCAAAGTGTGAATGGGTGCAGATGATATAGTCGAGATTGAGTCCTGCTGTTCTAACGGTCTCAATGATCCTGTCAGGTTCGTCCCCCGGATCGATCACCATCGCCTTCTTCATGGCATCGTCACCGATGACGAAGCAGTTTGACTGCAGGGGTCCGACAGCAATGTGCCTAATGATCATGGAAGCCTCCCCTCGTTCCCTTCAAAATCTTGAAGCGAATTTATTCTTGAAGGTCCTGTAAATATAATCCATTTCATCGCTTTTAACTAAAAAAGAGATCACGAAAAAGATGAAGGCGCAGAAGGCGAGCGTCACCGTGAGGTAGAGGGTCTTTTCAGGAAGTCTTCCGGAAGACTGCCAGAGTCTTCCCTGAAGGATGAACCACCCTGAAGCCCCCATCACGAATGACGCCCCTGATGTCTTCAGGAGAGACCGGAGTATCCTTTTCGTATCAATACGGCCCAGACGTCTCCGCAGAAAATAGAAGAGGAGCATGAAGTTCACCCCTGAGGCGATGGCATTGGCAAAGGCCAGGCCCGAATGTTTGAGGGGGCCCATCAAAAGAAGGCTCATGGCGACGTTTGTCAGCATGGCAGTTAAGGCTATCTTTACCGGCGTCCTGGTATCCTGCAGGGAATAAAAGGTCGCGGTGACGACCCTGACGCCGACGATTGCCCATATGCCGAGAGAGTAAAAGAGGAGTGCCTCTGCAGTCCCGGTTGTGGCGCTATAATCAAAGGCCCCCCTCTGGAAGAGGGTGTTCACGATCGGTTCACGAAATGCGATCAATCCTGTCATAGACGGGATGGTGACAAAAAAGAGGAGCCGCAGGGCAAAGGAAAAATCTTCCCTCAGCTTTTCGATATCGCCCTTTACGGCATGTTCCGACAAGGCAGGCAGGGCTGCCATGCCCATTGCAACGCCGAAGATCCCTACGGGGAACTGGATGAGTCTCATCGAGTAATAGAGATAGGTGATACTGCCCTGCGGGAGATAGGAGGCAAGAATTGTACTGATAAAGATGTTTATCTGGGCAACGGCCAACCCCATGGTTGCGGGCAAGATGAGCATCGACATCTTTCTCAGCCCGGGATGACTGAATGCGGTATCGAACCTAAGGTCAAAGTCTTTTCTGAAGAAAGAGGGAAGCTGGAAGATGAACTGGACAAATCCTCCGAGAGTGACACCAAGGGCGACCGAGAGTATGGGCTGTTTCAACAGCGGCACGAGAAGAAGGACTACCATGATTGTTGTGATGTTGAGGAAGGCAGGCGCAAGGGCCGGTATAAAGAAAACCCTTCGCGTGTTCAAGGCCCCCATCACCAGGGCAGCCAGACTCATAAAGAGCAGGAAGGGAAACATCGTCCTCGTGAGGGAGACGGTTAAGGAAAATTTTTCAGGTGCGCCGAGGAACCCAGGAGCAATCACCGCAACAATTGCCGGAGTAAAGATGATTCCTGCCAAACAGAGCAAGCCGACAAGGAGAAGGATGAAGGTGAAGGTGATCCTCACAAGCCGCCGTGCTTCCTCGTCCCCATGCCTCGTCTGATATTCGGTGAGGACTGGAATGAAGGCGGATGACATCGAACCTTCAGCAAAGAGTTCTCTCAGGAGATTCGGTATCCTGAAGGCCACAAAAAAGGTATCGGAGAGCCCTGTTGCTCCGAAGTACCGGGCGAGGATCATGTCCTTAAGATAGCCAAGGATGCGACTGAACAGGGTCGCAAGGGAGATCACACCTGCCGCCCTTGCTATCCTGCCTTTTCCGTTCATATCAGGCAATTATATCACAAGGGAGAAGGGGGATTTGGCAGTGTTGTAAAAATCCTGTTGCTTCCCTTACAATTCAGAGATGTCCTTTCTTGACAAAATCGCTGAGAGGAAGAGGGAACGGCTGGCGTCAGTAAAGGGCAAAGTCCGCCTGAGTGATCTCAGGTCGAGAATCGGTGACATCGAAAGATCACGGGATTTTGAAGGCGCCGTCAGGAGGGGGGCCGGCCGCATCAGGCTCATAGCAGAGATAAAGAAGGCGTCCCCGTCGCAGGGGATTGTCAGGGCTGATTTTGATCTGATCGGTATATCGCGGATTTATGAGGAAAAGGCCGTTGATGCGGTCTCCGTCATAACAGAGGAAGATTTCTTCTCAGGTAATCTCAATTATATCCCATCCGTCAAGCAAGAAGTGACAAGGCCTGTTTTGAGGAAAGATTTTATCATCGATGAGTACCAGGTGTACGAGTCGAGGGCATACGGGGCAGACGCAATTCTCCTCATAGCGGCACTGCTCACGGTATCGCAGGCGAAGGAATATCTCCATCTCTCCCGGGAACTCGGATTGTCGGTCCTCTTTGAGGTCCATGATCTCCGCGACCTGGATAAGGCATTAACGGTGGATGCAGGAATCATCGGCATAAACAACAGGGACCTGAAGACCCTTGCGATTGATATAACGACCACCTTCCTGCTGAAGAGAGCGATGCCCCCCGGCAGAATCTCGGTTAGCGAGAGCGGGATCAAGACGGGAGAGGATGTCCTGAGGCTGGAAGAGGCCGGGGTAGATGCCATGCTCATCGGCACGTCTCTTATGAAGTCGGGAGATATCGGCAGGAAGATCGATGAGTTGAGGAGCCGAACACAAACGTTGCAGTTCCACGGAGGACAGTATGAAGGAAACGAAGGTCGTACTTTCTGACAAAGAGATACCGAAGCAGTGGTACAACATCATGGCAGATGTGCCGAATCTCCCCAAGCCGCCTCTCCATCCCGGGACAAAGAAGCCCATAAGTCCTGAAGACCTTTCCCCCATATTCCCCATGGCCCTTATCGAACAGGAAGTCTCCTCACAGCGGTGGATCGACATTCCCGAAGAGGTCCTTGATATCTACACGCTCTGGAGGCCGTCCCCCCTTTACAGGGCTCACAGGCTCGAGAAGGCCGTCGGTACCCCTGCCAAGATTTACTATAAATATGAAGGCGTCAGCCCCGCCGGGAGCCATAAGCCGAATACATCGATTCCTCAAGCTTATTACAACAAGATTGCCGGCATGAAGCGAATAGCAACGGAGACAGGTGCAGGTCAATGGGGGTCGTCCATGGCCCTTGCCGGGAGTTTCTTCGGCCTTGAAGTTACGGTTTATATGGTCAGGGTGAGTTATGACCAGAAACCTTACAGACGTATCGCCATGGAGACATGGGGAGCAAGCGTCCATGCCAGTCCTTCATCGGTCACAAAGGCAGGACGGAAGATCCTCGAAACGGACCCTGAATGTCCGGGAAGTCTCGGGATTGCCATATCGGAGGCTGTTGAGGACGCTGCTACTCACAGCGACACGAATTATGCCCTCGGCTCAGTCTTAAACCATGTCCTCCTTCATCAGACGATCATCGGCCAGGAGGCAAAGAGGCAGTTTGAGATCATCAACGACTACCCCGATATTGTCATCGGCAGTTGCGGAGGCGGGAGCAACCTGGCAGGGATCAGTTTTCCCTTCCTCCACGATAAGATCAACGGCAGGGAGGTGCGGGTGATCGCTGTTGAGCCCACCTCATGCCCTACACTCACGAAGGGTCAGTTCAGGTATGATTTTGGTGATACTGCCGGTCTTACCCCCCTTCTCATGATGTACACCCTGGGACATGATTTCGTACCTCCGGGAATTCACGCCGGCGGATTGCGGTACCATGCTGATGCACCGCTCCTGTGCCAGCTTTATCATGACGGCTTGATCGAAGGTGTGGCATGCGGCCAGACTGCTGTTTTTCATGCCGCAGTAACATTTGCGAGGGCAGAGGGAATCATCCCTGCACCAGAGAGCGCCCACGCCATAGCAACCACGCTGGAAGAAGCGATGAAATGCAAGGCTGAAGGCAAGGAGAAGACGATACTCTTCAACCTCAGCGGTCATGGATATCTCGATCTGGCGGCCTATGCTGATTACCTTTCGGGCAAGCTGGAAGACTATGCGTATCCTGAAGAGTTGATCAACGAGTCCCTGGCAAAGCTGCCGGTCATCGCTTGATCGCATAATCCATAGACTCTTAGTGCCTGGCAAGCCATAACGTGTTGAGCCATCGCCAGTTGACCTGCAGTCGGCCTCTGAGGTATTGTGCTTGAAAGGCATTGTTCTTCTCCGGCATAATATCTTCTTCAACATGCCTGTGCGCTTTGCCGGCGTAATCGACGTATCCTAGCGATCTGCAGGGAGTTTAATGGTGAAAGTCAAGATCTGCGGCATAACAAACATCGGCGATGCCCTCGTTGCAGTCAACTACGGCGCTGATGCTCTCGGATTTGTCTTCTATAAAGGGAGTCCGCGATACATCTCTCCTGAGGAGGCCAGAGACATCATACTCCAGTTACCGCCCTTTGTGACAACGGTAGGCGTATTTGTTGATGAAGAACTCGATGTGATCGAAAGGACGGTGAAACATGCTTCCCTGTCCCTGGTCCAGTTGCACGGTAGCGAACCCCTTGAGATGTGTGCGATGGCGGGACGCGCCATCAAGGCCATCAGGGTGAGGGAATTGAGCGACCTCGAACCCTTGAAAAGCTGCAGGCCATCTGCCTTTCTTCTTGACACCTATTCACCCGAGGGGTACGGCGGCACAGGGCAGACCTTCAACTGGGATGTCGCAGTCGAGGCAAAGCAGTTCGGGCATGTGATCCTCGCCGGGGGGCTCACCCCTGACAATGTTGAGAAGGCGATTCAATGGGTACGACCTTATGCTGTTGATGTGAGCAGCGGGGTGGAAGCGGAGAAAGGGAAAAAGGACCACAGGAAATTGAGGCGTTTCATCGAAAGGGCAAAGAGCGCGCGGTGAACCTGCTGCTACCGTGTTGTGGTTCGTTCCTCGGAAGAGACCCTGATAACGGTTTTTACATTTCCTCTTGGGTTGAAGTCTCCGATGACTTCGAGAAATCGAGGTTTCAGTCTCTTCGTGAGTTCAGAGTATATCCTGTTCGTAACCTCTTCGTGAGATATGTATACGCCCCTGAAGGAATTCAGGTAGAGTTTCAGGGCCTTCAGTTCCACAATCTTCTTGTCGGGTACATACTGTATTCTTACCGTCGCAAAGTCAGGGTATCCGGAACGCGGACAGAGACAGGTGAACTCAGAGAAACTGATTGAGATCTCGTAATCCCTTTCAGGGGACGGATTGTCCCATATCTCCAAACTCGCCTGTTTGAGCGCCTTCTCGCCGTACCTCATGGTGAAGAATCTAACATTTTGGCTGAAAATTTGTAAAGCTGCGTCTTCGCCTGGGAAGGGAAAACTTTTTTCCTATTATTTTCAGTGACTTCGCTTTTTTGATAGGGCAAAAAGGGATTTTTTTGTTGACAAAGAGGCCTTTTTTCATTACAGTTAACCTGTATGCGTAAGAGCGGCAATATTGTCTTTCCGTTTTTCCTTGTCATCTTCTTCTTGTTAGCGGCTTCCGGCAACACATGGAGCTCTGACTCTCCCCCCGTTGAACCGTCTTCTGCCGAGCATAACAAAGGACAGACAGAACAGACCCCCCTTCTCACGCAGGGCCCTGAATCAAAACCCGAGACCGCGATGTCTGGTGGAAAATCAGAAACAAACGTCGAGTTTGTTGATGTCGCCCCCTACGAGTCCAATCCTGTGGCGGCAAAGGCTGTACGGAGTAGTATATCGCTTTTCACAGAGAGGATAAAGGAGAAATTTTCGCTCTGGCTGGCGCGATCAGGCAAATATCTTGATCTCATGAAGGAGATCATGAGAGCGAACAATATCCCTGAAGATATCGCCTTCCTCCCCCTCATAGAAAGCGGTTTCAGCACCAATGCCTATTCCGTGGCGAGGGCGGTCGGCCCCTGGCAATTCATTGCGGCAACAGGGAAACGGTATGGTCTCAAGATAGATTGGTGGCGGGATGAGAGGAAAGACCCGGTCAAGTCCACGGAGGCTGCTGCAAACTACCTGAAGGACCTCTATGGCATGTTTGGCTCATGGAACCTTGCTATGGCAGCTTACAATGCCGGTGAGGGGAATATACTCAAGGCGCTGAACAGGTCAAAGAGCGATGACTATTGGGATCTTCTGAGCACGAAGCACATAAGGAACGAGACAAAGGAATATGTGCCGAGATTCATCGCAGCGAAAATGATCGCTGACGATCCCCAGTCCTTTGGCTTTGAGAATCTGAACTACCATTCTCCCCTTGCCTACGACGAGGTGACCCTTGAGAAACCCGTCGACCTTGACGTCGTTGCACGCTGCGCTGAAGTCGGCGTCGAGACCATCAGAGAATTGAACCCTGAGCTTAGAAGATGGAGCACTCCCCCGAATGTTCTTTCCTATACGATGAGGATACCGGACGGGAAGAAAGACCTCTTTCAGAAAAACCTTGATGCCGTCCCTGAAAAAGAACGGTTTACGATTGTCACGTATGTTGTCAAGAAGGGCGACACAATCAAAAAGGTCTCGAATAAGGCAGGCGTTCCGGTCAACGTCATTCTTGAACTCAATGAAGGTTTGAAGCCGCTCAAGGTCGGAGAGAAGATCTATCTTCCGCCAAGGGACAAGTTTTTCATGGACAGGGACGACAAGGCGACGGTGAAAAAGGCCACCCTTAAGAAACCGAAGAAGAGCAGGGGAAGGCTTGGTGGCAAGAAGGTCCTTGTAACCTCTCTGCCGAGAAAAGACGGGTACGTCAATAATTAGCCTGTAGGACCGATCTTTTTGCCGTGGTGCCGACACGCTATGGCATGAAGTATTGAACAACATACCGTATTGCAAGAAAGACAATCACCGCGCCAAGCATGAGTTTTAGGAACCTCTGCGGGACAAATTTTTGAAATCTTGCCCCGAAGTACATCCCGATAAACCCTCCGAGGCCGAAGAGAACCCCCAAAGGCCAGTCTGGCATCGCAGCGATGCCCTTGCCCGCAGGGATGAGAGTGAAGAAGAGCGCACCTGCAACTGAGGTCATGAACGTCGCCATCAGGGCAGCACCGGCAACAGTATAAACGGGCAGGTGAAAGACCGTAACACAAAAAGGAGCGATAATCGAGCCGCCTCCAATCCCGTAGGCTCCCCCGATGATCCCGACAATGAAGGCCAGGCCAAACATCTCTATGGTATTGAAGGAGAACCGTTCACCTCTGAATTCATATGCGACGCGTGTAAGACTTAGGGAGATCGTTCTGACCACAGCGTCCCGGGTAAGTACAGGTACCGGCCTCAACGCCTCCTGCCTCTTCCCCGCTTCTCCTCTTGCCCGAAACCTCTCCTCCGGAGATGGGGAGCCTGAAACAACACCCCTTCTCGTGTCTTTGATGAACTCACGAAGGAGCCGGAGGCCTGTGAAGAGCAACACAGAGCCCACAAAGAGCTTGAAGGCCCTCGGGTCCGGAATGTAATGGACCCTCGCGTAGTAGCCGAGAAATACCCCGGGAAGTGTGCCTGCGATGACCACCCATGTCAGGGGCCACGCCATGCGGCCCTCTTTGATGTAGCGGTACACGCCGCTGGGAATAGCAAAGATGTTGAAGACATGGTTTGTGCCGCTCACAGAGGGAGCTGTGTAGTTGAGAACGCTCATCTGGAAGGGGAGAAGGAGAAAGGCGCCGGAGATGCCCCCCATTGAGGTAAGAAAGGAGATTACCATTGCAACAAGCGGCGGGAGAAAGAGATTCGTTTTAACGCCGGAGACGGCGAACAGAAAATCCATGGGTCCTCCACATTCTCGATGGCCTCGGACGACGGTCAATTCTACACTGTTAACTCTGCCTGTTTCAAGAAAGCGATATCCCAGGTAGTGTCAAGCTTTTTGTGTAAATTCCTTTAAGAGCTTTTTCCCCCACTGTTCGTTCAGGTGATTCAATACCGCATATACGATCCTTTCAATGCTC
>Ga0335070_10000544_pt1 | contig 42202 bp, 41 predicted proteins | sample Lox_Sample_13_FD_206722 | JGI IMG/M metagenome (GOLD analysis project Ga0335070, IMG submission 206722) | Soil microbial communities from Loxahatchee National Wildlife Refuge, Florida, United States - Lox_Sample_1.3 | ecosystem: Environmental > Terrestrial > Soil > Wetlands | place: USA... | reverse complement strand
ATACAACCAGCGGAAGGATCGAAAGGGGGCGTACTGGGAAGATCGCTATCATGCAACGGCAGTGGAAGGGGGCGATCATCTGGCACGATGTATGGTTTACATCGACACCAACATGGTGCGTGCCGGTGTGGTGAGCCACCCATGCATGTGGCCTTCATGCGGTTACAACGATATCCAAGAGCCTCGAAGAAAGAACGTGCTGATAGATTACGAGAAGCTTCAACGGCTGCTTGGAGCCGGATCCTATGATGAGTTGAGGAGGAGTCACAAGGGGCGGGTTGAGGAATACTTGGGGGAGGGTGAAAGGGCGCGGCGCAAGGAATGGACGGACAGTATAGCGGTGGGGAGTGCGCCCTTCGTCGAGCAGGTGAAGGCGCTCTTGGGGTTTCGGGCAAAAGGGAGAGAGGTGACAGAAGGTGGTGAAGGGTTTCAACTCCGGGAGGAGGCTGCTGACTATAGGGCTCTTTTCGAGGCTGAAAGCGACGATATAGGCCCCAAGAACACCTTCTTCTGGGACCTTAATGCCGCATAATCAAGTACATGCCGTGGCCCGACCCCGGCGAACGGCGAACGGCGAAAGACCCCGGCGAAAACGGCGAAAACCGGCGAAAGGTGGGGGGCTCTTGTGAAATGCGGGGAATTATTGCGACAGCAGTGCCATGGAAGTTAAGCAAGACTTCAGAAATCTGCTCGCCTTATTCAACAAGTACAAGATTGATTACATTATCGTCGGGGCTTATGCATTGGGATCTCATGGCGCCCCGCGGTACGCGGGGGACCTTGACGTCATTGTGAGGCCTGACCCGGTCAACTGGGGGCAGACGTTCCATTGCCTCTGGAGTGGAGGGGGTCGTGTTTCCACCGTTTCGGGAAGAGGGAGCCGCTGGGCCCGAGGTAAGGCTGGGGGGTGGTTCCCGCACCATGGCGAACATTACCCTCATCGGTATGCCGGGTTCCGGCAAGAGCACCCTGGGAGCGCTTCTTGCTGAAAGACTCGGCTACCGATTCATCGACGGCGACCAGATTATCGAAACCTCCGGCAGGCGCCTGCAAGAGATCATCGATCAGGACGGCGAGGACGAGTTCCTCCGGATTGAGGAGGCGGAGCTCCTCAAGCTGGCGGGGACGGGGCAGGTATTCGCCCCGGGAGGAAGCTGTGTGTTTTCAGCGGCGGCGATGGCGCACCTGCGGCAGCTTTCGGTTGTTCTGTATCTGGATCTCCCCCTCGCACTCCTCGAGGCGAGACTCGGTACCGATGCCATGGCGAGGCGAGGAATCGTCGGCCTCCGGCATATGAATCTCGCGCGGCTCTACGAAATCCGGAGACCGCTCTACCTCAGGTATGCTCACATCCGCGTGAGCCTCGACGACAGGCCGATCTCCGCGTGCCTTGAAACCCTTCTGGCGCTCCTCCCGAAGCGGGAACCAGACTATGACGGAAAAGATTGAGATCGAAGAACTTCCGGTGACCAGGGAGTTCCGGCGGCAAAGGCGACTCATCGAAGAGCGGGGGGAACTCGCCCTCATCGAAGACGGTCGAAGCTTCCGCCATCTCGGCTACTTCAGTCTGCTCGCGGGAATGAGCTTTTACCGGGGCGGGCATTACCATCGAAGGAAGGTGGAGCACTTCTACCTCATCAGGGGCCGGATCACCGTCCGGTTTGTCGATCTCGACACAGGCGCGCGGGGAACGGTCGAGCTTCGCGAAGGAGAGCGGGTCACCATTCATCCCGGCTGCGCCCACCGGTTCGAGGCGAAAGAGGATGCTCACGTGATCGAATACTATGATTCCCTTTACGACCTGGAGGACGACATCCCCTTTACGGATTTCTGACACGGGCGGCGGAGCGGCCATGGGAGCCGAAGACGAGCTGGTAACCATCGTCGATGAGAGAAACAGGGTCGTTGGGGCCCTATCGCGCCGGGCGATGCGGGCCGGAAATCTTCCCCACCGGGCAACCTACATTTTGGTGTTCAACTCTCGGGGCGAACTCTACGTCCAGAAGCGCACTCAGAGTAAAGACGTGTTTCCCGGCTACTATGACGTGGCCGCCGGCGGGGTCATTCTGGCTGGGGAGAGCTACGAAGAGGGCGCTCTCCGCGAGGTCGAGGAGGAACTCGGGATCAGGGGCGTCCCGCTCATGCGGCTCTTCGACTTCTCCTACGAGGACGAGGCGGTGAAGGTCTGGGGCGCAGTCTTTTCCTGCGTCTATGACGGAGAGATGGCGCTGCAGCAAGAGGAGGTTGAAAGCGGCGCCTTCCTCGCGGTGGATGAGGTGTTTCGCCGAGCGGCAACAGAGCCCTTTACACCCGATGGACTCTATGTTCTTCGCAAGTATGGAGAGATGAGGGGCCTCGGTTGCGGCGAGGTGAGAACTCTCGCAGGGGGCTGACAGGAAGCGTCATGCAGAAGGGGGTAATCGGCCGAAGCACTAAGCCCCGCCGTTGGCCTCCCTGGCGGCGGTGAACTGGCGGTTGCACACCTCCCAGTAGGAGCAACACGTCTCAGAGCAGGTTTGGGTGGCGCGTTTGAAGCAATCGTGGAAGCCGTTGTTCTTCTGCCGGTCCCGGACATACTCTGTGATGCAGCGGTCGCACAGTCCTCCTGACACCTCGGCGGAGGCCTCACCAACGATCCAGGTGGTCCTGCATCTGATACAGACGTAGGTCATGTGTTCTCCTCGCTTCCCAAGGCCCCGGTTTCGCCACCCCCGAAAAACCGGCCACCCCCGATCAGTGTGCCTATTGCACCGGCCTTGCCTTCCCCCCATGCAAAAAATGGACCGCTCAATGATCCCGTCCGAGTCGAGGCATTGTATCCGCCCATCCATTCGCCGTCAAGAGCTATATGTCATTGAAATCGCTGTATTGTCCTCTACCGGTGCGAAACCCATGAGATTCCCCGCGAGAACATGGGGAATGACGACGTAACAAGAACAGGCGCGCCGTGTTTCCCCGCAGGGCAGGCCCTGGCATTCTGCGGCAGTTGCTGTCTAGCCCGGACCATGCACAGGCCACCGTCGCGAGATCGTCGAGTTGGTGGAGCAGATCACCCGGCCTCACGACATCCAGTCGCTGTCGGCAGCCGCTTCCACTCAAGACCGGCCGGCGCCTGCCGAATAGAGCCTACCGCTCGGAGAGACGGACCGCCATATCCGTGGTCGCAGCAGGGGGCTCGCGCATGATGCGGGCTAGTCAGCCGAGTCGAGGATGAACCGGGGTAGAAGAGCCCAAGGCGGCATGTTATTTGCAAAAAAGCGCGAGTGCGGGACTCCCCGCCTTCGGGCGCCGCGACTCACCAATCCTTCGCAGATGAGGCGCGGGAGCTCAAGGGAGAGTTCTCCCCAAGGGCCCGCAGGCGCTGATTCGCAGGGCCGGTGCCAGGTTCGTGACTCGCCAGGCTCCCGACTGGGCTCGTGCGGTCGAGAGACGATGAGTCAGGGGTTTCCCACGAGCGCGAGGCTTCATGAAGAAGTATTACTTGGCATTGGAGCGAGGGTCGCTCCAGACAAGCATACATCCCCTCCTTGGCCTCACCACTATCGGCCGAGGCCCCGATAACACCATCATCATCCAGGAACCCACGGCGTCGCGATCCCACGCGCGAGTGAGCTTTCAAGACGACGCGTGGTGTGTGGAGGATATGGGCAGTACGAACGGGGTCCTCGTAGGGAAAAAGCGCATCAAACAGATGCGCCTCAAAGGGGGGGACACCTTCCAGATCGGCGATATCACATTCCGCCTCCTGGAGCGCGAACTCACCGGAGAGGGGCAGAACCTCTCGGAGACGGTCCAGATCCTGTCGGCATCCGTCGAAACCGCAATGCCCAAACCTCGGGCCGGGACGCCGAAGCCCAGCCCCGAACGCCTCCAGGAGGCGATCGCCGCTATTCCCTTTTTCAGTTCATTGGGAGAGAAGGATCTCGACAAGCTGGCATCAACCTCCACTCTCCACATTTTCCAGCCCGGAGAGGCCATTATCCGCCAGGGAGATGCCGGCCGCTCGGTCTTCCTCATTCTGCACGGTCGGGTTCGGGTGTTCACCAGGGACTACAAGGGTCAGGAGCTGGAGCTCGCCGTCCTCGGGGTGAGCCAGTTCTTTGGCGAGATGTCGTTCTTGACCGGACAACCTCGGTCCGGCTATGTGGCAGCCGTCGAGAACAGCGTGCTCATTGAGCTCAGCTACACCACGATGTACAGACTGGTGCAGGAGCACCCCCAGGTGAAACAGACCCTGGTAAAGTACTACCGTGAGCGGACCGAGGGGACTAAGCAGAAGCGAGAAGAGGCCGGAGTGCCGGAGCGCCGGCACACCCAGCGCGTCGCTGTTGAGATTCCAGTTGCTTTCACCCTCCTTCCCGCAGAGGGAGCGACTGAGGCTCAATCGACTAAGACCACCTACCGCGGGATCTCACGCAACCTTTCCACCACGGGAATCGTGGTGGAGTGTCGTGGAGTCGTTCCAAGAGCGCTGACCCTCGGCGCCCGCCTGCGCCTGCTCATGCAGCTCGGCGCCCCCGGCGGAAAGGTGCGTGCCGTGGGAGTGATCCGTCGTTTCCAGGCTGCTGCCGGGGAGGGCAAGGGGCCTCTGCTTGCCATAGAATTCGTGGCCATGCCGCAAGCGGACACGAAAGCGCTTAAGGCCTTCCTCCATGGAGAGGACCACCTCCAGTGAGGGGGAAGCACGAACTCATCGCTCCGGCGTCCCCTCCCGAAGGGCGGCCGCAACCGGGACGCCCCTGGCCAACTCCTTGCTGTAGATGAAGGCCCCATCCCGCTCCACCCACGAATCGCCTTGACGTTCGAGAATCCAGCCACTTGCTTTCCTGCCGCCGAAGGGAACGCGGAGAGGCATGAAGAGAAAATCCGGGTTGTCGAGCACCATGCCGAAGTGCTCGTGGAAAGAAGGCAGCGCATCCTCGGGGGGTGAGCCGAAGTAGGCGAGGAGGAAACCGTATCGCGTCTGGATAAGCTCTCGGACTGAATCCTCAGCATGGCGAAAAGGCTTAAGCACGAGCACCGGCCCGAAGAGCTCAAGGTCGGGGATCTCTCCCCCGGTCTCGAGCACCAACGGGTGAACCCACTCGCCGTCAATACCCCCGGACACGAGTACCGTCCCACGAAGCTGCTCCATGGCGGTCTGAAGAAGAAGACGGGTCCTTTCCACCCGAATAGGGCCGATATGGGTCTCGGGATCGAAGGGGTCACCCACTCGAAGGCGCCCAACCCAATCGAGGACCCCCCTCCGAACCTGCTCGTAGCGGCTCTCGTGGATCAAAGCCTTCTTCAGGGTGGTGCAGTACTGGCCGCCGTTGATGAAGGCGCGTCTGGCGATGAAGCGGGCCGCAGCATCGGGGTTGGCATCGGCAAAGATCACCGCTGCCGGCATTCCGCTCGGCCCGGCAAAAAAGACCTTGTCGAACCCGTCCCGTTGACGGCGGTACGCCTCCCCCACCGCCGAGGCGCCTGAGATGAAGAGAACGCGCACCGCCTCCTCGGTGACGCAGCGCTGCCCGAAGGTCCGGTTGTCAGTACCAACCACCGGCTCCAGCCCATGAAAGTTTGAGGCGATCTCGGCGAGTAGCACGGCGGTACGCCGACTCCACGAGGAGAAGGTGAAACGAAGTCGGTTCCCGGTGAGGAGCGAAGCGCCCCCAAGGCGCCCCAACATCACCGCTGGCGCATCGTAGGGGAAGATGGCAGCCACCGTGCCGTAGGGCTGGCTGCCTTGGATCCAGGGTACCTCGCACTCCATAGTCTGAAGGTAGTCTACCGCGAGGTCGACCTCCGCGGAGGTTATTCTCACCGGGAATCCCGCATCCTCCGCCCCTGCCCGAGCCAGCTCCTCCTTGCATCGCGCAAGACGCCCCGCCAGACGACGCATCTCCCTCAACCGCGCCTCGTAGAGTTCGGGGGACCTGCCGGTCCCTTGCACCGCGAAAGAACCCATGGGATATTCTCCTTTTCAGGAACGTTGGGTTGGCCGCCGTAGGTATTCTCGATCGTTGTGCTCGAGGGGTCAAGAGGCTGGAGGCGGAGACTCGCCCTCAAGGCGAGCTATCCCAAACTGGTAGCACCCCGTTGACCCTGGACCCGCCTTCACCTAGACTGGGTTCTCCAGACTGGTCCGTCGAGCGTGAGACCTTCGGATGAGGAGCAGATCATGACCTTCGGCTACAGCACCAACGCCTTCGTCAAGTATTCTTTATTCGAGGCGGTGGATAAGATCGCCCGCCTTGGCTTCCAGGGGATTGAGATTATGTGCGACCGACCCCACCTCTACCCCGATGATTTCGGGGCCGAGGACCTGACCCGGCTACGGCGTCTCATTGAGGAGCAGGGACTCGGGGTCACCAACCTCAACAGCTTCACCCTCTTTGCCGTCGGCGACACGTACCTGCCGTCCTGGATTGAGCCCGAGCGAGAACGTCGCGAGATCCGCATCCGCCATACCTTGGCGTGTCTCAGGCTCGCCCGGTTCCTGGGATGCGGCAACATCTCAGTGCCCCCCGGAGGGCCGCTCGGCGCCATGTCGGAGCAGGAGGCCTTGGGGCGCTTTTACGAGGGGCTTGAGCGAGTGGTACCCCTAGCGGAGGAGCTGGGCGTGAAGGTGCTGGTTGAGCCTGAGCCGGGTCTTCTCATGGAAAACACCGCTCAGTTCAGAGCCTTTGTGCGCGACGTGAGCTCACCCGTGGTGGGACTGAACTTCGACATCGGCCACTTTTTCTGCGCGGGGGAGGACCCAAGTGTCGCCTTCGAGGAGCTCTTCGCATGGGTCGGCCACGTCCACCTTGAGGACATCGCCGCCAGTCGCGTCCACAGCCACCTGATCCCCGGTCGCGGCGCCATCCGGTTGCTGGATGTCCTCAGGACCATGGTCAGGCTTGGCTATCGCGGGCACATGAGCCTCGAGCTCTATCCCTACGTGAATATGCCCGAGGAGGCGGGGCGGGAGAGCCTTGAGTACCTCCGCCCGATTTTCCTGGAGGCCGGCGTGGAGATGGGGAGCGGGTGAAGGAGGAGTGTGAGAGGGTGAGGAAGTTGGTGCGATGGATCAACTCCGGCGCCAAAGCATATCTATGATCGCGCGGGCACATTCCTCAGCCCCGTTCGCGGTGACAGAGGATGAGCGTCGAGGGAGGGTCTCGAGGTTCTCGATTGCCTCTAGCCACCGGCCGGCGTAAAGGTCGGCGGAGGGCATGCAGACCGTGGTGAGATGCTCCTTCAGCGCCCGCACCAAGATCTCATACTCGGGGAACAGGCCGCGATCCGCGTAGATCACTGGAGTGCCGTGCACCATGCAGTCGGCCACGATGCCGTAGCCCGGCTTGGTGATCACGCCGTCCACCGCTGCTACCGCATCGACGTACGAGATGTCCAAGTGGTCAAGGGCGAGGCCGTTTCGCACGGGGAGTCGGAGCGGCTCCTTGTAAAGAAACAGCCGGTCGGCCATGGCCTCCAGACGACCCTTCGCCTCGGCCTCGAGATCGAGAAGCTGGAAGGAGACCAGATAGGCTTTTTGATTTTCGGTCAACCCCAGGAGACGACGGGTCTGTTCCCTAGTTCGCTTGGCGTGGCGGGCCACAAGGGGCATGTCCCGCACCGTGGGGCACACGGAACAGTCGCCGTGGAGGGGAAGCTGGAGGAAAAGTGGGCACTTCCGGTAAGCCTCGCGAATCCAGGCAACCATCGGCTCCCAGCGCTGATCCCCTTCGGCGTATCGTTGGTAGATCCAATCCCAGGTGAAGTTTCCCAGGCCCACCGCGGGCATGCCGGCGCGGGCGGCGGCGAGAAAGGGGAGAAAGGGGACATCGCAGACGATCCCCTGAATGTTCTCGGCGCGGAAGAAGCGGATCTCCTCGGCCACGATGGTCTGCTGGCGCCGGCGCAGGGATACCAGGGCCTCACGAGTCGCCTCAAGATCGAAGCGGAGGCTGTCCTGCTGGACGAGGCCGACGTCGAGGCGCCGTTCCCGGACGGGAAGGGGTCTTGGCACATTTTGGCGGATGATGAACTGTGGGAGGGCGGAGACGATCACGACCTCGAGCTCAGGCGCCAGGTCCATGAGACGGCGGATCACCTCCAGGGAGCGGACCGCGTGCCCGAGACCGTGGGGGGTGATGTAGTACGCCAGGCGACCGCTGACTGACTTTTGACCAGGGGCGTCATGAACCGGCACCGCTCAACCTCTCGTGATGGCGAATTCGTCGAGCGCTCTCAGGGAAGCGTCGGTACTATGTATCACAAGGCCGCGGTGGTTCAAAGGGCGCCCTCCTCCCCCTGGGAATTCGGATACCGTGATTGAGGAGAAGTGTGGTAAACTGGCCCGGTATGAACTCACCGGTAACGAGGAGCTATGAGAGAAGCCCTTCCACCTGAATCCCCCAAGCACTGTCCTTGCGGCCACAAGCACATCTCGTGGTCCCCTGACGAACAATACGTCTACTGCTGGGACTGCAACCGCAAATACCCCCTGACCGAGTGTTTCGGCCCCCGCATCGTCCAGTCAGCCGCGGCGACAAAGGGGAAAGAGCAGAAGTGAATCGGGCGCGCGTCGCAGCGGCGGGGACGGTCGCGAGTCAGTAGAATATCTCCGCGTAGACCAGAGACCCGGGAAATCGCTCGTCTACAAGAAGGATGACGTCACGAATCATCTCCCGCCGGCCGCACAGGTAGAAGTCGTATGCTCCCGGGGAAAGGTGGTCCCGGAGGCAGTCGGTTACTCGGCCGCGGTAGGCCCCGGGCGGTAGGGCTGAGCCTGGCGAGGCATGAGAGAGGCAGGGGACGTAGAGGCTCGCCGCCGCGCCGAAATCGGGCCGATAGTAGAGTTCCGCGGCTGTTTGCACGCCATGGAGCAGAATAAAACCGGCAACGCCGGAGCGGGTCATGGAGAGGAAAGGCGCGACCCCGGTTCCGGTGGCAACAAAGACGGGCGGCCGCGATGACCTGTGAAAGATGAAGTAGCCGTGGGGGCCGGTGAAGGCAAATGATGTGCCGACCTCGGCGGCGGCGAGGATGGGTGAAAAGAGTCCGGCCGGCAGGTGGCGGACACAGAGGCCGAGACGGGGAGAGTCGGGTCGTGACAGGAGCGAGTAGTCACGCTCCACGCCTTTGTGGAGCAAGCGAATTCTCTGCCCGGGTCGAAACTGAAAGGCGGCCGGCCGCATCAGCTCGAGTTCGAAGGTCTTCTCTGACAGCCACGATCGTCGGAGGAGTTCGGCGGTAAAAGGGCCAGTGAGAGAGTTTCCGGAGGAGGAGATGGTCATTTTTGCCACACCTCGTCCGGGATACCGTGCAGGGAATTACAGAATCGGGCGATGACGAAGAGATAGTCGGAGAGGCGGTTCAGGTACGCGATCACGGAATTGAGCCGCTCGGTGCTCTCGGGAGCAGCAAGACGGAGCACCTGTCGTTCCGCCCGGCGGCAGACCGCCCTGGCGATGTGAGCCCAGGCGGCGGAGGGGTGGCCGCCGGGGAGGATGAAGCTCCGCAGGGGCGGCAGCGCCGCCTCGATGCGATCGATGGCGGCCTCGAGGGCCTTGGTGTGATCCGGGCCGATCTCGTGGAGCATCTCGAGGGTCGGCGAGCCGGAACTCGTGGCGAGCCAGGCTCCGACGTGAAAGAGATCGGCCTGAATGCCTTGGAGTGCAGCCCTGAGCTCTCCCTCCTTTTCCGGAAGCGCCGCGATCAGTGCGCCGAGGAGAGAGTTCAGTTCGTCCACGTCGCCGATGGCTTCGATGCGCCCGTGGCTCTTCTCCACCCGTTCGCCGCTGAGAAGGCTCGTCCTTCCCCGGTCGCCGCTGCCCACGTAGGTCTTCACTCATGTTCTCCCTTACCCCGCATTATGCACGAAGCACCTGCTGCGACCGCGGATCTAGCCGTCCTTCCGGGCGTCCTCGGGTCCCGCCCCTTGCGACGTACTGACGTACCCCTCAGGTCCGAGCCCCTGTTGTTGCCCGGTGGTACCGCCATCTCGACGGTCTCGCGACGGCGTCTCGTGCACAATGCGGGTTAGACTCCCTTGACTCTTTTTATAATGATAGGGCCCCGCCAAGGCGAGTCAAGGGGACGCGCACCGACGCCAGAGTGCCTTCCCCCGTCGCCTCCGGTATGATGTTAAGAAAGCAAGGTCGTCACGGTTTCGTGGATAGGGGCGTGGATCGTTTGCGCTTAGGATGGGTACAACCAGAAAGGCGAGGAGGGTAGGGCGATGAACGCTGGTATGACTGGGCTCGCGGAGGCTTTGACGGAGTACGTCCGACCGGGCAGCTTTCCCGTCGCCGTCCGTATGGTCAAGAAAGGGGAGGCGCTGCCGGCGAGACTTAAGAGGCCGTGGCAGGACCTTCACAATCGGGTTGCCACCTGTCAGGCCATGGCCATCGCCAGGCGCTACGGCTGGGTGCTCGCCGTGGGAAGGGAGGACCTCTCCTGTCCGCTCAGCGCCGTTGTCTTCGGCTTCCGGCCGAAGAGCGAGTACTACCACCAAGGTCGGGCGTGCGCCGGCATGTACACGGAAACCACAGAGGCCGGAATACGAGCGGAGGCTGGGGTGGCGACATTCAGCGAGGGCGAATACGAGTACATTCTGGTGGCACCCCTCCAGCGCACTGCCTTTGAGCCCGATGTGATCGTCGTCTACGGCAACCCTGCCCAGGTCCTGAGGTTGCTGTCGGCAGCGCTGTGGAAATCGGGCGGTCGCCTCACATCGAGCTTCGGGGGGCGCATCGATTGCTCCGAAGAGATCATCGTCCCCATGCGCACTGGTCGCTGCGAGGTGATTCTCCCCTGCCACGGCGATCGAATCTTCGCTCAGACCCAGGATCACGAGATGGCCTTTTCCATCCCACGGGACCGAGCGGCCGAAATCGTCGCCGGCCTCGCCGGGACTCACAAGGGGGGCCTGCGCTATCCCATGCCGTCGTTCTTACGCTATACGGGAACCTTTCCGCCCCAGTATGCCAACGTGGCCGAATAACGGGGTCCGGAGGCCAAGGGGGGGGTCTGGCAATCGGTGCGACTAGGAGGGATTACCATGGAGCAAGCGGAAATCAAGGTTTATGGGGCCCATTGGTGCCCTGATTGTCGGCGGAGCAAGCAGTTTCTTGGCGAGCACCAGATCCCCTACGCGTGGGTCGACATCGAGGAGAACCGAGAGGCCGAGGATCTCGTCATCACCCTCAATCAGGGGAAACGGATCATCCCCACCATCGTCTTCGGCGACGGATCCTACCTCGTCGAGCCCAGCAACGCGGAACTGGCGGCCAAACTCGGCTTGAAGACCTCGGCGAGGCGGAACCATTACGATGTCATCGTCCTCGGCGGCGGGCCGGCCGGGCTGACCGCGGCCCTCTACACCGCTCGCGAGGCGTTGGATACCCTGGTCATCGAGCGTGCGGCTCTGGGAGGGCAAGCGGCGGGGACAGAGAGGCTGGAGAACATGCCCGGTTTTCCCGAGGGGGTCGGGGGCATGGAATTCTCCGAGCGACTCCGTCGTCAGGCGGAGCGCTTCGGCGTCGAACTGCTTCAGGCTCAGGACGTTACCGGAGTCCGGAGTCACCACAACTACCATTGCGTGACTACCGCCGACGGTAAGGAGTACAGCGCGCGGGCGTTGCTCGTCAGCACGGGCAGCACCTACAAGCGACTCAACGTGCCCGGTGAGAACGACTATCTCGGGGCGGGGGTCCATTTCTGTGCCACCTGCGATGGGCCATTCTACCGGGGCAAACGCGTGGCGGTGGTGGGCGGGGGCAACAGTGCCGCGGAGGAGAGCCTGTTCCTCACGAAATTTGCCGAGCACGTGACGATCCTCGTTCGCGGGGACAGATTCAGGGCCACCCAAATCATCCAGGACAAAGTACTCGGCAATCCGCAGATCACGGTGCGCTGGCAGACAGAGGTGCGAGAGTTTCTGGGTGCCGGGTCCAAGCTGAGGGCCTTGCGCGTGTGGAACAACAAGACCGGCAGTGAGGAGATACTCCCGGTCGACGGCGCGTTCATCTTTATCGGCTTGACTCCGAACACCGGATTCCTCGAGGGGAGCGGGATCAATCTCGACGGATGGGGCTTCGTCGTCACCGGGCGGGAGTTGATTCAGGGCGGAAGACGCCCGGCGGCCTACGAAGGGCGTGATCCTCATCTCCTGGAGACGAGCGTTCCCGGCATTTTCGCCGCCGGTGATGTCAGGGACGATAGCACCAAGCAGGTGGCGAGCGCCGCCGGCGAGGGCGCCAGCGCTGCCCTCATGATGCGCGAGTATCTGAAGGGGATATAGCCCTGTTCACGTAGGCCGTGGCTCGAGAGAAATCCCCCGTCACAGGCTGTCCGACAATGGCCCTTCTTAGCTCCCTCTCCCCCTCGCGAGGAGGAGAGGAGGATGTTCTTGGGGTTGTCGGAAAGCCTGCTGAGGATTGTTGGGACCCTGGGGCATGCTTGAGTCTTGACTAAACCGGATCGGGGCTAGGGGGCCCGATCTTCCGTCGCAAGAACTCGAGAAGCACGCTCTTCGCATCAGGCTTGAGCATCCGCTCGGGCTCGAGAGGCCGACCCAGCATCTCTGCAACCGAGCGAAAGACGCTCTTGACATAGTCGATATCGCTGATGAGGAAACCGTAGAGGTACCAATCATCGACAGTCCCGATGATGATCTCCTGCTCCCCGTCGGTCAGTTCCCGAAAGGCGCGACAGAAAAAGCCCGAGCAGGCGGCACCGCCGTGGAAGGAAAGACCGCGCCAATCCACGCCTCCATTGCCAGGGCTCCACGGGTTCAGGAGGCAGCCGACTCGGGTCTCATGGCGATTCAGGAAGCCGACAAACTCACAACTATAGAAGCCCGGATCGACGAACTCGAGGCGCTCCTCTCCCTTTGTCTCCTCAGCATACCGCTGGATCCCGTCAACCGTCCGTGGAACCAGGGAGAAGCGCTCGGTCCGTCGTCTCAGGCGGCGCGCCAGCTCATCTCTTCCCAAACTCCTGACGTTGTAGAGGCCACAACACCAGGCGCAGCCCTTGCGATTGTCCGGCTGACAGAGTAGGAGCACGTGGGCACCTCACTTGATCCCAGCATCAAAAGCCCCAACAGCAGATCCCGTGCAGAGAACGCCGGTCAGAGGTGTGACCGCCTCGGTCCGTAGCCCCGATAGCCCGTATATTGCCGGCTAGGTCCCCTTCGCGAGTTCCGTTGCCTTCTGAAAAGCTGTTTCCATGTCGGGCAGGTGAGTGATCTCCGGCACCACTTGGATGTACCGCACCTTGCCGTCGCGGTCAACGATGATCACCGACCGGGCGAGAAGCATGAGGTCATCGACGAGGAGGCCGGTTGACCGTCCAAACTCACCCTCTTTGTAATCCGACAGGTACTGGATATTCTCCAATTTGGCCTCTTTGGCGAACCGCTTCTGGGCGAATGGCGTGTCACGACTTATGGTGATCCGCTTCACCTGGGGTGGTAGCTTGTCACCCTGCTCGCCGAGGTAGTGGGTCTGCGCCTCACAGACCGCTGTATCGATAGAGGGGACGATGCTCAAGAAAAGAACTGATCCCTTCAGTGTTGAGATATCGACCGGCTTCATAGTCATGGCGTCAACCAGGGTCACCGAGGGCAGGGGATCGCCGAGCGCTATGGGCTTGCCGTCGAGTTTCGCGCTTTGCCCGCCTCGGGTGATCGACCCGCCGGGGGCCGCAGAACCCTTGTCGATAGCCAGGTTGGAGCGACTGGCGGCGCAGCCGCCAACGAGAAGGGCGCTCAGGGAGAGCGCCAACAACAACGTGCCCTTTTTCAGGTTCATGTCTTTACCTCCTTCTGAAGATTTGGCTGATTTGTGGTCGTTGCGAAGAGCCGGTAACCCTCACTCAATAATTATTAGAACGGGGACCGACGAAGTGAAGAGACCAGATGCAAACTTTTTGAGGTCCGTCTGGCGACGGCGAACAACACGCAGGCGCCCTAAGAAAAACGAGTTTACTTTTCTCCCACTATAGTGTAAAAAAGCATGAACAGTTAGGGTCAATAATTTGTAATTATTATATTTTTTCTGCATGTTCGGAAGGTCGGAGGCCGTGAAAAAGTCGTCCAAGCTTGCCTACGAGGAAAATCCCGAGAAGGTGGAGCGGGCCGAGGTGGTCGTCGGCATCTCCTCATGCGACAGTGCTGCATTCATCGGCCACACCGCCGAGCAGGCTGCCAAGGGACTGGTGGACTATTTCGGCTCCAAGAATTCGGTCCTCATCAATGTGGATAGCGATTCGGGAGACAGGACCAAGGAGATCTTTCTCGGGACCACCACGCGGGTGCCGAAGGTCTACCTGTGCACGCCAGCGGGCATTAAAGGCCGCGGTCACAAGCTGATCAACCTGGTGAACAAAGCGGCGGAACTCAAGGCGGAGGCGGTGATCGTCGTGGACGCTGCCTCCAAGAGCATAACGCCCCTCTGGATAAAGAATCTGGGAGAGCCCATTTTCTCAGGATTCAGTTTCGTTACCCCCCTCTACCTCCGCCACAAGTACGAGGGTATTCTCACAAGCGGGATCGTCTATCCTCTGACCCGGGTGCTCTATGGCAGGAGGGTTCGGCAGCCGAACGGTGGAGATCTCGCCTTCGGGATGGCCCTGGCCGAGACCTACCTGCGCCATCCCACCGCCGACGAGAAATCCATCCAGCAGGCTGGGGTTGATGTTTGGATGACGACCATGGCCATCAACCAAGGGGTGCCCATCTGTCAGTCCTACGTCGGCCGGCCTAAGATGCAGGGTTCTCCGGACGGGGTTATGCCTCAGATTTCCGCCTTCGTCGATGTGGTGGGGACGGTGTTCGATCTCATGGGTTTTTTTCAGGAACGCTGGAAGAAGGTGAGATGGAGCAAGCCGACAGCCGTGTTCGGCTTCGGGATGGGAGAGCCGGATGCGCCGCCGCCCTTGGAGGTCTCAGAAGCCGATCTCTACCGGGTCTTCCTCCAAGGCTTTTCTCAGTACCAGTCTCTGTGGGAATCCCTATTGGATAACAAGACCTTTAGCAAGCTGACGGAGATCAAGCACCTGCCTGTGGCTCATTTCAGCTTCCCTTCGGAGTTGTGGGCGAGGATCGTGTTTCGCTACACCGTGGCCCATAGGAACCGAGTCACCGATCGTCAGAGTCTCTTGGAATCGTTGCTCCCCATCTTTCACGGCAAGAGTCTCTCCTTCGTCAAGAAGACGGAACGGATGTCGGTCCAGCAGGCTGAGGAGTACATCGAAAACGAGTGCATGATCTTCGAAGAAATGAAGTCTTACCTCGTAGCAGATTGGCAGGAAAATCAGTGAACGGGAAAAGGTAGAGACTCGACCATGAGGCTCTCGTGCTGGAGGGCGGATAATGGCTAAGATACTGGTAGTAGATGACGAAGAACACATCCGGCTCCTCTACTCCGAGGAGCTCCGGGAAGAGGGCTACGATGTGATCACCGCCGAGGGCGGGTATCGTCTGCTCGAGCGTATCGAGAAAGAGCGCCCCGATCTGGTGGTGTTGGACATCAAGATGGTCGACTATGACGGGCTTGATCTGCTTCAGGACATCCGGAACAAATTCTATGACCTCCCGGTGATTCTCTCCACGGCGTACGACACTTTCAAGGAGGACATGAAATCTATCGCCGCGGACTTCTATGTGGTAAAGTCCTTTGATCTCAGCGAACTCAAGAGGAAGATCAAAATGGCGCTGGAGGCGAGGACTTCCGCGTAACGGCCCCTCTCCTTTCCCATCCTTTCCCCACGGCTTGAGCTTGAAGCCCCAGAACCAAGTGGCGGCGGCACCGTCTTCCGCAAACCCGGCGAACCTTGCCTCACCGCTCGAGAAGACCTCACGGCGGGCCGGGCGGGGGTTCAGCCTTACCCCCTAGCCTTCTCCCCCGCGCATCTGCCACTTTTTTCTGCCGATACTGGAGATATGCGTCCCGAAGGGCGAGGTAGGGATCGATGGCCGCCTCCTTGAGGGCCTCGTAGTCGCCGATCCTGAGGGAGACCTCGTTGACCCGGTCGTAGCTCTTGAGGACGTAAGGGACGTACCACGGGGAGACGTAGGTGATGGGGTTCACGAGCCAATCCCCGGCGAGGCCCGCGGTGTCCCGTGGGGTGGAGGGCCCGAATACCGGCCAGGTGAGGAAGATGCCCTGGCCCACACCGTAGACCCCCAAGGTTTGACCGAAGTCCGCCTCCTGCTTCACCAGTTTCATCTCCTGGCTCGCTGCGGGGTCGAACAGGCCGCCGAGCCCGAGGAGAGTGTTTACCGTGAACCGGGAAAGCTCTATGGCCGCACCGTTGAAGTTCCCCTGGAGCACGCAATTGACGAAGCGGATAGGAAAGACGACGTTAGAGAAGAAGTTCCGTACCGAGATTCGGGCGCCCTCGGGCACGACGTCCTTGTACCCTTGCGCTACCGGTTTGAGCACCCAGAAGTAGAGCTTGTCGTTGAAGTGAAACATGGCGCGGTTGAAGGGCTCCAGGGGATCGGCGACCGTTGCCGCTCGTTCCTCCCCCTCCTCCACGTAGTCGACACTTGTCTCGTCCTCGAGGTTGTTCTGTCCCGGCTTCGCCGCGGGCTCCAGCGGGATCTGCTCCGAGCTTGCGGCGACCATGACCGGACGGGGTTGCACCGACGCACCTGATGGCGACCGGGGAGCAACAGAGGACGGGTTATGGACACAGCCCACGGGGAGAATGAAGAGGACAAGCAACCAGGATGCTGCCTTCATGGCAGGGAGCTCCTCTCTCCGGTAGAATTCTCGGACGGGCCGCTTCTTCCGGGAACATGGGTGATCGTTACTTAAAGAAGGGAGGCCTGAGGCGAGCCCCGCCGGCTCCCGCCCCGAACCATCGGGATCTATGACTCGTTCACCTTCTTGCGGAGAATCTCGAGCAACTCCTTAGGGGAGTTCTTGGCCAGGATCTCGCTGAACTGGGTGCGGTAGTTTTGGACCAGGCTCACACCCTCGACGATGACATCGTACACCTTCCAGGTGCCGTCCTTCTGGATCACCCTGTAGAAGATAGGGATCTCTTTGGAGGCGGTGATGATCCTCGTCTGAACTTCGGCCTGGTTGTCCGCAAGGACGGTTTCCTTATCAAAGACAACTTTTTCGTTGGTGTATGAGAGGATCTTGTCTATGTAGGCCTTCTCGAGCACCTGGCGAAAAAGTTGGACGAATTCTCGGCGCTGAGCCACGTCAAGAGCATTCCAATTGCGCGCCAGCGTCCGCTTGGCGAGCTCGATCTCATCGAACATCTTTTCGTAAATAGCACGCAGTTTTTCCTTCTTCACCTCTTTCGCCGTCTCGGCCTTCATCGCTGGATCTCGCAGAACGTCGAGCACTTTGTTGACATTTGCTTGGACGGCGGCGAGAGGTGTGTCAGCATACACATTGAAGGCGACGAGGAGGACGGCGAGAATACAGGCTCCTAGGCTCAGTCTCTTCATGCTTCACCTCGAGGAATCGTTCTGCTCACGACCTGCTGCTTCAGGTCCTACTTCTTCACATCGCCGAAAGCGTACTTACCGATGAGTTCGTTGATATCCACCGGGGGCTGCGTCTCAATAATGGTCCCCCCCGGGTTCAACACGTTGCCGCCACCACCGGGATCGATGCTCACGTACCTGTCCCCGATCAGCCCCTCCGTTTTTATGGAAGCGATGGCATCATCAAAGATCTTGACTCCCCGCTCGATGCGGAGTTCCACCAATGCCATCCCGTCCTTTTGGTCCATGGAGAGCCTCTCCACTCGGCCCACTTGGATGCCGTACATGGTGACGTTGCTCCCTGCTCTAAGGCCGGCTACCGAGGTGAAGCGGGCAAAGAGAGGGTACGACTGGTCACCAAAGAGAGAGACGTGGCCTAGTTTTACGGTCATATATCCCACACAGAGCAAACCGAAGACGACGAAGATCCCGACCGCTGTCTCCATGGCGTATCGTTTCATTTCCCTTCACCCCCGAGGACGCACCGAAGCCGCCCGATCTCCCTCTGCTGATACCTAGCAAACTCGATGATGCTCTCGAGCTCCACAATAGGCTGACCGCGCGCAAGTCCGGCAAGGACAACCCCCTCCACACACTCCGGCGAAGCCGTCTTCCTGAGTGCCGCTGCCTGAATGGCGCGGACCCCCTCGGCGGAGAGGTCCTTACCGAACTCCTCGAGGAGGGTGGTAGCCTCGGCAAGATCGGAGTAGGGAAGCACGGTCACGAATTCATTGATACTGTGGCGGGTAGAGAATCCCCCCACCGCCCCGAAATGCTTGTCGATGTAGACCCCCATGGACCGGATCGCCTCTTGTGCCGCCTCGTGGCCGAGCAGCTGGCTGATCGCATCCAGGTTCTCCAAAGTGAACACCGCTACAGCATAGGTCTCACGGAGCGCCTCTCGCTTGAACTGGGTCTGGTAGCGGACCTTGAACTGTCGCCTGGAGTGAAGGCCGGTCAGTTCCTCCTGGAGCCCTTCGAGGCTCCTGATGACCTCTTCTTTAAAGGGGTGCTCGAAGCTTTCGAGCTCCTCCGGGGTGCCCTGAAAGACGATCTTGCGGTCATAGAGGGCGAGGATGCGATTAGAGATGAAAAAGATGTCGGGTATTTCGTGACTCACCATGATGGCCGTGAAGCCGAACTTCCTCTGATACTGGGCGACCATGGTCAGGATGGCGTTCTTGCGGACGGGGTCCTGGCCGGTAGTTGGTTCGTCGAAGAGGACGATCTTGGGGTCGGTTACGAGAGCCCGGGCCAAGGCCGCCCTTTTCTGCATGCCTCCCGATATCTCCGAGGGGTACTTGCGGGCCACCTCAGTAAGCTCCGTCTGGTCGATTCTCGCCATCACCCTCTGGTCGATCTCCTTTCTGCTGAGATTGGTTGTCTCCCTCAAGGGGAGTGCGACATTGTCGTAAACGGTGAGGGAGTCGAACAGGGCGTTACTCTGGAACATATAGCTGATCTGGGCGAAATAGGCATCCCGCTCGCTTCTCTTCATGGTCTGGACGGGCTCGCCGCGGAAAAGAATGGTCCCCTCATCGGGCTCGAGAAGGCCGATGATGTGCTTCAGGAGCACGCTCTTTCCCGCCCCGCTCAGGCCGATGATTGTGGTCACCTCGCCCTCAAAGATCTGGAGGTTCACCCCCTCGAGGATCGTTCGGCTGTCGAAGCCCTTGGTGACATCCCTAAATTCGATAAGTGGTGTGGCCATGGCACTCAAATGAGGAGAGAGGTCACCACGTAGTCCGCCACGAGAATAAGGACGCAGGAGAGCACGACCGCCGACGTGGTCGCGAGGCCGACGGCCTTGGCTCCGTGGCTGTCCTTCCGGAGGTGGGCGAAGTAGCCCTGGTAGCAGCAGACGGTGGCGACGATCACGGCAAAGACGAGCGCCTTAACGAACCCGTCGGTGACATCCTTGAGTTCCACGCTGGATTGGACGCGATAAAAATACGTGCCCGCGTTCACTCCCAAAAGCACTACGCCCGACAGGTAGCCGCCCATGATGCCGATGAGATCGAAGAGCGCGGTGAGCAGGGGAAAACTAATCAAAGCCGCGGCGATCCGGGGGCTTATGAGGTACCGGAGCGGATCGATGCGCATCGTGTCCAGGGCGTCGATCTGCTCGGAGATTCGCTGGATGCCGATTTCGGCAGTGATGGCCGAACCGGCTCTGGCCGTGATCATGATCGCGGTGAGCACCGGTCCCAGCTCTCGCACAAGGGAGAGCACCACAAGGGTCCCGAGGGACCCCGCGGCGCCGAACTTGACCAGGGCGTGGTAAGACTGGAGTCCCAGGACCATGCCGGTGAAAAGGCCCACGAGCATGATGATGGTTGTCGATCGCGCGCCGATGTAGTAAACCTGTTGGGCGATCTTGGTTACCTGTTTCGGCCGGAAGACCATGAGAACCGCCGAGAAGAGGAAGATCGCGGCGGCACCCATGGCGTCGATCATAGCGACGGTGCTCCTGCCAAGGGCCGCGAAAGGCTCTCCAAGGCGTGGCCGCCCTAGTTTGATCGCCTCTTCCTGACCAGCCGCATGTCCGTCGGGGTGCTCTTCCATGGGTCAAACCCCTGTGTTCTGATGGCCGCGTGCTTGGGCGTGCTCTGGCGGCGTGAGCATAAAATACGTTAACATGTAATTCTACATGTTTCCACGATCAATGCAATCTCAACGGCAGGCTAAGGCGGGTTAAGATGATGTGTCGAGGGTATATGGGGGAAGAGGGTAGCCACTTCGGCCTTAAGATACATGCAGGTCGAGGCAAGTGAGGAGAGCGCAAGGCATGCGGTGGAAAACCGTTCTGGCGGCGTTCCTGCTGGTGGTTGTAGCCCTCGCGGTCGGTGTCTACCTGTATCTGTCGACCTACGATTACGACAAGCTGGTCCCTGGACTGGTCAAATTGGTGAAGGAGAGTACGGGTCGTGAGCTGGGAGTTGCGGGCCACGCGAGCTTCAAGATCGCCCTCGTCCCGGAGTTTATCCTCCGCGATGTGAGTTTCCAGAATGCCCCCTGGGGCTCCAGGCCGGATCTGGCGACGGCCAAGGAATTCACCGTGAAACTCGCGCTCCTGCCGCTCCTTCGAGGTGAGTTCGAAATCCGGGAGACCGCTCTCGTCGATCCCGACTTTCTCATCGAGCGTAGTCCGGCAGGGCGATGGAATCTGGACTTCGATACCGCCGAGGAGCCGGCGGAGGGCGTGGCACGGGCTTTCGACAACCTCGAGATTTCACGCGGCCGTGTGACCTACAGGGACTTGCGGACTGGGAAAGGGGTAACCATCGGAGTCGATAGTCTCCGCTCCCTCCCGCTCCACCTCGGTGGAGGTGCCAGCCTCCAGCTCCAGGGCGCCGTCAACGGTCAGAAGTTCACGGTTAAAGGAACGACAGGACTTTTCGGTGACTTCTTGCGGCGTGGCAAGGCATGGCCTGCAGAGCTGACAGCGACGGCGGGCCAGACAGTGATGAGGATTCAAGGGAAGATTGCCGATGCGGAAGACTTCAAAGGCCTGTCCTTCAGGCTGGCGGCTGAGGGTTCCTCTCTGGCGGAAGCGGCGGCTCTAGCGGATCTTTCCAGCCTCCCGGATTTGGGACCCTTCTCGGTCCAGACGGAGATCTCCGACACCGGCGGGCTCCTCGCTTTGCAAAACATTAGTCTCCGGGTGGGCTCGAGGAATTCTCTCGCCGTGACCGTGGAAGGCGCCATCGGCGACATCACCACCTTTCGGGGGCTTGAGCTTCTCTTTTCGGCCCAAAGTGACAAGCTTGCCAACCTGGAAAAGCTCGGCGCGCCTGCTCTGCCCTTCCAGGGCGGTTTCGCCGCCTCCGGCCGCATCTCCGGGCCGGTGGCCGACGCATACCGGCTGCAGGACCTCAAGCTCGCATTGGGGGAGGAGGAACTCGCGGGGACCCTGAATATTCATCTCCAAACGAAGCGGCCCCAAATCGAAGCGCACCTGTCATCGGCCAAGTTTCTGCGTGGTTCTCTGACGTTGGCGGCTACCATCACCGGCATCTCCCGTCCCGTGGCTCTGTCCGCTTTGGAGCTTGCCTGGGGCAGAGAAGATCTCGCCGAAGTTCGCCTTCAGGGCTCCGTCTCCGACCTTGAGGTGGGTCGCGGGGTGCACCTCGCCTTTGCCGTCCGCGGCAAGAATCTGGCCGCGCTTGAGGCTATTACCGGTCATCGCATCCCCGTCCGGGGCCCCTTCAGCGCCTCAGGCCAGGCGACGGATACGGGGGCGAAGCGGTATCAGCTATCGGGGCTGGAGGTCGCCCTCGCCGGGAATCATGTGAGCGGTTCACTCGATGTGGACCTCTCAGGGCAGGAGCCGCGTCTCGCCGCCAACCTTTCCTCCCAAACCTTGGATCTGGGGGGGCTCCTGCAAGCGGCGCAGGTCGAGGGGATGGAAGAAAGACGGTTTCCCGATCTCGGCCCTCTCTCCGCGGCCTTTATCCTCTCAGGTTCGGCGGAGAGGCTGCGATTGGAAGGGCTCGATCTCAGCGCGGGGTCCGCGAAGCTCGCCAAATTGCAGGTGCAAGGCGGAGTCGGCGACATCTCCTCCTGGGAGGGGATCGACCTCCAGATGAAGGCGCAGGGGAACAACCTGGCCGACCTTGAACAGGTGATCGGTCGGCCCTTGCCTTTTCAAGGCCCCTATTCCCTTTCAGCTCATCTTGTGAGCCCCACCTCGAAGCTCTACCGGATTGACGGTCTTGACCTCAACCTCGGGAAGACCAAGCTCAACGGGCGCCTGGACCTGGACCTCGCCAGAGGCGAGCCTCGGCTCTTTGTCGTCGCCTCCTCCCCGGCGGTCAACCTGGAGTCTCTAAAGGACGTTGGGCAGGGGGTGATCGGTTCATTAAGAAGGATCAACGACCTCGGTCCATTGGCCGTTACCGCTCGGCTCGCGAGATCGGGAGAGAGATGGGCAGCACGGGCGCTGAGTCTCCAGGCAGGATCAGATTCTCTAGTCGCCATTGTGGCGGCGGGGACCATCCAGAGTGTGGGCGATCTCCGCGGTGTCAGTCTGGATGTACGTTGCCAGGGGAACGAGTTTGAAAAACTGGCGAAACTCATGGGCACCGAGATTTCAGTGACCGGGCCGTTTACCCTCTCGGGGAGGGTGGTCGATCCGGAACCGGAGGTCTACGAAATTCAGAACCTCAGCGCCGCTTGGGGGGAGAGCGACATTGAAGGTTCGCTGCGAGTAAATACTGCCGGCAAGCGGCCCGAGGTGATGGCCGATCTTGCCGGCCGGCGGCTCGATTTGCGGCCTTTCGCTGCCGAGGAGGAGGCGGCGCCCCCCACGCCGGCGGGAGGCAAAGAAAAGAGGGTGTTCTCCACCGAGCCTCTGCCCCTCGACTGGCTCACCCGGATCGACGGTAGTCTCAAGCTTCGGGCTGGGCTCCTCCTGGCGCCACGATGTGCCCTGGAAAACCTCGAGATCGGTGCCGCGCTGCGCGACGGGAGTCTCGAGGCGAGGCCAGTCAGCTTCGGTATGGGTGGTGGGACCGGGGAGATTAGCCTTGCGATCCGTAGGGAAGACCAAGGCGCGGCTGTGACGTTGGCGGTGAAGCTGAAGGATGTGCAGGTTGGGCCGATGCTCGATCTTCTCCGACAGGAGCACAATGTAGAAGGTTCCCTGGACGTGGACGTGAAGCTCACGGGAAGCGGCGACTCCCCGGCGGCATTGATGGGAGCAGCGACGGGCCACGTGCATCTGATTATGGGCAACGGAAGAATTGCGCTGAAATACCTGACGGTTTTGAACTCTGATCTTCAGGCGACCCTGCTCCGGCTTCTCAACCCCTTTCAGGAACAGAGCCCCTTCACAGACTTCAATTGTTTCGTTAACCGTGCCGAGATTCGAGAAGGGCAGGCGCGGGTGAGGCTACTGCTCGATACGGAGCAGACAACAATTGTGGCTGCCGGCGATGTGGACCTGAAAAACGAGCAACTGGACATAGGGATCAAGCCGTCCCCCAAGTCAGGCTATGGGCTCAAGGGCGTTGCTCGAGTCACTTTGGGGTTCAACGAGCTAGCCAAGCCGCTCAAACTTGGGGGCACCTTGGCCAGCCCCTCGCTGGCCATCGACCCAGCCCAGGCTATGCTCACCATCGGCAAGGCTCTCGGCGGCTTCGCCCTTTTCGGCCCCTTCGGGATCATCACGGCTCTGGCGGATCTGAAACTGGGTGGGAAGGACGCGTGTCTGAAGGCGATCGAGAAGGCCCAGGCCATTCAGGCAAAGAGTGCAGGAAGCGAGGACGATGATAGCAAGAAATCGGGTGAGCAGCCCGGCGCCGAACCCAAGAAGAAGGGCGGCTTCTTCCGATGGCTGTTCGGAAAGTGAGACTCAATGCCGCGCGACGGCGACGAGGAAGAGACCGGTGAGACCGAAGAAGGCGTTGGGTATCCAGGCGGCCAGCAGCGGTGGGAGCTTGCCGGTGTAGCCGAGGGAGAGGAGGAAGTTGAAAACCATGACATAGACGAACGCCAGCGCCACACTCACCGCCACCCCTGTGGCTATGCCACCCCGTTTCCCCTGATACAGGGCCACGCCGATCCCGAGGAGGGCCATTATGAGGGATGTGCACGGGAAGGCAATCTTGGTGTCGAGGTCAACCACGTACCGAGTGGCGTCGTATCCCTCCCGCTGGATCTTAGCCACGTATTGGCTGAGTTCGCCCCAGGTCATCTCCTCAGGTGATTTTGCCAGGTACTGGAAGTCGCTGGGTCGCTGAGGCAGCTCCAGACGCAACTCCTGGAAGGGTTCCACGGTGTAGTCGCTTTCCTTGCCACGAGCGAGGAGAAATCCGTCAGTAAAGGTCCAGCCTGTTCCGTCCCACAGGCCCTTCCGCGCTTCGAGGCGCTTTTCCAGGTGAAAGGTCGCATCGAAGAAGTAGATGGTGATCCCTTCCGCCATCCGGCGTCGCGGGTGAAGAACCCGGATGTTGTAAAGCAACTGATCTCCCCGGTACCAGATCCGCTCTTGGCTGAAGCCGCCCTCCGCCGGGCGTCGGTTGACGTGCACGTTCCAGATTCGGTTTGCCTGAGTGCTCATGAAAGGCACCACGTATTCGGCGAGGGCGAAGTCGCCGAAACTCCAGAGACAGGCCACCAACACGACTGGGATGGAGTAGCGAAACGGGCTCACGCCCGCGGCTCTCATGGCAGTAAGCTCGTTCGTCCGGGCGAGCAGCCCGAGGGTGACGAGCGTCCCCATGAGCACGCTCATGGGGATGCCTTGCTGCACGATGAAGGGGATCTTGAAAAGGAAGTACTCGATTACCAGCCGGAAGGCCACATGGGCCCTGACAAAGTTGTCGATCCTGTCGATGAAGTCGATGACGAGATAGATGACGGCAAGACCGGCCAAGGAGACGAGCACGATCTTGAGGACTTCCCTCGACATATAGCGGCTGAGTACCGACATAACCGTTTCCTAGAGCCGATCTTTTCTGCGGGCGAGGATCGCGAATACCAGGTGCTGGCAGACGGTGAAGAAGACAAAGGGTCTCTCCCTGACGCTTCGCCTCCAGAGCACTGCCGCTAACATGGCGAATAATCCATTGGGGAGCCAGACGGCCAGACCCACGGGGCAGAGTCCTGCCTCGGCCAGAGTCTCGGCACCTGACAGCAAGACATAGTAGAGAAGAAAGAGGAGAATACCCAGGACGACGCCGGAAAGTCTGCTAGCTGTGCCTGCCTGCAGGCTGAGCGGTGGGGCGATAAGGCCAAGGGCAAGACAGGCAAAGGGGATGGCCAACCTCTTGTGCCATTCCTTGGACAGATAGAAATGCTCGGGAGAGCCAGGTTTGGCCACGGCCAGGGCCTGGTTCAGCTCGTTGAGGGTAAGCTGGGCCTCGACGCGGCCCAACATACCCACCTTAGGGGAGGCAAGGTCAACGGCAAAGTCGTAGTGCTGGAATCGGATCGTTTGCGCGGTCTGGGTTTCGGTCACGACCCGGATGACCAGGCCGCGCAGCAAGCGAATTTCCAGCTCCCTTCGGCCCCGACTATCCAATAGCATGCCTTCTTCGGCGATGATGGTATTCCGGACGCGGGGGTCGCGTTCGTCAGAGATGAATACCTCGTAAAAGTTGGTCCCATCCGGCGCGATTCGGTTGATAAAGAAGGTCATTCCCTTGAACTGGTCGTTGAATACCCGTTCGTTGAAGGCAAGTTGCATCTGGGATGTCGCCATCTCCACGAGGAGAGACCTGAGTGCCTTGTTGGCCTTGGGAAGGACCAACAGGGAAAGGGTGAGAGCAACAAGGGTGGCGCTCACCGCCACCATCGCCACTGTGGGCAACAGTTGGTAGAGACTGAGGCCTGCGGTTTTCAGGGCGGTAATCTCGTTGTCGCTCGCCAGCCGGGTGAAGGCCAGCAAGATGCCGAGGAGCGTTGCCATAGGAATAGCAAAAGCGAGAAAGTACGGGAGGGAATAGAGGAAGAGCCTGCCCAGATTCTCCAACGCGGAAGGGCTCGCGAAGAGGAGGCGGGTGTACCGCATGCTTCTCCCGAGGAAGAGGACTACCGTGACGGCCATGACACTGACGAGGAAGGGAGCCGCTTGTTCCGTGAGGAGATATCGGAAGAGGATCTTTCGCATGGGAGGGGAGTGTAGCGGATGCCAGGGGCTTTGTAAACGTCCCGGGGAAGCCAGACCTGGCGCGCCGAAAATCCCTTGACAGTGGCCAAGGCGTTGTGTTATGTGAGGGGCGGCTTGGTAACTCTTTAAGATTTCTCGTTAACTTGTGAATGGTCAGGATGGAACCGAAATCGACGAAGAAGGAATCCGAGAAGGCCCACTCGCGGGAAGCGACTGCCGACGATCTGGATCTCCGACTCGATGATCTTGAACACGAGATCATCGACCTTGTAGAGGTCGTGGAGGAGGAGGGCTCCTCCTCCGGGGCTGCCCGAGCCGAGGATCTCGAGGTCGCCGATGACTTGGTCAGCGACGACCTCGAGTTAGAAGAGGATGCCTCCGAAGAGATCGAGGCAGGCAGGGCCGGCGCGTCGGAAGCGGAGATGCAAGAAGCGGACGAGGCGCTAGGAGAGGCGGAAGACGAGTTCGAGTCGCTTCTCCGTGCTGACCGGAGTGAACTTGAAGCAGAGCCGGAGGACTTAAGCGCCGTGAGCGATGATTTCGGGGAGGAGGAGACCGACAGAGAACTCGCCGACCTTTTCGCCTCCGACGAACTGGAGGTGTCGAAACTACTCAAAGATGGGTCCCCGGACAACGACGAAGGCCCTACGCCTGTGAAGGGAGAGGGCTCCGTTCCGGATGAGGAGTTTCTTCAAGGCCTTTTTGACGACCTCGAAGTCGAGGAGGATGGCGCCGAGGCGGTTGGCGCATCTTCCGAGGAGGCTCCGACAAAGGAGGATGCCTCGGCCGATCTTCTCGTCGAGCTTGGGCTGGAGCCAGAGCCGACGGCGAAAGCCGCCGCACCCCAGGCACCGGCTCCTGTGGAGGAACTCCCGGAGGATCTTTTTGCGGATCTCGAAAAGACGGGGCGGGAGGCTCCGGAAGTGCCGGAGGCTGACGCTGTTCCTCTTGCGGCTCCGGGCTGGAACGCCGAAGAGTTGGCTGCTCTGGTCCGGGAGCAAGTGGAGGCAGTGGTAACTCGGCTCGTGGAGGAACGGTTGCCCGCCATTGCCGAGGCAATCCTCATGGAGGAGATTAGGAAGATCAAGGCCGCCATGGAGTAAGTTGGGGCTGCCACAGCGTAGGCGGGTCGGAATGGGGGTTATCTGGGTAATCCCCATTTTCTTTTCCCTACCAAAAGGAAGGAGATCATGGAGAGACCGTTGCTTCCCAAGGCCTACGAGCCTCAGGAGGTAGAGGCCAAGTGGTACCGTTTTTGGCAAGAGCGAGGGTTGTTTCGTGCTGACGAGGCAAGCCCGGCGCCGCCATTTTCCATTGTGATCCCTCCGCCCAACGTGACCGGCGACCTGCACATGGGTCACGCCCTCAATAACACCTTGCAGGATATTCTCTGCCGGGCCAAGCGCATGCAGGGGTATAACGTCCTCTGGGTGCCCGGCACCGACCACGCCGGAATCGCCACTCAAAACGTGGTGGAGCGCCGGCTCGCGGGCGAGGGCCTGGACAGGCACCAGCTGGGACGGGAGCAGTTCATCGAGCGCGTCTGGGAATGGCGGCGCATCTATGGCGGGAATATCATCAACCAGTTGAAGCGATTGGGGGCGAGCTGTGACTGGAGCCGGGAACGCTTCACCATGGAGGACGGGCTCTCCCTGGCGGTTCGCCGGGTCTTCGTCTCCCTCTATGAGCAGGGACTCATCTATCGTGGCTATCGTATCATCAACTGGTGCCCTCGGTGCACGACCGCCCTCGCCAATCTGGAAGTGGATGCGGAGGAAGTTGGCGGCCACCTCTACTACATCCGCTACCCTCTCGTGGACGGGGAAGAGAGTTTGGTCGTGGCGACGACGCGGCCCGAGACCATGCTCGGCGACACCGCGTTGGCGGTCCATCCCCAAGATGAGCGCTACCGCGCCTTCCAGGGGAGGAAGGCGCGCCTTCCCCTCGTGGGCCGGGAGCTGCCCATCATCGCCGACCCCTACGTGGACCGCGAATTCGGCACCGGCGCCCTCAAAGTGACCCCGGCTCACGACGCCAACGACTACGAGATCGGACAGAAGCATGGCTTGGACACGGTAAGGGTTATCGATGATCAAGGGATCATGAGCGCGGCGGCCGGATCCTATGCCGGACTCGATCGCCTCGCCTGCCGGACTAAAGTGATTGAGGATCTCAAGGCCCAGGGCTATCTGTTGAAGGCGGAGGACTACAGGCTGCGATTGGGGCACTGTTATCGCTGCAAGACCGTCATTGAACCAACCCTGTCGGAACAGTGGTTCGTCGCGGTTAAACCGCTGGCGGCAGAGGCCATGGCCGCCGTGCGTCAGGGCCGGACCAGAATCATCCCCGCCATGTGGGAGAAGAATTACTTTGACTGGCTGGAGAACATCGAAGACTGGTGTATCTCTCGGCAGATCTGGTGGGGCCACCGGATTCCCGCCTGGTATTGCCGGGACTGCGGCGAGGTCGTGGTGGCACTTACCGAGCCTACCACTTGTAGTCGCTGCAAGGGCGCCACACTGGTTCAAGACGAAGACGTCCTCGATACCTGGTTCAGTTCCGCGCTCTGGCCCTTCTCCACCATGGGCTGGCCCTCGAAGACGCCTGAGCTCGAGCGCTTTTACCCCACCTCCGTACTCGTCACCGCCTTCGACATCCTCTTCTTCTGGGTTGCCCGGATGATGATGATGGGCCTTCACGTCATGGGGGAGGTACCGTTCCGGGATGTGTACATCCATGCCCTCGTCCGGGATGCGGAAGGCCAAAAGATGAGCAAGTCTCGGGGGAACGTCATCGATCCTCTGATCATCATGGACCGCTACGGCACTGACGCCTTCCGCTTCACCCTGGCCGCCTTCGCCGCTCAGGGAAGAGACATCCGCTTGGCCGAGGAGCGGATCGAGGGGTACCGGCACTTCGTCAACAAACTCTGGAATGCGAGCCGCTTTACCTTGATGAACCTTGACGGCTCCAGCCTCGATGAACCTCTGCCCCGTCCGGAGCAGCTGGCGGATCGATGGATCCTCAGCACGCTGCAACGGCTGATCCGGGAGGGCACGGAGGCCCTCGAGTCATACCGCTTCAACGACTACGCGAGCGGTCTCTACCAGTTCACCTGGCACGAGTTCTGCGACTGGTACTTGGAGCTCATCAAACCGGTGCTCTGCGGGGAGGACCGCGAAGCGCGTCGGATCACCCAGCTGATTCTGGCGCATTCCCTCTCCGCCATTCTCAGGCTCCTGCATCCCATCATGCCGTTCATCACCGAGGAACTCTGGCACCATTTGGCCGTGGATGGGGGAAGCATTATGAGTGCAACTTTTCCCCAGGCGGAGCCTGCCTTGATAGACCCTCGGGCCGAGGAGGAGATGAACCTCATCATGGGCGTCACCACGGCCATCCGCAACATCCGAGGCGAAATGAACATCTCGCCTGCGGCGCAGCTGGAGGCAGTGGTCTACGGGCCGGAGGCGTTGCTGCAGCTTCTGGAGACTCACGCTCCTTCGATTCAGGATCTCGCTAAACTGTCAACCCTGACCCTGCGCCGGGACGGCGACCGACCGCGGCTCGCCGCCTCGGCCGTGGTCCGAGAGTTGGAGATCTTTCTCCCCCTGGAAGGGGTCCTGGATTTTCAGGAGGAGACTCGGCGGCTGCAAAAGGAAATCGGCAAGCTCGAGCCTGAGCTCGCCAGAGCCAAGAAGAAGCTGGCCAACGAAGATTTCCTCGGTCGGGCGCCGGCGGAGGTGGTCGCCAAGGAGCAGGAGAAATCCGACCGCCTCGGTGCCAAGCTTCAGAAACTCCAGGAGCAACTCCAGCGGCTGTTGGAACTCGTCGGCGGGCGGTAGGAGATGATCGACTTTCAGGTAGAAACACTCATACGCTACGCCTTGGCCGAGGATATCGGCAGCGGCGATGTGACCACCCACGCTATCATCCCCGAGGAGGCGAGAGGCAGCGCTCGTATCTTCGCCAAGGAGCCTCTTGTCGTGGCAGGGACGCAGGTGGCCCAGCGGGTGTTCCTGCTGGTAGATCCCTCTCTGAAGGTGGGAATCCTCCTGCAGGACGGCAACCACGCTCGCTCAGGTGATGTCCTGGTCGAGGTGTCGGGCAGCGTGTCGGCCATGCTCGTGGCCGAACGCACCGCCCTCAACTTTCTCCAGCGTCTCTCCGGAATCGCCACGCTCACCCGAGCCTTTGTGGAGAGAGTCGTCGGGACCTCTGCACGAATCGTTGACACCAGGAAAACCACACCGGGCTGGCGGGTCCTGGAAAAGGCCGCGGTACGAGCTGGGGGTGGATGCAACCACCGCTTCGGGCTTTACGACGGCGTCCTGATCAAAGACAACCACATTGCGGCGGTTGGCGGTGTCGGGCCGGCGGTAGCGGCGATACGACAGCAGATCCCCCACACTCTCAAGATCGAGGTGGAGGTGGAGACTCTCGATCAGCTCGATGAGGCTATGGCCGTCGGGGTGGATGCCGCGCTCTTGGATAACATGGCGCCCGCCGCGATGGTTGAGGCGGTGCGGCGGGCGGGTGGCCGGCTGGCGCTGGAGGCCTCCGGCGGCATCAACCTAAACAATGTGAGAGAGGTCGCTGAAACTGGGGTAGATCTCATCTCGGTGGGCGCCCTGACCCATTCGGCCAGGGCGGTTGATATCAGCATGGAGATCGAGCCGGTGAAGAGATAGTCAGTGGTCCGTTGTTCCCCTCTTATTTCTTTCCCAATTCCTCCGATCGGCGGGCAGCCGCTGCCACCGCATCGATGAGCAAGCCCCGTACTCCCCCCCGCTCGAGCACGGCGAGACCATGGATGGTCGTGCCGCCCGGCGAGGTGACCTGATCCTTGAGGACCCCAGGGTGGATCTCGGTGCCGTCCAGGAGTGTCGCCGAGCCGAGCGTGGTCTGGATGACCAAGGTGCGAGACACCGCCCGGGGGAGTCCCAGGAGAACCCCCGCATCGATAAGGGATTCCATAAGGAGGAAGAGGTAAGCGGGCCCGCTTCCACTCAAGGCGGTCACCGCATCCATGGCCGACTCCGAGACCTCCACGACCCGGCCCACAGCCTCGAAAAGCAGGCGGGCGACGGCAAGGTGTTCAGTTCCCGCGTGCGGACCGGCAGCAATGGCCGATACCCCAGCGAGGACGAGGGCGGGCGTATTGGGCATCACCCGGACGAGAGGGACCGGTCGGCCTAGCCCTTTCTGGAGCCGCGCCAGGGGCACGCCGGCGGCGATGGAAATGACCAGGGGGAGATGCTCGAGACTGCCACCGATGTCGGCGAGGACCCCCTCCACGTGATGCGGTTTCACCGCCAGGATGATCACGTCTGAGGCGCGGGCAAGGGGGCCGTTGCCGGCCGTGGTGAGAACCCTGTAGGTGGCCTCAAGGGAGCGGAGGCGGGTTGTGTCGACGTCACTCACCCTGATCTGGTCCGCCTTCAAGCGGCTTGAGGTGATGAGTCCCTTGATGAGGGCCTCACCCATGTTCCCGCCGCCGATGAAACCCACGCTCCTGGGAGCAGACATAGCCGTACTCCTCGCATCTGGAATGGGATTGTGGTGGGCGCCGAATGAAGTCAGAGATCAGCGCGTGGCCGAGCCCTGAACGTGGATGGGAAGCACGGGAGAGAGGAGAGGCACCCCCGGCGCAGCGACGCCGTGCTCCCAGGCCCCCTACCGCGGTGCCATTATCGGAAAGCGATGTAGGAATGTCAATGTCGGCGGCCGGCCGAAGCAGGCATAACTCTTGTATGTCGTTGACACCCAGGGTTGATCACGCTAAGCTAGCGCGCAAATCGGGCCACGACAACAGGAGGAGACCATGTTTGTTGTGGGTAACTTGCTCGCAGCCCTCGCGAGGATCCTTGACATAGTCCTCACCGTCTACATGTGGCTTGTTATCGCCCGCGCTCTCCTGTCGTGGGTGAATCCCGATCCCTATAATCCCGTGGTCCGCTTCCTTTACAATACGACGGAACCGGTTCTCCAGGCTCTCCGGCGCCGCTTGCCGCTGTTTTTCGGCGGCGTCGATTTCTCGCCCTTACTGGTGGTCTTGGTCATCGTCTTCCTTCAGCGGTTCGCGGTGGCCTCTTTGCACGATCTGGCCGTTCGCTTCGCCCATTGAGGAGGGCAAGAAGAGCTACGGCCAGCCTTGACGACGGAGCATCCTATGCAACTTACGCCCCTCGATATCCAGCAAAGACAGTTCCGTGTCCGTTTCCTCCGCGGGTATGACCCCAAGGAGGTGGAGGCATTCCTAAACTTGATAGCTGAATTCGTGAGTGGCTTGTTGAAGGAGAAGGACGACTTGGCCAGAGATCTCTCGGAAAAGAACCGACAAGTCGGCGACTACCGTGACCGGGAGAAGACTCTGAAGAATACCCTTGTTAGCGCCCAAAAGGCCGTTGAGCAGATGAAGGCAAACGCCGAGAAAGAGGCAAAGCTCTTGGTCTCAGAGGCTGAGGTGAAGGCAGAGCGTATTCTCAATAACGCCCACAACCGGCTGGCCCAGATCCACGAGGATATCGCCGAACTCAAGCGCCAGCGTACTCAGTTCGAGATGAAGCTCCGCGCCACTATCGAGACCTACCTCAAGATGCTGGACATGCAGCAGGAAGAAGAGGCTGGAGTCGCCGATCTGGAAAGCAAGGTGAAGTTCTTCACCAAGCCGTAATAACATCGCCGCACCCAACTTGAGAGACTCGTATTCACGGCCTTTGCCCGGAACGGAGCGGGCAACAGGAGCGCCACGGCAGGGGCGTCATGGGCGAGGAGTACTGAGCCATGGAGGTCTTGCGGACAATCGCCGATCTGAGAAGGTGGCGTGAGGAACGCCGGCGCCGGGGCGAGAGGGTGGGGTTTGTGCCTACCATGGGTTACCTGCACCGAGGCCATCTGGCGCTCATGGAGGAGGCGAAACGCCGCGCCCATAAGGCAGTGGTGAGCATATTCGTCAACCCGAAGCAATTTGGCGCCGGCGAGGACCTGGGCAAGTATCCGCGGGATCTGGAGCGCGATCTGCGCCTCTGCCAGGGGGTGGCGGTGGATGCGGTCTTCATCCCTGAGGGCGCGGAGATGTATCCCCCGGGGTTTCAAACCCGCGTGGTGGTTGAGAAGCTCAGCCAGAACCTGTGCGGCCGATATCGCCCCGATTTTTTCCCAGGAGTGGCTACCGTGGTGACCAAGCTCTTCTGTCTGGTGCAACCAGATGTGGCAGTCTTCGGGGAGAAGGACTACCAGCAGCTGGTCGTGGTCAGACAGCTGAGTCGGGATCTCCACTTAGAGGTGGAGGTCATCGGGCATCCCACCGTTCGCGAGGAGGACGGCCTCGCCATGAGCAGTCGCAATGCCTACCTCTCTCCGGAGCAGCGACAGTCGGCCCTCTCTCTGTCGCAGTCACTTCTCGCCGCTCGGCGGATGGTGGCCGAGGGCGAACGGCGAGTCCCAGTGCTCGTGGAGCGAGTGAAGGCCATGATCGAGGCGAAACCCCACACCAAGGTTCAATACGCGCAGGTGGTGGACGGGGAAACCATGGTCGACCTCGCCGAGGTCACGCCCCGCGCCGTCATGGCCCTGGCTGTCTTCGTGGGCATGGCGCGGCTCATCGACAACATGCGCCTTTGGCCGGACGCCGGGGCGAAGGGGATCTGAGCGTTTCCGACACCAACCCCGCCTCATGGCCCGGCCGATGCCTTGTCCCGCCTTTTGCCCCGAAGCGGGACTCCCTCCTCTGCTCGGCGGTGGGCGCGAGACATCCGAAAGGGATATGTCCTCGTATCTACAAGAGACGGACGACGGCGTCATTCTCAGGGTCAAGGTTCAACCCCGGGCCTCACGGGACGAGGTGGTAGATGTCCACGGTGACGCCCTGAAGGTGAGAATCACGGCGCCGCCCGTTGAAGGAGCGGCCAATACCCACCTGCTCACGGTTCTGGCGAAGAAACTCGGAATTCCCAGGGGCCGGCTGGAACTCCGCACCGGCTCTGCCTCACGACTCAAGTCCATTACCATCAAGGGGATCTCTGCGGCTGAGGTCCGACGCCGGCTCGGGGGAAATCTTTGATCCACTGCGGGGAGCGTGCCGCCCGTCTCCGTTTGGGGGAGAAAGATTTCCCGGCGTCCTCCGATTCGCTCTGGAAAGGTGCGTTATGCGCGACAAACGAGAGCCTCTCTTGGTGAAATGCCCCAGATGCCGACGAACGCAGATCGTTTATATCCCTGAGGAGAAAATCCCGAGGTGCCCCGAGTGCCACGTGGAGATGATCATCGAAGAACTCTTGGATGAGGGGAAATCCTACTAGCCCGCATGAGGCACGAACCAGGCGGGCGGGCGGTCCTTGGAGCACAGACTTCGGGCTATGTGAGTGATGGATTGGTGCCTTGTGGTTGTACAAGATCGGGATTGAGAAGAAAGGAGGAAGTCATGAGACGGTTATTTGGCATGCTGATGGTTGCGGTTTTCATTCTGTCCTTCTCTGTGGTCACCGCCCCGGCCGGTGACATCGAGCTCGCCAAGAAGTCAACCCTCGAGGCCATTCTCAAACGGGGAGAACTGCGGGTGGGATTCAACGCCGGGTACGTGCCCTTTGAGATGACAGATAAGAAAGGTGAGTTCGTGGGTTTCGACATTGACATGGCGAAAGAGATGGCCAAGGCCATGAACGTCAAGTTCGCGCCGGTGAATACAGCGTGGGATGGCATTATCCCGTCGCTCACTACCGACAAGTTCGATATCGTCATGAGCGGCATGACCATAACCCAAGAGCGAAACCTCAAGATCAACTTCGCCGATCCTTATATTGTTGTCGGACAGACCATTTTGCTAGCAAAAAAGCACCAGGGTAAGGTGAAGTCATACACCGACCTGAATAGTGACAAGTACACCATAACATCCATGCTGGGAACCACAGGCGAACAGTCGGTAAAGCGCCTCATGCCCAAAGCCAAGTACAAGTCTTTCGAGACAGAGACCGAGGCTGCCCTTGAAGTGGTCAACGGCAAGGCGGACGCGTTCGTCTATGACCTGCCCTTCTGCGCTATTTTCTATTCACAACAGGGTAAGGGCAAGCTGGAATTCCTCGATAAACCGTTCACGTATGAACCGCTCGCCTGGGCGATCAACAAAGGAGACCCGGATTTCCTGAACTGGCTTAATAATTTTCTGCGGCAAGTGAAGAACGACGGCCGTTACGACCGCATGTACAACAAGTGGATCAAGAGCACCGACTGGCTGGCGGACATCCGCAAGTAAGGTGCGCGGCAAGACCGGGCCGACGAGCGCGGTCAAGAGAGTGGCAACCATGAACGGCTTTTCATTCACCGATTACCTTCGAACCCGCGGCGGACGACATATCTCTATCGCCCTCTTCGTCGTCATGGTGGGAACCATCGTTTACGGTCTGGTCTTCGCCACCCGAAAAGTGGATTATGTCTGGCGCTGGTACCGGATACCCCAGTACTTTTTCTACCGGGAGCAGATCGAGGTCCGCGCCGATATCGAGGGCGAGGTCGCGGCCGTGACCAGCAAGGGCGACGAGATTGACGTCACCCTGCGCGGCAGCAACGGGGAGGAGACTTACCGAGTTCCCGCGGACGGCCTGCGCATCCAGCGTGGCGACATGGTTTACCCTGGCGATGTGTTGGCGGCGCAGCAACGCTGGAAGGTGGGTATTCTCCTGGAGGGGCTCTGGACCACAGTCGAGGTGAGCGTAATCGCGGTTCTCCTGGGCATTCTGATCGGTCTCTTTACCGGCCTGGCCAGGATCTCGTCGACTCCGGCCCTCAAATGGTCCGCCATCACCTACATCGAGCTCATCAGGGGTTCCCCCCTCTTGGTTCAGATTTTCATCTGGTACTTCGTTCTCGGCACCATGGTGAATGCCCTCCTTACCAAGAATGGATTCCAGCAGATTCCGGCTCTCTGGTTCGGGGTCGCCGCCCTTGCGGTTTTTGCCGGGGCGTACGTGGCCGAGATCGTTCGGGCTGGCATTCAGTCCATACACCGGGGGCAGATGGAGGCCGCCCGTTCCCTGGGCATGACGTACGCTCAGGCGATGCAGCACATCATCCTGCCCCAGGCCTTTCGGCGTATCTTGCCCCCTCTGGCGGGGCAGTTCATCAGCCTCATAAAGGACTCTTCTCTGCTCGGCATCATCGCCGTGCGGGAGTTGACGAAGGCGACCAGGGAAGTGGTCACCACAAGTCTTCAGCCCTTCGAACTCTGGTTCATGTGCGCCCTGCTCTACCTGGTGGTGACCTTTTCCCTATCCATGTTCGTCCAATACCTGGAGAGGAGGGCCGCAGTCAGTGGTTAGGGTGGAGAACGCCTTCAAGACCTTTTACACCACCATCAAGGTGGAGGCCCTTGTGGACGTATCGTGCCGCATTGACAAGGGCGAGGTGGTAGTGGTCATCGGGCCCTCAGGGTCCGGGAAGAGCACCTTGCTCCGCTGCCTGAATCGTCTGGAAAAGGCCGACAGCGGCCATATTTTTATCGACGGCATCGACATTCTGGACCACAAGACCGACATCAACAAGGTGCGGGCGGAAGTAGGGATGGTGTTCCAGTCTTTCAACCTCTTCCAGAACAAGAACGTTATCGAAAACGTTACCCTCGCCCAAATGGTGGTGCGGAAGCGCTCCAGGGGGGAGGCGAAGGACAGGGCGACTGCCCTGCTCCGAAAGGTGGGCATTCCGGAGAAGGCGGACAGCTACCCGGACAATCTCTCGGGCGGCCAGCAACAGCGGGTGGCCATTGCCCGGGCTCTGGCCATGGATCCCAAGGTCATGCTCTTCGACGAGCCTACCTCAGCCCTGGATCCGGAGATGATCGGCGAGGTCCTAGAGGTCATGAAGACTTTGGCGAGAGAGGGGATGACCATGGTCGTGGTGACCCATGAAATGGGGTTCGCGCGGGAGGTGGCGGATCGGGTCATTTTCATGGACCAGGGGCGAATCGTCGAGGAGGGTACGCCGGAGCACTTCTTTACCAACCCGATCCACGACCGCACGAAGCTCTTTCTGAGCCAGATCCTTTAGCCCGCAGTACGCACGAGCCACCTACTGCGACCGCAGATCTAGCCGTCCTTCCGGGCGTCCTCGGGACTGGAACCTTGCGACGCACTGAACAAGTACGCCTCAGGTCCGAGCCCCTGTGGTTGCCCGGTGGCACGACCATCTCCACGCTCTCGCCACGGCGTCTCGTGCATAATGCGGGCTAGCCCGCACTCACCGTTCGCGGCGGGCCGGCGGGTCATTCCAAATCGAACTGAATGAAGGAGGAGAGGGAATCCTCGAAGTGCTGGAGGGTGAAGTAGCGGTTCTTGGCGATGGCACAGCTGATGCTGAGGGCGCAGTGCGCCATGCAGATCCGGTCCTTCGCATCGAACTCGCCGAAGCAGTTCAGCCGTCCCTCGATCTCAGCCTCAGTCAACCGCAATTCCATCGCTTACTCCCGAGCCTCAGAAGCCTCCGGGCGGATCGCTTCCGTTTGGTGCCCCTTCTCGTCGTGTCGTCGCCCCCGAGGGCTTACGGCGAAGTGTACACCACTTGGCTCAGTTGATAAAGACCTGACGGTAGTGGTCCATATCCTCCATGGCGATTCCCGCACCCCGGGCCACTGTCGTGAGCGGGTCCTTTTCCACGTGAACGGGGAGCTTCAGGGTCCTGCCCAGCAGGTCTCCGAGCCCGCGAAGAAGGGCACCGCCTCCGGCAAGCCAGACCCCGCTCTGACAGACATCCGCCGCCAGGTCGGGCGGGGTCTTCTCGAAGGCCCGTCTCACACTTTCGAGAATCACGCCGATGGGCTCCTTGAGCGCATCTCGCACCTCGGCATCAGTGACCCTGAAAGGTCGCGGGATGCCGGTGAGGATCTCCTTGCCGCTCGCCTCGGTGAAAAGCGGCTCTGGCGGCGCTGACGCCGATCCGATCCTCAGTTTGATCCGTTCCGCCTCATTCTGGCCGATGGCGATCTGATGATGCTGCTGGATGTAGCGGATGATCGCCTCGTCAGCCTCGTCTCCGGCAACGCGCACCGATTCAGCGTAAGCCACCGCCGACAACGATATGACGGCCACCTCGGTCGTGCCACCCCCGATATCCACCACCATACTCCCCACCGGTCTCTCGATAGGCAGTCCGGCGCCGATAGCCGCCGCCATTGGCTCTTCAATAAGGAAGACTTGGCGGGCGCCGGCCTGCTCGGCGGACTCGATCACCGCCCGCTTCTCCACCTGGGTAATGCCGGTGGGAACCGCCACGATGAGACGAGGTCTGAACAGGCGAGCGCGGTGGTAGGCCTTCCTGAGGAAATACTTGATCATGGTGCTGGTGACTTCGAAATCGGCGATCACCCCGTCTTTCATGGGACGGATGGCCGCAATCTGTTGGGGAGTTCTACCCAGAAACTCCTTCGCCTCCCTACCGACGGCGATCACTTGCCCGTTCTTGCGGCTGAGGGCCACGACCGAAGGCTCGTTGAGCACGATCCCCTCACCTTTCATATAGATGAGGGTGTTAGCCGTGCCGAGATCCATAGCCAAGTCCTTGGAAAAGATACCTGTTATTCTGCTGAAGAGCTTCATGGCACTCCACATCAGCGGCTCTCGCCCCCGTGGCAGATGACTCACGCACTACGGTGGGCGAGGGCCTGAAAAGCGCGAGTCCACAATTCGCGCGAGGTGGCCGCATCCTGCGGAAAGAGGGCGAATCCGAACCGTGCCTGCAGGCGGGGCAACCCGCTCATCTGATCCAAAACCTCGTGCTGCACCCCTGTGACCATGGCCTTGAGATGGCCATGAATCTGCGCCGGGGTTTCTTCCTCGAAGAGGATGGCGAACCGCCCCGGTTCGAGGCACCCCATCACCTGTTTCCGCCGCAGCCCCTGAAGGAGACTGGCCGAGACGCGCTGGTGGAGGGGCGTGAGTTCGGGTAATGCCACCCTGGTGTTCAGGCTATCCAGATCGTCGATGGCGAGGATCGCCAGACCGAGGTTCGTCCCAGTCTTATGGCATCGTTCTAAGCGTTTGCTCAGGACCCGATCGAAGGCGTCCAAGTTGCAGACCTCGGTGACAGGGTCCAGGTTGCGCACGAGGGCAAGCTCGCGGCGCAAGGTAAAATTTTGCAGGACCAAAGTGGCGCGCCTTACCACCGAAATGACGGCGCCGAGCTCCTCCTTGCCCCAGTCCGACTCGGTGCGACGGAAAAAGGCGATGACGCCCGCCACCTCGTCGGGGTTCCAGGCGAGGGGCATGCCGATCAAAGAGCCGAGCTCGCCGATCCCGTCCGTGGCACTGAAAAGATATGGTAGCCTGGCGCGCGATCGAAACTTGGGAACGATGAGAGACTTGCGATTCTGGTAAATCCAGCCTATCAGTCCCTGGTCCACGGGTTGGGAGCTCTGGAGCAGCCCGGGTGTCACCTTCCCAGTAACGGCCACGGGCTGCAAAAACTTGCCTTCCTTGATAGGAAGAGCAACCACCCCGGCTTCGCCGTCGAGGTATGCACACCCCTGCTCCAGCAGCCGGCCGAAATAGGGAATGGGGTCGAGGGTATCGGCGGGAAGGGCATCAGTGCGATGCCACATGGTTACGAGGTGTCGGAGTTGCTGCTGACGCCTCTCGGCTCGTTCGGCACCAAGGATATTTTCGATGACCGTAGCGAATCCTTGGAGAAGCTTCTGCTCCTTCGTGGTGAAGACATACTGCCGTTTGCTGTCCACGCACAGAACACCTTTGCTCACGGGCAGCGGCACGGCCACGAATGACTTGATGTTCTCGTCGCTCCGGTAATAGGGGATGGTCTTCCCGTCTCGATCAAAGTGATCGACGGCAACAAGCTGATTGTTCTTGGAGACCCAGCTGATGAGCCCCCCGTCTTCGAGTGTGAACTTGGCGTCGGTGACGAGGTTCTTACTCAGGCTGTGAGAGGCTTTCAAGGTGAAGACCTGCCGGTGCTCGTCCCAAATGAACAGCGCCGCGGTAAATGCATCCAGGCAGTTACTCAGCAAAGCGATGATGTCACTAAAGTCTCGGTCACCTGGCATCGTTACCTGCGCGGTGATGCATAGGTGGAAGGATTCGTTACGTCAGCACCCCGAGGGGGGCGTGCGATGCGTTCAAGGATTATTAGTTGTTTCCATGTGTTATCTGACAACTCTGCGACTTCGTTCCATGAATAGCCTATTTCTCTCATCGTGTCAACCGGATTTCCGCGAAGAACCGCTCGGTTTCGAGATCTCTAGCCCGCATTACGTACGAGGCGAGCCTTCTTTATAATCCGCGCCAGCACCCCGATGCAGGCCCAGCCTTGTAAAACACCGGGAAATGCGCTAAGGAGAGACAAGCCCGCATCACGCACGCACCACCTGCTGCGACCGCGGATCTGGTCGTCCTTTCGGGCGTCCTCGGGCCTCGAACCTTCCGGCGTACTGAACAAGTACGCCTCAGGTCCGAGGCCCTGCGGTTGCCAGGTGGCACGGCCATCTCCGCGATCTCGCTACGGCGTCTCGTGCATAATGCGGACTAGAGGAGGGCGCCATGGCGACCATCCGCGTCATGCCGGAGGCACTAGCTAACAAAATAGCTGCAGGTGAGGTGGTAGAACGGCCGGCGTCGGTGGTGAAAGAACTCGTCGAGAATGCCATCGATGCCGGGGCGACCCAGATCAGCGTGGAGGTGGGGAGCCCTGCCTATCGATCTATCCGAGTTGTGGATAACGGTAGTGGCATGAGTGAGGACGACGCCCTCCTCTGCCTGGAACGCCATGCCACCAGCAAGATATTCGCTGAGGGGGATCTCGGCGCCATCCGCACCCTTGGGTTCCGGGGTGAGGCCCTCCCCAGTATTGCCGCGGTATCCCGCCTGGAGCTGCGAACCAGAACGAGGGAGGCTACAGCCGGGACCCGTGTCGTGGTGGGAGGAGGCGTGGTCCGGGAGGTATGCGAGTGCGGCTGTTCGCCGGGAACCCAGGTGTGGGTCCGCGATCTCTTTTTCAACCAGCCCGCTCGACGGAAGTTCCTCAAAGGTGAGCGGACCGAGTTGGGCCACCTGGGGGATACGCTCCTGCGCTACGCCTTGGCCAGGCCCGAGATCCACTTCTCCCTCCGCCTCGGGAGCCATCAAGTTCAGGAGTGGCCGGCGGCGTCCAGCCTGGGGGACCGCTTAGGGCAGTGCTTGAAAACCCACCGTTTCCATGCGTTGGTCCCGGTCGCATCTGAAGACGGGGATCTTCGTGTTGACGGGTTTCTCAGCCCGCCGGAGTTGCACCGTGGCACGAGTCAGACGCTCTTTCTCTTCGTGAACGGCAGGCCGGTGCGGGATCGACTTCTGAACCTCGCCGTTATGGAGGCGTACCGAACGCTGCTGCCCCGGGGGCGATTTCCCCTTGGTGCCCTCTTTGTCGAGCTGCCTGCGGAGCGGGTGGACGTAAACGTGCATCCGAGCAAGGCGGAGGTTCGCTTCCAGGATGGCCGTCAGCTGGTCGAGGCGGTGACCCGGGCAGCTCACGATGCGTTAACTACTGGGGAACGCCGTCGGTGGGAGCGGCCTGTCGCGGCAGGCCAGGAACAAGGAGCGCGGATCGAGGCGATTCAGGAAGGGCTGGCGATTTCGTGGGGAGAAGGCCGGAGGGGAGAGCCCGATCCCGTTGCCTCGGCGCTTCTCTCTGTTCCCGCTGCCGCCACTGCTCAGAAACCGGCAACGCCGGCCTCGGATGGCTGGAAGGATCGGCTGACTCCGGCGGAGCGCCGCTTCGGAGATCTTATCATTATCGGCCAGCTCGTGGGCACCTATCTCCTCTGCGAGGCGCCGGACGGGCTTATCATCATCGATCAGCATGCGGCCCATGAGCGGGTCCTTTTCGAGAGTCTTCGCGTCAAGCTCACTGCCGCCTCCCTTCCACGCCAGGAACTCCTGCTCCCCGAGACCTTGGAGCTTAATGGGGCGGAGAGCGCCTGGCTGGAAGAGACGCTTCCCGCTTTCACACAGCTCGGGTTTGCAATAGAGCCTTTCGGGCCCACCACCTTTGTGGTACGGGCGATTCCTGCCTCCGCCCTCCGAGAGGAGCCGCTGGCGCTCTTGCGAGATCTGGTGGCCGAGGGCTGC
>Ga0335070_10000543_pt1 | contig 42214 bp, 61 predicted proteins | sample Lox_Sample_13_FD_206722 | JGI IMG/M metagenome (GOLD analysis project Ga0335070, IMG submission 206722) | Soil microbial communities from Loxahatchee National Wildlife Refuge, Florida, United States - Lox_Sample_1.3 | ecosystem: Environmental > Terrestrial > Soil > Wetlands | place: USA... | reverse complement strand
CCGTAAGGTACCCCTTCGTAATGTCTCTGTGAATTTTATGGGAGTTGAGAGGGGTACCTTGATGGAGAACAGTTTTACAGGTAACTTTGGTGTTTCGAGTAACCTGACTCCGTTTGGAGAAACTCATGCAGGACGACAACAAACTGTCCCTGTCCATAGTTGAGGCCCTAAAGAACAAAGGTTTCAACCAATCCGAGATAGCGAGGCAGTACGGCGTGACCCGCCAATACGTCTCTTGGATCAAGCACACCTACGGCGGACGATTGACCCCTCGGGAGATCGTCCTCCAACACTTCCCGTTCGTTGTCCCGAAAGAGTTAGGGGAGTGCAGCCCGTTCAAGAGGCTTCGTGATCACGGTGAGTACGTCGCCACAGGTGGCGTTGGTATGAGTGAGGACAAGCTCAACAGGCTTCGCTCGTTCTACCGCAAGCTCCGCGACGAGAATCTGGTCGTGGAGTACGACCCCACGCTCCCGCCGATCGAAGGCGTGAGCAACAAAGGCGGATGGGCCTACCGGCCCCGCCGCAAAAGCGATGGTGATCTCTTGATTCGGGTCAACGAGTACACCGACCTAACTGAAGAAGGTCAGAGGATCTGGCGATTTCCGTCAGTTGAGCCATAAGAAGGAATTGCCCCAATGACAGGACCCGGTCTAGCAGACTTGGCGATTGACATCACGAGAGCCACGTTTCTCCGAGCCAAGAGCTTTAAGATCACCAAGGCCGTGGGCCTATCGGTATACCGCAGTGTGTGGTTGCACGAGACGGACGATTGGCTAAAGCCGGTCTATGAAGTTTTAAAGCTCCACCACCATCGGGAGGTCTACCAAGGCATCAGGGATGACCCGACGATGATGTTCGGAAAGGCTGTGGTGTCTTTCTACGCTCTCGCAGACAACGAAGACGAGCTAGAAGAGAACTGCGAGATCATGGCCGACTACCTCAGATACTTGGACCCCGAACAATACGGCTGCGCCTGAGAGAGGTTTGACGATGCCTACTGATCCGTTCGACCCTAAGCCGAAGAGGTATCTGTCCGTCAGCCAGCTCAAAAGCTACGAGCGGTGCCCACACTCGTACTACCTGTCCCGTGTCAAGCAGGAATGGCAGCGTCCTGCCGCCTGGTTGGCCCAAGGAACGGCTGTCCACGCCGCCATAGAGGGATGGGAGCGGAGTGGGCGTCAGATGTCTCTACAGGACGCTCAGGCCCTATTCCGGGAGTCGTACGCAGACGCAGCCAACGAGTACGCACGCTTGACACCTAACTTCGAGTGGTGGTTCAGGTCCGGGCCGTACGACGGGGAGAGAGACCTGGCCCGCAGGTTCGACATCGGGAGGGAACAGGTTGCCAAGTACATCAGCTGGGCCACCAGCCACCCGGAGGAGGTCATTTGGATCACCCCGGACGGCACCCCGGCTATCGAGCTGGAGTTTGACATCGAACTGGATGAGGTCCAGATCCGAGGCTACATCGACGCGGTGATCGTGGATCACTCCAAGAGCACCACCAGCTACGACGGGGGCGGGGAGAAGTTTGGAAAGCCCCGCCTGGTCCCCTGGCTACGGGTGCGTGACCACAAGACCGGGAACAACCCGGGTGATGACTTCCAGCTAGGCGTCTACTCCGTAGCTCTCAGCGAGATGTACGGACTGTTCGGCCCCTACGAAGGTGACTACTGGCTGGGCCGGTCGGGCAAGCCGACGTACCCGTTCGACCTCCGAAACTGGACACGTAACAGGGTGGTTGAGAAGTTCCGGGAGCTGCAAGACAACATCGAAGCCGGGAGGTTTGATCCTCTCCCGGACCCTGACAAGTGCAGATTCTGCAACGTAGCGTACGCCTGCGCGTACGCGGAAGGATGAGAGAGATATGAAGCGCAAATTGGCCATAGCCGGAATCGTCGCCGCAGGCGCAATCCTAGCCGGGATCGTCCCGGCCCCGGAGGCATCAGCTGACCCGGGCAGTTACCTGAGCGACGTGCGGGAGCGCCACCACGCTTTGGTGGACGGGTTCCCCGACTTCGCCTTGTTGGTCGGAGGCCAGAAGGCTTGCATGGGTATGGTTCCTGCCCCCGGGATGCCAGAGCTGAGCGCGGCGGTCAGCGACTCAGCTCACCGGGAGCTGTGCCCGTGAAGATTTCACTGGCTTTGTGGGTGTTCATCCTCATCTTGGCTGTGTTGGTGTTCGCTCCCAGGTCTCACGCGGACCCCAACGTCTGTCCGGACACCGGAGGCAACGTCAACACCTACACGACGTTCGTTCCGTGCCCTCGGTGGCATTTCCTGCCGGAACAAGGAGGCGGCAACAACCGATGGACGGATGGCACAGACGACTGAGCAGGCTTCGGCTGCTGCTCCTTTATTGGAGGTCAAACTTGACAGAGAACAAGTGGCAACCCGACGACCCGTTGCTCACGTCGAAAGCGGCGCCGTTCGAGGGCTCAGCGGTCTCGCGGATGGACCGGGCCGGATGGCCCGGTAACTCGATCATGCGTATGTGCGCGATGCAAGCGTATGAGGTGGTGCAAGCCATTCGGGTAGGCCGTATGGCCGAGGCATCGGCTAAAGGGATGAACCGCCGCATCCACGACGCGAAGCTGCCGCACGGGTTCCAGTACAAAGAGGAGCGCTGATGTATACAGCCCTCCAATCGCTCTACGTCCGAGGCCACGCGGGTGACCCGCTACCGAAGGTTTGGGACTCGTTGGATCAGAGAGGTACCAAGTTCCTGAGAGGGCAGCTATGTCTCGTGTGCGCTGGGCCTGGGACGGGCAAGTCTGCCTTTGTCCTGACGTATGCCCTGAGGGCAAGTGTGCCGACCCTGTACGTTTCAGCAGACTCGGACTCGTTCACCCAGATCTCCCGGTCGCTGTCGATCCTGACCGGCGATCCGTTGTCCAAGACAGCTAACGCTGTCCGGTCCGGGAGGCTCAGCCCCGAGTATGAGCAAGTACTTGAGTCTCTACCGATCCGGTTCAGGTATGACGCTTCCCCGTCGATCAAACAGATCGAGGATTGGATGGCGGCTTACGACGAGGTCTACGGGGACTTCCCGGCGCTGGTGGTGACCGACAACATCACCAACATCCGGGCGGGAGGCGACAACGACGACGACCCCTTCTCGGGCCTGGAAGCTTTGATGGAGTACCTACACGACATGGCCCGGGGCTCCGGTGCTTGCGTCGTCGGGCTGCACCACGTCACCGGAGGATACAACGACGCCGACAGGCCGATCCCGTTGTCCGGTGTGAAAGGTCAGATCTCGCGGGTTCCAGAGGTGATCCTGACGATGCACCGGGTCCAGGAGACGTTCGGGTCTGACACCCTTCGGGTGTCGACGGTGAAGAACCGAGGAGGGAAAGCCGACCCGTCCGGGCTCGACTACGTCGAGTTGAACTGGGTGGGGGACACGATGCAGATCCGCGACAAAAGCACGTCCAACACTTGACAACGAACGGAGAACACCATGACCGCACCTAAGCCACAAGGCAAAGCCAACCTGATCCACCAGCAGATCCTCGGCGGTCTGCTGGCCAACAAGACGGTGACCAGAACCATCACCCAAGGTAAGCGGGACAAGACCGGCAAGTGGGTCGAGACCCAGGTCGACATCCCCGTAGGCGGGTTGGCCGGTCACGTCTCAGACCTCAGCATCGAGCGGGCCGCGAAGCGGTGGGCCGCGTGATGGATATACGGGCTGACGAGGTAGAGCCAGGAGACATACTCCAGGTCCGGGTAGTGGACGTGGGAGTGGTTGGGCCAGAAAGAGATATTCGACTGATACTGCGGGTCGTCGTGGCTCCGCGCTCGTTCCTCGACCCTAACGTCCTTGTGCGAGTCGCGCCCTACGTGAAGATGGCGGTCATCCGATGAAGCCTCGAACCATCGTCCTTGACGACGGTTTCCGGGTCGGGTACCTGACAGGCGGTATCGGCTACCCGCTGGTGTTCCTGCACGGGCTGGGAGTGTCCGCGTCCGCGTACGAGGAGCTGCTGAATCTGTTGGTGGTGAGCGGGTTCAACGTCTACGGCTTCGACGCACCGGACCACGGTCGTACCGACTCGTTGCCGTGGGGGCACTCTTTGGCGGATATGGCCAAGGTTCTTGTCAAGGCACTAGACACCATCGGAGTCGACAAGTTCGTGTTGGTCGGCCACTCGATGGGCGGGGCGATAGCCGCCGAGGTAGCCGCGACCATCCCGGACCGGGTCTTGACCGCTGTCTTGTTAGACGCAGCGGTAGGAGAGGCCCACCACAAATCCATCGAGGTTACCGCTTCCCCTAACTTCCCGTTAAAGGCCGCTAGATTGCTCTCTGGCGCGGTTTTGGACATCGCCGGGGATGCCATCAAGGCTGGCTCCGTTCGTCGCTTACAAGAGCGTCTAGACCTGTTTACGCGCCTCCGTGGTTCGGTGTCAGGTCCCGGAGCCTTGAAAGCTGTCTGGGCGTTGGTTAATCACGACTCTGCCCCAGCGCTTTTGGAGATGGAGGACCAATTGGTCCGTACGTTCGTTGTCCACGGATCGGAAGACCGGATAGTCCCTCCGATGGCCGCGTACCACGCGGCCGGCTTGGCGGGAGCGAAGCTCCAGATGCTCCCCGGTCAGTTCCACTCGTGGATGGTATCAACCCCGATGCTGGCGGTGTCGGTCATCACCAAAGCGGTGTGGGGATGAGCGGCCAAGCGGTGGCCTCGATCCTGATCGGGGTCTACTGCCTGGTGCTGTTCTCGTTCATCTTCTTGGAGAAGAGATGACCATCAGGAGACGGTGCAAAGACTGTGTGCGGGAAGGTATCAAAACGATACGGAAGGCCCCACATCCCGGGCCACGGTGTGTGACACATCACCGGGCACAGAAGGCCAAACGCAGCTCTATGTCGTGGGAGGCCAGGTTGCTAGCCACTTACGGGATCACCGCCGAGGAGTACTGGAAGATCTTCGAGTTTCAGGGTGGCAAGTGCTACATCTGCGAGCGGGCCACAGGAGCCCGTAAACGGCTCTCAGTGGACCACTGCCACGAGACAGGCCGCGTCCGGGGCCTTCTATGCACCGGCTGCAACCGCAACGTCCTGGGACATCTGAGGGACTGCGTGATGGCGCTCGCACGAGCGATCATCTACCTGCTGTACCCGCCTGCCGTCGATGTGATCGGGGAACGGGTGGCGCCTATCCATATCCAGGACTTGACAGAGAACGGAGAACTGTGACCAGCCACTTGAAGTTACCGAACTACCGCGTATCAGCGTGGTTTCAGCCACTATCCGAATGGACCGAAGACGACTTGGAGGAAGCGATCCTGGAGAAGTTAAAAGAGCTGGGACTGATCTGCCAAGGAGGTCCTGTTGTCCACGAGATATATCCGAGCGGAGGGTGATGGACGAGAAGTTGATAGTCCAAGTGATCCACCTGTACCACCCGGGCTGGAAAGCTCCCGCAGACACCAGCAGCATCGACAGACCCTGGATTAAATGCCGGTGCCCGTGGCACGGCGATGGGATCGCCTCTGCGGGGATCTCGTACCGATACAACGCATTCCGGTGTTTCGGCTGCGGCGTCAGCGGCAGCGCGGTTCGGATCATCCAGAGGGAAGAGGGGGTGACTTATGCAGAGGCTAAGCGAATCGCAGAAAAGCTTTCTCCGGGACGCCACGCAACGGTACAGGCAGAGCCTACCCGACAGCCCCGCCGCCGAGTATTTGGCGACGAGGGGTCTGACGGCTCCGTCGATCAAGGACGAAGTGTCCCAGTTCAGGCTGGGCTACGTGGCCGACCCACTCCCTGGGCATGAGATGTACCGGGGGATGTTGGCGATCCCGTACCTGCGATGGTCGCAGGAGCACGGGTGGTCGGTGGTGTCTATCCGGTTCCGGCGAATCTCCGGGGAAGGGTCGAAGTACCTGACCGTGGCCGGTGATCGGCCACGGCTGTATAACACCTTGGCGCTGCTGAAGAAATCCTCGGTAATCGCTATCACCGAAGGTGAGATCGACGCCATCACCGCCCAAGCCTGTGGTATCCACACGGTCGGAGTACCGGGGGCTCAAGCGTGGAGGCCGCACTTCCGGGAACCGTTCCTCGGGTACCGGGATGTCTTCGTCCTCGCGGACGGTGACGGGGCCGGGTTGAAGTTCGCCCGGGAGGTCGCCAAGACCTTGCCCAACGCCAAGGTCATCCCGATGCCGTCAGGTGAGGACGTGAACAGCCTCGTCTTCTCGCGGGGTAAGCAAGCTCTCTTAGAAAGGATCACATGATGGGGATGTTGTACGAGTACGACAAGCCCGAGCAGCGCGCGCTGTTCGATAACGAAGGGATGTGGGGAGACCTAGTGGACATCGACTTCAGCAAGATCTACGACTACGTCGCTGCGGAGGACGAAGAGTATGACCGCAATTAAGAGTGGTGACCTCGTGGTCGTCACCGGGCCGCTGAAGCTTGGCGGGGATCACGGACGTTTCGTTGACCTGACGCCCGGGGAAGTCGGCCTTGTGTTAGCCACCCACTTCTCGAAGAACGAAGATCTGGACGTTGTCCGGGTGCGGGGCCGGGAGTCCGGAGCATTGCAATGGATCAACCGATCGTCGCTGACTCCGCTCTCGGAGATCCAGTGGGGCGCAGAAGGGGACAGCGTTGTCTGAGTCAATTCTCGAAGAGGCGCAACGCATCGTCAACGGACCCCGTGCAAAAGACTACGGGCCAGCCCGCGAGAACCACCAGCGGATCGCGGACCTGTGGAACGCCTACCTGAACGTCAGGACAGAGCTGGTCGCGCCCGAGGACGTGGCCGTGATGATGATCCTGCTGAAGATCGCCCGGTTTATGGAGAACGGCTACCACCGCGACACCGTAGTCGACATCGCCGGGTACGCAGGGGTTTTGGAGAAAATGCAACTCCCCGAGAGCGAGCGGCACCCCCAGGAGCCCCGCCAGTGGGACTCGCTAGCTGACGTGCCTGTGACCGTCCGCGTGAGGGACAAAGACGGTGACGTTTGGGAACACAGCCCATCCAAGGGCTGGCGTTGGTGCCGACGAGGCCGTTCAGACCACTGGCACGCGGTTGGCTTCCATGCTCACCTTGTCAGAAGCGCGCCCTTCACCGAAATCTTGGCCCGCCATGACCAAGAAGGAAACACATGAGCAAGCGAATCGTGATCATCCCCGATACCCAGATGCCTTACGACGACCGAAAGGCGTTGAAGGCTCTGATCCGGTTCATCGGGGACTACCAGCCCGACGAGGTCGTCCACATCGGGGACCTGATGGACTACCCGACGCCCGCCCGGTGGTCGAAGGGCTCCGCGATGGAGTTCGCGCAGATGCTGCGAGAAGACAACGAGCAGGCGAAGCGGCGGTTCTTCGAGCCTTTGCGAGCTGTCTACGACGGCCCTCTAGGGGTTCACGAAGGTAACCACGACTTGCGCCCCCGGGTGTACCTGACGAAGTACGCCCCGGCTCTGGCAGAGTTCGAGCACCAGTTCCACATTGAGAACATGCTCGACTTCGACGGGTTCGGTGCCAAGCTGCTCCCTGACTTCCACAAAGTGGCGCCGGGCTGGATCTCCACCCACGGCCACCGAGGTCAGTTGGCTATCAGCCGGATAGGTGGGAACACCGCTCTGAACGCTGCTATCAAATTTGACACTTCGGTGGTTATGGGGCACACCCACCGGCTGGGCCTGCTGTCGCACACCCGAGGTTACGGCGGGGACATCAAGGCGCTGCTGACCGGTCTGGAGGTCGGGCACCTGATGAATCAGAAGCTAGCTGCTTATCTCAAGGGAGGTACAGGGAACTGGCAGTTGGGGTTTGGGTTGTTGACCGTAGAAAGTCAACACGTCAAACCAGAAATTATACCGATACACCGAGGCCGGTTCACGGTCGACGGACGAGTTTGGGAGGTCTGATACTTGACAACGAACAGAAAGGGACAGATGGAAACGCTGGTTCGACCCGTGAAAACGGCTGCCAAGATCGTGGCGTCTCAATGGCCGGGGGTAATTGAGGCAGACGATGTTGAGCAGGAGATCTGGATCTACCTGGTTGAATCCCCCGGCAGCGCTTTGAAGGCGCTGGAAGCGAATACCCCGAAAGCTAGGGCCAGGTTCCTAACAAGGATCGGTCACCAGCGAGCCAGCAAGGCGAGGGCCGCGTACGACTACTTCCGTGGCGCGTACAAGTACTCGGTCAAAGAGGTCAAAGACCTCTTGGCATCGGGCGGTCTGAGTTCCGACAACCAGGACCGGGTGAGGGTCGAGTACACCGACCTTCACGAGGCTTTCCGCGCTTTACAGGACCGGAACGAGGGCCAAGCTGCCGCCCTAACAAGGAGGTATCTGCTCACCGAGTCGATGGAGACCAACGCAGATCAGAAAGTTCTCCAACGTGCGGTGGAGTCCCTCACGGACGAGATGAACCGGTCTAACCGGATCAACCGATACAGCTAGGAAATCAGATGCGAGAGAACTTCGGAAAAGACTGGGTAGACCGTGTCTCCCGTCACATGACGGACTACGACGACCTACCCCGAAACGCCGGAAAGCACTGGGACTACTACGAAGACCAACCTATGGACAAGCACCCGGAGGCGTGGTGAGTAGCGAACAAGAGCAGCTTTGGCTACACGGCCTAGACGACTCCTTGGAGGACGACTATTCCGAAGAGTCGATGCCGTGAGCCAGAACATCTTCGACCCCTTATTCAACGGCATGGGTGGGTCAGAGTTCTATCGAGCGCAGCTCACCCCGGACCTGTTTCCGCACGAGAAGCCGATGCTGATCGAGAACTGGACACAGAACGACCGTGAGACGTACTGCGGCGGCGAGTGGACGCTGGGGTACCTGAGATTGGTGACAGGAGCCGCATGAGGGTAAAGACCCACTGTTGTGAGGCTTGGTGGGCCGGGGCCAATACGTGCCACTGCCCGGCCTGCCACGAGACGTTCTCCGGCGTCGTCACCTTCGACAAGCACCGGTCCAGGGGCAGGTGCCTCGACCCGAGGCAGATCGGGCTAGTGCTACTCGACCGGGAGTACCCGTGCTGGGGACGCAGAGGGGCATTACCACTGACACCGCAGGATTCTGAGCGACTTTTGGAGGAAGTGTGACGGATGTACCGTGGGGGCCGACTGGACAGCTTGTGTACGAGCGGACTTACTCTCGGACCAAACCAGATGGCTCTCGTGAAACTTGGCCTGAGACTGTTAGCCGAGTGGTTGACGGAAACCTAGCCCTCGTCCCCGAGCGATACCAACTGGAGGGTGAGCGCGACGACCTGATTCGGTTTATGACGGAGTTCAAGATCCTCCCCGGTGGCCGACACTTGTGGGCGTCTGGCGTCAAAGGCGCTCAGCATCTTTTCAACTGCTGGGTCAGCGGGTGGACCGAGAAGCCAAGCGACCACTTCGGATTCACGCTCATGCGCCTCATGGAGGGTGGTGGCGTCGGGTCGTCGTACTCGTTCAAGAACCTGTCTTGGTACGGGGTCGTGAAGCAGGACCTCTTGGTCGACATCGTCTGTGACCCAGAGCACCCCGACTACCAGGCCCTCGAAGACGCGGGCCTGTTGTCCAACGATTACCACCCGGACTGGGTGGGCTCCTACCAGATAGAGGACTCTCGTGAAGGATGGGCCGCTGCCCTTGTCGACATTATCGACACTCACTATCGAGACGAGGTCAAGCACTTTCATCGGGTTTACGATGTGTCCCGAGTGCGGCCAGCAGGCAGCCGTCTTCGCACGTTCGGGGGCCGCGCAAGTGGACCTCTACCACTTGCAAGGATGCTCAAAGAGGTAAACGACGTGCTGGCGGATCTGGCCTTCCGAGGCCGGATGATGACCGGGCTGGACGCGATGGACATCGACCACGCCATAGCGCAGTGCGTAGTCGCCGGGGGCGTTCGCCGGTCGGCTCGTATGTCGATGATGCACTGGAATGATCCGCAGATCATGGACTTCATCCTGTGCAAACACGACACCGGATCGCACTGGACGACGAACATCTCAGTCGAGGTGGACGAGAAGTTCTGGGAAGAGGCCAAGGGCGGCTACTACCCTGCCGTGAACATCCTCGATGCTATCACTCAGGGCATGGTGAAGAACGGGGAGCCGGGATTCTGGGACAGTTCGCTGTCCAACGTCGGGGAGCCGAACGAGGTCGTCTGCACCAACCCGTGCGGGGAGATCCCCCTCGAACCGTGGGAACCGTGCAACCTCGGCCACGTCAACCTGGCAGCGTTCATCAAAGACAACGGGAAGCACGACTCGCTAGCGATGGTGAAGGCACACCGGCTGATGACCAGGTTCCTGATCCGGGCCACGTTCAGCCCGGTAGAGGACCCGAAGTCGAGGGAAGTCCTGGACCGGAACCGCCGTATCGGAGTCGGACACTTCGGTGTTGCTTCATTTTTAGCGCTTAAGGGCATGAAGTACTCTGAATCCAGGACAAATAAGTGGTTTCGGACCCTTCTGCGTGAGTTAGCAAGCATAGTGGACGACGAGGCTGCTTCGTTCTCTCACCAGCTCCGCATCCCGGTACCTGTCAAGAAACGGACGATCGCCCCGACCGGGACGATCGCCAAGATGCCCGGGGTCTCCGAGGGGATTCACCCGATCTTCTCGAAGTACTTCATCCGGCGCGTTCGGTTCTCGAACCACGACCCGGATCAGTACGAGACGGCCACCCGGTACGCCACCGAGGGCTACACGGTCGAGCCCGACAGGTACGCCGCAGACACCACCGTGGTGGCCATCCCTACCAAGGACAGTCTGTTAGAGGCTACAGAGGCCCTCTGGGGCCGGGAAAGGGCTAACGACATCGTCCAGTCCGCCGACAACTTGACATTGAACGAGATGTTGGGGATGCAGGCGCTCTACCAGATCGCCTGGGCTGACAACGCCGTGTCCTTTACAGCGAACGTCGACCCGACTCGGTACACCGAGCAGTACGTCGGGGAGCAGCTCAAGAAATTCGGTGGGTTGCTTAAGGGCGCCACCATCTTTCCCGAAGCGTCGATGCCGCAGGCACCGTACGAGCGGATCACACGAGAGGAGTACGCGAGGTTCGCTACTAAAGCCGTCGCAGACGGTGTAGACGAAGACTGCGCCAACGGCGCTTGCCCTATCAGATAACCCAACCGAAAGGAATCACATGACAGCTTACGACCCGTTCGACGGGGCTTTCCAAACTTCTCCCTGCCCCGGCCCGCCAGCCGACCCCTGGCTACGGGTGAGTGACCACAAGACCGGGAACAACGTTCCTGCTCCTGAGGCAGGCCCCACGCTGGCTGTAACCAACATCCCGGCGACAGAGGGCAAGGTGGTTGTCACCCTCAAGGGTGGCGCCGGGTATGACGCCCCGTGGGTGGTCATCCACGCAGCCACGATCGAGGAGGCCCTGGCCGTCTTCAGCGGAGACAGCGCAGACCAGCTCAACGAGCTACTGAAGCGCAGCCAGAGGGCTGCTGAAGCGTACGCCGAGTACAACAGCAAGCCCCGTGCGGCCTTCGTAGGCCTCACCGGAACTGCATCCGCTCCTCGTGCGGCGGCTCCCGCTGAAGCGCAAAGCGCGCCCGCGGGCTCCCCGCCCGCTCCCGGACCGGGCTGGACGTTCAAGTCCGGTGTCTCCAAAGCCAACGGCAAGCCGTGGAAGGGCTGGATGCCTCCTAGGGGCTCCGACGAACGTCCCATCTTCTTCTGATCGGGACTTGACAGAGAACAGGTGGGGACCGGTGATTGGGCCGGTCCCCTCCAAGAAAGAGAGGGAAACATGGAATACAGGGAAATAACCGTCTTCGGGGATGGACCTCCGGTCCACGCCCACGGGGAGGTTCTATTGGACACCGACAACGGCATCCTCGTCATCCACGGCAGTGGCGGTACCTCGATCACGTTCAACTTCGACCACGTCCACTACTTCTGCGAGGCCGATGAGCCTCCTCACGAGGAGGTTACAAATGCAGCTTAGGTACCGCGTCACCAACAACCGGGTGTTCAACTACGGGCTGGGCCAGTTGTTCCGGCTCTGGAAGTGGCTAGGGGTCTCCGTCCTCGAAGTCGAGATCGGCATCCGCTATGAGCCACAGGTGATCTACAAAGACCACCCGCAACCGGAAGCCAAAGGACCGCAACGTCCTAACCGCAAGAAGCTGACAGCCCGGGAGGTCAAGACCATCCGGGATATGAATCGGATCGGGGTGGCCAGCCAGGCGGTTCTAGCGAAGATGTACGACGTTAACCCCGCCACCGTGTCCCGCATCGTCCGGGGCCAGTACTACAAGGAGTTAGCAAGCGCATGATCGGGCACCGGCACGAGGTCGCTGGAGAACCGGTCGTTATCAACGTCGTCGAAACTGAAGAGGATCTGGAAGGCTTCCGTGACTTCGTACGAGGAAACCTGGCGTGTCTTGGAGTCGACTCTGAGACAACCGGGCTCGATATTTATTCAGACGGGTTCCGGTGCCGACTCGTTCAGTTTGGAACTGAGACCGAAGCGTACGTCGTCCCGGTGGAGCTGGGTGGTCGGTTTGTTGAGGATGTTCGGTTGGCGCTCAAAGGCGTCAACCGCCTCGTCCTACAGAACGCCTCATACGACCTACAGGTTTTCGACCGGACCCTCGGGGTCGCTATGGAAGAACTGTGGCCGAAGGTCATTGACACCAAGATCCTCGCCCACCTGGTCGACCCGCGAGACTCCAGGAAAGAAGGTGGGATAGGCCACTCGTTGGAGGAGCTGACCCGGCACTATATCGACGCCGATGTAGCCAACAACGTCAAGACGCTGATGGCGGATCTGGCGAAGGCGCACAAGACAACGAAGGCGAACGTATGGAAGAAAGTGGATCTGAACGACCCGCACTACCAGCTCTACTCGGGGATGGACCCGATCCTGGTGGTCCGCTTACTCCAGAAACTGACCCCTCTGGTCCCTGGATCTTCTTCAGAGCTGGTCCCGTACGAATACAAGCTCGCTGAAGTCTGCTCGTACATGGAGCGGACAGGCTTCCTGCTCGATGTGGAGTACGCCGAAGGTCTCTCCGCCGAGCTGAAGTTCATCGAGAGCACCAACGCCGGGATCGCGCTGTCCTACGGATGCGAGAACGTTAACTCCACCGAGATGGTGGCAGACACCTTGGAACGCCGTGGGGTCCCGGTCCTAGGAAGGACACCTTCGGGTAATCGGAAGGTAGACGACGAGCTTCTACAGAGTCTGGCGAAAGACCCGGACACGGGAGGGTTCGCCCGAGCTGTCATCAAAGCGAAAAAGGCTGGGAAATGGAGGAAAACATGGGTGGAAACCTTCCTAAAAGGGAGGGACGCCAACGATCGGTGCCACGCCTCAATCAACCCACTCCGTGCCCGAACCGCCCGGATGTCGATCACTGGCATACCGGCCCAGACTTTGCCTGCCGGGGATTGGAAGATCCGCCGATGCTTTTTGGCGGACCCAGGCCATCGGATTGCTTCCGTGGACTATCAGGCGCAGGAGTTGCGTGTCCTGGCTGCCCTCTCCGAGGACCCGACGATGATCGAGGCTTTCCGTGCCGGGGCTGATCTCCACCTGATGACAGCGCAGGCCGCGTTTGGCCCCCACGTCACGAAGGACGATAAGGAGCGCAAGTGGGCGAAGGTAGTGAACTTCGGCAGGGTCTACGGTGGTGGTGCCAAAACGGTTGCGGAACAGACCGGGCTGGACTTCCCTACTGCCAAACGTGTGGTCGACGGCTTCGACCGGGCGTACCCCGGAGTCCAGAAACTCTCACTGAAGTTACAGCGGGAAGCCAGTCAAACTGGGGCTATCGTAACGCCGATGGGGAGGCGTCTTCCGGTGGACCCGACGAGGGCGTACAGCGCCCTCAACTACCTGATCCAATCTACATCCCGGGATGTTACCGGCAGGGCGTTGCTACGCCTACACACCGCTGGGTTCACCCGCTACCTCCGTCTACCGATCCATGACGAGATCCTGGCTTCGGTCCCGGAGGGTGAGGCGCAGTGGGGCGCCGATGAGATCGGACGGATCATGGCCGAGCAGATGGGACCTGTCTTTATCAGCACCGACGCCGAGGTCGGTGGCCGCTCATGGGGCTCCCTTTACGGGGCCGACACTTGACAGCGAACGAAAGGATAAACACCGATGGATGAACGTGATTTCTTCGACCTGCTGTACCAACAGTGGGCGAAAACGACCGGGGCTCAGGACAGGTACTGGATGCCCGAGGAGCACAAGCTGGGCAACTGGGACATCTTCGCGATGGACGAGGAGCAGAACCGTAAGCCGGTGGCAGCCAACCTCACCGAGGCCGACGCCGACTTCATCACGGCTATGCACGGGTGCCTCCCAGACCTAGTCCGTCGAGCCCACCAGGCGATAGACGAAGCGGAGCGGTTCGACTGCAACCGCGACGAGCGGGAATGTCGGATAGCCGAATTGGAGATAGAAAACCAAGAACTCCGGGAGAAGATCACGGAGCTGGACGAGATGTTGTACGAGGTAGGACGATGAAGGACAACCTGGAAAGGGCCAATTACGCGACCCGGCATGAAAACTGGGAGGCTGCTACGGCGATGGCGCTGATAGCCATCGCGGAGGAGCTGCGTACGGCCAATCAAGCGGCTGCAGCCAAAACATTCGGAGACGCCGTCATCACCTCGTTGGGGCTGTGATGAGGGAGAGAAGGTGGTACACCCGGTGGTTCGGTGTCGAACCACCGTTGCCTTATCTGTCGTTCCTGTCCTGGCCGCTGTTGTGGGTCATCGGATGGGTCTTGGACCGGTTCGACCGGTCCCTCTACGAGTGGGACGAGCCGTTAGATGGATGACCAGAGGGCGGTCTTCCGGTTATGGGATAAGGACTTCAACGTCCTCGCCACCTGGCGGGAAGGAGACGACCTCAAGCTCACCCGTGACAAGAACGGCCAGCGGTGGGTCGGAATTGTCACCGGCTTCACAGCGGAGGTGAACCTCGTATGACACGACCCGATTGGCATGAGTACTTCCTGGGGATCGCTGAGGCTGTCGCTCAGCGGTCAGACTGCGAAAGGAGCAAGGTAGGTGCAGTCGTCGTCAAAGACCGACGTATCAGGGCTACCGGGTACAACGGCGCACCCAGCGGTGCGCCGGGATGTGCTACTTGTCCTCGGAGACGACACCCCGGTGTTGCTGCGGGATCAAGTGATTACGATCGAGGACCAACCCGATGCGTCGCGGTTCACGCTGAGGCTAACGCCCTTCTCTACTGCGACCGAGAGGATCTCATCGGAGCGACCCTCTACATCACCCGAGCCCCCTGCGCTGCCTGTTCCAAGCTGATCGAGGCAACCGGGATCACTCAGGTCGCCTATCCGGGCGAGCTAGCTAACGGGGTCAAAGGGAGCTACGCCGTCGAGGGGATCAATAGCTTCCTGCACACGATCATCGTCCCGGAGCAGAAGGGCTACACCCTCGAAGACCTGATGGAGATGAAGCAGATGCTGTGGGTCAATCGGGTTACCGATTGGATACACATCGTCGGTGGTTCCGAGGACCACATCATCCGGTCTGAGAACTAACCCCGAGAAGCGATTCCACATGGATGTGCAGGACGCGGGGACTCGTCACTGTTACGGTGACCCCCGCGTCTTGCAGCATCTTCCGTCTCTCTTCCACCATGGCCGTAGGCCACACCTCTCCGTAGGTCTTGTCTGTCACGACCTCGACCCAGCCAGCTTTCTTGACTGGCATCTCTTCGAGCGAGTCGCGTTTAGCGACCAACGCTTTCATCTGCTGACGAAACATCAGCTCATCTTCGGGCGTGGTGAATAGACCCATCGCCCGGTCTTCCCTTAACGATTCGATAGTCCGCTTCGCCTGCTCAAGCTCCACCGAGTGGTCTGAGCCGTCTTGCCAGACCCTATCCCGGACCTTCCGGTGCCGGTGGGTTCTCAGGAACTCTTGCTCTACCAGCTCCTCGGCGTCTACCGCCGACACCGACACACCGGGGCACCCCTGCGGCGCCCTACCGCAGGCGTAGTACCGGTATTCCCTGCCCTTCGAGACGTGCGTGCGCTGTGCGAGGTTCCCTCCGCAGAAGGCACACTTCGCCACCCCGAGAAGCGGATTGGTGGTGTGTCGCCTCTTACGCGGCTCCAGGCCGCGCTGGGCTAGTTCCTGTTGGAGTCGGTGCCACGTCGTGTCATCGAATGACGGTGGCCCAACCCGGATCGGTTCGCCTTCGGAGTCCAGGACGACCTTCCCCTTGTACGTCTTAAGCCCTTGCATCCCCGGATGGCTCAGTAGCCGTCTCACGGTGCTGGTGACCCACCGGGAACCACGCTGGGTGGGTATCCCCTCTTCATTGAACTGCTTCGCTATCCGGGTCAGGGAGCTGCCCGCCAGGAACCGCTTTGCGGCCTCCTGAATGACCTTCTGAGCCTCTAAATCGTGGACAAGGGTCTTACCCTTGCCAGAAGGGTGTGGGGCGATCTGAAAGCCATACGGAGGCGTTCCGTACCCCCACCGGTCGGTGTCTCGTAAGAACGAGACCCGATCCCGTGCCCGCTGCACGAACCGCTGCCCCTCGATCTCCGCGAAGACGGAGGCGAGGATCAGGAACACCTTGGACATCGCCCCGGCGAAGGCGTCCTTCGCATCCTCGGGGTTGTAGTAGTCCAGCTTGATCCCGTCGTCCACGAGGACGAGGATCTTGCGATTCTCTTTGCACCATTCCGCCAACTTCACGCAGTCGTTGGCCGACCGGAACACCCGGTCGGTCTTGGCGAAGATCAGCGCGTCCCACTCATCCGACCGATCGGTCAACCAATCCTTCAAGTCCGGGCGCTCCCAAGGGGAGAGCTTGATCGCTGACACGTCGAGGTCCTCGAAGGACCCGACGACCTCCCAGCCCTGTGACTCGGCGTACGCTTGTCCCTTACCTCGTTGGGAGATGTGCGAGGTCTTCTCCTCGCCCTGGACGTGGGATACTCGGGCACCTACCACCGCATGGATAGTCATTCCACAAAGTGTATCAGCATACACGTATTGCACAACACTCTGTGAAACGCAAAAAAGCCCCCGCAGGAGTCCGAAGACCCCCACGGGGGTTCTTTGCTATATCTGTCGAGCTGTGATGAACACACCGCCTGCGGCGCCGTGACCGGAAGCTAACAAGATGCCTCCTTGGGCACCGCCACCTCCTGGGCCGAAGCCCGCACCGCCAGTCCTGGTCTGGGTCAGACCACCGGCATACGGAGCGTTGTTCCAGATGAAGTCACCGGGGCTCTCGCCGTATCCAGAGCTGGCTTGACCGACCAAGCCTTTGGCAGCCGTCAACGTCGGCACCCCGGTCTGGGAGGACGTTGAGTCACCACCGTCGTTAGGGGTTAGACCACCGGGGCCACCGGGGCCTACGACGATGTTGAGCGTAGTAGTACCCAACGGGATGTCCGTCCCGTAGACGAGGGTGTCAGCCGCCCACGTACCGGCAGAGCCACCCTTACCACCAAGCCCGATCAGCGATCCGTTACCACCACCACCGCCACCGACCGCTACGCGGTCGATCTTGTAACCGGCAACCCGGAACTGCTCCGGGATGGTGTAGGTGAACGACCCAGGCGTACGGAACTCCTCGGAACGAGGAGCCAACACCGGGGCAGCCGCATCGCCAGAGACAATGCCGATACCGAACCACGGCGTATCCGCCGTGTAGGTCGTAGACGAGAAAGCCAGGTTGCCCGAGCCTGTTCGGCTCGAAGCGGGTTGCTTCGGGGCGGGAGAGGTCGGGTGGTTGGTGAACCAAGAGCCCGCTTTCTTCCCACCGATCGAGTGGGTACCAGTTCCGGTCACCCGCCAGCCGATGCCGTACACGTCTCCTGGCGCTACGTCGATCCGGTTAGCAGACGGGATCGTGTGCTGGAGATACGACCACGCCGAACCTACCTGGCCGACCAGGTTAGCCGACGTGTAGATCAGGTCCCACCGGCTGGCTGAGTAGTTGGCTTTGTAGATATCGATCACCAACGAAGTGACGTTGGTAAATCCTTTACCAAACCAGGAGATAAACCCCTTCTTGGTGTACTCGGTAGCCCGCCAGTAGGCGATAGGGACGTTAGACGCGGTAGCCGAGATGATAGCTGCCGGGTCCGCTCCACCGGAGTACAAGTCGGTCAGGCTGTAGTTGGACTCTTCGGTCTCGTCTATACCGGACAAGATGGACTTGTTGTTACGGATCGCCAAGACAGCCGCGTTCTCTTCCGCGATGTCTTTCGCGTTAGCCGCATTAGCCGACGTGGCGCTAGCCGCGTTCCCCACGTCCGCCGTCGAGATAGACGTATTCCCTGAAGCCGTAGTCTGCTTCAACCCACCGAACAACTGGGACACCAAACCCTGGTGCTGGGCCTGGGCCTGGGTGACGTAAGCCTGGGCGTTGAGTACCGCGTCGTTGTCTGGCGACGACACGGACACCCCTCCGAGGATGTCGGTGATCTGTTTCACCGTTGTGTCGGTTTGCTTCGTCGGGTTCACGTTCAGGCTGCCGGTGATAGCGTCTACCGCACCGGATTTCGTGGTGAAAGCACCAGCGGGGATACCGGGGATCAACCCGTCCAGGACGTACAGGGAATCTGCTGGCATATCCAGCAGAGTCTTCTTCAACTGAGCGATAGCGGTGTTAACCCCGGTGATGCCAGAAGCCAGAGACGGCAGGTTCCCTTTCACCAGCGACCGGACGAAAGCCTCGTTCACAGCCTGCCCGTACGGCCCTCCGGGAGCACGGCCACCTTTCGGGTCAGCGACGGTGAACGCACCGTATCCGAGTAACCCGACCAGATCCGGTACACCCTGCTTGGGAGAGGTCATTACACCTCCAATTGGCTAGGGAGACGTGGGGGTGTCTTGTCGGGCATGTGGTTAAAGATCCACGCGTACAACACCCGGATATGCTCAAGCGCCAGATGCAGCTTAAGCTCCGTCGCAGCGTTCTCTTTCTCCAACCGGTCTACACGACTGTTCAATTCTTGTATTTCCCGCTTCAACGGGGCTACCAGCGTCAACGCCGTGTCCGCTATCACCTGAGCAGCTTCGGCGTCGATCTTCGTCCCGGTCGAGCGGATGTTATTGACCTCGGAACGGTTTCTGCCCCAGTCGAATATCCGGGTCCCTATGACCCCGATGAGTCCTCCACCACCGGAGGCTGAGGCGATAATCGGCCACCAATCGGAGTTGCTCATGTTGGCTCGTCGTCGGCTAGAAGTTCCCTGATGGCGTCCAGGTCAAGGGAGCCGGTGTCGTCATCTTCAAACATAGAAACTCCTTCGTCTACGACCTCAGCCGTAGGCGGCTTAGGAGGTTCTTTGATCTCCACGCCGTCTACCTTGAGCTGCATCGCCAGCACGTACCGCTCCTGCAGCGTCAGGTCCTGGATGTTCGGGATCACAACGGGTTCAGGGTCAGGTTCGTCGGCTCGCACCCACCGGGCCGCGTTGTTGTATTGGTGGTGTGGTCCCCGGAAAGGCTCCTGGAACTTGATCTGTTGTTCCGGGAGCTGGCTGACGTGGATGTAGCCGTTCTCGTCAGCCAGGCTCACCAGATAATCACGATGTACGCACCCGACTTCCCACAGGTGCTTAGACCACCCTCGGAGGTAACCAGACAAGGTCACCATCCCGGTTCCGGCGATCATCGGCAGATTCCGCAGAGCCCAGAGGAAATGTTGCTCCGGGTCTGAGAAGTCTGTCTCCTCCTGCGTAGGGAATACTCGCTCGAACATCGTTGGCGGTGCCTTTCCGTTAGTTGTCAAGCGAGGGTCACAAAATACCCAACGTTCCCATCGCTTGGTTGATATCCCTAATCCAGTCCAGCGCCTTCAGCGCAGGGTCTTCCGGTTCCCGGTAGCCGATCTCGAAAGTCCAACCTTTCGAGCCGTCTTTGTCCCATGCGTACCTGATCTTGCTGACACGCTCCACGAAGATCGTGTCGGGGATCGGGTATCCGAGGACCGTGGCCCCGACCCTGCTTCCCAACCAGAAGTGCCCGTAACCCTTTTCACCTACCAGGTAGGGTGCCGCATCGGACGCTTGGATCTTGTGAGCGGTGTGGGTCCTGGTCGACCAGATCTTCGCCCGGATGGCCATGAACGCTGCCAGGGTGAAAGCCCTGTCAGCGCCGTCGCCCCAGCCTTCGTAGTAGTGGAAGTCACCCAACGAAGTTGGGACCCGGTCCAACCCGACAACCGGCAGGGTTTGCCCACCGGCCCAGGCCCGAGTCGACGGGACCTGCATAAACGCCAGGAACGTGTCCTCGTAAAGGATCTTGGCCAAAGCGTCCATGATGCCGCCCAGAGGCGGCAGGTCGATCGCGGGAGCCCACGCGAACGGACCCGCAGCCTGCAAAGCGCCGATGATCGAGTTCAGGATCGAGGTCAAGAAGTCCCCGGCCATGTTCACGCCAGCCGAGATGGCTTCGTTCACACCGGGCATCGAGTGTCCACCGGTCAGGAAGGACGTGTCCGTAGCCTCGTAGTACGTGAACTCCGAGGTCTGAATCCCCGTCAGAGGACCTTCCTCGAACACCACCCACGGAGAGTGCGGGGAGGTCCCGAGGAACCATGGGGTGTAGTACTCGTCGGGGAACGTCGGGTCCCCGGTGAATACATCGACACCCTCGGTTACCCCGTCATCAGCGATGTTGATAAACGCCCGGATCAGACCGGTTAACAACGAACCACCGAAAGCAGTTCCCTGGCCCCAGCCCGAGTTGTCTACGATGTCCCAGACCAGGCAGCCGTTCCGCAGCGGGATCAGACCATAAAGCTGGTCGATGGTCACGCCCCAAAAGTCGGTGTGCTCCAGGAACGGGTGAGGGTCCTCGTCTTTGATGTAGCGGCGACAGGTCACCGTCAACTGAGCGTCTTCTAGGGTCTTCTTCGCCACGTCGTGGAACGGTTTGAACCGAGAGAACACCAGCGTCAGGTTGGAGTTGTCGTCTACCAAGTGGAACGGTTTGACCATGTTCCGCCAGAACCCCGGGTAGAAGCTGATAGGCATCCACTCGGTCGGATCTAGCGGGTTATCCGGCAGAGACCACAGCGACGTTTCAAGCCTCAGGAGGTTGACAAATAACGTCATCATCAGGCACCACTTCGCGGGACCGAACAGAATCCACAGCTTGGGGAACTGCACTTCCGGTCTGAGGAAGGGATTTGCCCAGCAGAAAATATGCTTGGCCTGCTCGTAATCGTGCTTAAAGACGATGTCTAAGTAGACATCTCCTTCTTTGGTCTTCTTGACCGTGAAGTGGTCCATCATCCCGGACCACCGGGAACCTTGTTTGTCGATGGTGATGATCACGTTCCGCTTAGCGCGGCCTCTGAAGTTCATCACCCACTTGGCCAGGTAGTGGCTCAGCGAGAGCTGCAGAGTGCAAACCCCCGTGTCGTTCTCGATGAACTCGTAGTCCACCGACCGCCACCCGACGCAGTCACCCCGGAGGTTGAAGTCCCCGTCCCACAGACGGATACGAGGCGGCTTGAGCCGCTCCTCTTCCCGCCACTTCCTGCGGGCTGCGATCTTGTCCCACAGCGCTTGGTGGTCGGCTAAGGTAGCGAGCCCACTCATCTGAACCCGAACCCTTCGTATTCCTCTTCCTCGCCCTGAGAAGCGTCCTGAGCGATCTCGAACTGCCCTCCGGTACAAGCACCTAGGTAGGTGCCTGTTTGTTCGTCAGCGCGGCTCTCAGGGGCTAAAACGAACTCGAAGAGGGTGATCCGTATCTGGGGCCAGCGCATCGGAGCCTCCCGTTAGTTGTCAAGTATCACTCAAGACCCCACGGCCTTGACCACGGACGAGGAAGCCTCAACGCAACCATCTGCCCTGCGGCAGCACCGGTCACCGTGATCTCGAACTTCCGCCTAAGGGTGTACGGAGGGATCGGATGCCGGAAACGAACACCGTTCATCCTCGCCCAGACCTGGGACCCGATGTCAGAAGAGATCTGCTCCACCCGGGGGTCTGAGTCGATGACACAGTTCTCCCCGTAGATCAGACCGGGCAGGCGAAGCCTGCGGTTCTCCAGCTCTGGGTCCTCGAACGAATAGTCCGGGATAGTCCAGGTGATCATCGGAGCCCGACGCCAGTTCACCGTCGCGCCAGGCGGATACGGAAACTTGATACCCGGTGGCTTGTCGGTGGCACCGGCCACCGACCACTTCGGCCAGATGTACTGGTCGGTCGGATTCAACTGCTGCGCGACGTTGATGAACAACGTCTCGAACGGTGGGACCTTCCTCGTCCATGGGAACGGGATCTTCGTCGGGTCATACCGGGTATCGGTCTTCGTGGTGACCGTGAAGACCTTGTCGTCCTCATACCAGAACGGGTCACCCGCGATCAGCGTCAGAACCACCTTGACGACCCGACCCAGGTGTGGGTCGGTGTCGAGGTCCACGTCCGGGGCATCCCCGAGACGCACCGCTAGCTTGCGGTGCCCGGACTCCGGTGTGGTCACATGGAGGTAGGCGTCCCGGTCGTAAGCCAGAGCTTTACGAAGCTCTGAATCCGAAGCAGCCCAGCTCTCCCGGGCCGGGTCATCCACGATAAGGATCATCAAAGTCAGGTCACGGCGCTGAATCCGGTGCGACAGGTAACGGGCGCCCGGGTAGTTCCCGGGCTCCTCGTACACCACCTTCACAGGAGGGTCGAACAGGCCCTTCACACCGGTCCCGAGGTACTGCCCCCGGTCCCCGGCGTCGGGGCCTGCCCATGTGAACCACTCGCCGTTGACGCCTTCGAGTTCAACGATGGTGTCGTCGTGAGCCATCCGTTACCTCCCTGCGTATTGCATAGCCTGTTTGTTCAGCATGTTCTGACGTATGGCCATAGCCTCGTCGACGGACGACACGTTGATCGTCACTCCGTTGTTCTGTCTCGGGCTAAACGCACTGGACACCATGTTGCCCAGAGTCGAAGTCAGCCAACCCAACCCAGCCTCAGCGATAGTCGGGATAGCCCCGTTACCGGAGATCCCTATGTCGTTCTCGAACTGTTTGACGTTGGACATAGCGAAGTTCTCACCGATCGTGATCAACTTCGTCAACTGGTCACCGAGCTGTTTGGTGATCTCGGACTGGCCGTCAGCCTGGTCGGTCACCAGCTTGGCCTGGTCTCGCTGCAGGTTGAGCTGATCCTTGACCGCACCGATCTGAGCCAACTGGTCGCGGAGCGACTGCCTGCCCGCCACGTCCGCCTTCGGAGTCTGGTCAAGCTGGATCTTGAGCTGATCCCTCTGGACGTTCAGCTCGTCGTTGATCTGCTGAAGCTGACCTTTGAAGATCGACGGGTCCATCCCGGCTTTCAGAGCATCGGAGATCTGCTGCGCCAACGCTTTAGCCCGGTCGATAACAGACGCGGACCCGTCCTCCATACCGTTCTGGAGACCTTCCATCAGGTTCACACCGAACCCTTGGGTCACCTTCGACGGAGAGTTAATCCCGAGGACACCCTTCAGAGCGCCAGCAACCTGACTGGCGATGGCCTGGGCGGCTGCCACAGCCCTCGCCCCAGCAGAGGCAATACCGTTGGCCAAGCCGTCCACGATCGCGGCGCCGATGCCAGCCATCTGACCAGGTAGGGCCTGGAAGACACTCAAAACCTGGCTGGCTGCATTCGAGAACGTCGAGACGATGTTCGAGGCAGCTCCGCTGACCGAGGCCACGATGGAGTCCCAGGCGCTTTGCGCCTCAGCGACAATCCCTTGCCACGTACCGGATATCGCCCCAGCGATGTTGGTGACGATGGCGATGATCTGACCGATGACACCTTGGATGACGCCGATCACACCAGCCCAGGCGTTCTGAGCTTCGGCTACGACGCCGTCCCAGATCCCAGAGATAGCACCAGGGATACCCGCGAGCAGCCCAGAGATCGTCTGAGGGAGGTTAGTGAAGAACGTAAGTATCTGCTGGCCAACACCTTGCAACGTCGTTCCGATGCTGCTGAAGGCGTTGGCGATGTTCTGACCAACCCCCGCCCACATATTCCCGTCGCGGAGCTGGTTCAGCAGAAGCAGCAACGGGTTAGCAGCCGAGAGCAAGTTAGCGAAGTTGGACGGAGCCTCAGGCAGCAGCAGCGACTTACCCGGCCCCCCGCTCGCTCCTTGGTTGTTGTTGGAGAAGAACTTCATCCAGCCAGGCTCTTGGAAGTTCGCCAAGGTATTGACAAACCCGGAGATGTCCTTGACAGCTCCCGCGATGTCTATGAACAGTTGCTTCAGCGCAGGGAGGCTGTCGTTAACCAACGACCGAACGTCCGCGACGAAGCCTTTCATCGAGGCGCCGAACTGCGGGTCGGCCAGCATCTCGAAGCCTTTGGTGAACAAGTCACCGACCAGACCGCCGAACTCCTTCAGGACACCTTGGAGGTTCGACATCGCCCGGTCGAGTGGGGAGGTGAATGCCTTCCCGATCATCTTGTCCGGGGTAGAGATCTTCGTGATCCAGTCGCTGAACGACGTGCCCATGTTCGTGAACAACTGAGCGAACCCAGGCAGGCTCTTAGCCCCACCGCCGATCAGGTTCAACATCCCCTCGGAGAACTTCGTCAGCCCCGGGGTGGCGACCTGCATCGCGTTGGAGATGCCGTCGATAGTCGACTGGAGAGCCCTCATCCCCGACGAGGATGTGACTACGTCGGTCAAGCCCTGAGCCATCCCGATGAGCCGATCCGCTATCGGCAACAGCGCGTTACCGACAGCCGGGATCAGCGGGGCTAGCTTCTGGAAGATCGGGGTGAACCCGTCCTGAAACTTCTGGGACAGCGTGTCCTGTAAGGCTTTAAGGGAGGGACCGATACCGGTCTTACCCTTCTTACCTTCTCCCAGCAGGCCAGCCGCCTCAGCTGCTTTCTGGATTCCTCTGAAGCCCAAAGCCAACGTACCCAGGGGCAGTACCACCCCGGCGATAATCGGAGGCAGAGCCAGCAGAGCACCAGAGATCAAAGCCAAAGCGGGAGCGAAGATAGCGGCAACCGCAGCCACCAAAGCCGCAGTGTCGATGAACGACCCGAACACCCCTACTCCGCCGCCGCCGGCTCTAGCGCCACCAGCGAACAAACCTCCGAGCGCATCGGCCATCCCGCTCCTGAGGCGGTTAGAGTCGACATCGACTTTGACCTTGATGTTGGCGGCTTTCGCTTCCGCTTTCAGCTTGGCGATAGAGGCAGCCAGTGAGGCTTCCGCCATCTTGTCTTCGACCTTGACGTTGACCTTGGCGTCAGCCACCTTCGCGGCAGCCTTAACCCGAGCCAACGCAGCGTCGAAGCTGCTTTGGTCGACATCTGCTTTGACGTTAACTTTGGCGTCTTTAGCGGCTGCATCGACCTTCTCACGAAGGCCGTTAGAGTCGAAGTCAGCGCTGATCTTGACCTTGCCTTTGAGGACCTTCTCGACCTCTTCCAGCTTCGCCTTCAGCTCCGAGTAGAACTTGTCCAGGTCAGGGACGACTCGGATGGAGATCCGACCGACTTCATGGCCACCAGCACCCCCGGCCATCAGCGCCCACCTTCCTTACGTTTCTTAACCTGCGCGAGCATCGTTCCGGCGATGAACCCGAACGAGCCAGGCTTATGGACTTTGGTCCGAGCTGTCTTATCCGGCAACGGAAACGGCTCAGGAGGGGCGGGCTTTTTCTTCTTCGGGTCGACGTGAGCGAGGATGAAGACGTACTGAAACGTCCTGATAACGTCGATCAACATCGCCGTCATGTACCGGCCTTGGTCCCAGCCGAGGAACTGAGGACCGCCTCTGAGCTGAGCTACGAACGCGGAGCCCATCGGAAGGTTGCGAGCGTGGAGCAGGACCCATCTGGGGGAGATAGGGTCGACCTCCGAGAACACGTCCCGGAGGTCGATCCCGTAGTACTGCTTCAGGTCTGGTATTAGAACCTCGCCGTACCTGTCGATCAGGCGGGCGAGTTCGAGGCTTCCCCCGGTTGAGTAGCCTCCATCCAAACCTCCAGAACCTTCATAGCGACCTGGAGGTCGCCGTCCAGTTCCTTCAGCAGTTCCTTCGGGTGGTCTGCCACGACCGTCAGGACACCGGATATAACATCCACCGCTGTGGCGATGTCATCGACGGAGATCCCTTCTCCGCTGACTTTGTCAAGCTCAGTCAACTTCTCCAGAACAGCGTCCCGGTCTTTCTTCTTCAGCCTCAGCAGATTACGGAGCACAACGGTCGAGCCGTCGCTCAACGTGATCTTGGCCGGGCTGAAGTCTTTGTCGACCTCTGCACGGAGCGAGTCGAGGGTGAATACGTTTCCCATAGCGGACCTTTCAATTGGTGTGTACCTCAGCGGCAGGCCGTACCTCACTGTTGCAGTGAGGTAAGTGGATGCAATCCATAGGCTTATGGCCTATGAACCGCGTAGTGGAGGGGGAGGGAAGGCCCGCCAAGGAACCCTCCCCCTCCGGTCTAACGGACATCACGCGAACCCCCAGCCCCCGTCCGTCCGGACGAGTCTGGGGGCCGCTCCAGACGACCTAGTGGTCCCCTGTTCGATGTCAAGTCAGGATCAAGGGAGCGGGAAAAGCGCCTCCGAAATCCAGTCGTACAAGCGGTGTCCGGGGAGGTCCAGGAACGTCGCCTTCACCGGCAGCGTGGAGAACTCGTCCACCGGGATGTTGATCGAGTCGTCACGCTTCACAGACGCCTTAGGCGCGTAAAACGCGATCCTCGCGTCACCGTCAACGATGATGACGAGGAAGGCGCACTCGATCGGGTTGAAGTCACCGGACACGCCGAAGATGCCATCGGTGTTCGCGGCGTCCTCGCCGTAGTACAGCTCCAGCGAGTTGCGGTCCCACTGCTCCAGGTGGACCGACAGGTGGTCGGCTAGCGGGTCGCCGGTAGCGACCTCGCGCAGACGCTTCTTCTGCCAGGTACCCTTGACCGTGGTGTCACCACCGTCGAAGCCGAACTCGGGCATGTCGTCACGAGACGTGTGGCCCAGGTTCAACCAGCCGTTCAAGGCGGTAGCCGTGGTGACAGTCCCAGCAGGACCGGTACCACCGACGAAGGTGCCAACGGTCAGCGTGACCGACTGGCCCTGCAGCGCACCGATGAACGTAACGTCGAGACCGTCCGTGTCCCCGGCGTTAACGCCTTCGACTTTGACGTTTCCAGCGCCGACTGCGGGGAGGGCTTCCAGCGCAGCCTGGACCTGAGCAGCCGTAGAGGCTAGGGGCAAGGCGTCGGTCGCGGTGCCCACCGTCAGCTTGTAGCTGGTGGGGGTGCCAGTAACCTTCACGGTGACCTTCAAGCAACCGAACAGCTCCGGGTCCAGAGTGGACAGCTCTGACGGGGTAGGGGCGGCCGTACCAACATCGGCACGGAAGATGTATCCCTGCCCCGCTGTGATTACAGCAGCATCGTTAAGTGCCATTGTGGCAATCTCCTTGGGTTATGAATTGGATCGGGGTGGTCTAATCCCGAGTTTGATAAGGCCCTGGACCCGCCAGGAGTCCTGGAACTCAGAGCTGAACTGGGTAGCCCCCAGCGTCTCGTAAATGGAGTGCAGGTACCCATCAGGGGTCTGCGTCTGGCGGCGTACCGCCTCGTAGAGGACTTCGAGAGCGTCCTCGTAGAGCTGCTCCGTCTCGGGCAGTCCAACAGCCGACCTAGCCGTCATCTCAATGATCGGCAAGCCCAGCCCCAACGGGCGGGTCCTGTGACGGTTCCCACCTACCCGGCGTATCTGGACCCACGGCCAAACCCGGTAGTCCACGTCCGGGTTCCAGGTGTAAACCTTGTCTCCGACATCCCCGTAAGAGCCGGAAAGGTTGGCACCCTTCAGAATCGGTAGGACGATCTTTGCTACCCGTGGCAGCTTCGACATGCCTACCTCCTATGCGCCAGCCGCACGGGTGAGTATGTAAAGCCCGTGAGGGGGTCTCGTATTCGTTCCTGCGAAGTAACCGCTTGGCTCGTGGCCGAACTCGATCGCCATCGCATTCGGAGCTTCCAGGTTGGCGAACGAGTCCACATCCCCTTGAGTAACAGTCACCCTCGTTAGATGACTCGGACCGTGAATCTTTCGCCAATGCGTAGATGATCTGGCCTCAGTCAAGTTCGCTTCGGCTCTGCGGCCTACCGTCTTTGCCTCGTCGTGGACGGCGCTCTTGACGCCGTCGATGTGCGACACAACGATGTGCATCGCCTTCTTACCGATCAGTCTGACCATCAGGACCTCGATACGATGTACTCGACATGGGCGATCCTCGGAGATCCGTTGTAGATCCTGGCATCTCCGAACAGAGCCCACCGGGCACCACGCCACTCGATCTCAGACTGAGCACCCAGAATCCCGTGCTGCGCCGTCCACTCCCGAGGGAGTTTCATCGAATAGATCTTCTCGGACTCGTACCCTTCTACGTCCTGCTCAGCCCTACGGGCTGCAGTACCAGACTGGCCGGTGAACTGAAACCTGGCCTTAGCCGGAATCCCGGTGGTAGATGCACGAGTCCGGGGGTTCCCGTCCTCGTCATGCTCCATGATCTCTGGGAAGACGATGATCGGCTCGTAACCCGGGCCGCTGTCTAAGAGGCTCATAACGCCTCCGCTGCTGTCCCACCGGTCTTTTCGACGTTGCCCCAAGTCACCCGCCAGTCGTGGACGCAGTGGTGTGGGTCGGTGGTGTTGTGGGCGCACTTCTCGGCGTCGACCGTCATGTAGCCGACTACGATGGCGCTCACGTCCCCACCACCGGGTTCGGGACGATAATGAACATCCCCGTGGACCTCAGCCCAAGGATCTCCCACTCTTCAGGCAGGATCTCCAAACGCCCGGTCGACAGGTCGCTCTGGAGCATGTACGTGTAGTTGCCGTCTGTCTCCGACAGGTAACCCTCCGGGTTACGGACAAGCCGCAGAACGGCGTCCGCCTCCACCTGGATCAAGTCTTCGGAGTCTACCGACTCCAGGTCTGGTATGCGGCGCTTGATCATCCGCTCGACATCATCCAACCGGACGTTGATCAAAGCGATCTCTTGCTCACTGGCTTCTCTAGCCCAGCGCACCGTCACATCGTTAGCGGTTGCGTAAGCCATCCTGGCACCTCCGCGCTGGGTTCAGTGAATGTGATGGTCTTCGATTTGGGGTCGTCCTCGACCCCGAGGACCGGGGAGTTAGGGTCACCCGGGTCCGAGAGCCGGTGGGCTCTCCGGTACTGCCCGGACGCTATGTAATCCCTAGCCACCAACGGGTCCAAGTCTGATAGAGCCCCGGTCTTAATATCTTGGATAAGCATTAGGACTCCTATCTGACCGAAGGGAGGAGGCCCCGAAGGGCCTCCCCCGCAACGGATCAGGGTTAGGCAGCCGCCACCACGGAGGTAACCACCGTGTCGGTGCCGTGTTCCAGCGTGAACGGACCCGTGACGGTGAAAGGACCACCGTTGGAGCCGGTCACGGTCACGTCGGCAGCGACGATACCGTCGTCAACCGCGACGATCGCGGACTTGACGTCGGCCGCAGTAGGCGCAGTGCCGGAAGCCGCAGCGATATCGCCGGTCGCAACGCCGTTCACCTTCAGGGTGAACTTGCCGTTGGTGCCCTGCCCGGTCACGGTGACCGTGTACGTCTGAGGACCGTCGAGCAGCTTGACGAAGGCGTTCACGTCGTTGATCAGCACGCCGTACTCGGCCTCGACCAGGACCGCAACCAAGTTGTGCTGCCACAGCGAGATCAGGTTCGGGCTCAGAGCCGTGCCGAAGTTCAGCGTGGCCTGGTCCGAGACGCTGTAGGACAGGCCACCGACCTGGCCCCACACGATCTGGCTGAAGTCACCCGCGTAACCGATGACCCCGTTCTCAGCGACGTGGTCGCTCAGGACAGACGGACGACCGACGATGCGGCCTTCGCGGAGGACGCCGACCTGTGAGTCGTAAGGGGTCTCCAGGAACAGCGGACGACCGTTGGCGTCGACCGAGCCGTTCAGGATCGGCTCGACGGTGTCGTCCAGCACAGTGGCCGTCCACTTCTTGCCAGCAGCCGTGAGCAGTCCCAGACCGTCGACCGCGAGGGCGGTGTAGGCGTTGTCGCCCAGCAGCTTCACCTTGTTGGTCTGGTCCAGGTAGGCGCTGAACGGGGAGTCGGTGCCGTGCAGCACCGCTGCGTCGAACGCCAGCGCGATGGCCTCAGCCACCTTGCTCCGCATCGTGGTCAGGTAGCCTGCCGGGTTGGTACGCACGACCTCAGCAGAGGCGGTGAAGATGGTAGCGATCTTGTGGGGGACGACCGTCTGCTTCGACAGGTTGCCCTTGGTGATCGGCTTCATCTCGGCCTCGCCGACCCACGACGCGCTAACGTCGCCGGTCCAGTGCGGGATCTTCACGCCGGTCGGTCCCATCGGGATCTTCCGGGCGAACCGCTGAACGATCGAGGTCTTCTCCGCGAGAGCGAAGTAATCCTGGGCCTGTTCCGGCTCCAGGTATCCATCGAACATGGTGTCCGAGGTCTGCGACAGCTTGCTGTCGTTGGCACTGAATGCCATCAGATTCTCCTAGTTAGAGATTGAGCGATTACTTGGCCCCGACAGCTTTCTTCAAAGCGTCGAGGATCGGGTCTCCGTTTAGAGCCAGGTGGCTGTTACCAGAGCCCTGTGTGGGGTCCGTCGCCGGGGCCTTGACTGGCGCCACGCCGAACAGTTCCTTGGCCGACTCCGCAGACGCTTTGATCTCGTCTTCGGTTTCCCCTTTGAGGATCTCTGCGAAAGCGAGAACCTTGTCGCTAGGCACGCCAAGTGAGAGGGCGGTTTTGACCTTGGTCAGCGTCAGATCGGCCAGGCCGAGCTTGCTTTCCAGGTCCGCTGCCTTGGATTGCTCCTGAGCCAGCTTGCCTTCCCAGTCAGCCGTCACCGCAGCCTTAGCCGCTTCGACCGCATCGTTCTTCTCGGTGCGGTACCTCGCTGCTTCGTTGCGGAGCTGCTGGACGTACTCCTTGCTGAAGGTCTGCTCCGCTGTGGCCACCGGGGCTGCAGCAGAAGTTGCTTCGGGAGTGAGGTTGTCATCGGACATGGTGTTGATCGCCTCCTGGGCGTGTAGGGGGAGCCCACCAGGGACTCTTTACTAGGCTGCAGAAAGAGCAGCCCACTCTTGCGATGTGACCTCGCCGCGATCCAACATGCGGCGTAAGGCATTCAGGGATAGTTCATTACGGGTGAACTGTTTGCCTTTGTTCTTCCCGTTGGTGTGGACCCCCGGGTCGTCTTCTTCGGAGATAGCGATCAAAGTCGCTTTCTTCCAAAGCTCTAGAGCCCGGTCGGCTTCAGCCTTACCGGGCCAGCTCTCGTATTTGTAAACCGGCACGACTTTGCAGTCGCACCCGGCGTGCCATTGCTCCATGTAGTCGCTGAGATCTTCGCCGTTGGAGATCATCCGTGCGGCCACATCGTCGGGCAGGTCTAAGCCAGCCGTATCGGCCCCGAGGTAAACGGGGCCTCTCGACACCAGCATCAAGCACCAGGCGCATGTTTCGCGCCCGGTAGCAACACGAGCCCATCCTTTGATGATGTGCGTGGCAGGATCTTCCTGAACCGCATGGATGATCTGTTGTCGGCCAGCGTTTTCCACCGCCCGGACAGCTTGTAGACCCGCCTGTCCGATCGCGTCGTTAGGGGCGTCTGCCCGGGACATCCTTTCCCGGGCAGGGTCCATATCCTGTAAGAAACGATCGAACGAGTATGACTCCAGGTATTGGTTGTTCCTAGGCAGCTCCGGGTGGGCGTGAGCCCTCTGGAAGTCGTAGAACTCCCTAGCCAGCGTCGCTGCCTGCTCCCGGTGATACGCGATCTGCGGGAACAGGAACTGCATAAACCCGATCCAGTCGATCAGGCTCAACGCTGGTTTAGCGAACAGCTTCCCGAACTGAGTGACGTACTGGGCTACCAACGCCGAGATGACAGCCTGTCGGGCCGCATACTCGTCGGGGGTCATGTCGTCGGGGATTGGGTCTTAGTCTGCGTAGGCTGACTGGCGTTCGTCGGGTTCTGGCCCTGGATGGTCTGACCACCCGAGGGGAGTCCCTTCGGAGCGCCGGGTACCCCGGCGACGGCTGCTAGTTGCATCATCGGGGACTCTTGCTGATCCCACTTCTGCATCTCCAGCCGCTCAGCGATCGAGTAGCCCATGTCGATGCGAGCCCGTTCCTTCGGAATCACACCCACACCGTTGGCATACAGCTTCGACGCTGCGTCGGCTTTCGCCGCGTAAGTCGGTGTCGACGGATCACGCCAGACCGACTCCATGCGGTAGTAGTCCGGTGGGACAACCCCGCCTTTCATCACCTGGTAAGCGACACGCATCGCTTTCTCCCAGGCTCCTCCGAAGATCTTCGTTTTGCGCTCCGCGTTCTTAACCAGCCGAGCCTCAGACGACTTAATAGCCTCAGCCGAAGCCGGGTTCTGAGACGAGAACGACAAGTACTGCGGAGGCAGCCCGGTGTATGCGGCGGCTTTGCGGTCCAACGCATCCAGGGCTTCGGTGTAGTTCCGAAGCTCAGCAGCCGAGAACTGCGCTGACTTCCCGTCCGGGTCTTCGAACGCCAGAATCCGCGCCATGTAAGCGTCGTACTGAGACTGGCCGGTAGCCGGGTCTACACCGATCTGTTCTGGCTTTACACCGAACAAGATCCGCTGCGGGATCGCCATCAGCTCCGCTGCGGCCTGCATGTCCATCAGAATCCGTGCGGCAGCATCGGTGATGCTGCGAAGCTCCGGGGTAATCTCCGAGGTCCCATACAGATCCGAGAGCAACGTCCGGTTGGTCATCGGCACAACCGGGACCACACCCAGCCCGTGGTCGACGTGGGCCAGGACAGCCCAATCGCCGTTCTGTTTCACCCAAGCGTCTGTCGTCGTCGGGGTATACAGCGTAGCCGCAGTAACCTGCGACCCCTCCGCGTCGTAGATCACCCGGATGGCCTGGGTGACCTCCCGTGTACGCGGGTCTATCTCCGCGTACAGCGACTTGGCCGACTCCACCCGGATAATCGGAACCTGCGGGTCTACCCCGAAGTCGATAGCCGGATCTGGGGCAGCGACCGTGATGTACGACCGGCCATGCACCAGAGCTTCGGTGTAGCCGAGGGTGGCCTCGGTGTCCAGGTCGTTGGCCTGCCACCAGTCCCACAGATCTTGGTCAGCTTGGTCGGCGTTGGCGAGCCGGAAACCTTCCAGCTCAAGCCGTTCTGCGATCGAGTTGACATATAACCGTGGGTACCCGACGTAAGCCAGCAGCTTCCGCATCTCTGGCGGGACAGTTATACCGATAGCTTCAGGTCGCCTAACGGCCTCGTAGTAGTCGGTGTTCGACTTCAGGCCAGCAGTCTTCTGCTCGAACAGGTTGATCATCTGGTCCCGGGCGGTGTCCGGGTCGGACGGCTCTCCCGTGATGATGTTGATCGGGCCTTGCTGCGCGAGCGGGGTGGGTGATGTCATCGGATAATCACCGCCCCTCCGCTACGTGCCTTCTTGCTCATCAGGTAGTCCTGTCTCGCCCCGAACGCCAGCACCGCGCACACCGCAGCGTCGATCTTTTTGCTGCTGTCTTTGCTTTGCTTGCGAATTGAGATGGCGTCAAATGTTGTTGGGTGCCGTCTGGCGTTGAGTACGTGCTGCCGCAAGGTCGGGTTCCCGTCGTGGTAGATCTCTCGTTCGAGTACGGCGTCAAGGAACCGCTCGCAGTCCAAGGCGAATCGCTTGGTCTGCCCGCGCATGTCGAAAGCCACCGGATTGCCCGGCGTGGCGTTGACCTTGAGCCTCTTCTTGAACGATTGTCCCCACTGGTCGACGTAAGCCTCGAACTCCTTGACATCGGCCCGGAACGCGACAACGTCGTACGCCTCGAAGCACGAGCGGACGACCGCGTCCACGTCCTCCCTAGGAACCTCCCCGTTCGGGTAGTTCTCCGGGTTCCAGGTCTGGATCACGAACAACATCGCGTCATCCACCCGGCAGGCCACCAGAGCCGTCCAGTCGTTTGACTTAGAACCGTCGAACCCGAGGGTGATCTTGTCACCTTTCTTCAGCTTGAAGATCGGCTCCGTCAGAGCCAGCCTGTTCCACTCCTGCGGTGAGATCCACGAATCCTCGTGGGCGTTCACTTGGTTCAGGAACTTGCGGCGGGACTCTGTGATGCTGTTCTTGGTGTCTAGAACGCTCTGTAAGATCTCTTCGACCGGGAGCCAGTATGAATCCCCCCGAGCGACTTCTATGCCCTCACGGAGCTTCTGAACGCCCTTGGCGTACCCTTCCGGGTCTTCTTTCTGAGACGGGATCTCTGACACCGGAGTGTCGGCTGGCGCCTCTAGGGCGTCGTAGAGCCGTCCTACGTCGACCGACTTACCCGACTGCACATCTTGGAAGGCGTCCCAATCTTTCTCGGCAACGGTGTCGTTGCCTGGGATGTGTGCGTTGCAGATCGACAAGGTCCGGGACCCGGCGATCTTCGTAACGTTCCCCTCGATCACCGCCGCCATGTCGTGGCCGTCGTTGACCTCGCCACCGGGTCCTGCGCCCCACCACTGAGTCTCGTTGCGGATCACGAACGTAGGACGGTTCCCCTCCATCGAAGCAGGGGAGGATGTCACAGCCTCGATCTGCCCACCGGCAGCCGAATAGATCACGAACTTATTGACCTCAAGCCCGTACTCGGACTTCATGTCTTTCGAGATCATTACAGGGAATAACCGGAAGGTGTTCTTCGTCTGGTCCTGCGACACCGCAGCAACCTGGACCCACGCCGCGTGGCGCGGCTTCCCGAGGGGCTCGTCACCATCGAAATGGCTGAAGGCCACTGGACCGCACAGCTCAGCCAAGGCCAGAGCTGCTGCGAACGGGTCCTTTCCCCAGCCTTTTAGGCGACGGAGGATGCCTTCCCGGTAGACGTAGCGTCCTTCGTCATCTACCGCGTACCACCACAGCGTGAAGCGGGCCTGCTCCAGCGTCGGCATGAACGGCTCCCCGGCGTGGTCACCGCCAGGGGTCTTCACATACTTGGCCCACCAGTTGAGGATTCCCCAACCGAGACTCTTCGTCGGCAGATACCAGGACCCGTCTACGTTTCGTAGCCACGTCGGCCCGATGATGTGCGGCGGAGAGGGAGCAAGCTCAGCCACTCCCTCACCTCCGTTCGTTGTCAAGGACGGGCGATGATAGCCCGCAGCCGATCTTCCGCTAGTCTCCTCAAGTGGGTGATCGCGTACTCGTAATACGTCTGGCCGGTGCCTTTGCACTCGTCCAGGTGATACCTGACGTGAGGCCCGGTGCCGCGTCCAACGAACATGCCTCCGTTGAAGATCGCTTGCGTGATCGCCGCGACCTCTCGAACCGGGTGGCTTATCAGCTCCAGCAGCTCCTCGGTCAAACTGTCCCGACCGGTGAACTTCTCGAACACCGCGTTGAAGATAGCCCGCTCCGATTCACCGACCTGGCCATCGGGGCAGGTCGTGTAGAGGTCTCCACGGGCTGCGAGGTTCAGGATTCCTGGTTCGACTCTGTATTCGAGCGTTGGATCAATGCCGTGACCGCCCGGGTCCACTGTGCCTCCGAACGAGCCCGCTGGGCGCATTGGGTTTCCAAATGACGCAGCTCCGAGGAAGTCGGGGTAGCGGTGTTGAAAGTCCCCGGTACGGAGTCGATTGCGAATTCGTCCACCGCAGATGCTCCCTTGTGAGTAGTCGCACATAGCAAACGGCCCCGGGTTCAGCGGGAGAAGCCGAGCGATCTCAGCCTCCCCGGCGTTCGCCGAGTGATTCATCGGTATAGCGGTAGCCGGGTAGTTCCCCACCGGCTGCCACCAGTACACGTCGAGCAGGCGCCGAGCGATGTCGGCGGGGTAGCCGATTCCGAAAGGATCAGGCTGTCCTGTGCCGTGAACCGTGAACAGCGTCGGCAGCAGTCCCAGGTACCGCAGATCCCCGTCAGACACAATCCCGTCTTGAGGCTGGCCGGTACGCCGCTCGTACTCCTTCTGGACCTTCTGCTCGTCGTAGCCGTAGTACCCGTCGTTCTTCAAAGGGGTGCCATCTACACCGAGCGCGTAGCTGGTGTAGTTCTTCAGCATCACCTTCGTCCAAGCGGAAACGACTAGACCACGAGAGCCGAGCCGAAGCGGCATCAGATCAGCCCGATGACCCGGGTAGCCAGAGGGCCGAGAACCTTCTCGACCTCGTGGACTATCAGGTTCTCCGTAGCCTGCACAGGGGCCGCAACCGGGGTAGGCAGCAGCGAGGTCAGGTCACCGGTAGCTTGCTGGACCGCTTTGATGCTGTCGACAGCCTGCTGGGTGAGGCTCTGGTGAGCCTCCACAGCCGACGTGACCACGTCGGTGACGGTCGAGTTCGCCTTGGTTATCGGGTCTGTCTTCTCTCCCGGCTTGTGGAAGATAGCTGCAGCCGCGACCAACGCGGTGCCGATAGCCGCCAACCACTGACCTAGGTCCAAGTGGGAGATGTCTACCCCGTTAGCTCCAGCCGAGACCGCACCGCCCAGCGCTAGAACCCCCGCTACGGCAGCCCGGAGAAGGGTCGATATCGAGTAGTTCATTTCACTCCGTTCTGGGCGAGGAACGCTTTGAGGATGTCCGGGCGAGCCGCCTCGATCTCGGCCAGCACGTTGCGGGCACGGGTCACGACCGCTGGGTCGGTGACCGCACCCTTACCGGCTGCCACCCGGGCGACCCGGGCCAGCTCGTTGAAGTCGCCCAGGCGTGCAGCGGCCTCGACGTAGGCGGCGTGGATCATCCCGTCGTCGTTCTTGATCAGCTCGTGGAGCTGCCAATGGGTCGGCTCTCCCGGTATCGCGTAAATCGACTGTGACGGGACCGGGTTGAACAGGGCGCCGTGGATCTCAGAGATCTTCCGTTCTGCTTCTGCGCTCAAGTCGTCCTCTCCTTGTATCAGGGCAAGTAGTTTGTCGCCCATCGCCAGGGCGTTGTTGTAGCGGTTCTGTCGGTCGTCTAGACCGTTTGTCCCACCGTTGATCCGGCGTGTGACGGTAACGATGTCCCGGGCGTCGGCCAACGAGTTGATGTCTGGCCGGGCCACGATCCAGTACCACGCGGCTCCGAGTCCCGCGAACTCGTCAGACGCCAATTGGTCTGGGAACTCCACGAAATACGTCGGAGACGGAACAAACAGGTTGTCGAAAGCCCACTGTGAGAGACGGGTGTAGTTCGCACGGCCCGTGATCTGAATCCACGAGCGCCCCTTGAACCGCACTCCGTCCCCCGGCTGGGTGTTACCCAGATCCGTGCGGCCTTCGTAGGCCGCACCGGAAGCTATCTCCTCGGTGTAGAACAGACCGCCGCTCTCGTGCCCGATCTGGGCAACCCACATAGCGATCCGGTTCACGTTGGTGCATTCGCAGGCCCTGAGAGCCTCTGAGACGGACGGAAGTAGCTGCCGGTGCCGTTCTATGTCAAGCCGACCGCCCATCACGTCAGAGAGGATCTGAGCGGCATCTACGGGTGTTTCTACAGGAGTCACTCCCCGCCTGAACGTGCTGAAACCGTCTGGGCGGATCTTCCGGGCGATGAAGTCACCTGTGTGTGGGTTGTTGTAGGTGTTGTACCCCATCTGGAAGTGCATCGAGTCCTTGGGGGTGTCCCAATCGTTGCCCCAGAAGATGGTGTCCTCGTAGAAGGCCAGGATCTCGCGGATCGTGTTGATCTGCCCCTGATTCCAGCCCGCGTACTCCGGTCCCATCGGGTGGTCGTCCCAGTCCAGGTCCATCGCCGTACCACTCAGGTGGTTCGACGTGGCCACCGAGTTTCCCTCCGTCCAGCACGCGGAGTCCGCGTCCCGAAGCGGTTGCACAAACTGGTGGATGTCGGCGGCGAACGCCCGCATAATCGCCAGCGGCCAGCCCTTCTGGATCTCTAAGCTAACGCTGGTGCCGGGAACCGTCGTCCACTCGCACGATCCTTGGTCGACCATCGGCCAACCGTTCTCGGACCATGAGTTGCCGTAGACGATACGTCCCGCCATCAGACCTCCTTGAGCAGCTTCAGAACCACGTCCAGCGCTTCGTCATCGAGCTTGCCGGGGATACGTTGGGTGACCTTCTCCAGCACCTGAGGGTGCTTCACTAGGTAGCCGATAGCGAACTTCAGTACGGCAATGACGATCTTCGCTTGCATGGTGTTGCCTTTCGTTAGTTGTCAAGTCAGGCGCAAATCTCGACCTGGGCGGCTCCCCCAGGTTGGCTCTGGGTCCGGTAGGTGAACGGGACTGAGCCGTCGCTGGTGGTGTCGTCTTTACTGGCGCAGGCTGCACTGTAGTTAGCCGTGATGAGGCTTGTGTAACCTCCGGGGACTGTCCACGAGTTGAAGACCGCGTACGCTTGGAACGCATACGAGATCAACTGAGAACTACCGTCTGTATTCGACATCGTGACAGCCGGTGCGGGGTACGCGCCCGCGCTGGCGGTGTAGCCGTTGCTAGCGTGGCCACCGATAGGGTTCGAGGCGTTCTGCCCGGACAATACAACAGCAGCAACCGCTGTAGAGCTAGCCCAAGCCCCGCTGGTGTGGTTGGTGGCTGTAGCCACGTAGTACGCGGTTCGCACGTTGTACCCGGACCCCTGGACCGATGCGTCGATATCCACCCACGCCGGGACTGTCCCGCTAGCCGCTGGTTTACCGGGTAGCGCGGTCGAGGCCCGGACCGCGAATATCAAGATAAGGTCGCCTACCGCGTGTGACGGGATTGTCACCGAGGTGGCTTGAGCCCCGTTAGCCCCTTTGATGGTTACCTGGGGCCGACGACCTCCCGAGCAAAACAACTTTGTTGCGCTGAACATTACGGTGTGAACCCTTGGACGTAGGTCCCGTACCAACTGGAGCCGTCTGATACGAACGTGAGGATGTCCATCTTCCCAGCGGTGGCGGTAATAGTCGGAGCCCCAACGGCTGGCCACTTCACACCTGTGAAGGTGGCCGTACCGTTACCTGTTGCAGCAGCCTGCTTCAACAGCAGCGTGAACGACTTTCCGGCTGTCGCTGTCGGCATCGTGAACGTGCACGCCGTCGAGGCCGTCAACGTCGCCGTTTGAACCGTGCCGTTGGATAGGTCGATGGTGCATGATGACGTGACCGTGCCGATCGACACCACACCCTCGGTGTAGTTGTTCACCGTAGGGTTAGTAAGTGTTTTGTTGGTCAACGTAGTGGAGGCGCTGTTCTTCGTGGAGTCGCTTGTGTTATCCACGTTGCCGAGCCCGACATCGCTCTTGGAAAGAGACAAGTCGGTCTTTAGCTGTGCCATCGTACGGTTAGTCCATGCACCCGACTTCCGCTGGATGATGTCGTCGTTCGTTGGCGAAAGACCCGCTATCGTGGTCAAGTCAGCGTCGTGGGCCTCCACGTCGGTGCCTATAACCAACCCCAGCGTCGACCGCATAGCGGACGTGTTGGCGTCGTCCAACAAGCCACGAGCGGCGCTAGTCAGATCTGTGGTAGCCGCAGCACCTGACCCAGTGAAGTAGGGGAGCTTGTCGGCAGCAGACGTAAGACCTGCTAGAGCCGCCAGCTCAGCGTCGTACGCCTGTACCGACGAGCCGACAGCCGCCGAGATCCGAGCGTCCGCAGCGCTGTTGAAGTCCGAGATCGTGGAAGCCGTCTGAGTCCCAGTGTGCGTAGACCTAGCCCTCAGGTTCGCGTCGGTGTCGTTAGCTGTCGCACCGTCCGCTATCCCGGATAGCTTCGTCTTCTCGGTTGCCGAGTACCTCTTGTACGTCGTACCGTCAACAATGTCGTCGGCTGACGCATCCGCTCCTGAGGTGACCAGACCCTTCGCGTCGTAGGTGATCTTCGTCTTGGTAGCTCCAGTGATCGCGGAGTTTGCGTCGACCTTCGCATCGAGATCGTCCTGGAGGCTGGTTACGTCCGCGATCGCGTGCGTGTGAGACGACGGAGTAAACGTTGACGGCTTGTCGGTGATACCTGACCACGACGTTGTCCCAGCAGGCCCGGTAGGGCCTGTGTCACCCTGCGGTCCTTGGATACCTTGCTCACCCTGTGGACCTTGGAACGGTACACCGTCCCCGTCAGCAGGGAACGATGAACCGTCGAAGAAGTACAGCTTCCCGTCTGCTGCCACTACATACGCTTGACCCTCTGCCGGGCTGGTAGGTAGATCCGCGTAGGTCGCTACGGTGCCTTCGATGTCGAGGCTTACCCCGGCGTCACCCTTCAGGCCTTGGATGCCTTGTGGACCCTGGGTGCCTTGGTCACCTTGTGGACCTTGGATACCTTGGATGCCTTGGATGCCTTGAGGGCCTTGCTCACCTTGGATCTGAGCCCCAGCTCCCTCGGCTGGCCAAGCGGTCCCGGACCAGACGTACATCCTGCCGTCGTCTTGGTTGAACGCGGCGAAGCCAGCGTCACCAGAGCCAAGCCCGGTCGGCAACGAAGCGTAGTCGGCCACGGTCGCGTTGATCTGTAGCCCGTCGCCTTTGTCGCCTTTCGGGCCTTGTGGACCGGCTGGGCCTTCCGGCCCTTCGTCACCTTGGTCGCCTTTTTCCCCTTGCAGACCTTGGGGACCCTGAAGACCCTGATCTCCTTGGTCTCCTTTATCCCCTTTGGGGCCTTGGGCTCCGGTAGCTCCCGTGTCGCCTTGTGGGCCTTGGTCTCCTTGTGGACCCTGAGGTCCTTGGATTCCTTGAGGACCGGTGGAGCCGGTCGGGCCAGCAGGCCCTTCTGGGCCTAGCCACGGCACGCCTTCACCGTCAGCAGGCCAAGTGCCCGTCCAGACGTAGAGCAGACCGTCCTCTGCGACCACGTAGCCGTCCGTCAGCGCCGCCGTAGGCGGCAAGTCGTCGTAGGTGTCCACCGAGCCCCGGAGAACGAACCCAGTACCCGGAGCCCCCTGAGGCCCGCGAGGGCCTGTGCGGGTGGCTTCAAGCGACACCGGCATAGGGACCGCCGACACAGCCGGGCTAGGCGTCTGCGACGCCACGGAGACGGACTGGTTAGGTATTACCTGCAAGACGATCTCGGTCACGCGGCACCATCCTTACGGATTATCTTTCCGTTCACGAGAACCTCGTCACGACCGTCCGCGTACGTGATCACCAGCCGCCAGAGCTTCCCCGGCTTCACCGCGTCTAACTCGGTGTAGTCGACTTGCACCACCGCGTCGGAGCCGGAGATGTCCGCCACCGCCCTGACCGGGTCATCGGTGTCGATGGTCAACGCGACGGTAGCCCCACCCGGGTAGTCTGCCTCCTCGAACTGGTACTGCCCGTCCACCAGGACGGGCTCCCCGTCGCCGTCCACTACGACCGTCTTATAGACGAACCGCACGAACAGGTCGCCGCCTTTCGACAACGGAAGGTCGAACACAGGTGGGGGAGGGAACAGGGTAGACATATCGGTCCTTTGTTTAAGCTGCGATGAACGGGAAGAAAGTTCCGGGCGAAGTGACCCACTCAACGACGGTGTCACCGTCGCCGCCTTGACCGCCTGTTATCCCGCCCAGACCGCCAGAGCGGCTACCGCCGCCACCGCCGCCGCCGCCAGCGGTACCACCGGCAGCTCCAGCACCGGGGATTACACCACCGGCTGAGTTGGCACCAGATCCACCACCACCACCCGCTCCGCCTTTACCGGCAGGCGCGTTCGAGGGGGACGACCCGGGGTTCCCTGGTGTGTTCGCCGGCACGGCTGTACCACCAGCACCGCCTGAGGCCGCTAGGGAGTCCCCACCGTCTGAGCCTCCGTATGCCCCGTAGCCGCCTGCCCCGCCGCCTGCTGCGGCGCCTGAGGCGTTTAGGACGGCATCAGTCGGGGTAACACCGGCTACGCCGGTTGCGCCAGCGGTGCCGCTGTTACATGTAGCGGACACCCCCGAAGCGGAGGCGGTCCCACCGGCACCCCCGGTGCCTGTGCCTGCGACTTTTCCGGCTTTACCGGCCCCTGCTGTGAGGGTTATAGACCCGGACGAGAATACCGAGGCGGTGCCATCAGATCCGTTGGCGTTGGCGGCGCCTCCGGCACCCCCCAGCCCTCGGGCCACGGTTACCGTGGGTCCGAGCAGTGACTTCGGGATGAAAACCCGGGCTACCTGGGAACCTCCACCGCCACCGCCAGAGCCTTTCTGCTGCCCTGTCGACCCGAAACCACCGCCCCCGCCACCGCCGCCACCCACTAAGGTGACGTAGCAGCCGCTGACGGAGTCGGGGATCGGCTCGCCCGCCCGGCT
>Ga0335070_10000542_pt1 | contig 42227 bp, 38 predicted proteins | sample Lox_Sample_13_FD_206722 | JGI IMG/M metagenome (GOLD analysis project Ga0335070, IMG submission 206722) | Soil microbial communities from Loxahatchee National Wildlife Refuge, Florida, United States - Lox_Sample_1.3 | ecosystem: Environmental > Terrestrial > Soil > Wetlands | place: USA... | reverse complement strand
CACCGCGGCCGTCATCGTCCCCGGGCTGGTGTGGATCCTGTTCGGCGGCCTGAACTACAGCATCGAGTTCACCGGCGGCACGCTGGTGCAGGTGCAGATGGCGCAGCCGTCCTCGGCGGGCGCGATCCGCTCGGCCCTCGACCGGCACGGTCTCAAGGAGGCCGAGATCCAGCAGTTCGGCTCGGCGCGCGACTACACCATCCGGGTCCGGCTCTCGCCCACCGCGGCGGTGGACCAGGCGCAGGCGGACCGGACCTCGGCCGCGGTGGACTCGGCGTTGACCCGGGCGTTCGGCGCCGGCAGCTACACCCGGCAGCAGGGCCAGGCGGTGGGTCCGAAGGTGGGCGGCGAGCTCCGCCAGAAGGCGCTCCTGGCCATCCTGCTCTCGTTCGCCGCGACGCTGGTGTACCTGGCGTTCCGGTTCGAGTTCCGGTTCGGCGTGGCGGCGACCATCGCCACGGCGCACGACATCCTCACCACCCTGGCGTTCATCAGGTACCTGAACCTCGAGGTGTCGCTGGTGGTCGTGGCCGCGATCCTCACGGTGGTCGGCTACTCGCTCAACGACACCATCATCATCTTCGACCGGGTGCGCGAGAACCTGCACAAGTACAAGCGCGACAACCTGGCCGGCATCCTCAACCGCAGCATCAACGAGACGCTGCCGCGGAGCGTGCTGACCCACGGCACCACGATGGCCACCACGCTGGCGCTGCTGATCTTCGCCGGCGAGGTGATCCGGCCGTTCGCCTGGGTCATGACGTTCGGCATCTTCACCGGCACCTTCTCCTCCATCTACATCGCCGGCCCCGTGCTGCTCGCGATCGAGCACCGCTGGCCGGGCAAGGAGGCGCGGGGTGTCCGGGACCGGGTCGCGGCCGCGGGCGGCGCGAAGCCGGCCGCCGTGCCGGCGCCGGAGCCGCCGCGCGAGGCGGCGGCCAGGCGGTAGCGGCCGGCCGCGCCGGGGGTGGGGGGGGGCGGCGCACGGTGCGGCTGATCGACTCGCACTGCCACCTGGCCGACCCCGCGTTCGACGGGGACCGCCTCGACGTCCTGGCGCGCGCGCGCGCCGCGGGGGTCGAGGCGGTCGTCTGTGTGGCGGACACGGTCGAGGCGTCCCGGCGCTGCCGCGAGCTGGCCGCGGCGCACCCGGAGGCCACGGCCGCGGCGCCGCGGGTCGTGCCCACCGCCGGCCTCCATCCCCACCACGCCACCGGGTTCGACGGCGCCGCGGCGGCCGCCCTCGCGGGGCTGCTGGCCGCACCCGACGTGGTCGCCGTCGGCGAGACCGGCCTCGACTACCACTACGACCGCTCCCCGCGTGAGGCCCAGCGCGAGGCGTTCGCCTGGCACCTCGCCGAGGCCGCGCGCCGCGGCAAGCCCGTCATCGTGCACTCGCGCGAGGCGGACGAGGACACTGCTCATCTCCTGGCAACTGCGGCACCAGGTTTGACGGGCGTGCTGCACTGCTTCAGCGCGGGCCGCCCGGTGCTGGAGGCCGCGCTGGCGCGCGGCCTGATGGTCTCGTTCAGCGGGATGATCACCTTCCGGAGCTGGGAGCAGGCGTGGGCCGTGGCGGCGGTGCCGGACGACCGCCTGCTGGTCGAGACCGACGCGCCCTACCTGGCGCCGGTGCCGCACCGCGGCCGGCGCAACGAGCCGTCGTACGTGGCGGCCACCGCCGCGCGGCTGGCGGCGCTCCGGGGCACGACGCCGGAGCGGCTGGCGGAGTTGACGGCGGGCAATGCGCGCAGTCTCTTCGGACTCGGCGGGTCCTGACCGCACGGACGCAGCGACGCACGGAGAGAGCATGAGCGAGCTGAAGAGCATCGGCACGCGGCACGCGCCGCAGGCGATCGGCCCCTACAGCCAGGCGGTCGTGGCGGGGGGCTTCCTGTTCACCTCGGGACAGATCGCGCTCGATCCGGGCACGATGCAGGTGGTCGAGGGGGACATCCGCGCCCAGACCGAGCGGGTGCTGCAGAACATCGCCGCCGTGCTCGAGGAGGCCGGCTCGAGCTTCCGGCACGTGGTCAAGACCACCGTCTTCCTGGCCAGCATGGACGACTTCGGCGGCATGAACGAGGTGTACGCCCAGGCGTTCGGAGACCACCGGCCCGCGCGATCGACCGTCGCGGTCAAGACCCTGCCGAGGAACGTGCTGGTGGAGATCGACGTCATCGCGCAACTGTAGCGGGCGGCCGGCGTCCGCCGGCCGGCGCCCTAGACTCGCACGTCCTGGACGACCGTGAGCAGCGCCTCGCGCGAGATCGGGACCTGGATCGTGGCCAGCTCGCCCAGTCCCGGCACCACCTGCAGGGGATCGACGCCGGCGTAGTCGGGCCGGCCCGCCAGCGCCACGACACGCGAGCTCGCGTGGTCCGCGCGCAGCCGCTCCAGGAACTGCGCCGGGTCGATGCGGCCCGTCCCCACCACGTCCAGCAGCACCACGTCGGGCGGGAGCACCCGGCAGGCACCGAGCCCGACGGCCGCGTCGTCCACCTCGACGACCTCGTGGCCGCCGTTCACCAGCATGTCGCGCAGCAGCCCCCGCAGCGGAGCGATGCTCGAGACCACCAGCACCCGGGCGGCGGGCGTGTCGTGCACCACGGCGGCGCGGCCGCAGGCCGTGCACAGGACCAGGCGCTCGGTCCGTGCTCCGGGATGCCGGGCGGGGCCGAGGGTGAAGCTGCCGCCGCAGGCGGGGCAGCGCACCGGGCTGGGTGCGGCGAAGCGGGTCCGGAGGTCGGCGGCCTCGGCCACCGAGAAGGGGAGTGGGGTGGACCCGCGGTTCGGGTCGCGGCGGCGCACCGAGCCACCCCGCCGCTCGGCGGCCATGCGGCGCTCCGCCTGGCGCCGGTCGCGGCCGGCCCGGCGGTCCGCCCTCTCGCCGTCCGTCGCCCGGCGGCGCTCGCCGTGCCTGCGCTCCGCCTCGGCGCGGCGCGGCGCCGCCGCGCGCCGGTCCCACAGCCGCCGGCGCTCGACCGGCGGGCGCGGGTCCGTGGCCGTTCCCGCGGAGGGCTCTTCGGTCGTCTCGCGCATGGCCCGGTACATAGAATCGCACTCCGGGCCGCGGAACGCAAAGCGCCCGCGGCTCCGGGGCCGCCGCCGGTTGCCCGCGAGGGGCGACCGCCGCGACCGCCCGCGGCGCGTTACCTGGCCTTCCCGGGGGCGGTCCCACCGTAGGTCGGGCCGTGCCCGACGCGGCCCGGCGGCCGTGGACGACCGTACGCCGTCGGCGTTAACGTAGTCGCGATCCCCTACAGGTCCGGAGGTTCCCATGACTCGCCGGTTGCGTCCCCACCGCGCGTGGGGCTTGGCTCTGGTCGTGTCGTTCCTCGCCGCCTGCCGCACCTCGCCTCCGGCGCCCCCGCCGCCGCCGCCCACCCCCGTCGGTCCCGAGGCGGTCGCCGGCTTCGACGATCGCAGCAACGGCCTGGTGAGCGATTCGGTCCACGCGGCGGACCGCACGGTGTTCGACGACGTCGAGGAGATCGGCGACGGCCTGGGCCCGATCTACAACGCGCAGTCGTGCCGCGAGTGCCACCAGAACCCCACCTCGGGCGGCGCGAGCCAGGTCACGGAGCTGCGGGTGGGCCGGCTCGGCCCGGACGGGAGGTTCCGCAACCCCGACGTCGCGGTCGGGCGGGGCGCCGACACGATCCGCGGCCGCACCCTGGTCAACGACCGCGCCATCTGCCCCAACGCCGCCGTCCCGGACAGCGAGGTCCAGGAGCGGGTCCCGGACGAGGACACGATCAGCACCCGTCGCGCCTCGCTCAACCTCCTCGGCGACGGGCTGGTGGAGGCGGTGGCCGACGCGACGCTGCTGCAGATCGCGCGCGATCAGCGTCGCGTGACCAACGGCAGGATCCACGGGCAGGCCCTGTTCGTCCCCATCGTGGAATCGCCGGGGATGACGGGCGTCGGCCGGTTCGGATGGAAGGACCAGCACGCCAGCGTGCTGTCGTTCGCGGGCGATGCCTACCTCAACGAGATGGGCATCACCAACGTGCTGTTCCCGGACGAGGTCACCAACGTCTGCAACACGGCGGCGGAGCCGAACGACAAGCCGGGGCCGGACGGTGTCTCGGACATCGACCGGTTCGCGCGGTTCATGCGCGCCACCAAGGCGCCGGCCCGGGACAGCATCCTCGCGGCGACCGCGGCCGCCAAGTGGGGCTCGACGCTGTTCGACAGCATCGGCTGCGTGACCTGCCACGTGCGCAGCCTGATGACGGCGGCCGCCGGCACGGTCATCAACGGCGGCCGCGACACGGTGAACGGGCCGCTGGCGGGGCGGGTGTTCCACCCGTTCGGGGATTTCCTTCTCCACGACGTCGGCACGGGCGACGGCATCGCCATCGCGGTGCCGGAGCACTACGGCCGCCGCTACGGCCGCTACACCTGGCGGGAGTTCTCGATGGATTCCGTGCTCGGCGCCCGCAACAAGGTGCGCACGGCGCCGCTGTGGGGCGTCCGGTTCCGACCGCGGCTCATGCACGACGGGAACTCCGTCACGCTGCGCGACGCGATCGAGCGGCACCGGCGCGAAGCGGCCGACGTGACCGAGCGTTTCCGCGACCTGACGCCGGCCGAGCAGGCGGCGATCATCTCCTTCCTCAAGTCGCTGTAGGGCGCCGGGGCGCCGCTCCGGGCGCCGCGCAGGTCCGCAACGCCGAACCGGCCCTCCTCGCGGGGGGCCGGTTGGCGTTGCGGTTCGGCGCTCGGCGGGGCCCGGGGGCCGGGGTCCCCGTCGCGGCGCCCCGGGTACCGGGCGCTACTTGCGCTCCGTGTTCTGCGCGATGGTGACGAGCGCGACGCTGCCCTCGGCCGCGGCGTAGAAGACCACCAGGCCGAGGAAGCCCATGATGAGCATGTGGATCAGGAACAGGATGCCGCCGATGAACGAGCCTTCGGCCCCGCCCGCGCCCTGGGGCAGCCAGGTCGCGAGGGCGCCGATCAGACCCAGCGGGTTCGTCTTCGTCACCCACAGGAAGATCATGCCGCCGACGCCGAACACCGCGGCGAACGAGGCGTAGATCTCGCCGACGCAGCGCAGCAGCTGCGAGAAGATGGGGATCACCGTGAACGTGGAGCCGGGCAGGGCCGCGACGACGCCGGCGCGGTAGAACAGGATCTGCGCCAGCATCGCGATCGCGACGACGATGATCAGGGCGAGCAGGACGCCGGCGCCGGTCTGGCCGGACTCGGACAGGCCCTTCAGGGCGTGGTACGCTCCGACGAGGCCTCCGATCACGGCGAGAACCACGACGACGCGGAGCGCGGTGGCGGTCCACGAGCGGATGACGCGACCTTCATCGAGCGCCTTCAGAACCGGTTCCAGGCTCGGCATGGCGGCCATGCTGTGCTCCTCGGGCTGAGGACTAACGGGGACGGCGTGGTCGTTGGCAGGCGACGGATTCAACCACGCGGACGGCCGTCTGTCAAACGGGCGCGCCCGGGCCGGCGTTGACCGGTCCCGGGGGCCGGCGCATCTTCGAGCGCGTCGGCGTCACGCACGCGAAGAGATGGCGCGGGGGCGGATCGGGCCTGGTGGTCTGACCAGTCTTCAAAACTGGCTGGGGCCTGCTGAGCAGACCCTGGTGGGTTCGATTCCCACACGCCCGCGGGAGAATGCAAAGGTCGCACGCCGTCGACGGGCGCGGCCGCCCAGCGCCGTGGGCTCTCGTCCCGTCCCGCCGCCGAACGCACAGCGCCCGGCACGATGCCGGGCGCTGCCCACCTTCTCGATCCCGATCACTGCAGGAGCGCCAACCGGTGGTCCCGCTCCAGAACTGCAATCTTCTTCATCAGAGCGCGGGTGTCCGCCACGAGGGCCCCCGGAAACGTCAGCAGGCGCCGGCGCTCACCGTGTTTCCCACAGAACCGCCCGTGACTCGCCGGTCGCGGTAATGGCAACACCGGCCACCTGGCCTCGATTGTTGATGGCCTGAGCCCAACTGACATCGCTGCCGCCAGGGAGGATCCCCAGATCGGTCATCGCCCCATGGTTCCAGAGGAATGCGTGGTAGGCCCCGTCGGCCAGAGAGCTGCCGCCGACGACCTGGCCCGCGTCGTTGATCCACTGCGCGTAACTGTAGCCGCCTCCCAGGTCCCCCAGGTCACGCCACCGGCCACGCTGCCAGAGGAAGGCGTGCGTGGTGACATCGCCCGCCAGTGTGCTGCCTCCCACCACGATACCGGGGCCGTTGATGTGCGAGGCCCCGGCGTAGCCTCCCCCCAGCGTGCCGAGGTCTCTCATGGCGCCGTCCTTCCAGAGGAAGGCGTGCTGGGTCAGGTCCCCGGTGATGTTCGCGCCGCCGACGACCAAGTCGGAGTTGTTGAGGCCGTTTGAATAGGACTGGGTACCGCCGAGCGTGCCGAGGTCCTTGACCGTGCCATGCCGCCAAAGGGCGGCGTGAAAGGCGTTGTCCGGCGTCAGGCCGCCGCCGGCCACGTCACCAGCGTCGTTGATGACGAATCCCTCAGCGTAGGAGCCTCCCAGACCTCCGAGGTCGGTCATTTTGCCGTGACTCCAGCGGAAGGCGTGCCAGCTGGCGTCCCCGGCGACCTGGCTGGATCCGACGACCTCGCCGGCATCGTTGATCCCGAGCGCCTTGGACGAGGTTCCGCCCAACGTGCCGAGGTCCATCATTCTCCCCTCCTTCCAGAGGAAGGCGTGGCTCGCGCCGGCTTGGGAGAGGTCGCTAGCGCCGACCACCCAGCCGTTGTCGTTGATTGCCTGTGCGTCGGAGGTGGCTCCGCCCAACGTGCCGAGTTCCTTGATCGTGAACCGCCGCGCCCCTGCAGAAAGCGATGCACGAGCGGCCGCCGCCGCGGCGGCCTGGCTGTCCTTCGGCGCCGAGGGTTGGTCGCTGCAGGCGACCAGGAGAGAGACGGGGAGAAGCAGTGTCGCCCACTTCCATCGTATGCGCATGACCCACCTCCGAAGGAGAACGGTTCGGAACGGGCGGTGGCCTGGCGGGGGTCGTCAGTGTAGTGCTCTGGGTGGAATGGCACCGCCTGACGGCAAGCCGTCGGGGGCCACCGGCTTGACGGTTCACACGCTAGGAACCAAGTGTCGCAGCCGCATCGCCGCAGCATCGCCGCCGCGTCGCAGGGAGCGTCTGATTGCGAATCCGGCCCCTTCGGGGGGGCGGTGAGTCTCCGCGTGTAAGGCGGAGGCGACGGTGTCGTCTTGACGTAGGGGGGAAGTAGGGGGAGAGTTGAGTCCGTAGGCGCCGTGGCAACCCGGCGCGGGGGCGGATCGGGCCTGGTGGTCTGACCAGTCTTCAAAACTGGCTGGGGCCTGCTGAGCAGACCCTGGTGGGTTCGATTCCCACACGCTCCCGCCACGCCGCTCGCCGCGATCCCGAGGCCGTCACGACGCCACGCGGTTCCTCCCGTTTTCCTTGGCCCGATACAACGCCCGATCCGCCGCCGCGATCACGTCCTCGGCAGTCCGGTGCTGCCGGTCGGCCTGCGCCACTCCCAGGCTCACCGTGATCGTCTCCCGCGTCTGGCGGCGGCGCGACTTCGGCCGGCTCGGTTTCTTCCGCGGGCGCACGCGGCGGCGCACGGTGAACGCCTCGGCGGCCACGGCTTCCCGCGCGGCCTCGAGCATGGGGAGGCAGTCCTCGACGCTTCGCCTGGCGAAGAGGATGGCGAACTCCTCGCCGCCATAGCGGAACACCTCGGCTCCCGGCAGCGCGTCCCTGAGGCGCGACGCGACCGATCGCAGGACCTCGTCCCCCACCTCGTGACCGTAGGTGTCGTTGAACCGCTTGAAGTGATCCACGTCCGCCATCCCGACGGCATAGGCGCCGCCGACCCGGTCGAGGGCTTCCTTCAGCGCGCGGCGCCCCGGCAGCCCGGTCAGTCCGTCGTGATACGCCAGCACGTAGGACAGCTCGATGACGCCGATCACCAGCGTCGCGCCCGCGGCGGCGAAGAAGAGCGTTCGATCGAGCCCGGCGTCGGGCACGTGCAAGGCCAGGAACGCTGCGGCCAGCGCCCACACGTAGCCGCGCCCCGTCGCGTCGTGCCCGAGCCAGCGCCCGATGGCTGCGGCGGACACCGAGACGACGAATGCGAGCAGCGCCGGCTGGCCCAGAGGGGTCCGCACCGCGTCGGCGGGTGCCACGAACTCGTGCGTCAGCGGCGGCCACGCCGGACCGGTGCCGGCGTGTCGCGCGACGACGGCGGCCGCTGCGACCTCCAGCACCAGCGCCCCACCCAGCCACAGGCCGGCGGGTGTGAACAGGCCGCGCTCGGGCAGCAGCGCGATGGCCGCGAGATCGAGGGGCAACAGGATGGCGACCAGCTGGAAGACCGTCGGATCGCCGGGCATCCAGGCCGTGACCAGCTCGAAGGCGAGACCGAGCACGAGCAGAGCGAAGACCAGCCGGCTCCGGCGCAGCCGCCAGCCGAGGAAGAGGCCGCTCAGGCCCACCGCGTACGGCGCCATGCGGATCGGCTCGGCGGCGGCGCGCTCCAGGCCGTTCCACAACGCCAGGAGCGTCGCGAGAGCGAGGACCGGCCCTTCCGGGCCGATCGCGGAGATCGAGCGCCTGGTGGTCAGGGGCATGCCGAAGGAAATCTCCCTGAGCGGGTGAGACCCGGCCTGGCCGGTCAGCGCGAGGTCGGCCGTGCCGCGGCCACTCGCACTCATCACGTAAATGTCGCGCGGGCGCCCAGCCGCGTACAGCATCCCCCGCACGCCGGGCGTGCCGCCGACCACCGCCGTCGGGATTGCTGGGGTCTCCAAGCGCTCCGCATTCCTGCTTGACCCCCTCCTCGCCACCCCCATCTTCGTGGACGCGACACGGGTGGCCGGGAGGAGGTCGCCGATGAAGAGAGTCACCGCCTTCGTTGGCAGCGCGCGCAAGCAACCCACCTGCAAGTCGGTGTGCCACCGGCCGCGCTTCTTCGGCAAGACGTTCACGAGCATCGTGGTCCAGGCCATTCACTTGCACATGCAGGCCGCGCGCGCGTCCGACGGCGACTGGTGGCACGGCGAGCCCCTGGCGATGCGGTTCGACGGCCGGTTCTTGGTGCGCAACCAGTGGCTGCGCACGTGACGGTCCCACGCGGCTTTCCCCGAGCCCGGGAAGGACTCCCATGAAGCACGTGCTCGTGGTCCTGGTCAGGGTCGCCCTGTTCGCGCTCATCTGCTATGTGTTCTCGCTGGCCGCCGACGCACGACTCTCGAGTGCCGCGAATCTCACCGTCATCTGGGCGGGGGTGCTGGCGACGTTTCCCCTCGTCCGGCTCGCGAGGCGGTTCCTGGACCGACGGCCGACGGTGGCGCGCGCCGTGTGGACGACGACGTGCGTGCACGTCGGCCTGGGCATGACCTTCGGTGTTCCCCTGGTCCGGGCCATCGTCACGCACCGGGATTGGCGAGGCTGGGTCCTCCCGGTGCCACCCTCGGTCGGCGAAGCGCTGGTGATCGGTACCGGGGCGGCAGCCTTCCTGACGGTGATGAACCTGGCGGTGAAGGGCCTCGGCGCGCCGTTCTTCATTGCGCTCAGTCGCAAGCTGTCGGTCGACTGGATGTACGCCTGGACGCGCAATCCCATGGCGCTCGCGGCGGTGGCCTTCTTCCTGGCCCTGGGGGTCTGGTTTCAGTCGGCGCTGTTCGTGCTCTGGGTACTCGTCCCGCTCACGCCCGCGCTGCTGTTCTTCCTGAAGGTGTATGAGGAGAGGGAGCTGGAGCTTCGCTTCGGGGCCTCGTACCTGGAGTACCGGTCCAGAACACCGATGCTGTGGCCGAGAAGGCCGGGAGGTTGAATGGGCGCGACCACGCGGGCTGCGTGCCCGGCGGTGCTCGCCGCCGCGGCAGTGGCCGCCGCCGCGTGCGCGCACCGGCCGCCGGCGGCCGACGACACGATCGGGTGCCGGGGACCGGCCGTGCTCGTGGTCGAGAACGGGACGGCGCAGAACCTGGACGTGATCTGGTACGCGCGCACGCTCGGCGTGGCCTACGCGCGGGCCACGACGCGCATCCAGGCCCCCGCCGGTTTCCCGTGCACGGCGGCGGGCGACTGCAGGAGCCCGGAGTTCCGCAACCAGAACGGCACGCTGCCGGAGCCGGGCCCGTTCCACCAGACCTTCAGCTACTACATCGAGTGCCACTGACGGGGAGGTGACGCTCCGCAGGCTGGCTTGAAGGCGAGGCCGCGCCTAATTTCCGGTGGGTACGGGGGCGCCCGTCGGTATCCGTACCGGACCGTACCCGCGCGCCCGCCGTTCGACACCGGCTTCAGTCGTTGCGTGGCGCCCTGCTCCGATCCTGCCGCCCCCCTGACGCACGCGTGACGCCGTCCGGCGCGACTCCGACCCGCGCCGGAGCGTGTGAACATCCGGGGGGGCGAGAGCGAATGGCGAACCGCCTGCGGTATCTCGCGACGCTGGGATGCGCGTGGTGTGCGGCGACCTGCGCCCGCTCGGGCACGGAGCCCGGCTCGCCGGGCACGCCGCCGCCGCTGCCCGGGCGCACCGTGTTTCCCGCCGACAATCCCTGGAATCGCGACGTCTCGCAGGATCCGGTGGATTCGAGCTCCGACAGCCTCATCGCCTCGTGCGGAGCGGCCAACGCGCTGCATCCGGACTTCGGCACCGTGTACGACGGTGCTCCCTGGGGCATCCCGTTCGTGACGGTCCCGGGCTCCCAGGCCCGGGTGCCGGTCAGCTTCGACTATGCCGACGAGAGCGATCCCGGGCCGTACCCGATTCCGCCCTCGGCGCCGATCGAGGGCGGCGCGTCGTCCACCGGCGACCGCCACGTGCTGGTGGTGGACGTGGACCACTGGGTGCTCTACGAGCTGTTCGACGCCCACCCGGTCGGCTTCGGCGCGAGCTGGACGGCGGGCTCCGGAGCCGTGTTCGACCTGTCGTCCGACGCGCTCAGGCCCGCCGGCTGGACCTCGGCCGACGCCGCGGGCCTGCCGATCTTCCCCGGCCTCGCGCGCTACGACGAGGTGGCGGCCGGCGCGATCACGCACGCGCTGCGCTTCACCTGTCCCGTGACCCGCAAGGCCTACGTGCCGCCCGCGCGGCACTGGGCCAGCAGCCAGACCTCGGCCCGTCTGCCGCCGATGGGGATGCGGGTGCGTCTCAAGGCGGGCGTGGACATCTCGGGGTTCCCGGCCGACGTGCAGGTGATCCTGACGGCGCTCAAGCGCTACGGCATGCTGCTCGCCGACAACGGCGGCGCCTTCTTCCTTAGCGGCGCGCCGGACGCGCGCTGGAACGACGCCGACATCAACACGATGAAGCGCCTCCACGGCTCCGACTTCGAGGTGGTGAAGATGACCGGACTGGTCGCCGGTCCCTGACGCACCGCCGTGCCGCCCGGTCCGGTGGTGCAGGGGGGCCGTCACGGCCGTGGTGCCGCGCGCCGCGCCGGGTCCGGGCCGTGTACATTTGGTGGTGCCGCACCCCCGCTCCGCCCCCAATGAGGAGTGATCGACCATGGCAGGCCAGAGCCCCCACTTCCACGCACCCATCTTCCTCGGCGCCGCGTTCTTCGTCTTCGGACTGGCGATTCTCGAGAAGCTGCTGAGCATCTTCAACGTGTCCCTGCCCTGGGTGGGTGTCTTCCCGCGCCAGCTGCTGGACTGGGCCGTGGCCTTGGTCATGTTCGAGATCGCCCTGTCGGTGCGGCAGCTGATCGAGCTGCGCCTCGAGGACCGCGGCAAGTCGGCGTCGGACCCGTCTTCCGACAGCAACTAGCGGCGGCGGCAGGCGCCGCGTGCCGGACCTGCCGTGCCGGGCCATCCTGTTCGACCTCGACGGCGTGCTGGTGGATTCGCGCCGCTGCATCGAGCTGGTGTGGCACGCCTGGGCGGCCGAGCGCGGCCTCGATCCCGCGCCGTTCCTCGCGGTGGCGCACGGGCGCCGCACCTCCGAGTCCGTGCGGCTGGTGGCCCCGCACCTCGACGCCGCGACCGAGGCGCGCGCCCTCGACCGGCTGGAGGAGCGGGAGGCGCGGGGACTGGCGGCGGCCCCGGGCGCCCGGGCGCTGCTGGAACGCCTCGGCGAGGGGGAGTGGGCCGTGGTGACCTCGGGCAGCCGCGCGGTCGCTACCCTGCGGCTCGGCACCTCCGGTCTCCCGGTCCCGCGCGTCTGCGTCACCGCCGACGACGTGCGCCGCGGCAAGCCGGAGCCGGAGGGCTACCTGGCCGCCGCGCGCCGCCTCGGCGTCGATCCCCCGGACTGCGTCGTGGTGGAGGACTCGCCGACGGGCCTCGGGGCGGGGAAGGCCGCCGGGATGCGGGTGGTCGCGGTCCTCATGACCCATCCGGCGGACGCACTCGCGGCAGCCGACGTGCGCCTGGCCTCGCTCGCGGCCCTGCGGCTGCGGCGCGATGCCGGGCGCGGCGGCCTCGTCGTGTCGGCCGAACCGTGACGCGGCCGCTTCACCCGCCCCGGAAGGCGACGTGACTTCCTCGCGCAGCGGTCTCCTCAACGCACTGCCCGACCTCGCGTTCTCGGTCGTGTTCCTCGTGACCTGGATCCGGCCGGACGCCCTCGGCGAGTTCATGGTCCGGTGGCTCCTGCTGGTGATGCTGATGGAGTTCATCGTCCTCCACTCGGCCGCCCTCATGGGCACCGTGGCGCTCGCGCCCGGCAGCCGCGCCCGGCGCGGACTCGCGATCCTCGGCTTCGCCGTGCTGTACACGCTGTTCGCCGGTGCGTTCTCGCTGGCGTTCAAGAGCTGGTGGCCGCTGGCGAGCTTCTGGGCCCTGACGCTCAACCGCCTGCTGGGCGTTCTCATCGGCCAGGTGCCCGACGAGGAGCAGAAGGCGTTCGTGATGCGCGGGTGGTCGGCCGGGATCGCGTTCTACGTCCTCGGGTGCTTCGCCACCGTGTTCCTGCCGGTGCCCGCCCTCGGCCTCACGCCCGCGGTCGTCGCCGCGCAGCACATCCCGGGCAAGGGACTGTGGGTCGAGCAGCCTCACAAGGTGATCGCCTTCGGCTTCCTCTACTTCCTTCTCACGGCCTGGTCGGAGGCGAACGCGCACGCCTGGATGCGCCGGGCCGGCACGGCCCCCGGGCCGACCGCCGCCCCGCCGGCCGGGCTTTGAGCGCAGGGCAGTTCGTCCCGGATTGGCACGCCTCGCGCGCCGCCGAGAGCGGCCGAATCGGGACGATCTGACACTCGTCCGAACCAGCCAGAACCACTAACGACACCTGCCACACCATCTGAGAGCCGGTGTCACAAGTCGTTGTTGCGCAGTCAATTGCTGCCAGGCAGCTGAAGCTCGTTCAAGGCGCGTGGGCATCGCGCCTCCAAACCCGAACCACTCTGGCGCAAATTTCGCTGGCCTTGCGGCGCCGGCGTCCCGGCGATTGAGTCGGGTGGTCGCCGCCCCGGATACCGGAGGCTCCCCGATGGGCATCAACATCGGGCTGGACATCGGCGCAATCAGCCTCAAGCTCGCCGCGCTCGGCGGCGAGGAGGACCGGCCCGCGCTCGCGAAGCTGTGCGAGCCGGGCTCCAGCTTCCGTCTGGCCGAGCACGGTGGCCGTCCGCTGGCGCTGTCGGCGTACCGCCGGATCGCCGGCAGCCCCATCCAGAGCGCCTACGACCTGCTGCAGGAGTTCTACCGCGCGGTGCGCGAGGAGCAGGTCGAGGGCATCCGGGTGACCGGCTCGGGCAGCCGCACCATCGCCCAGATCCTGGGCATCTACTACGAGAACGAGTTCAAGGCGATCGCGCGGATGATGGCCGAGTGCCATCCCGGCGTGGCGACGGTGTTCGAGCTGGGCGGCGAGAGCTCGAAGTACCTCCGGCTGGACGGCACGAGCATCGTGGACTACGACCGGAGCGGCGAGTGCGCCGCCGGCACGGGTTCGTTCCTCGACCAGCAGGCGGCGCGGATGCGGTTCGGCGTCGAGGAGGTGGGCGACGTGGTGGGCGCCACCTCGCGGGCGGCCTCGATCGCGGGCCGCTGCTCGGTGTTCGCGCGCAGCGACATGATCCACGCCCAGCAGAAGGGCTACACGCCGGGGGAGATCCTCCGCGGGCTGTGCGATGCGGTGGCGCGCAACTTCAAGGCGAGCGTGGTGAAGGGGCGCAAGGTCGCGCCGCCCGTGGCCCTGGTCGGCGCGGTGTCGCAGAACGCCGGCGTCCGCGAGGCGCTGCGCGAGGTGTTCCGCCTCCCGGAGGGCGGCCTGATGGTGCCCGGGCACTACGCCTGGTGCGGGGCCATCGGGGCCGCGATCCTCGAGGCGGCGGAGCCGCACAAGCGCACCTTCCGCGACATCCACCGGCTGGGCCAGCACGCGCACGCCGCCGCGGCGGCGCCGGAGACCCCGGCGCTGGCGATGGACGACGTGGTGCTGCTCCGGCACCGGGTGGCGCCCTACGTGCCGCCGCCGGACGGCGCCCCGATCCCGGCCTACCTCGGCATCGACGTCGGCAGCGTGTCCACCAACGTCGTGGTGACCGACGAGAGCGGCGCCCTGATCCACGAGATCTACCTGCGCACGGCGGGCCGGCCGATGGAGGCGGTGCAGCAGGGTCTCACCGAGGTCGCCGGGCGGTGGGGCGCGCGGCTCGAGGTGCGCGGCGTGGGCACGACGGGCTCGGGCCGCGAGCTGATCGCCGAGTACGTCGGCGCCGACGTGGTGAACGACGAGATCACCGCGCACAAGACGGGGGCGTGGCGCGTCAGCCGGACGCTGGGCAGCGCGCCGGTGGACACGATCTTCGAGATCGGGGGCCAGGACTCGAAGTTCATCTCCATCGAGAACGGCGTGGTGGTGGACTTCGCGATGAACGAGGCGTGCGCGGCGGGCACCGGCTCGTTCCTCGAGCAGCAGGCCGAGAAGCTCGGGGTGAGCATCGACCGCGAGTTCGCCCGCCTGGCGCTGTCGGCGCCCGCGCCCACCCGGCTCGGCGAGCGGTGCACGGTGTTCATGGAGCGGGACGTGACGGCGTGGCTGCACCGCGGCGAGACGGTGCCCAACCTGCTGGCGGGGCTGAGCTACTCCATCGCGCTCAACTACCTCAACCGGGTGGTGCGCGGCCGCCGGATCGGCGAGACGATCTACTTCCAGGGGGGCACGGCGTACAACGACGCGGTGGCGGCGGCGTTCGCGGGCCTGCTGGGGAAGAAGATCACGGTGCCGCCGCACAACGGGGTGATCGGCGCCATCGGCATGGCGCTGATCGCGCGCGAGTGGCACCGCGCCACCGGCGCGCGCTCGCGGTTCCGCGGCTACGACCTGGCCGGGCTGCGGTTCACCAGCCGCGACTTCGTGTGCAAGGCCTGCTCGAACCTGTGCGACATGAAGGAGATCGTGATCGAGGGTCAGCGGAGCTACTGGGGCGACAAGTGCTCCGACAAGTTCCGCAAGCCGTCGGTGACCGGCCGCACGCCGGTGATCGAGGACCTGTTCGCGCTGCGCGAGCGCCTGCTGGACGAGGTGTGCGCGGCGGCACCGGTCCCGGCGCGGGGCCGCCGGCGGCTCCGCATCGGCGTGCCGCGCGCGGTCCCCACGGTGGAGCGCTACCCGTTCTGGCACACCTACCTGGCGGCGCTGGGCTTCGAGCCGGTGCTGTCGCCGCCCACCGATCCGGCGATCGCGGCGGCGGGCGTCGAGGCGGCGATCGCGCAGCCGTGCTACCCGATCCAGGTGGCGCACGGGCACGTCCGCGCGCTGCTCGAGGCGGGCGTGGACTACGTGCTGCTGCCGGTCGTGGCCAACGCCGAGGCGGAGCCGGGCGCGAGCTGTCCGTCGCACTACTGCCCCTGGAGCCAGACGATCGCGCACGTGCTGCGCTTCGCGCCCGGGCTCGAGGCGCACCAAGCCAAGTTCCTGGTGCCGACGCTCCACTTCCAGCTCGGGCCGTGGCAGGTCAAGGAGGGGCTCGCCGCGGCGATGCGCCCGCTGGGCGTGAAGCGGCGCGCCAGCGACCGGGCGGTGGACGCGGCGTACGCCGCGCAGCGGGCGTTCCGCGCCCGGATGCTCGACGCCGGCCGGCGCGCCCTGGCGGCGGTCGAGGCGAGCGGCGAGCCGGCGGTGGTGCTGATGGGCCGCGCCTACAACATCTACGACCGCAACGTCAACTGCGACGTGCCGCGCAAGCTGCGCCACCGCTACGGCGCCAACGTGATCCCGCTGGACTTCCTCGTCACCGGCGAGGAAGGGGTCGGCGACCTGCACGAGAACATGTACTGGACCTCGGGGCGGCGGATCCTGGCGGCGGCCAAGCTCGCGGCCTCCCGGGCCGACCTGCACGTGGTGTACGTGTCCAACTTCAAGTGCGGGCCCGATTCCTACATCAAGCGGTTCGCGCGTCGCGCCGCCGGCTCACCGATGCTGGTGCTGGACTTCGACGGCCACGGCGACGACGCCGGCTACATGACGCGCTGCGAGGCGTACCTCGACAGCAAGGGGATCCTGCGATGCTTCGCGCCGCAGGGCGAGCGAACGGCCGCCGGCACCCGCTAGAGGGCAAGCGCGTCTACGTCGCGCCGATGGCCGACGGCAGCGCCCGCGCGTTCGCCGCCGTCTTCCGCGCGCACGGCATCGACGCCGAGGTCACCCCGCCCTCCGACCAGCGCACCCTCGAGGTCGGGAGCCGCTACACGTCGGGCGACGAGTGCTTCCCGGCGAAGATCACCGCCGGCGACTACCTCAAGGTGCTCGAGCGGCCCGGCGTGGATCCCGCCCGGGTGGCGCTGTTCATGCCCACCGCGGGCGGGCCGTGCCGGTTCGGGCAGTACGCGCCGTTCCTGCGCCACGTGCTCGACGAGCACGGCTACCGGGACACGCCCGTCATCTCCACCAACGCCGACGGAAGCTACGGCGACCTCGGCGTGGGGCCGCAGTTCATCCGCAGCGGCTGGCGCGCGCTGGTCGCGGGCGACATCCTGCGCAAGCTGCTGCTGATCCACCGGCCGTACGAGCTGGAGCCGGGCGCGGCCGACGCCGCGCACGAGGCGTCGCTGGGCGACGTGTGCGGCGCCATCGAGCGGGCGCCGCTGGTGCCGGCGCCGCAGCTCGCGGCCCTGCACGACGCGATCGTGCGCTCGCGCGACCGGTTCCGGCGCGTGCCGGCGCGCCGCGACCGCGCCCGGCCGCTCATCGGGATCGTCGGGGAGATCTTCTGCCGGCTCAACACCTTCTCCAACGACAACCTGGTGCGGCGGCTCGAGGCGCAGGGCGCCGAGGCGTGGATGTCGGACGTGGGTGAGTGGATCTGGTACGTCAACGCCGACCACATCCGCAAGCTCGCGCTCCGCCACCGCCTGCTCACGGTGGAGTACGTGGTGACCCGGCTCCGCCACCACGTGCAGCGCCGCGACGAGGAGCGGCTGCTCGAGCCGGTGCGCGAGGACATCCGCGGCCTCGAGGAGCCCCAGATGCGCGAGGTGCTCGACGGGGCGCGGCCCTACCTGCCGAACACGGGCGCCTACGGCGAGATGGTCCTCAACGTGGGGAAGGTGATCCAGCTCGCCGCCAGGGGCGTGGACGGCGTCATCGACATCAGCCCGTTCACCTGCATGAACGGGATCGTGTGCGAGGCGATCTACCCGCGGCTGAGCCGCGACCTCGGCGGGCTGCCCATCCGCAACTTCTACTTCGACGGCACGCAGTCGGACCTGGACCGCGACCTCGGTGTGTTCCTGGAGCTGGCGCGGGCCCACCAGAAGCGCAAGCCGCACCAGAGAGTGTATCCCCCGTATCCCGCCTGACCCGGTGAGCGGCTGATGCTGGACGACCTGCGGCACGCCGCGCGGAGCCTGATCCGGAGCCCGGGGTTCACCGTCGCGGCCGTGCTGGTGCTCGGACTCGGCATCGGCGCCGCGGCCATGATGTTCGTCATCGCCGACGCCTACTTCCTGCGGCCGGCCGACGGCGTCGTCGAGCCGGCCCGGCTGGTGCGCGTGAGCGCGGTCCTCGGCGGCCGGGACCGGGCCGCCCTGACCTACCTGGACTACGCCGACCTGCGCGCGTGGAGCCGGGCGTTCGCCGGTCTGGCGGCCTACCGGCTGACCACGCTGGACGTGGGGAGCGGCGGCCCGGCCCGCCGCGTCCCGGCCGCGATCGTGTCCGGCAACTTCTTCGCCGTGCTCGGCGTCCACGCGGTCCTCGGCCGCACCTTCCGCCCCGACGAGGAGCGGCCGGTCCACGGCCACCCCGTGGCCGTGATCGGCCACCGGCTGTGGCGGGATGCGTTCGCCGGCGACAGCGGGATCGTCGGCCGGGTGGTGGCGCTGAACGGCCACGGCTTCACGGTGGTCGGCGTCGCAGCCCCCGGCTTCCGCGGCCACCTGCCGGACGAGGGCGTGGACGTCTGGGTGCCGCTGGCGATGGGCGGCGAGGCCGACCCCGAGGGTCTCGTCTCGGTCGAGAACCGGACGTGGAACTGGCTCGACGTCCTGGGCCGCCTCGGGCCCGGCGTGGAACTCGCCGCGGCGGACGCCGAGGCCCGCGTCCTCGCCCGGCGGCTCGGGGCGGCGGGGGCGGGCAACGGACGGGACTTCGGCCTCGCACTCGAGCCGGCGCGCCGGCCGCTGACGCACGACGCCTACGGACTGCTGCTCGTCGCGGGCGTGGGCGTGCTGCTGCTCGTGGTGTGCGCGAACGTGTCGAGCATGTACCTGGCGCGGGCCAGCGCGCGGCGCCGGGAGATCGCGACCCGGCTCGCGTTCGGCGCGCCGCGCTCGCGCATCGTGCGGCGCCTGCTCGCGGAGACCGTCACCGTCGGCCTGCTGGGCGGGCTGGTCGGCTTCTGGGTAGGCGCGCCGCTCGCAACGGCGGCGCTGGCCTGGAGCAGCGCGGGCGTGGGAGACCCGCTGCTGCCCCTGGGACCTTCGCTCCGGCTGGCGTGGTTCGTGCTCGCGCTCTCGGTGGCGGCCGGGTGCCTGCTGGGTCTGTGGCCCGCGCTGCAGCTGGCGGGGGTGGACGTCGCCGCCGGCCTGCGCGAGGGCATCGGGGGCCGGGCCGCCGGACGGTCGCGGGCACGCGCCCTGCTCGTCGTCCCGCAGGTCGCCCTGTCGCTCGTCCTGCTGAGCGGCGGCGGGCTGCTCTTCAGGACGCTGCGCAACTACGGCTCGCTGGTCCGGGTGCCCGACCCGGAGCGTGTCCTGCTGGTATCGGTGCAGCCGTCCCACGAGGGCTACGACGCCGAGCGGGCGCGGGACTATTTCCGCCGGCTGGTGGGCCGCGTCGCAGGACTGCCCGGCGTGCGGTCCGCCACGATCGCACGCGATGCGGGATTCGGCGACGCCAGCTTCTTCGCGGACCCGGTAGCCGCGGAGCAAGGCGGACTGGGACCGGGCGCGTCGCCCCGGAGCGTCGGGTACAACGCCGTGGCGCCGGGCTACTTCTCGCTGCTCGGCATCCCGCTCCTCCGCGGGCGGGACTTCACCGCGGCCGACCGGAGCGGTGCGCCGCCCGTCGTCATCGTCAACGCGACCCTGGCGCGCCGGCTGTGGCCCGGCAGCGAACCGCTCGGCCGGCTGCTCTGGATCGGCGCCGGGGGCGGAGCCCGCGAGGTCGTCGGCGTGGTGGCCGATCGGCCCACCAGGGACGGCCTTCAGCCGTTCTTCTACTACGCGCTGAGCCAGGGGTACCCGTGGCCCGGCTCGGCGCACGAGCTGCACGTGCGCACGGCCGGCGATCCGCTGGCCCTGCTCCCGGCGGTGCGCCGCGAGGCGGCGGCGCTCGACGCCACCGTGGCGCTGTTCGACCCGCGCTCGGTCGAGCGCGACATCGCGGGCGCCCGGTTCTTCGAGCGACTGGCAGGGGTCCTGCTGGGCGGGGCGGGACTGCTGGCCATGCTGCTGGCGGCCATCGGGTTGTTCGGCGTCACCAGCCACTGGGTGGTGCTGCGGACGGCGGAGATCGGCGTGCGCGTGGCGCTCGGGGCGGCGGCGGGAGCGGTGATGCAGCTGGTGATCCGCCAGGCCTTCGCGCTCGCGCTCGCCGGAGTGGCGATCGGCCTGGTCGCGGCGCTGGCGCTGAACCACGCGTTGGGGAGCCTGCTGTACGGCGTGCGCCCGGCGGATCCGGCGACGCTGGGGCTGGCGGCCGCGGTGCTGCTCGCGGCGGCCCTGCTGGCGGCCTGCCTGCCGGCGCGCCGCGCGGCCAGGGTGGATCCGATGACCGCGCTGCGCTGCGAGTGAGCATCACGGCCGGCCGACGCCGGCCGCTCGCGCCGCGGCGGGAGCGGCTTTCCACCGGGACGAAGGGGTTGTAGGTTCGGGGCCACCGTTCGGTCCCGGAGCCGCGCCTCCGCCCCATGAACACCCTCCTGATCCTGAATCCCGCCAGCGGCCACGGTCTGGGCCGCAAGCTGCGCCCGCGGATCGAGCGGGCGTTGCGCGACGCCGGCGTGGCGTGCGACGTCCTCGAGACGTCGGCCCCGGGCGACGCGGTCGGACTGGCGCGGGACGCCGCCGCCCGCGGCGTCGGGCGGGTCGTCGCCGCAGGCGGGGACGGGACCGTCCACGAGGTGGCGAACGGACTCTTGCAGGCGCCGCCGGCCGCCGACGGCGCCACGCGTCCCGCGCTCGCCACCATCCCGATCGGCACCGGCAACGACTTCGCCAAGCTGGTCGGCGTGCACAAGCTGCCGCCGGAGGAGGCGGCGAAGCGGATCGCCGCCGGCCGGGTGCGGGTCTTCGACGTCGGCAAGGTGGTCGGCGAGTATTTCGACAACTCGCTCGGCATCGGCTTCGACGCCGAGGTGGCCCGGCAGGCGAACCAGGCGACCAGGCTGAGCGGCCTGGCCGTCTACGTGGTCGCGGTGTACAAGTCGTTCGTGAGCTTCCGCGCCCCCACGCTCGAGGTGACCTCGGCCGCGCACAGCGAGGCCGGGCCGATGATGATGCTCGAGTGCTCCATCGGCCGGAGCGCCGGCGGCGGTTTCTACTTGACTCCGGACGCCGATCCGGCGGACGGGCTCCTGGACGTCTGCCTGATCCGCAAGGTCGGCCTCGCCAAGTTCCTTCGCTACGTGCCGAGGGTGCTGAGCGGCAAGCACACGGGCCTGAAGGAGGTGGCGATGTTCCGGACCGCGTCCCTGCGGATCCGGTCCGCCGACCGGCCCCTGCTGTTGCACCTCGACGGCGAAGTGCGGGCCCCCGACGCGCGCGAGATCGAGGTCGCGCTCGAGGCCGGCCGGCTCCGGGTGCTGGTGGGCGTGTGAATAGCCCGGCTCCGCCTCGGGGCTGCAGCGCCACTGATCGCGCCGCTTGCGGCGATGCCGGGCCGCCAGCGGCCGAAAAGGACATAGGCGACCGCCCTCGTCACGATTGGCCCCCGCGCTTGGGGGGCGCGCGGGACGCTCGGCTGACGCTGGCCTAACGCCCTCCGGGTACCGTGGGCCGCATGGGTACTCGACGGCGGCTCATCGGATTGGCGTTCCTCGCCGGCTTGGCCTCGGGCCGGGCTGCGGCGCAGCAGCCGGAGCGCATCGACCCGGAGCTCGGGCGCATCATGCTCCGGACCATTCGCCGCCACCTCCACGACCAATACTACGACACCGCGTATCACCACGTGAACCTGGATTCCGTGTTCCGGGCGGCGGAAGGCCGCGTGGACTCGGCGCAGTCGAACACCCAGATCTTCGCGATCATCGCGACGGCCGTGTTCACCCTCGACGACTCGCACACGGCCTTCTGGCCGCCGGAGCGGGCAGCCGAGGTGCGCTACGGCTGGGCGCTCGGGATGGTCGGCGACTCGTGCTACATCGTGGCGGTCGCGCCGGGAAGCGACGCGGAGCGGCAAGGGGTGCACGTCGGCGATCGCGTGCTGGCGGTGGATCGCTACGCGCTGAGGCGCGCCAACTTCTGGAAGATGAACTACGTGCTCGGACAACTGGATCCGCGCGCAGCCGTGACGCTGATCCTGGAGGCGCCCGGGGGTACGGTGCGCGAGGTGCGGGTCGCGAGCCGGGTCATACCACACAAGCGCCTCGTGAACCTCACGGGCAGCGACGGCGGCCTCGACATCTGGGACCTCATCCGCCAGTCGGAGGACTGGGATCGGCGGCACCGGGACAACTTCGTGAGCGTGGACTCGATCCTGATCTGGCAGCTGCGGACGTTCGCCGTCGACGAGGACCGGATCGATGCCGGTATCGCGCGCGCGAGGAGGCACAAGGCACTCGTTCTCGACCTCCGGGGCAACGCCGGGGGCTACAAGACGACGCTGCAGCGGATGGTCGGTCGCCTGTTCGCGAGGGACGTGCGGATCGGCACCGAGCGCCGGCGCGACACGACCGACTCGCTCGTGGCCAAGGCGGTCGGCGGCAGCTTCGACGGACCCCTGATCGTGCTGATCGACGGCGCCTCGGCGTCGGCGTCCGAGATTGTCGCCGGCACGGTCCAGATGGAAAAGCGGGGCACGATCATCGGTGACCGCTCCGAGGGCGCGGTGATGACGAGCCGGTGCTACTCCCTGACGGCCGGCAGCGTGATCGCGCTGGTCTACGGCCTGTGCATCACCGGCTGGGACCTGGTGCTCGCCGACGGCACGCGACTAGAGAAGCGCGGTGTCCTCCCGGACGAGATCGTGCTTCCAAGCGCCGCCGACCTGGCCGCGGGCCGTGACCCGGCGCTGGCCCGGGCGCTCGAGCGCTTCGGTCACCTGGTCACCGCCGCAGACGCCGGCCGGTTGCTGCCCGCGCGCGGCCAAGAACTCGTGTGGTGATCCGGCGGCGTCCGGACTGAGCATCAGGCGACGGTTCGCTTTGCAGGACGGCCGGGCCGTGCTAGGTTCGGATCACCGATGCCCGGCAACGCTGCCTCCGCTCGTCCAGCTCGCGCGAAGCGCGGGTCCGCCTGCGGGCACCCCGTATGCTGGCTCTTGCTCGTGGCCGTGGCGCCGTGCGTCGCGCCCCTCGCGGCCCAGAACCCGCCGGCGCCCGTGCGGCCGGTGCCGGCCGACACCGCGGGCCGCGCTCCGGGCGACACCGCGGGGCAGGGCGGCGACACCGCGCGGGTGCGGCCGGTGCGCGGCGACTCGGTGCGGCCGGTCCCGCCCGTGACGCCGGGCGGCGCGTTCCTCCGCTCGCTCATTCTCCCCGGCTGGGGCCAGGCGCGGCTGGGGCGCAACGTCACCGGCGGACTGTTCCTGACGTGGGAAGGCGTGTGCGCCACCATGGTATGGAAGGCGCAGTGGCAGCTCGACTACGCCCGGGCGCGCGGCAAGTTCGTGGCCTCGCACACCCAGGAGCGCGAGGACTGGATCGTGCTGCTGGTGTTCAACCACTTCCTCGCCGCGGCCGAGGCGTGGGTGTCGGCCAACCTGTACGACTTCCCCGCCACGCTCAAGACGCGCCGCTTGCCGGGCGGGGCCGTGGGCGTGGGGCTGGAGGTGCGCCTGCGATGAACCGCCGCCCCATCGGCGTGTTCGATTCGGGCATCGGCGGGCTCACCGTGGTGCGCGAGCTGATGCACCAGCTGCCGCACGAATCGCTGATCTACTTCGGCGACACGGCGCGCGTGCCCTACGGCAACAAGTCGCCCGAGACGGTGCGCCGTTACGGCCGCGAGATCCTCGACTTCCTGCTCGCCCGCGACGTCAAGCTGGTGGTGGTGGCCTGCAACACCGTCAGCGCGCACGCGCTCGAGCAGCTGCGCGAGGCGTCGCCGGTCAAGGTCGAGGGGGTGATCGAGCCGGGGGCGCGCGCCGCGGCGGGCGCGAGCCGCGGCAACCGCATCGGCGTGATCGGCACGGCCGGCACGGTGGCGAGCGGCGCCTACGTCCGGGCGATCCAGGCGGTGAACGGGAAGGCCGAGGTCGCGTCCCAGGCCTGCCCGTTGTTCGTGCCCCTGGTGGAGGAAGGCTGGCTCGACCACGGCGCGACCCGGCTCATCGCCGAGGAATACCTGGCCCCGCTCCGCGCCCACGACATCGACACCCTGGTGCTCGGCTGCACGCACTACCCGCTCTTGAAGCCGCTGCTCCGCACGTTGCTCGGACCGTCGGTGGCGCTCATCGACAGCGCGGAGGAAACGGCGGCCGCGGTCTCGCGCGAGCTGGCCCGCTCGACCCTCCACGCGCCCGCGACGGCGACGGCTCACGTGCACTTCGTGGTGAGCGACGACGTGAAGCGGTTCGTGAGGGTGGGGAAGATGTTCCTGGGGGAGCGAGTCAAGGACGTTGAATTGAAGGTGATTGGCGAGGGATGAAGCGTGAGAAGTGAAGAGTGAGGGGTGAGACGTTCAGGTGAGACGTGAGAGGTGGAAAGGCGTGAGAGGTCGTGAGCGGTGAGGGGCTCACCTCTCACGGCTTCTGCTTCTCACATCTTACTTGAACGTCTCACTGCTCACCTCTCACCCCTCACGGTTGAGCCCGTCACGGCTTCTCGGGCCACTTCAGCAGCTTGATGGCGCCCGGCTCGACGACCGCGTAGCTCCGATCCCGTACCCACTGTCCCGCATTCAGGTACCACCGCCCCCCTCCATGCTCCACCAGCCGCGCCCGGTGCGTGTGCGCCATCACGACCAGGGCGAGCTCGGGCCGCCGGTCGAGCAGCGCCAGCGCGTAGCGCTCCTGCGCCGCCGCCGCCCGGTCCATCGCCGCCTCGGTGCGGTTCGCCTCGGCCAGGCCTCCGGACAGCTTGTCCGCCAGCCAGAACCCGATGTCGGGATGCAGCGCGCGGAACACTCCGACCGTGACCGGATGCCGGGTGACCCGGTGGATGATGCGGCCGCCGAGCTTGGTCTCGGTGAGACCGTCGCCGTGGATCACCCACGCCCTCCGGCCGGCCAGCTCCAGCTCGGCGCCCTCGCGGTGGAAGGGGATGCCGAGGTCACGGCGCCAGAACGAGCCGCCCCACCGGTCGTGGTTCCCGCCGAACGCCTCGACGGCCACACCCTGCTGTGCCAGCGCGGCGATGCGCGCCAGGGTCCCGAACGGCCGCCGGGGGATCACGAACTTGTACTCGAACCAGAAGTCGAACAGGTCGCCCATGATCACCAGGCGACGGGTCATCGCGGGCAGGGCCGCGAGGAAGTCGTGAAACGCGTCCTGGTCACCCGGGTCGGCCGACCCGAGGTGCGAATCCCCGACCACCACGACGCGCTCCGCGGTGGCGCCCGTGCCGGGGTGGGTTCCAGCGGGCGGCGGGAAGGGTGGTTCGCTCAGTGGCATGCCTCCGTCCGACGCGGTCACGCGGGGACAAGATGCCCGCCCGCCGGAGAGGGCGCAAGCATTTGCGGCATTTGACTTTTGCTTCGGGAGCACCTATCGTAGCACCGCACATTCCCCAGCCGTGCTACATCCGGAGGAGCCATGCCACTTGAAGCACTTGGGCTCATCGAGACCAAGGGCCTGGTCGGCTCGATCGAGGCGGCGGATGCCATGGTCAAGGCCGCCAACGTGAAGCTGATCGGCAAGGAGAAGGTGGGCGGTGGGTACGTGACCGTGATGGTTCGCGGCGACGTCGGGGCGGTGAAGGCCGCGACCGACGCCGGTGCCGCGGCCGCCGAGCGGGTCGGCGAGCTGGTCTCGGTCCACGTGATCCCGCGGCCCCACGCGGAACTGGAGTTGATCCTCCCGAAGGGCGCCGCGGAGTAGCGCCGTGGCCTGGACCGAGCAGGCCCTCGGCCTGATCGAGACCAGGGGACTGGTGGGTGCCGTGGAAGCGGCCGACGCCGGCTTGAAGGCGGCGCCGGTCGAGCTGCTCGGCACCGAGCGGGTGGACGCCGCCCTGGTCACGGTCCTGTTCGCCGGCGACACGGCCTCGGTCAAGTCGGCCGTGGACGCGGGGGCGGCCGCCGCCGAGCGGGTGGGCGAGCTGGTGAGCGTGCACGTCATTCCGCGGCCCGATCCCCAGCTCGAGGCGCTGGAGGTGGACGAGGAGGAAAGCGGCGGCTCGGCGGGCGCGCCGCGCCGCCCGTCCCAGCGGCTGGAGGAGATGAAGGTCGTCGAGCTGCGGCACCGCGCCCGCCAGATCCCCGACTTCCCGCTCAAGGGTCGCGAGTTGTCGAGCGCCAATCGCGACGAACTGCTGGCGCTGTTCCGGCGGCTGGGGCACGCCACCTAGCCCGCGCGGAGCGATGGTGGATCGCGATCTCGCGTCCGTCCAGGAGGCCCGCGACCTCGTGCGTCGCGCCGACGAGGCTCAGCGGGCCTTCGCACGCGCGACCCAGGAGGAGACCGACCGGGTCGTCGAGGCGATGGGCCGCGCCGCGTCGGCCGAAGCCGAGCGGCTGGCACGCCTGGCGGTGGACGAGACGAGGATGGGCCGGTTCGAGGACAAGATCCTCAAGAACCGCTTCGCCGCGGACGACGTGCTGCGCTACATCCTCCCGCTCAAGACCGTGGGCGTCATCCGCGACCTGCCCGAGATCGGGGTGCAGGAGCTGGCCGTGCCGATGGGCGTCGTCGCGGCGCTGATCCCGACGACCAATCCCACGTCCACGGCGATCTACAAGGCGCTGATCAGCGTCAAGGCGCGCAACGCCATCGTGATGTCGCCCCACCCCCGCGCGGTGCAGTGCATCGGGGAAGCGGCGCGCGTGATGGCCGGGGCCGCGGAGCGGGCGGGTGCCCCGAAGGACCTCGTGCTCGCGATGACCGATCCGACCCTCGAGGGCACGCGGGAGCTGATGCACCACCAGCGCACCGCGGTGATCCTCGCGACCGGCGGCTCGGACATGGTGCGCGCGGCCTACAGCTCGGGGAAGCCGGCCTTCGGCGTCGGCCCGGGCAACGTGCCCGCCATCGTCGAGCGCACCGCCGACGTGGCCAAGGCGGCCAGGGACATCGTCAACGGCAAGGCGTTCGACAACGGGGTGCTGTGCTCGGCGGAGAACTCGGTGGTGTGCGACGCGCCGGTGGAGGGCGAGGCGCGGCGGGAGCTGGCGCGGCAGGGGGCGCACTTCGTCGCCGGCGACGAGCGGTCGAGACTGCAGCGCGCGATGCAGGACCCGCGCACCGGCGGGATCTCGCACGAGATCGTCGGACAGCCGGCGGCGGACATCGCCGAGCGGGCGGGCATCCACGTGCCGGCCGCGACGCGCGTGCTGGTTGTCGAGTGCCGCGAGGTGGGGCGTGACGAGTTCTTCTCGCGGGAGAAGCTCTCGCCGGTGCTCGCCTGGTACGTGGAGGACGGCTGGGAGGCCTGCTGCGAACGGAGCATCGCGCTGCTCCGGTACGGCGGGGTGGGGCACTCGCTCGCCATCCACTGCCGCGACGAGCAGGTCATCCGGCGCTTCTTCGAGGAGAAGCCGGCCTTCCGGATCCTGGTCAACACCATGGCCGCGATGGGCGCCACGGGGTACACGACGGGGCTCGCGCCGGCGATGACGCTCGGGCCGGGCACGATCGGCGGGAGCAGCACCAGCGACAACATCAGCGCGCTGCACCTGGTGAACATCAAGCGGCTGGCGCGGGAGATACGACCGTATGTCGGTGGGCGGTCTGCAGACCAGTTGCCAGACGCCAAGTTGCCAGTGGTTGCCAGCAGGATCGGTGAGCGGAATGCGGACAAGGCTCCCGCGGCCGCTACTCCCGCGCCGCCTCCGGTTGCGAAGCGGCCTCCCCTGACGCCGGACGACGTGCAGCGGATCGTGGACGAGTTTCTGCGCGCCCATCGCCGAGGTGCGGCATGAACCAGAAGGAGCTGGAAGGACTGTCGGAGAAGATCGCCAGCCGGCTCGCGGGTGCGGGCGGCCGCGCGTGGGTGCCGGGCCCGGTGCGGCCGGAGCCGCCCGGCCGCCCGACGCCGGGGGCGCTGCCCCCGTGGGCGGGCTCCGCGCAGGCGCTGTCCGACGTGGGGCCGATCCGGCGGCCCGCGGGGCATCCGCGGCACCGCCCGGAGTACCCGGCGGTGGTGGCCGCCGCGCGCCAGGCGGCGGCGGGCCGCGGCCCCGCGCCGCTGCCGTCGGGCTCCAAGGCCGGCGGCGCGCGCGCGGCGACCTCGCGCAGCCCGCGCGAGGTCGCCATCGGCGTCTCCAACCGGCACCTCCACGTGTCCGGGCGGGACTTCCAGGCGTTGTTCGGCACCGGCAAGGCGCCGACGCCGCAGCGCGGGATCACGCAGCCCGGCCAGTTCGCGGCGGCCGAGACCGTGACGGTCGCGGGCCGCGCGGGCCGGATCGAAGGCGTGCGCATCGTCGGTCCGGCCCGCGGGCAGACGCAGCTCGAGCTGTCGCCCGCCGATTGCCGGACCCTCGGGATCGCGGCCAGCGTGAAGGTCTCGGGGCGCCTGGAGGGCTCGAGCGGCGGGGTCACCCTGGAGGGACCGGCGGGGAAGGTCGCGCTCGACGCCGGCGTGATCGTGGCCCAGCGGCACCTCCACGTGGCGCCCGCGGACGCCAAGGGCCTCGGCGTGGCAGACGGCGACGTGGCGGCCGTGGAATGCGGCCCGCCGGGCCGCCGGGTCACGCTGCACGACGTGGTGGTGCGGATGGGCCCGTCGCACGCGACGGAGCTGCACCTCGACACCGACGAGGCGAACGCGGCCCAGGTCAAGGGCGGCGACCGCGCGCAGCTGGTGGCCGTGGCCCGGCCCGGCCGCCCGGGCGGCCGGCGTCGCCCGCTGCTGGTGGAGCGCGACGTGGCCCTGCTGGCCGCGCGCGGCGAGGTGCTGGACGCGAGCGGTCCCTACCTGGTGACGCCCGCCGCGCGCGACCGGGCCAAGGCGCTGGGCGTGTGGCGCGAGACGTCGTGACGGAGCGGCGCGAGTCGTCGGTTGAGTTCCGCGTCCGCTACAGCGAAACCGATCAGATGGGCGTCGCCTACCACGGCCACTACCTGTCGTGGTGCGAGATGGCGCGCACGGAACATATGCGGCGCCTCGGGGTCCGGTACCGTGATCTGGAGGATCGCGGCGTCCGGCTCGCCGTCTCGGAGGCGCACGTGCGGTTCGCGAAGTCGGCGCGCTACGACGACCCGCTGCGGGTCACCGCGTGGCTCACGGCGGTGGCCTCGCGTCTCATCGCCTTCGGCTACAGGATCGAGCGCACCGACGACGGGGCGCTCCTCGCCACCGCCGGGACGGAGCTGGTCTCGGTCGACGGCACCGGCCGGCCCACCCGGCTGCCCGACGACGTGCTGGCGCACCTCAAGGAGCTGATGGATGCGTAAGGCCGGCTGGATCGTCGCGGGGCTGCTGGCCTGGGGTGCGGCGCCGGCCGTCGCCCAGGAGTCCGCGCAGGTGGGCGAGCTGGCGCAGCTGCTCCAGCTGGAGGACCGGCGCGAGTTCGATCTCGCGGCCCTGCAGCGCGCCGCCCAGGACCCCGATTCCCTGATCCGGGGCCAGGCCGCGCTCGCCGTCGGGCGGATCGGCGATCAGGCCGGCGTGCCGCTGCTGCTCCGCCTGCTGGACGACGCCGACACCACCGTCCGGGCCCAGGCCGCCTTCGCGCTGGGGATGCTGCGCGACAGCGCGGCCGCCGAGGAGCTGGCGCGCCGGGTGGGCGCGCTGCCCGACACGGCGACCGGGACCGACGCGGTGGAGATGGTGACCGCCCTGTGCAAGACCGGCGGCGACGCCGCGGCGCGCGCGATCGAGGCCCTGCTGGTGCGCCATCCGCCGTCCGGCCCGGCCGCGGACTACGCCACCGGGACGGCGCTGCTGCAGGCGTGGCGGCTCGGTCGTGCCGCGCCCGCCGCGCGGCTGGTGGCCTACGTCCGCTTCGGCAGCGGACCGTTCCGGCGCAACGCCGCCTACAGCGTCGCCCGGCTGCGGCTGGCGGCCGGCGCGGGGGCGCTGGTCGACGCGGCCGGCGATCCGGACGAGCAGCTGCGCGGCATCGCGGCGCGCGGCCTGACGGCCCCCCTGGCCGACTCGGCGCGGATGGCACGGGCCGCGTTCGAGGGCGCGCTCAGCCGGCTGGTGGGCGACTCGGTGGCGCAGGTGCGGACGCTGGCCCTCCGCTCGCTCGCGACCTTCCACGATTCGTCGCTGGCGGGCCTGGCCCAGTCGCGGCTGGTGGACCGCGACCCCAACGCGGCCATCCAGGCGCTCGCCACCCTCGGCGCGCTGGGCGGCTCGCGCGCCGTGCCGGTGCTGGAAGAGCGGGTCGCCCAGGGGCCGACCTTCGCCGTGCGGCGCACGGCGCTCCTGGCGCTGGCGCAGGCGGCGCCGCAGCGCGTGACGGCGGCGGGCGGGAGCTGGCGGACGGACGCCGACTGGCGGCTGAGGGCCACGCTGGCCGAGGCGCTCGGCGCGGCGGCGACCGACTCGGCGCGTGGCCTCCTGACGGCGCTCGCGGCCGACTCCGACGCGCGGGTGGTGGAGGCGGCCCTGGCCGCCCTCGGCGAAGCCGTGCCCAGGGACGACGCCGCGGCTCGTGCGCTCGCCCGGGCCAAGCTCGCCGATCCGGATCCGATGGTGCGTGCGGCGGCGACCGACCTGCTGGACCGGGCGCCGGATCCGGCGTCGATCCCGGACCTGGTGGCCGCCTACCGGCGCGCCGACCGCGACGGGATGGACGATGCGCGGCTCGCGGCCATCCGCGCGCTCGCCGACGTGGCCGCGCTGGACGCCGCGTCGCGCGGCCGGGTGGAGCGCGAGTTCCTCGCGGCGGTGCCGCGGAGCCCCGACTACCTCGCCCGCCGCGCCGTGGCCGACGGCTTCGGCGCGGCCGTGGCGCGGCGCTGGTGGGGCGACCCGCTCCCGGTCGAGACCGGGCTCGGCGTCAACGACTACCGCGACGTCGCGTCGCGGCTGTACCTGCCCGCGCTCGAGGGCGGGGCGCTGCCGCAGGTCACCATCGAGACGGAGCGCGGGAACCTGGTCCTGATCCTGTACGCGGCCGATGCGCCGCTCACGGTGCAGAACTTCCTGCGGCTCGTGGCCCGCCACTACTTCGACGGGAGCCGCTGGCACCGGGTCGTCCCCGACTTCGTGATCCAGGACGGGGACCCGCGCGGCGACGGCAACGGCGGCCCCGGCTGGGCGATCCGGGACGAGATCAACCCGCGCCGGTACGGCCGCGGCACGGCGGGCATGGCCCTCTCGGGCCCGGACACCGGCGGCTCGCAGTTCTTCCTCACCCACTCCCCGCAGCCGCACCTCGACGGCGGCTACACCGTGTTCGGCCAGCTGGTCGCGGGCGACGCGGTGCTCGACCAGATCGTGCAGGGAGACCGCATCCGCCGCATCACCCGGTAGCCGTGCGCGGCCACGTCCTCGCTCCCGCCCTGCTCGCGGCGCTCGTGGCGCTCGCCGCCGCGCGCCCGGCCGCGGCGCAGTATGGCGCGTTCGGTCAGAACAAGATCCAGTACCGGAGCTTCGACTGGCACGTGCTCCACGGCCCGCACGTGGACCTCTACTACTATCCCGCCGAGGAGGAGCTGGCGCGGGTCGCCCTGGCCTACGCGGAGCAGAGCTACCAGGTCCTCGCCTTCCGCTTCCGGCACACGATCACCGCGCGCATCCCGCTCATCGTCTACGCCTCGCACCAGGACTTCGAGCAGACCAACGTGCTGCCGTTCCTGCCGCCCGAGGCGCTGCTGGGCGTCACCGAGTTCCTCAAGGACCGGGTCGCGGTGCCGTTCACCGGCAGCTACGCCGATTTCCGCCACAGCCTGCGCCACGAGCTGGTGCACGTGTTCCAGCTCTCGAAGCTGAGCCTCACCTACACGCTGTACCCGCGCCAGCGCACGCTGTCGATGCCGTTGTGGTGGACGGAAGGCCTGGCGGAGTACTGGTCGTTCGGCGAGGACAGCCGCGACTCGATGATCCTGCGCGACCTGACGGTCGGCTCCCGGCTGCCCACGATCGAGCAGCTCGGCGACGTGTACGGCGGGATCGTCTACCCGCTCGGCGGCGCGCTGGTGCGGTTCCTCGCCGGGCGCTACGGCGACTGGCGCATCGTGCAGATGTACGACGACGCCTGGAAGTATGCGGACTTCGCCGCGGCGGTCCACGGCGTGTTCGGCCGCACGCTGGCGGAGCTCGACGCCGAGTGGCAGTACGAGATGCGCCGCGGCTTCTACCCCAGCGTGGCGGACCGGCGGCCGCTGGAGCTGGACGCGCGCCGGATCGCCACGCTCGCCATCAAGCCCGCCGCGTGGACGCCGCCGGGCGACTCCGTGCCGCAGGTGCTGTACCTCTCGCCGCGCACCGGGTACACCGACATCTACGCGGCGCCGCTGGAGGGCGGGAGCGCGCGCACGGTGGTGCGCGGCGAGCGCAGCGCCGAGTTCGAGTCGTTCCACGAGTTCGCCTCGCGGCTCGACGTCTCGCCCAAGGGGGTCGTGGTCTTCGCCAGCAAGTACGAGGACCGCGACGCCCTGTTCTTCTGGGACCTCGCCGCGCAGAAGGTGGTGGGCCGCTACCAGTTCCCCGAGCTGGTCTCGATCCTCTCGCCGGGCTGGTCGCCGGACGGGAGCGAGGTGGTGTTCTCGGGGCTGGCGCTGTCCGGGTACGCCGACCTCTACGTGCTGCACCTGGCGACCGGGGCGCTGGAGCGGCTGACGGCGGACCGCTACCAGGACCTCGATCCGTCGTTCGCGCCCGACGGGCGGCGCATCGTGTTCGCGTCCGACCGGACGCCGTTCGGCGTGACCGGGGCGCAGAACCTGTTCGTGATGGACGTCGCCACCCGCTCCATCCGCTACCTCACCTACGGCGACTGGAGGGACGAGAGCCCCCGCTGGTCGGCCGCCACGGGGCGGATCACCTTCACGTCGGACCGGCGCGGCACGTCAGACGTCTACGCCGTGGACTCGACCGGCGGCGGCCGGCGGGAGACGTCGGTCACCGGCGGCGCGTACGACGCCGAGTGGGTGCCGTCGGCGGGGCGCTACCTGGTCTCGGGGTTCGAGCACCTGACCTTCGGCGTCTACGCGGTCCGGCCGCTGCCCGATTCCGCCGCCGACAGCGTGAACCTGGCGGGCGGGGCGCCCGCGCCGGAGTGGGCCTGGGTCGAGCTGGCCGACACGGCCGCCGCGCAGGCGGAGCCGGCGCGCTACCGGGCCCGCTACACCGTCGACTTCGCGGCGGGCGGCGCCGTGTACTCGCCCAACTACCTGTCGGCGCAGGGCGCCACGGTGCTGCTCTCCGACATGCTGAGCGACCACCAGGTCTACCTCAGCCTGCTGGCCTTCCAGGAGGGCAGCGGCCTCGGCAGCCTGGTGAACAACCTCAACGCGACGGCGCTGTACCTGGACCAGTCGCGGCGGCTGAACTGGGGCCTCGGCGCCTTCCGCACGCGGGGGCTGTTCTACACCAGCGACCTCAACGACGTGTTCGAGGAGTCGGCGTACGGCGCCTACGTGGAGCTGCGCTACCCGCTGTCGCGCTACTCGCGCGTCGAGACCCAGTTCCAGGCCGCCTACTCCGACCGCACCGACTTCACCTTCGCGCGGGATCCGTTCACGGCCGGCTTCCCGCACCGCCGCGGGATCGTGACCTCGAACTATCTCTCGCTGGTGAGCGACAACTCGCTGTGGCTCGACACCGGCCCGATCGACGGCGGGTTCACCCAGCTCACCACCGGCATCGTCACCGACCTGCAGAACGCGCGGCTCGACAGCTGGCTGGTGTCGGCCGACCTGCGGCGCTACCTGCGCACCGGCCTGTACACCGCGCTGGCGGTGCGGGCGTTCGCGTTCTACGCCGGCGGCGAGCGGCCGGAGCGCGTGACCATCGGCGGGTCGTGGGCGCTGCGCGGCTACCCGCAGTACTCGTACCTCGCGGGCGACCGGGCGCTGATGGGCAACCTCGAGTGGCGCTTCCCGCTCACCAACTACTTGTCCATCGGCTCTCCCATCGGCGAGATTCGTTTCCCGGGCGTGCAGGGGGCGCTGTTCGCCGACCTCGGCCGCGCCTGGTCGGACCTGGCCACCGAGCGCGGCTGGCTCGGCTCGTACGGCGTCGGGCTCCGGATGAGCTTCCTGGGGCCGCTGATCCTGCGGCTCGACCTGGGGTGGCGCTACGGCATCGGCGACACCGACGCGTACGCGCTGCCCGGCAACTACCCGGTGAGCGGCCGGGGGAGAGGCTTCGCGGCACTGTGGTTCGGCTACGACTACTGACGCGGTGAGGACGTGCGCGGCGGGCCGCCGGCTGCGGCCCCTGGGCGCGCTCGCGGCGGCGCTGGCCGTGGCGTGCAGCCGCCCGGCGCCGCCGCCGGCGCCGGAGGGGGCGTATGTTCCGGTGAGCCCGCGCGAATTCGCCGCCGCGGCCGCCCGCACCACGCCGCCGGCACCGGCCCTGCTCACCATTCGCTGGCGCTACGACGACGGCGACACGCCGGTCACGGGCCGCGGGGCGGTGCGCCTCGAGCCGCCCGACTCGCTGCGCCTCGACGTCGGCGTGCCGGTCGTCGGCCGGGCCACCCTGGTGCTGGCGGGCGATTCCGCGTGGTCGAAGCCGGGCGCGCTGGCGCGGCAGGTGCTGCCCAGCCGCTCCCTGGTGTGGGCGATGTTCGGCGTGGTCCGGCCCCCCGACTCCGTGGCGAGCGTGGAGAAGAGCGAGTCGCCGGACCACCGCAGCTGGCGCATCACCGACGGGGAAGGCGTGGTGACGACGCTCCAGCTCCGCGGCGACACGCTGCTCGGGGCCACCGCGGCGCGCGGCGAGCGGGCGATCGGGCGGCTGGCCCTGAGCCGCGATTCGACCGGCGCGGTGGTCCGGGCCGAGACGGTGGACCTGGAGCACAGCATCCGGTTCGTGATGGACGTGGACAGCCGGCAGACCGGAGGCGCGTTCCCCAGTGAGATCTGGCGCCGTCCGTAGCACCCTGGCGCTGGCCCTGCTGGTCGCGGCCGGCGGGTGCCTCTACAGCTTCCACGGCGGCGGGCTGCCCGCGGACGTGCGGACGGTCGCCGTGCTGCCGTTCGACAACCGGACCGGCGAGCCGGCGCTCACCCAGGAAGTCTACGCCGCCCTGCAGGACGCCGTTTCGGGCCGCCTGGGGCTGCGGCAGGTGAACGAGGCGCAGGCCGATGCGCTGGTGCGCGGCGAGATCACCTCGTATATCCCCGACAGCCCGCTCGCCTACCAGGCGGGGCAGGGCACCGTGGACGTCACCCGGCGCCGGGTGGTGATCACGATGAACGTGGAGATCTTCGATCAGAAGCAGGGCAAGGCCCTGTGGAAGCAGAGCGGCCTCACGGTGGACGGCGAGTACGCCACCGCCGAGACCGACGGCCGCAAGGTCGCGCTCGCCAAGCTGGTCACCCAGGTCGTGGAAGGAGCGCAGTCGCAATGGTAGCTGCGCCGCGCCGCGAGGCCGGCAAGATGCGGCTCGGGTGCCTCGCCGGCATCCTGGTCGTCGTCGCCGTCGTGGTCGTGGGCCTCCGGATCATCCCGGTGTACTGGCGCGCCTACCAGATGCAGGACGAGGTGAAGACCCAGGCCTCCTTCGCCCCGGCGCTGACCGACAAGGTCATCCTCGAGCGGCTGGTGGCGCAGGCCGACACGCTCGGCCTGTCCCTCGGCCCCAAGGCCTGGTACATCCACCGCACCGCCGAGCCGAGGGAGATCACCATCCGGGCCGCCTACGACGACTCGGTGGTGTTCCGGATCGCCAGCTGGCGGAAGGTCGTGCGGTTCCACTTCACGCCGAGCGCGAAGGCGGCCCTGTAGTGCCGGGCGGGGCGGATCCCGCCGCCAGGCTCCTGGACCTCGAGGCCGCGCTCGCCTGGCGGCGCGCCGCCCGCGGCCCGGTCGTGTTCACCAACGGCGTGTTCGACGTGCTCCACCGCGGGCACGTGGCGCTGCTGGTCGCGGCGCGCGCCGAGGGCGACGCCCTCGTCGTCGGTCTCAACAGCGACGCCTCCGTGCACCGCATCAAGGGCCCCGAGCGGCCGCTCAACCGCGAGCGCGACCGGGCCTACGTCCTGGGCGCGCTGGATTGCGTGGACGCGGTCGTGCTGTTCGACGAAGACACCCCCGCCCGCCTGATCGCGGCGCTCCAGCCCGACGTGCTGGTCAAGGGCGCCGACTACGCGCCGGGCGAGATCGTGGGCGCCGACGTGGTCACCGCGCGCGGCGGGCGCGTGGTCCGCGTCCCGCTCGAGCCCGGGTTCTCCACCACCGGCTTGATCGCGAAGGTGAAGGGTGCCGCGCCCTGACGGCAGGGCGCCGGCCGACCTCCGGCCGCTGGCGCTGGAGCGCGGCGCCAACCCGTACGCCGAGGGCTCGTGCCTGGTGCGGATGGGCGGCACGCTGGTGCTGTGCACCGCCTCGCTCGAGACCGGCGTGCCGGGGTGGCGCAAGGGGAGCGGGCTGGGCTGGGTGACGGCGGAATACGCGATGCTCCCGCGCGCGACCACCGAACGCACCCCGCGGGAGCGGCAGGGCCCCGGCGGGCGCACCCACGAGATCCAGCGGCTCATCGGGCGCAGCGCCCGGGCGGCGCTCCGCGGCTTCGACTTCGGCGAGCACACCATCCGGCTCGACTGCGACGTGCTGCAGGCGGACGGCGGCACCCGCACGGCGGCGGTGACCGGCGCGGCGGTGGCGCTGGCCGACGCCTGCGCGCGGCTGGCGTCCACGACCGGCGTGAAGAGCCCCTTCGAGCGCCTGGTGGCGGCGGTGAGCGTCGGCATCGTGGACGGCGAGCCGCGGCTGGACCTCTGCTACGCCGAGGACAAGGTGGCCGAGGTGGACGCGAACGTGGTGGTGGCCGAGCCCGACCGGCTGGTGGAGGTGCAGGGCACCGGCGAGCACGGCACCTTCGCCCGCGGCGAGCTGGACCGGATGCTCGACCTCGCGCTCGCGGGCACGGCCCGGATCCTCGCGGCGCAGCGGGCGGCGCTCGGCTGGTGAACCGCCTGCTGCTCGCGACCCGCAGCGCCGACAAGGCGCGGGAGATCCGCGAGATCCTCGCCGCGGCGGGCGCCGGCGTCGAGCTCCAGTCGCTCGACGAGGCGCACGTGCACTGGGCCTCCGAGGAGGAGCGGCTGGAGCGCTTCGACTCCTTCCAGGCCAACGCGCGCGCCAAGGCCGAGTACTTCGCGAAGCTGACCGGGCTGCCGGTGGTGGCCGACGACTCGGGCCTCGAGGTCCTGTCGCTGGGCGGGGCGCCGGGCGTGCGGTCGAAGCGGTTCTCGCCCGAGGCGGGGCGGCTCGTCGGCAAGGAGCTGGACGCCGCCAACAACGCGGAGCTGCTGCGCCGGCTCCAGGGCGCGGACCAGCAGCGCCGGCGCGCCTGCTACGTGTGCGTCGCGGTGCTGCTGCGGCGTCCCGGCGCGGCCGCCGAGGCGTTCACGGGCCGCTGCTGGGGCCGCGTGCTCGAGGAGCCCCGGGGCAGCTGCGGGTTCGGCTACGACCCGCTGTTCTTCCACGAGGGGCTCGGCAAGGCGTTCGGCGAGGCGACGCCGGAAGAGAAGCACGGCGTGAGCCACCGCGGGGCGGCCTTCGCCGCGCTCGCGGCGGCCCTGGTCCACCACCCACTGTAAGCCGCTCCGTCCGGGCCCGCGCCGGACGCGGTCGGCCCTGCCGGATCTCCCATTCGGCTGGTCGGTTTTCCCCGCCAGTCACGAGTGACGCCCGCCTGACGCTGGCAGGCTAGCGTCCCACCCGGGCTTTTCGCCGCTTCGCGGCAACTTCGGGGGGATCCATGCGTCTGACGAGCATCGCCGCGGCCCTCGTGGCTACGCTGCTGGTCGTGGACGGCTGCAGCAAGGACAGCCCGACCGGTGTGTCGGTCAACGTATCGGGGCAGTGGGGCGGCACTGGGAAGCAGGACGGGCAGAGCATCAGCTTCCTCATGACGCTGACGGAGGGCAGCGGCGGCAGCATCACGGGCAGCGGCACGGTCACGACGTTCACGGCGGGCGGCTCCGGCCTGACCTACGACGTGTCGGGGGTTCGGAGCGGCTCGTCGGTGACCCTTTCGTTCGTCATCCAGGGCTTCGTGTCGCCGATCTACAAGGCCGACCTCACGGCGGCGAACACGATGAGGGGGAGCATCGACGGGTCGGGCTTCAACGCGATGGCGCTCAGGCTCGATCGCATGTAGCCGGCCCCAGCCGCTTGGTTCCGGATCCTGCTATCTTGTAACGGCTGGCAGGCGTGGTATCAGGGAGCCGGCAGCCAGTCGTCCGGGGTGTGGCGCAGCCCGGTAGCGCGCGTGGTTTGGGACCACGAGGTCGCGGGTTCGAATCCCGCCGCCCCGACTCGGTAGCCGCCCGAAACGCAACACGGACGGACCCCTCGACGGGCCACCGCGCCGCACGGCCGCGCGACGGTCCGCGCTTGACGCGCGCTTGACGCTCACCGACTAGGCTCGCCCACGATCACGCAGGCAGACACGTGCGTGCCGGCATCGCGGGAGAGCGCATGGTCATCCATCGGTTCAACTCCGGGCCGTCGACATCCAGCCGTTCGCGGCCGCGGCTGCTCGTGGCGAGGCGCTTCCGCCTCGTTGCCCTCGTGCTGCTCGTCGTGTGGCCGATCTCGTCGTGCCATTACTGGAGTGATCTGCCCGCCCCCGAAAAGGGCTTCGGCCAGGACGAGGATCACGTGCGGGTGCGCACGCCCGATGGCCGGGAGCTGGTGGTCTGGTATCCGCGATTGACGGGCGATTCGCTGTTCGGGGCTGCGAGCCGCTCCCGCAGCGACAGCGTCGACATCAGGCTCGGCAACCTGAGCGAGATCGAGCTGCGACGCACGGATGCGACGACTCCCACGCTGATGATCGTCCTCATCGGTGGCGTGATAGCCGCTGCGGCCGTGGTGTCGGTGCAGAACATGCGGATCCCGTAGACGAACGCACAGCGCCCGGCACGGGGCGGGGCGCTGTCCGCCGATCAGCCGCTGGACGTCACTTCGCGGACCACGTGACCGCGTGGAAGCTCCAATCGGGGGCGAGGGAGCGCCGACCGGGCGGCGGCTGCGCGTCGGCTGGGCGTCGCTCCCGCGGACGAGCGGCACCGCGCGCTCCCTTGACCCCGTCCACACCCCCGGCGACATTCGCCACATTCCCGACAGTGAGTGTCTGTGATCGCGTCGCGCCCGTGGGGAGTCGTCGCTGCCCTGGTTCTGCTCTCCGCCCGTCCGCTGGTCGCCCAGATGGACATGCACGGGCACGGCGGCGCGCCACCCGCACGCCTCGGCCGGGTGAGCTTCCCGTCGTCGTGCCGTCCGGCGGCCGCGGCCGACGTCGAGCGGGGCGTCGCGCTGCTGCATTCCTTCTGGTACGAGGAAGCGGGGCGGGTCTTCCGGGACGCGGCGAGCGCGGACTCGACCTGTGCGATGGCGTACTGGGGTCGGGCCACCAGTCTCCTGCATCCGCTGTGGGCGCCCACGTCGCCGGCCGACCTGCGGGCCGGGGCGGCCCTGTCGCAGCACGCCCGGGCCCTCGATCCTCCCACCGCGCGCGAGCGCGGCTACGTGGACGCCATCGCCGCCTTCTACGGCGCGGACTCCGGTGCGCGCTTCGTGGACCGGCTGCGCGCCTGGAGCGACGGCCTCGATCGCCTGCGCGCCGCCGAGCCGGCCGACACCGAGGCCAGGATCTTCTTCGCGCTGAGCTTGATCGCCGTCGCGCAGAGCTCGCCGCCCGACACCACCTTCGCGCTGCAACGCCGGGCGGGCGACCTGCTGGAGCCGCTGTTCCAGCTGCGGCCCGAGCATCCCGGGCTCGCGCACTACCTGATCCACGCCTACGACGCCCCAGCGCTCGCCGACCGCGCCGTGCGGGCGGCGGACCGCTACGCGGCCATCGCGCCCGCCGTTCCGCACGCGCGCCACATGCCCTCGCACATCTACACGCGGCTGGGGATGTGGGACGCCTCCATCGCCGCCAACGCCGGCGCGGCGTCGGCGGCGCGGCAGTACGAGATCGCGCAGCACCTCGACGCGGTGTGGGACCAGCGGCTCCACTCGATGGACTACATGGTCTACGCGTACCTGCAGCGCGGACGGACCGCCCCGGCGGCGCGCCTGGTACGCGAGGCGGCCGGCATGGAACGCGTGATGCCGCCGCACGCCACGGCGGCCGAGTACGCGCTGACGGCGATCCCCGCGCGCTACGCGCTCGAGCGTGGCCGGTGGGCGGAGGCCGCGGCGCTGCCGCTCCGCCCGGACCTGGCGGAGCCGGGGGCGATCGCCGTGACGTACTTCGCCCGCGCGCTTGGCGCCGCGCGGGCGGGGGACACCGCCACCGCGCGGACGGCGCTCACGGCGCTGGCCACCGTCGACGACACCCTGGCCGCGCGCGCCGTGCCGATCTGGGCCGGCACGGTGCACGCGCAACGCCTGGCGGCGTCGGCGTGGCTCGCGCTCGCCGAACGCGACACCGCTGCGGCCCTCCGGCTCGCATCCGGCGCGGCGGACCTCGAGGACCTCACGCCCAAGCACCCCGTCACGCCCGGCGCCATCCTGCCCGCGCGCGAGCTGCTGGGCGACCTGTTGCTCACCACGGGACGGCCCGCTGACGCGCTCGCGGCGTACCAGGCTTCGCTCGCCCGCGCCCCGCGGCGCGCCCGCAGCCTGCAGGGCGCGGCGCTGGCGGCCGAGCGCGCGGGGGACCGGGCCGCTGCCGAGCGCTGGCACGCGCAGTATCGGGCGCTCGGCGCGCGCGTGGACCGTGGACCGCGCCGACCCACACCGGCCTCGTGAGGACAGCCGGGAGTGATGACCAGGGAGGGGCGCGCGTGACGGACCTTCGCAGCCTGGTGCGCACGATCCCGGACTATCCGAAGCCGGGCATCATGTTCCGCGACATCACGACCCTGCTCGGCGACTCCGCGGGCTTCCGCGACGTGGTCGACGCGCTGGCGGGCCGGTTCGCCACGGCCGGCGTGACCAAGGTGGCGGGGATCGAGGCCCGGGGCTTCATCCTCGGCGGCGCGGTCGCCCACCGCCTGGGCGTGGGCTTCGTGCCCGTACGGAAGCAGGGGAAGCTTCCCTACCGGGTCATCGGGCACGACTACGACCTCGAGTACGGCACCGACCGGATCGAGATCCACGTCGACGCCGTCGAGACGGGCGAGCGCGTCCTGCTCGTCGACGACCTGATCGCGACCGGCGGCACGGCCGTGGCCGCGAGCCGCCTCCTGCAGCAGGCCGGCGCCGAGGTCCTCGGCTCCGCCTTCATCATCGAGCTGCCCGAGCTGGGCGGCCGGGCGAAGCTGGAGGCGATGGGCCAGCCGGTGCACAGCCTGATTGCGTTCGACGGACACTAGGCGGCGGGGCGTCACGGCGCCGGGGGAGGGGAAGGCATGAGCGGAGTCCGGGTTCTGGTCGGCACGCGCAAGGGCGCGTTCGTCCTCACGGCGGACGGCACGCGACGCCGCTGGGAGGTGAGCGGCCCGCACTTCGGCGGCTGGGAGATCTACCACCTCAAGGGCTCGCCGGCCGATCCCGACCGGCTGTACGCCTCGCAGACCAGCGGATGGTTCGGCCAGCAGGTGCAGCGCTCGAACGACGGCGGGAAGACCTGGACGCCGGTGGGGAACCGGTTCGTCTACGACGGCGTGCCCGGCACGCACCAGTGGTACGACGGCACGCCGCACCCATGGGAGTTCAAGCGGGTGTGGCACTTCGAGCCGTCGCTCGCCGATCCCGACACCGTGTACGCCGGGGTGGAGGACGCGGCGCTGTTCCGCACCACCGACGGCGGCGCGTCGTGGCATGAGCTCTCGGGCCTCCGCGGGCACGGCACCGGCCCCCACTGGACGCCGGGCGCGGGTGGCATGTGCCTGCACACCATCCTCCAGGACCCGTCCCAGCCGCGGCGGCTGTACGTCGCGATCTCGGCCGCGGGCGCGTTCCGCTCCGAGGACGCCGGCGCCTCCTGGAAGCCGATCAACCGCGGTCTCCGCTCGCAGCACATCCCCGACCCGGAGGCGGAGATCGGCCACTGCGTGCACCGGATCGCGCTGCACCGCTCGCGGCCGGGCACGCTGTTCATGCAGAAGCACTGGGACGTGATGCGCAGCGACGACGGCGGCGCGGTGTGGCGCGAGGTCAGCGGCAACCTGCCCACCGACTTCGGCTTCCCCATCGAGGTGCACGCGCACGAGCCGGAGACGGTGTACGTGATCCCGATCAAGAGCGACTCGGAGCACTACCCGCCCGACGGCAGGCTGCGCGTGTACCGCAGCCGCAGCGGCGGCGACGAGTGGGAAGGGCTCACCAGGGGGCTGCCGCAGAAGGACTGCTACGTCAACGTGCTGCGCGACGCGTCGTCGGTGGACTCGCTCGATCCGTGCGGGATCTACTTCGGCACGACGGGGGGCCAGGTGTACGCCTCGGCCGACGCCGGCGACAGTTGGGCGCCGGTCGTCCGCGACCTGCCCGCCGTGCTCTCGGTCGAGGCCCAGACGCTGGC
>Ga0335070_10000541_pt1 | contig 42244 bp, 45 predicted proteins | sample Lox_Sample_13_FD_206722 | JGI IMG/M metagenome (GOLD analysis project Ga0335070, IMG submission 206722) | Soil microbial communities from Loxahatchee National Wildlife Refuge, Florida, United States - Lox_Sample_1.3 | ecosystem: Environmental > Terrestrial > Soil > Wetlands | place: USA... | reverse complement strand
AATCTGTCTATTAATTCCATATTGCGTCTCCAAATGGAAGTTGTAACTCCAAAATGCCAGAATATTTTCTGAAGTCAAGTAAAATATAATTCTGGGGTGGACACAAGAGTGGACACAAAATGTCATGTATTCTAATGACTCTAATGCACGGTATGCCTGCAGTTGTTATTGTTCAAAAGGCTTTAGATACCGTACAATCCACGCAGATTCGCCATGACCAAAGCGAAATATAATCAATATCTTATATCGCTTAACTGCTATACCAGATACAATAGATTGACGGGATTTTAGTAAAAATAATTGGGGTGGTGAAGCTTTCCTCTCACGCCGGAAACTCGGGTTCAAGTCCCGGTGGGACCACCAAAAAATATATTATTCCTTGCCTCTTTTTTCAAATTAAGTTTTGCTTTGATGACAATTAGATTAAGTAGATACTTAAGAATGCTGTCTCCAGAATTAGTCCAATTCTTCAATTTATTGTTCTTGACTATTCGGTCATTTGTCTATAGTATATAGTACAAATGTCCAATGACTTGGGAGGTTATCATGGAGGTCGATAATATCGTAAAGATACTTCATATCAAGAACAAAGTTAAAACACCCCTTGATTTGGTTGAATTGGAGAAGAAAGGTTTGCCCAAAAAGTCAGTTATACTTTTGGGAAGATTTTTTTCTGCCACTAATAGCGATATGGCATCCTGGCTTCTCGTAAGTCCAAAAACGATTTGGCGCTACAATAAAAATTTGAAAGGTCTTTTGAAGCATAGGGAATCGGAACGCGTTTTAAAGCTCGCAATGTTAGCTTCAAGGTGCAAAGATGTCTTTGAGGGTACTGAGATATGCAATGAGTGGTTAAGATCTAATAATACCGCCTTAGGTGGGAAAACCCCATTTAGCTTGATGCAGTCCAATATGGGTATTGAAATGGTTTTAACTGAGCTCGGACGAATCGAATATGGCGTTATCTCCTGATGTTTGTATACCGCATTGCAAAGACAGAACGCGTGCGTGACCTTACTGGAACAGGGACACGATTATACGGCAGCCGATGGAGTCATCCCGGAATTCCAATTATTTTTACATCTGAAAGTATAGCACTAGCTCGTCTAGAATATTACGTACATGTCACGAAAATCCCTCCGAATACCAGTTTGGCTACTATCGAAATTCCAGATAGGTCCACAATACAGGAAATAATGATGACGGGTCTTCCTCGTGGATGGGATAATTATCCGGGATCAAATTCGCTCAAGGATATTGGATCAAAGTGGGCAAAATCAAATATCAGCCTTATTCTAAGAGTTCCTTCCGCTCAAGCCCCACCTGAATGCAATATTCTAATCAACCCCGCCCACCCAGAAATGAAGAACGTGCAAATAATTAAAGTTGAAAATTTCAAATATGATGTACGTCTTAAAAAATAGATGTTTAGTAATTTTATCAGAACTCAATTTGACATCTTGCCAAACTTATCCTTGATCTTATAGTGAGATTTGGTCGTAAATTTTAGTCGGGACTTAATCGGTTTTAAGCCATCTAGATGGGTTTAGAAGCGTAATAAAATTGCGTAATAGGGCGTTTCCATTGAACTCTTACGCCTTCAATCATTACTGCATTGCTTTCTTCCTAAAATCAAGTGTCCAGGCAATTTTGACAGATACCGAACATTACAATCATCATTCAATATCCCATTGATTTATCTATTGACTGAAGTATCGTCTCAGATATTTCGAACTGAAAAATCATATTTCTCCTTATTCAGCTCAACGATCATTTCTGTTAACAATTATGTTTAACATTGCTGTCCCAGATAATAAACCGGGAAAGGAGGGAAATGATATGCAAGAATCCACATTGGTGCAAAAAGCTTACACTGCTGTTGTAGAACATTTTGTGAAGACTGGGCGGGCACCGCATTATACGGAACTCGCGTCAACTCTCGGATTGCCGCCTGAGGAGGCCAGGCAGATACAGCGGAAAGCAGCCGAGGCATCCATCGCCTGCTGGTTTGTTAAAGACACAGATTACGTGGAATCGTGGGCGCCTTTTTCCAATGTTCCGAACCATCATCTTGTGACTATAAAAGGAAAGCAAAGGTGGTACGGCCAGTGAGGACTCGAAGTGCTGGCCGTGCGCTGGCTTTTCCCTGGAACTGAGGTCCGTATAGACACTCGTTGCCTGGATTGTGGCGAACCCATCCTTATTCGTATGCGTGACGAGAAGATACTGGACATTAATCCGCAGACGACCGTAGGACACGTGAATGTGCCATTTGCCAAAATTTTGAAAGGGGAAATCACCTGGGGTGCGGCTTGAAGCCGCATGAACCTCTTCCGGGCGGAAGAACATGTGAAAAATTGGACGTCTTACGATCCCATTTCAGCCGAGTCCATTATGCCGTTATCAAACTGGGCGCTGGCTTTCAGCGGGCCACTGTGCAGGAATCGTCTAAAGCCAGACTATCTTTCCAGAGTGAAGGAATATGCAGCCGAACTGTTTTCATCGTTAAAAAAAATGGGCAAGGCAGGTCCCTTTTGGACTCCGGAATAATGTTCGCATTATACTTAAAAATTATCTTGATTCTACTGGGACCATGACCTGTCACTAAAAAATGTCTTGACAGCCAATTAAATGGTGTGCAATTATATTTGTAATCTGGAATGATTCCGAATAAGATATGATGACAAAAGAATCAATTATCCAAAAACTGAAAGAAAGAGGATTAAGAATCACGCCTCAAAGACTCTTTATAATTGACGTATTGGTCAAGAAAGGGCATCTTCATCCAGGTGCACGCTTCATCTACAAGGAAGCGAAAAAGAAAGGTACCCGTCTAAGCCTGTCATCCGTTTACGAAAACATAAAAGAGCTATGCCGGTATGGAATTATCAAATCGCTTGAGTTTGATGGCAAGGAAAACCGCTGCGAGGGGAATATTGAAGAGCACATCAATCTTATCTGCGAACATTGCGGAAAGATTATTGATTACGAAGTCCCGGCTTCTTTAGATCAGAGAAATGTGGCAAAAAGAACGGGCTTTATGATCACAAGTAACAGGCTGGAGTATTACGGATACTGTGGAGAATGTACTAAAGGCAGGGGGTGGTCAATTTCTAGTCGCAAACCGTTCAGCAAGCCTGTGTAAAGGGATTTTTTTATTTATCATTCTGGAATGGTTCCAGATAAAAGGAGCAAGCTCAACTGAAGTTTAAAAAACAACCACAATTTAAATAAATCAAGATGAAAGGAGAAAATATTATGAATGAAGAAAGCAAGAACCCGGTAACGGGCAGGGCTCACACTGCCAGCGGCGGCACATCGACCCGGGACTGGTGGCCGAACCAGTTGAGGCTCGATATCCTGCACCAGCATTCCTCCAAGTCCAATCCGATGGACGAGAATTTCAACTACGTTAAAGAGTTCAAGAGCCTTGACCTGGCGGCTGTTAAGAAAGATCTCGCGGCGCTGATGACCGACTCGCAGGCCTGGTGGCCGGCAGACTTTGGACACTACGGGCCTTTGTTCATCCGTATGGCGTGGCACAGCACCGGCACCTACCGCACCGGTGACGGCCGCGGCGGCGGCGGCAGGGGCCAGCAGCGCTTCGCGCCGCTCAACAGTTGGCCGGACAACGTCAGCCTGGACAAGGCGCGCCGACTGCTCTGGCCGATCAAGCAGAAGTACGGCCAAAAGATTTCCTGGGCCGACCTCATGGTCCTCGCAGGCAACGTAGCCCTGGAATCTATGGGTTTCAAGACCTTCGGTTTCGGTGGCGGTCGCGAGGATGTCTGGGAACCGGATCAGGACGTCTATTGGGGCGCCGAGAAGACCTGGCTGGGCGGCGACAAGCGCTATTCCGGAGAGCGGGACCTCGAAAATCCGCTTGCTGCCGTGCAGATGGGTCTGATTTATGTCAACCCGGAAGGCCCGAACGGCAACCCGGATCCGATCGCTGCGGCCAAGGATATCCGTGAGATCTTCGGTCGTATGGCGATGAACGACGAAGAGACGGTGGCGCTCATCGCGGGCGGTCACACCTTCGGCAAGACACACGGCGCCGGCCCTGCGTCCCATGTGGGGCCTGAGCCCGAAGCGGCCGGCATCGAGGAGCAGGGTTTAGGCTGGAAGAGCAGCTTTGGCACAGGCAAAGGCGGCGACACGATTACCAGCGGCTTGGAACTCACCTGGACCAACACGCCGACAAAGTGGAGCAACAACTTTTTCAGAATCCTGTTCAACAACGAATGGGAACTGACAAAGAGCCCGGCCGGTGCGCAACAATGGAAGCCGAAGGATGAAAAAAGAGCCGGCACCGTGCCGGACGCGCACGACCCAGCAAAGCGTCACGCGCCAGGCATGTTGACCACGGACCTCGCTCTGCGGTTCGACCCTGCCTACGAAAAGATTTCACGGCACTTCTACGAAAATCCAGACCAGCTCGCGGACGCGTTTGCCAGGGCGTGGTTCAAGCTGACGCACCGCGACATGGGCCCCCGTGCACGCTATCTCGGCCCCGAGGTTCCGTCCGAAGATCTCATCTGGCAAGACCCTATTCCTGCCGTCAATCACAAACTGATCAATAAACAGGACATCGCCTCCCTCAAGGGCAAGATTCTGGCTTCTGGCCTGTCCGTGTCGGAGCTGGTTTCGACCGCCTGGGCGTCGGCTTCTACCTTCCGTGGCTCCGACAAGCGCGGCGGTGCCAATGGTGCCCGCATTCGTCTGGCACCACAGAAGGATTGGGAAGTCAACCAGCCAGCCCAGTTGGAGAAAGTCTTAAAGACTCTGGAGCGCATCCAGAGAGCGTTTAACCGCGCGCAGTCCGGCAGCAAGAAGAAGGTATCCATGGCTGACCTGATCGTTCTGGCCGGGTGCGCGGGTGTTGAGCAGGCTGCGAAGAATGCTGGTCACAAACTGACAGTCCCCTTCACGCCGGGACGTATGGACGCCTCGCAGGAGCAAACCGATACGGCCTCCTTTGCCGTGCTCGAACCGATTGCGGACGGCTTCCGCAACTACCAGAAGAGCCGCTATGCCGTATCAGCCGAGGAGTTGCTGGTTGACAAGGCGCAACTATTGACCCTGACCGCACCCGAAATGACGGTGCTCGTGGGCGGCATGCGCGTCCTGAAGACCAACTTCGGAGGGTCCCAGCACGGCGTCTTCACGAAGCGGCCAGAGACGCTCACCAATGACTTCTTCGTGAATCTGCTCGACATGAGCACGGAGTGGAAGGCAGTCTCGAAAGACGCTGACATGTTTGAAGGGCGCAATCGCAAAACGGGTGAAGTCAAGTGGACCGGCACCCGTGTCGACCTGATCTTCGGTTCGAACTCCCAACTCCGGGCCTTGGCGGAGGTCTACGGATGTGAGGACTCCCAGGAGAAGTTCCTGCGCGACTTTGTAGCGGTGTGGAACAAAGTCATGAATCTAGACCGTTTCGACCTCGCCTGATCGTAGCATAAACGTCTTCGAGGGCTTCTGGCAGGCCGCGAAAAAAAGGTCAGCTAACAACCGGTTCAGCGGATGGATGTATCGCCGCCGCTGAACCGGAACATTCCCATATGAAAATGTTTATAAAAGGTTAAAAACCGGAGGCATTCAGCATTTATTCACGGGTCTGCTGTTTATAATTTAGCAATGATGATTTTAAGAAAAGATTTTTATTATGTGGCTAAAAACTGAGTTCTACTGATATGTCAATACTGTAAAATACGCACTATAATCTAATCTCTTAGATATTAAGGTGTCAGTAACAACGAAAGCTGTATTCTATGCCGGCATGAAAAAAATCCTGCCGGACTCTTGTCATTGAGACTACTGAGGTGAATCTGTTTTATCTTTGCTATAAAACTCCGTCAGGAACTCGGCGTCTTTTGGAGAAAGGTCAAAACGTAAGACGGCATTGTTGATAAGCTTTTTAATGGGTTTGTTCGGATCGTCCTGCAATTCGCCGGATATCCATTTGACGGCTTTGCGGATAGATTCTCCTTCGGGCATAATCGTGGTCATGTCAATACGCTCCTGTAATCTACAAAACAAGAAAGGGTGGAGAACCGCTCCAACCCTCTCTTGTAGTGTATGCCTGCTTATTAGAAACTCATTTTATAATTACTAAATTACTTCACTGCATCTTTTAATGCCTTACCGGCAGTAAATTTGGGGACTTTTTTCGCCGCGATTTTGATCGGTTTGCCGGTCTGGGGATTCCTTCCTGTTCTGGCGGATCGTTTGGAGACAGAGAAAGTTCCAAAACCTACGAGGGTTACCTTGTTTCCCTTTTTAAGCGATTTCTTAATCGCCTCAAGAAAGGCATTCACGGCATTCCCAGCCTCTACCTTGCTGCAAGTACTTTTTGCAACCTCATTGACGATATCATCTTTATTCATTCCTTCATCCTCCCTTTTTAAGTGTTAATCTTGATCCGCCAAAGGCGGCGACTTCAATCCTTTAAGCAATAAACAGTTCCTATATAAATTTTGATTTTTAAAAAAGCAACATTTAAATTCAATTATTTTAATTTTTTTTTAATCCTGGCAAATAAAGTTCCATGAGCAGGCCGGTGTGGCAATTTAGTGGGCAGTTTTTTCAATTGACCATTATTAATTGACGTTGAAGAAATAGTATTTGAGTTCTTGATACTATTTCAAGAAATAGGATTGTGTGGGATGTATGAGGTGGCGCCTGCCGGTAGGTGCCTCACGCGTTGTGCAATTGCGACGGTCGAGATGCCTCAAACCGATTGAATCAAAGAGTATGATCCGTTTTTTGGTTATCTTATGAGCGATGGTCCAGTGATCATGTTCACCACCAAGACTGAGCAGGATTACCCTCTTTTCTCTCTGCGTCCGGCCTTCGTCAATAAAACATTTCATCTCCGTCCAGAATTGGCCGATCCTGATGTCCGGCTGCTTCTGGAACGGAATTGAGCGGTCCATTCTATCCTTGATAACATCCTTGAATATGCTCCCCATTACCGTTACACTAATTCCTTCTATTAAAGAAATGGCAAAGTTCTTGCTATCCTCAAGGTAGCACACAATCTCTGCGAAAACTTCCTTTGATTCGTCATTATTAAGGCCCCTGATGATTCGCATGGCATTGACGATGCTGTATATCCCGCAAAGTGAACTAAGGGCACCCTGTTCGTAAGGCTTGAGTTTCATTAATTGACCCTCAAAAGAGCATTTATGTGAGTTTTTTTAAATGTAATTATACCATATTATTATTTTCCAATGTGAAACGCTTTTCAACATGTCAGGAACATCATATAGTTGAAGAAGGCTGTATTCTTTTAACTTTCGATTTTATCTGAAGATTTTTTTCGTTGGTGCGGGCTGAGATGATCAGTCCCGTATCTGGTTAAGTAAGTATAGTCAGTCAGCCACAGCTCAATTATTTCTTTTAGTTCTTTTAAGGCATTTCTGTTTTCGTCTGTTGCGTCTTCTCTGATTACTTTATCTAATGTGTCGGAAACATCCTGAATGAAATCGTGCGATCTGTCCCGATATAAATAATTCCTGATTTCGGAAATTTCAGTTTCTATCTCGTTTAACCTTATGTTTATCTGGTGTTTTTGATCACTCAGATTATCAAATTCATTCCTTAAGATTGAGAACTTCCTTATCATTTCCTTTATCTTGTCGATATCTTGCATCTTAACGTTTCCTTTGTTTGTACATGTTCTCTCTTGAGAAATATTACGATGGGCTGGGTCCTCCCATGTGTTTATTGTATTCAGACCAATTGTACCTGAGATTTTCTAACAACGGCGCCAGGATATTGATGTAATCGTCGGTCCAGGGTTCGCTGCCGTTTAAGCCGTCATCCTTTCCGAGTCTTACCCAACCTCGGTCTACCAATGGTTGAAGGCGTGCGGGGTTTCTGGAGAGTACGACGCACCAGGAGACATTCTGATAGTATTTCAATTTGTCTCTTGTTACCGGCACATTTATGGCTCCATACAGGTTCAGCCCTGCTGCGGTGGATTTAATCACCGGCCGCAGCTCATAATAGCGGTTGGAGACGTGGAAAAGTATCACCCCATTTTCCTCCAGCCGGTTGAGATAGATTTCCATTGCATCCCTTGTCAGCAGGTGGGTCGGTATACCATCGCCGGTAAAGGCATCCATATGAATTATGTCAAAGTCAGTGTCATCTTTGTCTGCCTTTTGCATCGATAGGCGGCCGTCGCCGACGACAATGCGCGTTTCTCCTCTACAGTCATCAAGATAGGTAAACCAGCGGCGGGCAATCTTTTCATTGTCAGGGTCTATCTCATAATACGTAATATAGTCATCACGCTTCGCGTATGCCGCTACAGCACCCGAACCAAGCCCTAACACGGCAATTCTGCGAGGAGCGGCGGTTGTTTCGTAGACGTCGGCGATCCCTCCACCGGGGAAAAAATATGAAACAGGCGTCAGCCGCATATCTGGATCCAACAGTTGCGCCCCATGCAGGGTCCTGCCGTGCAGCAGCTTTCTTAGCCCGCCAGGGAGACCTTCTGCAGGCGGCTCGTCTTTAATTCGGTAGGTTCCATAAAAGTTACGGTGACAAAATTTTATCGGCTCTTTCATCGACTCCCAGCCTTCCATTCCTATAAGCATGACAGTAATGACTATAACCAGAATTCGACTGCTGTCAGCAAGAGATGAGGCGCCGAACCGGTAAATTGTAGGAGACATGTCACAGCACCACCAGAATGTAACGCCGAATAATACGACCAATATGGGATATTCAAACAGTCCCCTGAATACAAATGGCGCTATGAGGCTGATGACTGCGCCGCCTATCCATCCTCCCAGTGAAATGGTGAGATAGAAGTTTGTAAGCAGACCTGCGGGCGGGCGTCTCTCGTAGAGAGTGCCGTGGGCAACGAGGCAGATTGCAAAAAATACGGCCAAGTGTCCGAGGATGGCGAGCCAGTAAGAAGGCCCCCACAGGTATAATGCAAATGTGATAAGCAGAATTTCCGGCCACAGAATTTTTAAATATTTGGGGACGCCGCCGCTCCGGAAAGTTACAATAAAGCTGCCTAAATAGAGGGCAAGAGGAGCGACCCAGGTTAACGGGAAAGACCCGACTTCCAGGGCAATAAAGTTGGTAACAGCCAGGAGGAACGCAGAAGGAAGACTGCTTAATAGTAACCAACGCACATATGTCAAAGGTTTGATTGCGTTCCGGTCAATTCTGTCGATACTTTCCGGAGTAGATCTGTTTGGCCCTCTGTCGGGACGAAGCTGAAACCAAGCCGCCACAACCAGTATCCCGTAAAAAAGATACATCCCCATCCAGGAAAGGCTCTGTATCCGCAAACCCACCAGAGGTTCGGCTATGAATGTGTACCCTAAGAGAGCGATAAGCGACCCTGCGTTGGAAGCCGCATAAAGGGGGTAAGGGTCGTGGTATTCCCCGAATCTGGAATGGTAGAGCCATAGTTGTGCCACAATAGCCGTCGTTGAAAGCACAATAAAAGGAAGCGCCACATTTAAAAGCAGTATAGCAAGAACGTTAAGGAGCGGCGCGTGCGGGTCAGGCTCCCCGTGGATACTCAACGGCAGATTGATTAGTGGGAGGATAAGGAGGAGTAAATGCCAGCCCCCTATTTTTTTTGCAAAGAGATGGGCATATAAATACCCTAACAGGAGCATAGCCTGATAGAACATGAGGCAGGTTAGCCAGACATGGGCCGCGCCTCCAAAATAAGGCGTCAGTAGACGGCCTACAAGCGGCTCCATTCCGAAGAGCAGAAGCGCACCGGAAAAAACCATACTGGTAAGTACCACCATGGCCAGTCTGTGGTTGATGATACCGGTTTTTGAGTTAATTTTTATTTCCATTAATAATGGCAATCCTCTTTAGCAGTAAGAAATATTGAGGGCATTTATCGCGTCCTATTAGCATATAAGGCGGGGAACAGCCATAAAAATTGACTTGTCGCAGTTGCAACAAATCTCTCAAACCTCCTCTTGTGATAATTACGCGTATAATGTATATTGGCCGCTCTTTATTGAAAAGATTTGAGGAGGATGTATCCATGGATTTTCCGTATTTGCAGAAGCAGGACCCGGAAGTTTATGAACTGGTCAAGCAGGAGGAACAAAAACAACAATACAAGCTGTCAATGATCCCGTCAGAAAATTTTTCTTCTCCGGCTGTCAGGGAGGCTCTGGCGTCGGTGTTCGTACATAAATATGCCGAGGGATATCCCCGTAAAAGATATTATGAAGGGAACCAGTTTGCAGATAGTCTTGAGGAACTTTGTCAGAAAAGGGCAAGACAGGCATTTTCCCTTCCCGATGACTGGCACGTGAATGTGCAGCCTCTTGCAGGGGCTAATTCAAATCTGGCTGTTTACAACGCGCTTCTGGAGCCGGGAGACACTATTCTGAGCATGTATCTTCCGGATGGCGGTCACTTATCGCACGGCTGGTCATTCCCCGAGCAGGATGAGCAGGGGCTGGAAGGTCAGGTCGAACAATCCATTTATCTGGGAGGCAGGAGGAAGATCAGCATCGTTTCAAAAATTTTCAAGGTTGTGCAGTACAAAGTAGAGCGTGACACGAGACTTTTCAATTATGAAAAGATCAGGGCCTTTGCCAAAGAGTACCGTCCGAAGATGATTATCTCCGGGGGCACGGCATATCCGCGGGAGATCGATTATGCCGCCCTCCACGCTATAGCAAAGGAAGTAGGCGCCTATTATCTTGCCGATATAGCCCATGAGGCCGGACTTGTCGCAGCCAGCGCCAACAAGTCGCCCGTCGGGAAAGCGGATGTCATTACTTTTACGACACACAAGACCATACGCGGGCCGCGCGGCGCGGTCATTTTATGCAGGGGTGAATTGGCCGACAAAATCGATTTTGGCGTTTTCCCCGGCCTGCAAGGAGGTCCCTTCGAACACACAATCGCCGCCCTTGCAGTCTGTTTTAAAGAGGCCTGCACTCCGGCGTTTAAAGAATATGCTTTCCAGGTAGTAAAAAATGCGAAGAGATTGGCGCAAAGATTCGTGGAAAAAGGATATGACGTTGTTTCAGGCGGAACCGATAAACATCTCGTACTGATTGATATGAGAAGCAAGGGTCTTTCGGGTCGTAATCCTGCCAAAGCCCTCGATCAGGCAGGCATCATTATCAATCGCAATTCTGTTCCTAATGAAACCGGATCGCCGATGAATCCGTCAGGTTTGAGAATGGGTACGCCCACCATCACAACCCGCGGTATGAAAGAAAAGGAGATGGATCAGATTGCTGAGTGGATCGACCGTGTTATTAAAATAGCCGGGCCTTACTGTGAGTTGAAACCTGCTGAATTTGAACTTAAGATCAAAAACATGTCCGAACTGGATGGTATAGCGGCAGAGGTGAAATCTCTTTGCCGGAAGTACCCGCTGACTATCTGATTGAAATCATGTGCACCAATTTTTAACCTGGTGTCAGCAGGTACACACGGCAATATATTCTGCTGAGCAAATTCTCAGCGTATTTGGAAAAATACAGGAATAAATTTCTGAATACGAGAACGGTTTTTTACTCCCGATTGTGTACCAGCAGACCCATCATAGCAAGCAGCAGAACGGCTAAACCGAACCCTATGTACGGAAAAGTGACGCTATCTAGCTTTAATACCCCCTTCTCCGTAAAGAGGATCGTGTTCGAGAAGTAGCTCCAGTAGATAAAAAAGCAGTAGTTGAGGAACAATGCTATTCTCGGGTAGCCGAAAACCAAGGCGAGTGTGGTTAAGGATACAAGCATAAGTATTTGAGACAGTGATACCGTTACTTGTGTCGAAAATATTGTTTCCATTTTTCTCCCCTCTCTTATGACTAATATTTAATTTTGCAATAGGCCATAAGCCCGCTAATAAATTTTTAGCTCTTTGGGCTGTAATTTACTTCAGAATGGAAAAGCAAGCTGTGATGGAGATCACAAAATTTCGATTTTTTATACAGGGGGAGGGATTTAGTTAATTTGTAACAATTTAAAATTAAACAGAATTTTTTTTAGAGCTGAAATTGTCTTAATACCTTCTGCCGCGACCACTTCTTAACCCGCCGCTCAGATCGTGTTGGTGTGATCTTGGCCTTCCCCTATCTCTATCCTTTTTGGGTCTGGCCTCACTGACAACAATTGTGTTTCCGTCGAGCTGACCGCCATGGAATTTTTGGATCGCTTCCTTTGCCTCTTCTTCGGAATTCATTTCAACGAATCCAAATCCTTTGGATAGTCCGGACAGCCTGTCTTTTATTATATTCACCGATATCACTTTACCCGCTCCGGAAAAGTTCGCCCTCAGGTCATCTTCTGTCACGTTACTGGACAAATTCCCGATGTATAGTTTTTTGTTCATATATATCTCCTTTGACTTGTTTGAAAATTAAAAAATTCATAAATATAAAGAGGCACCCCCGTTCAGGTGTTTACAGGAGTGCCTCTTTTTTTTGCAAATAATTGCTTATACGGTCCTCACATTAACCGCGGACGGACCTTTTGGGCTTTGCTGGACGTCAAATTTGACACGCTGACCCTCAGATAAAGTCTTAAAACCGGTGTCTTGAATGGCGCTGAAATGAACAAATACGTCGCCACCTTCATCATTAGCAATGAATCCGAAACCCTTCTTCTCATTGAACCACTTAACGATTCCTTCTGACATTGTTTTATCCTCCTTTCTTAGATTTTTCAAAAGTTGGATTACCACGATGACAGAAAGAACATCCCATCACAGCCCTGGAGCGTCTGATGGTTTACCTTATACTTCAAAATGCTTCTACCCAACTTTTATATTCCCCTGAACTGCAAAAAAAGCTTTTTACTCAGGGAGATGCATTTTTATTATGACCTTTGTTTAAAGTCAAGCATTTTCTATAATATTATTTTTACTGCATTATGGCCTTCTGTGATACCTTTTTTGTCAGCCTCAATCGTATGATTGTGACTAATGGATCAGTTGATTTCCAGGAGTTGGATCTCGAAATTCAAGTCCTTCCCAGCCAGTGGATGGTTGCCATCGAATGTCACACTTGTATCGGACAAATCAGTTACTGTGACCTCGATAATTTGGCCGTCGTTTCTGCGGAATCGCAGCACCTGGCCGATACTTGGCTGAAGGTCAGCCGGGAGCTGGTCGCGATCAAAAGACACTACCATTTCTTCTATGTGCGGGCCGTAGGCATCGTCGGACGTGATCCTGGAAGTTTTCGTTTCCCCTACGCTCATTCCTATGACGGCATTTTCAAACCCCGGGATGACCTGTCCCCCGCCGATTGTAAATTCCAAAGGGTCACAATCCAAGGAGGAATCGAAGACAGTACCGTCATCAAATGTTCCTTTGTAGTGAACCTTCACACTATTACCCACACATGCCTGTTTCATCCTTTAATCCTTCCTTTTTGCCGTATTATAAAGTAGAAAAAATCACCTTATGGAAGCCTGCCTTCCTGCCTTAGTTTGGAGATAATCTGATTAATCTTTGGCAGTGCATCCAAAGTTGCCTTTTCCCCCTCAAGGATTGCTTCATGTCTCTTGGAAAAATCGGCAGTTCCTATATGCCCTACATTGGGTCTTATAACCACGTCTGCCCTGTTGACTTGTATCTGAGACATCTTGGCGTTCATAATGCTTATCGATTGCAGCAATGTTTCTATCGTGCTCTTCGGGACTGAACCGTTAATATTCGAAGAAATGTCCACAGCGATAACAACATCAGCACCCTGTCTTTTGGCGGCATCGACGGCCAGGGGGCTTACAACACCTCCATCGACATACGTTCCGTCTGAAATCTTCACAGGTCTGAATATACCGGGTATCGAACAGCTCGCACGTACAGCTGTTCCAGTGTTGCCCGTTCCAAAGACGATCTCTTCCCCTGTTTGTACATTTGTGGCTACGGCGAAGAAGGGAAGGCGCAGTTTTTCAATGGTAGTATCCCTCAATGCCCAGTTCACGTAATTTTCCAGTTTTTCCCCCTTGACGAATCCGTTGTCAGGAATCGTCAGGTCTACGAGATCTTCCCTTTGAATAGAAAAAGACATCGTTTGCAGTTGATAGGCATCATATCCGTAAGCGTAAAGACTGCCCACAAAACTGCCAACACTTGTCCCAACAATCATATGAATCGGAATATTATGGGATTCAAGTACCTTCAAGACACCGATATGGGCAAATCCTTTGGACGCGCCGGCTCCAAGCACAAGGGCAACCTTTGCAGGCCTGGGCGGTGGGAGAAGCGCAGGTTTGGGAGCACATGCTGCAATGATCATGATGAAAACAATAAGAAATAACAGACGAAAGTGGGGCTGTTGAAAAACCCTCATCTGCTGCGTTGCTTTGCAAACCGAAACGCTCAACGTATTTCTATATACGCCTCGCACTCCAGTTTTTGAGCTCCTTGCATCTGAGCATTTTTGAACAGCCCCAAGAGAAGGGGGTTTTTCAACGATCCCACAGTTTACTCGCTTGATGAAGTTTGGATAAATCATATTTTTCTGTCTCGGATGCTAATGTTCCTTTTGGTCGAGCCACTATAGTGAAAGCAGTCTCATGTGTCAAAGGAAAAGGTCATGTGATTCAGTCTATGGCGTCAATAGGTTTTTGTGAGAAGCATCGATCCCTTGAGTATGACTCTTACTTTACCGTTAGACCAATTACACGGTAATTAAATTCGTAATTAAGGGCGCCGCTCCAGTCCCGCTGGAAAACACTTTTGTAGCGTGTGCCGTCCACAGGTCCGACCGGTTTGCCGTAGGTATAAAACCAGTTGACTATGGGACTTCCCGTGAAACCTAAAGCGATCCAGTAGGAGCCCGGCATCAGAACGGGATTATCTCTGCTGAAATCAAAATCCGCCCATCGATACCCAGGCTTAAGGGAGAGCTGGTCGAGGTTGATAAAGTCACTGGTGTTCAAGGTTTGTCCAGGCTTGCCCTGGTTATCCTGGAATATGTCGATCCATAACAAACCGTCACCGCCAAACTTATGCAGGGCCAAGCCGACTTTCTGGAGTTTGACGGGCTTTCTCAGGACGACAACCTGGGCATATTGAGTAAGATTGGTGGTTACGTATTCTGCCGTCTCCACAAGAAAATTCCGGGACATCTCAAATTGATTCACCCCCGCGGCTTTTGTCACCCGCGGAAATGCAAAATCTATATTTTCCGGGAATTCCATATTGCCGAAGATGAACGGCACTTCATACCGGAGTTCCTTTTTAACCTCTTCTGTGATTACCGGGGGAAGGGGGGGCGGAAGCACCTCGATCTGCTTAAATTCGGCCCTCACGTTCGGAGAAAGGAGGAGATTTTTGGGACCATAAGTCTGCCTGTCTCCTCTAACGTTTACGCTGTCGCTGTTGAAATTGGCAGCTATATTCTCCTGGAGTTTCGGTTTCTCGGCTTCTACAAGCTGTGCCCACTTTAATAGACCGTCATTTTTTGTCTCGTTGTTGTCAACACCAACCTCTATCCGCAGGTAACGTGTTGAGACGAAAAGCATTGTATTCTGGGGATCGAAAGGTACCCAGCCGAGTTCCGGAAACCAAACCTCAATCCATGAATGGCGCCCCTGACCCATTTTGAAGGTAAGGGTTCCCTTCTGCCAGGCAATATTAAAAGGCTGATTGAATGTGACACCGTTTACTATACGCACCGGTATGCCGTTAGCCCGGAGCAATGCTGCGCTCAGATGGGAAAAGTTTTGGCAATTGCCTTTGCCTGATTCCAGAGAATAAATGGCGTCATACCGGACGGGAGGGCTTACGTAGCGTACGTTATCCACTACCCAGGCAATGACGCGCTGCACGGCATCAAACTCTGTTTTAACGCCGCCAGAGAGTTTCGCTGCCAGTTCTCTGATGCGGGGATTATCAGATTGTACCTGTTCCGTCGGTCTGAGATAATCCTTGAATTCCGGACCCACTTTTACAACAGGAAATGGATCCTTTGTCGTAAGTGCCGGCAGTTTTGTTTCACTGACGGCATTGCAGAAAAGACGCACATCTATTACGCCCGGAGGCTTTGTCCATGTAGCTGCGATAATCTGGTTGCCCCGTCCATCGGTGCTGCTTTTTCGCTCCTGAGGTTCAGGAGAAAAAGCCAGACCAAACTCTTTGATTTCCTGACGGGAGGTAGGCGATTGAAAACTCCGGGGTACCACAAAGCTGAGGACCATCTTCTGGATGCCTCCACCTGCTGTAACCTGCTCCTGGAGCTCATAGCGGATATTCGACCCCATATCTCCTTTGACTGTGTAATTCTCAGCCTGTGATATGATGGGCCAGGATAAGCTCGCACAGAGGAATATGCCCAGCAGTTTTTTCATTGCGCCTTCTCTTTCAGATCAAAACACCGAGGGTTTGCAGATCACTTCCTTAACTTTCAAATCAAAAAAGCGGAAGCTGTTTGCAGGGCGGATAACCAAAGCAGCATCAACACCTTTTGCTGTTCCTCCTACGGATATGATATCCTCATCCGTTCTCACGAGGCCCGCATCCGCGGCCATCAAGGCCAGCTCGATCGCAACTTTAATCCCCTGACCGAAGATTCTCAATGAATAGGCAATAATCTCGTCAACCTGGTACGTGGCCAGCTTATCCCTGACAGCGCGTCCGACGCCGCCGAATGCATGCTGGCAGGTAAGAACTGCAACACCTTGCGACTCCAGCTCCCGCCTGTCTTTTTCATCCAATTCCTGCGTATCCGGTTTCATATACCCCGTAACATGTGTGACGGCGATTATCTTTATTTTTTCGTCGAGAATCTTCAATGCCTCAAAGGCAGTCCGCCCGCTGTAGGTCGCAATAAGTACTTTTCCTATCGAAAGGTCCACGGCCCGCCTGGAGACAGCTTCAAGGACAGCTCTCGTATTTTTACCTCCCGGCTTATGGAAATAACGGCAAGGTACATCCTGATACAGAGACGGCTCGGACATGACAGTTGACCTCCATGATTAGTAAACTTTTTTAATGATGATGCGGCATTTAGAACTACCAAGTGGTATATAGGCAAGCATTCGCGGTGTGTCAATCAAAACTTAAGCCATCTATTCCATAAAGATATGAATATAGTACGGTAAAATAACATTTGACAAAATGTTTTAAGTGTATACTTTAAATAAATGTTAATATTGACTGCAATAAGGCGGTTAATCTGAAAGGAGCTAATAATGTTTGAAGCAACGGAAAAAGCAGTGGAGATGATTAAAGAATTTCTGAAGGATAAGGGTGAGGAGCATATTATAAGGCTCATGATGAATGAGGGTGGGTGATCCGGGCCCTCTCTGGGCATGGCTCTGGATGAGTCAAGAGATGGTGATGAAATATTTAAGGAAGATGGGATCACCTTCCTGATCAACAAAGAATTGTATGAACTTGTCAAACCGATAAAGATAGATTTTATCGTTACACCGCGGGGAAGCGGGTTCAAAGTGTCTTCCAGCCTTGATGCCGGCGGTTCATGCGGGAAGACATGCTGCGGTTAATTGTTTGGATCAACCATGAGTGAAGAAGGGAAAACAGATTATTTTCATTACCTCGCCGATGATCTCATGAAGGTAAAGAGGTATGATGATGCCATTAAACTTTATGAAAAATTGGTTGATTTGCATCCGGGTGAGGATTCCTTTCTTCTCTCATTGGCATGGGCATACCATGACAGTGGAAGACTGGCGGATGCTGTTGATTGTTTCGAACGCCTCCTCAACGTTGAACTTAAACAGGAAGTCTTTACGGGGTTTGCATTTGATGAGCTGGTTCGGATTTTCAAGGAAAAGGGGGAATATAACCGTCTTGTTGATGTCTGTAAAAAAGTTGTTGCCGCACAGCCTGATGATACAGCACTCCTCAGTGAACTAGGTGACGCCTACCTGAAGGCGGGTAGGGCGAGCGAGGCCGTTGGTGTATTTGAAAAAATTGTGGAGGTGGAGCAGGATGCGTCAGCCGCTTATTGCAATCTCGGGAATGCACTCGTCGCGACGGGGAACTTTGACGGTGCTGAAGAGGCGTACCGAAAGGCCGTTGAGATAGACCCGTCAGAGGCTGGCTCCTTTTACAACAAGCTGGCTTATGTATATTTCGATGCGGGGCATGATAAAAGGGCAGAAATGGCTTTCAGACGAGGTCTTGAATTCCGGATTGATGAACCTATGTACCACTGCGGTCTCGGTGATGTACTCGTGAGACTGGGAAAGATTAACGATGCGAATGACGAATATGATAAGGCCGTCGATCTCAATCGTGCCTCGTCAGCAGCATATTACAACAGGTTTGGAAACACCCTAGCCAGGGAGAGTTACCACCTTCAGGCAATTGAGGCTTTCAAGAAAGCCATTGCGGCGGATCCTAAAAACCCCTTCTATTATGTCCGTCTTGCGGAGTCATATACGGCAATTGAACGTCCCGATATGGCGGAAAAGATATGCCGCCAGGTCGAGTCTCTCAAATGACAATCAGCCCCGCCCCTTCTTTTTCAGTATCTCTTTGTAGACGTGGTAAAATGCGTCATTATCGTTGATGCCGCTCTTGATGATTTGGCCTGCGTCATTGATGTTTTTCGTATTGATAATTAGATTGGCGCTCTGATTATAGGCGGCCATGTTATCCATGGTGCGAAATCTGCTGCTTATCAGGGTTACAAAAATCTCTCTGCGTGTGCTCATATTAAGATGGGCAAGATATTGCAGCACTTCATTAACGGCGGGGTTGTCGGTGCCGAAATTTTCATTTACAATGACAACATCATAAACGTGATATCGCATATTTTTTAGGGCGTCTTTTGATGTCGGAGACTCGGTAATCTGGTACCCCATGTTTTTCATTGCGGCCAAAAGCTTTTTTTTAAGAGAAGGATCGGATTCGCAAATTAAAGCTGTTCCGACATCTTCTCCCACAAAATCAAATGGTCTGTCCGCTGCATCGTATGTATCGAATGACGCTTCCGTTGCGGGGGGGTTCTTTTCTTCCATGACGTTCTCCTTCCACCCTATTATAATTAAATCGATCTTTTCGGTTTACCGTAACTCTTGTCTACTTCAAGCTTTCCTAAAAGATCTGTTGTGGCATGTCCTCTTTCACTCTTTACAGAGTCAATGCCGCGTCCTACCATACTTTTGTTTGACGCGTATGCCTTGGCAGTGTCTTCGGTAATGAGCCCCTGTCTGTACAAATCGACAATGTAATCATCGAATGTAATCATACCAAACGCCCTGCTCGCCTGGATTATCTCATAAAAGGTTCTTCCTTCTGTTTCTCCGTTCAGGATGGCATCTTTCACCCGGATGTTGGAGCCCATTATTTCGAAGGCGGCAATACGTCTTCCCCCGCCCACTCTGGGAAGAAGCCTCTGACATGCGATCCACCGTACCGTCTCAGCAAGGCGCATACGAATCTGGTCTTCTTCTTCTTTGCTGAACATACCCAGGATTCGATTTACAGTATGTCCGGCGTCTATCGTGTGCAGTGTACTCAAAACGAGATGACCTGTTTCCGCGGCGCTAAGTGCGATTTCAATGGATTCCCTGTCCCTCATTTCACCGACGAGGATAACCTGTGGTGCCTGCCGGAGTGATGCGCGAAGGCCGTTGGAAAAAGTATCAAAATCCTTACCCAACTCTCGCTGGTTGAAGGTTGACAACTTGTGAGGATGGGAAAATTCCACCGGGTCTTCCAGGGTAACAATATGAACAGATTTTTGTTCGTTAATGTCATTCAATACTGCTGCGAGCGATGTTGATTTACCGGTACCTGTTGCGCCGGTGACGAGAATAATCCCGTTTTTCTCCTGGCTCATTTTGGAAAAGGCCTCGGGTAAGTCTAATTCCTTGCACGTGGGAATACTTGATTCAAGTCTTCTAAGGACGATAGAGTAAGTGTCCCGCTGTGAAAATGTGTTTACCCTGAAACGGGCCTTCCCCGGCACTTCGTAGGATGAATCACATGATCCCTCATATAGAAGCATCTCCGTCAGACGGCGGTCCTGATTAATCAGATTCAGGGCAAATATCTCCGTCTGAAAAGGCGTCAAGCTTTTAAAAATCGGGTCAAACTCAACGGCCTTCAGTACCCCTGAACTCACTATCTGGAATGGTTTGCTAACCGAAACGTTTAGGTCGGAGATATCTTTGTGAGAATCCAGCAGTCTGTTTAATATATAATCGATTTCCTGTTTTCTCATACTGTATTCCTCAATATCAATCGTTTTTAAACACCTCGCGGAAATTTTCGCCGCGGGTTAACTCTTACGCTTCCGTAAAATCACTAGGCGCAGATTTTAATAGCGGTCTGAATCTCGCCTTATCGTTTGCTTTTAGATATGCATCCTCGGTGCCGATCAATCCTCTGTTGCAGAGATCAAAAATGGAGTCATCCAGCAGTTGCATGCCGTATTTCTTTCCAGTCTGGATCATGGATGGAATCTGGAATGTCTTTGATTCACGGATGAGGTTACGAACCGCTGAGTTGGCAATCATGATCTCCAGGGCTGCGCACCTACCCTTCCTGTCAATTCGCTTGAAAAGAGTCTGGGAAATTACCGCCCGGATTCCGTCCGCCAGGGTGGACCTGATCTGCATCTGTTCCTCGGCGGGAAAGACCTCAATGATACGGTCAACAGTCCTGGCCGCGCTTGCGGTGTGCAATGTGGCAAAAACCAGGTGACCTGTATTTGCCGCTTCTACCGCGAGCGATATAGTCTCCAGATCCCGCATTTCGCCGACGAGGATAATATCCGGGTCCTCGCGGAGGGCCCCGCGAAGCGCCGCAGAAAATGACTTGGTATGTATGCCGACTTCCCTGTGATTTATAATACAGCCCTGGCTTTGATGAACAAATTCAATGGGGTCCTCGATCGTGATGATATGATCTTTCCGGGTGCGATTTGCTTCATCAATAATGGCGGCAAGTGTCGTTGATTTCCCGCATCCGGTCGGGCCTGTAACAAGCACGAGGCCCCTCGGTAAAGTAGCTAACTTGTTGAGAACGAGAGGGAGCCCTAACTCCTGCACAGTAAGTATTCTGCTCGGGATTTCTCTGAAAACTGCTGCCACACCGTATTTTTGTTGAAAGAAATTTGCCCTGTATCTGGCAAGATTAGGTATTTCATAGGCAAAATCAACGTCTCCTGTCTCTTCGTATTGTTTGATCCTGTGTTCAGGCGCAATTTCGTACAGCATGGCCTTGAGTTCATCATTATCCAGTATATTGTACTTTATACGCTCCATTTCTCCCCTAATCCTGATGGCCGGTTGCTGACCGGATACCAGGTGGAGATCTGATGCGCCCTGTTCATGCATCAGTTGAAAAAAGGCATCAATTTTTGCCATAAAAAGGCCTCCTTGGGAATTTTAAACGTTTGCCAGGTACATTAATGATCTTCCCATGATCGGGATTAAGAACCTAATTATGTTTCGGCATAAATGGGCTTTAACTTTACTGTATTTTTCGGGTTACTATCCAATGCGGAAAAGTATAGGTAAAGGGAGAATGGTTGTCAAGATGAAAAGCCTTGAATTCAATAGACTTGGCTTTTATAGGGCAAGGCTAAGAAAGAGGTGCGCGATCTTAATTATGTGGAGGTCTATACTAAGTAATCAACTATTGCTTGACATGTATCGTCAGGATCATATATGACTTTTTCAAAGACTTCTCAACTTCCAGTAATCTAATCGTGAAAAAGTGTGGGGATGTAGCTCAACTGGGAGAGCGCGGCGTTCGCAATGCCGAGGTCAGGGGTTCGATCCCCCTCATCTCCACCATGAATAAAGAAACGGGCTGCTTTTTTGTGAATCTTTCATAATACAGCCCGTTTTTCTCGTTCAAAACATCTTCGCGAACTGCCGCTTCTTTCTCGTCTTCCAGCTGCCTTTGTGATAGGCGTAGCTCGCCAGCAGCGGCAGCACAGTGGTCGCTTCAGCAAAGACCATCTGCTCGCAGGCCATATCCACTTTTCCCCATGATGTCGCTTCTTTCAGAGTAGAGCTGGAGCATGCCCCGTCCCGCATGTCTGCTACGGTAATCTGCACAGCATACTTGTGCATAGGGGCATCAAATCCTAAGATCTCAGCACAAATTACCGTATCCTGAGCGAAGTTTTTGGGGACCCCGCCGCCGATAATAAGAAGTCCGGAAGTTTGAGACTTTATCTTGATCATGGTCAATTCACGAAAATCCTTTACCGCATCGATGGATACGTGCTTTTCCGGGTGACGGTACTGGTGGAGGACGAGACCGAATCCGGCGCTGCTGTCGGAGAAAGCCGGGCAAAAGATCGGGACGCTATTTTCGTAGGCGACCTGAACGAGTGAATCCTTCTTTGTTGCGTGCTTGGTCAGATATCGTCCCATCTCCTGGATAAATTCCCGTGATGAGTATGGTTCCGGCGGCAGAGAGTCGGCTATCTGAGCGATTGTTTTATCACAAGCCTGAAGTTCTTCCTCATCAATAAAGGTATCGTATATCCTGTCAATATACAGCTTTCTGAGTGTTCGATCATCCACATGCGGCGTACCCTGGTAGTGCTTAAATCCCATGGCCTCAAAAAAATCCATGTCTACAATCGTGGCGCCTGTGGCGACAACCACATCCACCATGTTATGTGCCACAAGGTCTGTATATATCTGCATGCAGCCGGCGGCGCTTGTACTTCCCGCTATGGTAAGGATGATAGTGCAATCTTCATCTTTCAGCATCCTGTCGTAAATATCGGCTGCCTGGGCCAAGTCTCTCGCCGAAAAGGACATCCTCTGCATGGCATCGATGATATCTGCTGAGTTGAATGATTTTATATCGATGTGCTCAACCGGCGTATTCAAGTAATCCTTCTTCTTCATAGCATCCTCGATGAACTTTTTAATCCACGGATTATTAAACCATGCTCCGGCAAATGTCAATTGAGACTTTGAAAGGGTATTAAAATCCATCTTGTCATGGGGTATAATATCTGGTAGTTGCTCACCATATGAAAGAAATACTAACTGTCACGCAGTTGAATGAAAATATTAAGCACCTACTGGAGGAGAGTTTTGATGCCCTCTGGGTAGAAGGAGAGGTTTCTAACCTGCGTAGGCCCGCATCCGGTCACGCGTATTTTACCCTTAAGGATGAAAAGAGTCAGATAAGGGCTGTCATCTTCAAATCCATACCTTTTCAAAGGCAATCGTTATGGACCAGGCCGACGCAGTTTGATCTGGAAGAGGGGATTAGCATTATTTGCCGCGGAAGGCTGAGTGTTTATCACCCGCGGGGTGAGTACCAGCTGATCGTGGACGTGATGGAACCGAAGGGACTGGGCGCCCTTCAGAAGGCATTCGAACAACTTAAAGCCCGCCTCCACGGCGAGGGACTTTTTGACCCGGCGCACAAAAAACCAATCCCCTTCCTTCCCCGCAGGATCGGGGTGATCACATCTCCCACAGGAGCGGTAATCAGGGACATACTGAATATTACCAGGCGGCGGTTTCCTTCCGTTGACATTCTCGTCGCCCCGGTGAGGGTACAGGGTGCAGAGGCGCCTTATGAGATTATTCAGGCTGTAGCTGATATGCAGTCCGTGCAAGATATAGATGTGATTATCCTGGCAAGGGGAGGTGGTTCACTTGAAGATCTTGCCGCCTTCAATGATGAGGGTGTTGCCAGAGAAATCTACCTTTCAAGAATTCCCGTTATATCCGCTGTGGGCCATGAGATAGATTTTACCATCGCTGATTTTGTGGCTGATCTCAGGGCCCCTACTCCTTCTGCTGCTGCGGAGCTGGTTGTTCCCGTAAGGAGAGAACTTGCTGTTTTACTGGAAGCCTTTGGGGTAAGATTGATAAATAATAAACGTCGCATGGTGACCAAGCTTTGTGAGCGAGTGAAAATGTTCGCGGATAGATTGAAAGACCCCAAGAGGAGGATTGCCGATCTTCGCATGGTGGTTGACGATCGTCTGGAAAGACTTAAAATGAGTCTTGGCCATAAGCAGGCCATACAGAGACCAAAACTTATTAATCTTAAAGTTCGCCTGGGCCATGCAAGCCCGATTGTAAGTATTCGTGATCACCGGTTTACCATGGCAAATTTAAGAAATAGTATGATAGCCAATTGGCATGATATTATAAAAGGTCTCAAAGCACATTTAGAAACAGACACAGCCATACTCGATACCTTGAGTCCTCTGGCTGTCTTGGGAAGAGGTTACAGCATTGTGAAAAAACTTCCCGAAGGTTTTATCGTGAAAGAGGTGGCGTCGGTCACTGTCGGAAACAAGGTGGACGTCAGGCTTTCATCAGGCAGCTTTCGGGCTAAGGTAACGGAAGTGAAGCAGGAGAAATGAGACATGGCAAAAGAAAAGTTTGAAGAAGCTCTTGGCAGATTAGAAGATATAGTAAGAAAAATGGAAGCGGGTGATATGACCCTGGAAGAATCTCTCAAAGCATTTGAAGAGGGAATAAAACTTGCGCGATTATGTTCCCGGAAACTTGATGAGGCAGAAAGAAGGGTGGAAGTCCTGATCAAGCAGGAGGATGAACTTGTTATCAAGCCCTTTCAGGTAGAAGAAAATGAATCAGAATCGTAATACATCACTCAAAGTATATCTTGAGGCTAAAAAGAAAATTATCGATGAGGCACTCGAGAGGCACCTTCCCGGTGAAGATAATTATCCAGCGGTGATTTTTAAAGCAGCACGGTACAGTGTGTTTGCGGGAGGGAAAAGAATAAGGCCGATCTTATGCCTTGCCTCTGCAGAGGCAGTGGGGGGCCATATAGAATCAGTCATTCCCGTGGCGTGCGCGTTGGAGCTCATACATACCTATTCACTGATTCATGACGATCTGCCTGCAATCGATGACGATGATTACAGAAGGGGGAGGCTCACAAGCCACAAGGTTTTCGGTGAAGATATAGCCATTCTTGCCGGTGATGCCCTTTTAACGGAGGCATTCCGTCTGATGTCAGACATAAGCTTGATGAAGAAAGTTTCACCGGAAAAGTTGCTTTTGGTAATTCACGATATTACCGAGGCGGCGGGATGCTTCGGCATGGTCGGTGGACAGGTAGTCGATGTCCAATCGGAGGGGAAGGATGTTGACCGTGAGGTTTTAAACTATATTCACACGCGTAAAACGGGAGCAATGATTACTGCCGCAGTGAAGGCAGGTGCCACCTTATCAAATGCCAATGAAGTTGAACTCAATGCTCTCGTATCATACGGACGACATATAGGTCTTGCCTTTCAGATAGCCGATGATATTCTTAATGTCGAAGGGGATCAGGCATTGCTGGGAAAAGGTACGGGAAGCGACGCGAAGCGGGGTAAAGTTACATACCCGGCTCTGATGGGTCTTGAAGCGTCCAGGAAGAAGGCCGGAGAACTTGTGAAAAGTGCTCTTTCAGTATTGAAGAACTTTGATCACAGGGCCGAACCTTTAAGGATGATCGCCGGTTATATCGTGGAGAGAAGGTCATAAAGGAATCGTATGAGTAAAATAAATACAAACAACAGCATACTTGCAAAAATCAATTTTCCCGATGATATCAGGAAGCTTGATCTTGTTTCAATGAACAGGCTTGCCGATGAGATTAGGGAACGTATTATTGATACCGTTTCCAAAAATGGCGGCCATCTTGCTTCGTCTCTCGGGACCGTTGAATTGACATTGGCGATACATCACGTATTTGATACACCTAGGGACAAACTAATCTGGGATGTGGGACATCAGGCCTATGCCCATAAGATCATAACGGGTCGGAAGGACCTGTTCCACACCCTCAGGAAGAAGGGTGGAATCAGCGGTTTTCCCCGGAGGGAGGAGAGCAGGTACGATGTTTTTAATGCGGGGCACAGCAGCACGTCAATATCTGCGGCAACAGGTATCGCTGAAGCAAAGTGTCTTACCGGGGAAGATTTTAAAGTCATTGCAGTAATCGGTGATGGTTCCATTTCGGCAGGAATGGCCTTTGAGGCTTTAAACTGGGCAGGTGACCGCAATAAAGATCTGATAATCATATTGAATGACAATGAACTATGCATCTCACCCAATGTGGGGGCCATGTCATCCTATCTTAACCGCGTCATGACCGGCCATACTGTCACAAAGTTCAAGACCGAAGTTAAAAACTTTCTAAAATCTATTCCCTCCATCGGTGAGCAGATGGTGAAGTTTACTAAGCAGGTAGAGGAATCCCTCAAGGCTTTAGTTGTTCCCGGCGCCCTTTTTGAGGAACTTGGGTTTACGTATGTCGGCCCTCTTGAAGGGCATCGTCTGGATAACCTCATCAGAAATCTGAAAAACGTGAGAGAATTGCGCGGCCCTGTTCTCGTGCATGTCATTACAAAGAAGGGCATGGGCTATAAATTTGCCGAGGACGACCCAGCAAAATTCCACGGCATTGCTCCTTTTAAGATCGATACTGGTGAACCTCTTGCTGAAGACCGAACGCCGCTGTCTTATACAAAAATGTTCGGCAGGACGATTATAAAACTGGCTCATGATAATCCCCGGATTGTTGCTGCGACCGCCGCCATGAGTGAAGGTACGGGGCTTGATGAGTTTGCTAAAAAATACCCCGGGCGTTTCTATGATGTAGGGATGGCCGAGCAGCACGGTGTTACCTTTGCCGCTGGGCTGGCTACGCAAGGATTGATTCCTGTAGTGGCCATTTATTCGACATTTTTACAACGTGCTTATGATCAGATCCTCCACGATGTATGTCTTCAGAATCTGCCTGTTGTGTTTGCCCTTGATCGGGGAGGCTTTGTGGGATCTGACGGTCCTACACATCATGGACTATTTGACTATTCCTATCTCCGCCCTATCCCGAATATTATTATGATGGCCCCCAAGGACGAAAACGAACTCCAGCATATGCTGAAAACTGCTGTTGAGTGCGGCGGGCCTGTCTCCATAAGATATCCCCGTGGTAGAGGAATTGGAGTGCCCATTGACGATAATCCCGTTTCTCTCGATATAGGAAAAGGCGAAATTGTCTATGGTGCAGGAAACGTTGATCTGGCCATCATCGCCATCGGTTCCACAGTTTATCCTGCCGTTGCTGCTGCCCTGAAACTGAGAGACGAGGGGACCAATGTCGGGGTCGTGAATGCCCGCTTCGTCAAACCTCTTGATGAAACCCTTCTATGTGATACGGCAAGGTCCACTAAGAGGATCATCACTGTTGAGGAAAATGTCCTGATGGGGGGGTTTGGAAGTGCCGTACTGGAGTTGTTTGAAAAAAAGGGCATTCGGGATATCATTATAAAGAGGCTGGGTATCAAGGATGAATTTGTCGAACATGCCTCACAGGCCGAATTGCGCCGGATGCATGGGATAGACGAAGAGGGCATCATTGAAGCTGCGCACAGTCTTTTCCAGTCATGAGTGTTAAAATCAAGAAAATCAGATTGGACAGATTACTGGCGGACAGAGATATCTGCCCTACCCGTGAAAGGGCGAGAGCGCTCATTATGTCGGGAGCAGTGTTTGTAGGAGGGGCCAGGGTTGACAAGGCAGGTGCCCTCGTTTCTCCGGATTCTGATATCAGGATTGCCGGAGAGGATAATCCATACGTCAGCAGGGGTGGATTGAAATTGAAGGGCGCTCTCCGGGCATTTGATATCAATGTCAAGGATATGGTAGTTCTCGATGTGGGAGCATCAACAGGCGGGTTTACAGACTGTCTTCTTCAGGAAGGGGCAAAAAAGATCTATGCCGTCGATGTTGGATATGGTCAGTTGGCCTGGAAACTCAGAAAGGATGAACGGGTAGTTTGCATCGAGCGGACAAATATCCGCTACTTTGATGGTATAGGTGTCGAGGATACCATTGATATGGCCACTGTAGATGCATCCTTTATTTCTCTCAGACTTGTAATTCCTGCTGTTGTTAAACTTACCAAAAAGAAGGATGCGATCATCCTCGCCCTTATTAAACCCCAGTTTGAAGCGGGACGAGAAGAGATAGAAAAACACGGAGTGGTGAAAAATCCTGAGGTTCATAAAAAAGTAATAGAAGGGATAAAGGAATTCTGCACGAGATTGGGGGTGGCTGTTATTGGCGTATGCGAATCCCCTCTTATGGGAACTAAAGGCAACAGGGAGTTTTTCATCTATTTAAAAACTTAAAGAAAGTTTGTTGATAAGAGATATTTAAAGTGATGCCAATGAAGTAAAGGCTTGATGAAAAAGATGAGTGTTAAACTGGCAAAAACAGCAGGATTTTGCATGGGCGTCAGAAGGGCCGTTGATCTGGTCCTCGACATCGCTCAGCGCAAGGGAAAAGAAAATGTCTATACTTATGGGCCCTTGATTCACAATCCTCAGACTATTGAACTCCTCAGGACGAGAGGAATTATTCCTATAAATCATATAGACGAAATTGACGCTTCCAACGAAGGATCCACGATCATAATCAGAGCCCACGGCATATCACCGGAGGAAAGAAGAAAAATCCAGGAGAAGGGATTCAAAATCATTGATGCCACCTGCCCGAAGGTGGCTCATGTTCAGGCTATTATTAAAAAGCACGTATCGCTGGACCATACCGTTCTTATTGTTGGCGACAGGGAACATCCGGAGGTTAATGGACTCTTGGGTTACGCCTACGGCAAGGGTATCGTTATAGGCGGCGCTGATGATGTTGAAAAACTTCCTTTCCTGGAAAAGGTTTGTGTTGTTGCTCAGACTACACAGAGTATGGAAGAGTTTATTGATATCGTAGACAGGATCAAGGCGAAATTTTCTGACACTGTTGTCTTTGATACGATATGTGATTCCACGGAAAAAAGACAGGCGGAAGTGAAGCGTCTTGCCGAAGAGATGAATGCTATATTTATTGTTGGCGGCAGGAACAGCGCGAACACAAAACGGCTGGTCAGGATTTCAGAGCTTCAGTGCAAGCCGACATTTCATATTGAAACGGTGGATGAATTAAAAGAGATTCCAATAAACCAATATGAGAATATAGGCATATCTGCCGGAGCATCAACACCAAACTGGATTATTGGCAGGGTTTTTGACAACATTGCATCTCGCCAGAGTGAAAAAAATAAGAAGGTAAGTAAGATATTCAAATTTTGGATGTTTACAATCAAAACGGACATTTATTCCTCTATTGGAGCCGGATGTCTGTCGCTTACTAGCATGCTTTTGCAGAGACTTGATGTGAATGTTTTGAATATTATGATAACATCCTTTTATGTATATGCCATGCACGTCATCAATCGCCTTATAGACAGAAAGGCGAGTACCGTCGTCGGTTCATTTAGAGAAGAGTCATATCGAAAACATGAAAATGCTTATATAGTTGTCGCCGTAATATCCATGATTCTTGCTCTGATATGTTCTTTTATTTCAGGGATAAATGCTTTCATATTGCTTTCTCTGGTTTCAGTGCTTGGTGTCCTCTATAACACGAGAGTTTTCCCGGAAGACTGGCGCATTAAAAGTCTTAAAGATTTTCCCGGTTCAAAAAACATATCAACTGCTATGGCGTGGGCGGTAGTTGCAGCTTTGCTTCCGCAATTTGAAATCAGTCTCGCCGTTACTCCCGGTATGATGGTTGCTTTTCTTTTCACTTTTGGGATTGTATTTACCTGCTCAGCAATGTCCGATACACTGGACGTTCAGAGTGACAGATTGATTGGGAGAGAAACGATTCCTGTCCTCATCGGGAAAAAACGTACTCGGATTCTTTTAAACGGGATACTTATTTTACTTTTAATCCTCCTCGTTATTTCCGGTTTATTAAAGTGGACTTCTTCAGTCAGTTTTGCCTTATTGACGTGCGTTTTTTTTGTATGGATTTATTTTAAACTTTATGATAGAAGGACGGCATTTTCCGGGGTGGTTCAGGGAGGCATCATTGAAACCACTTATATTTTAGCGGGGTTAAGTACCCTCATGTGGCTCTATTTGATGAAGTTGCCCGGCTGATTTTATCCCAGGAGGTACCATTTTTTAATGAAGAGAACGTGCATACTTTCTGCGGTGGTACTTCTGGTCATCACATTTTTTGGTTGCAGTGGAATTCGTTATTCTCATGTTATCCCGGAGGCAAAGGATTATCACCCCAAAAGAGTTGTAGTGTTCCCGGTTGATGTGGGTATATATGAAGAAGCGAGGGGGATAATTGATAAGGTTATCGCCGGCGTCCTAATTGACAAGGGGTGGTTTACCAAAGTTATTGATGCCGACACGATAAGTAACCTGATTCAGTCCAATAAGGAAATTCGAATTGTTTACCTTGACTATATCTCCAAGCTTAAGGAGGTCAATTTTTCCGATCCCGAGCTGAGTAAGAAGATTGGTGAGAAATTGGAAGTTGATGCCTTTTTAGTAGCCAATTTAGATTACTGGAATTACACGAAGTTAGACGATGATAAGGTGGCCAAGGTAGATGTCGGTATTAAGATGATTGATGCCGCTTCAGGTAAAATTATCTGGAAGGCGGGTCATCAAGAATCAGAAACTTATATGCTTATCAAGCCGAAACTTCCTGATGTGGCAAAGGGTCTTGTAAAGAAAATAATAAAGGAAATGCCCCACTAAAAGGGGCATTAAATTAAAGACTAAGGGCAGACTCTTTGATCTTGCACCGTTAGCCTTTGATAGAGTTAAAAATGGAGGTCATATTATGAAGGAAAAAGTGCGCAGTGCCATAGAGCGTATCAGGCCAAACCTTCAGGCTGACGGGGGAGATGTTGAACTTGTTGATGTCGATGATGAGGGTATTGTCAAGGTAAAGCTTCTGGGGGCCTGCCATGGTTGTCCCATGTCGCAAATGACGCTGAAGATGGGTATACAGAAATATCTTCAAAAGGAAGTCCCTGGAGTGAAAGAGGTTGTTGCCGTATCGTAAATCTAAAAATAACTTTTTAAAATAGCAAGAGACGGCTTTGAACTTTTTCACAAGGCCGATATAAATAAAAAAGATAAGGAGAATACAAAATGGCGTACGTAATAACGGATGAATGCATTGCCTGTGGCGCTTGCGAAAGTGAATGTCCCGCTGAGGCAATCAGCGAAGGTGAAGAAAAATATGTCATTGATGCCAAGCTTTGTACCGACTGTGGAACCTGCGCTGATCAATGTCCTGTGGAAGCGATCGTCCCGGGAGAAGAGAAATAGAATCACATCCAATAATTAAGACCAAAAAGGGGAAACCATCCGCATTGGCGAAGAGAGGATGTTTTCCCCTCTTCTGTTTTTACTGAGGTATGGGCTGATCTGGCATAGAGTAATTCGGCGATTCATCGGCAATAGTGTCAAAATCCTATATTCTAAATAACCCGCATCATTAAAATATTTTTATGTCTTATGATTAGCTTAGTTCTCATTGAGGCATGGTAACGGGGATTCTATAATGGAAATGGGACGATTTATTTCCTTTGAGGGTATTGAAGGTTGTGGGAAAACCACCCAGATTAAGCTTGCCGGAGAATATTTAAAGCAAAATAATATCCCTTTTATAATTACTGAAGAACCGGGAGGAACTCCTATCGGAAGAAGGGTTAGAGAAATTCTGTTAAACAAAGGAGCAGGTGAAGAGATTTGTAAAGAAACAGAAATTCTTCTTTTTTCCGCGGCCAGGGCCCAACATGTTAAGGATGTGATAATTCCGGCACTGAAGAAAGGAACGGTAGTTTTATGTGATCGGTTTTATGATGCGACGATTGCCTACCAGGGTTTCGGCAGGGGGTTAGATATAAATTTTATACTGTTTCTTAATGATTTTTCCTCATCCAACACAAAGCCCGACTTAACCTTTCTTTTTGATCTGCCGGTTGAGGTTGGTTTAAAAAGGGCCGTAAATAGAATATCCCGTATGAAGGAAGGTTTGGCGGAAGATCGGTTTGAAAGAGAGGATTTAGAATTTCATAGAAGGGTTAGAGCAGGTTATCTTTTCTTGGCAAGGCAGGATGACAAACGATTCATGATCATCGACAGTGCAAGAGATATAGAAACAATCCACCGGGAAGTATGTGTCCACCTTTCGGCATTCATTGATAAGAAACTCTAGACAAGAAATCCCCAATACTTATCAACATTAAAATCCCGATATACAAAACTATCAGATTTCTGATATTAGTATTTCGATTTTTCAATATTCAACGTCGGTGGTTTTATGTCTTTTAAAGATATCTACGGTCATGAAAAACAGATAAGTGTTCTTCAAACCGCAATGGCAAGGAATCATATTTCCCATGCTTATCTTTTTTACGGTATGGAAGGTATCGGAAAAAGGACGGTGGCGGAGGTCTTTGCCAAGGCCCTGAATTGCAGGAACGGGAGAGAAAGCCTTGATGCGTGCGATGTATGTACATCATGTTTAAAGATAGATCATGGGAATCATCCCGACGTCGTTACAATCAAAGCCGACGGGCAATTTATAAGAATTAAAGAGATTAGAGAACTTCAGGAGCATATGAAGTTCAAACCATTTGAAGGGGGGAAACGGATCTTTATCATTTTAGATGCTGATAAAATGAATATCGTATCGGCAAATGCCCTACTGAAGACACTTGAAGAGCCGTCGGCGTCGAATATATTGATATTGACCACATCGCGCCCTCATTTGCTTCCCATGACTATTCTTTCCCGGTGCCAGCATTTGAGGTTTAATCCTTTAAGGCAGGAGACTATAGCCTCATACTTACAGGAAAAATTATCAATGGACCCAAGATCTTCTTATCTTATTTCTCTATCATCCGGAGGGAGCATCGGGAGGGCGCAGGCTTTAAAGGATGATTCCTACCTGATAATGAGGGATGAGATCCTTGATATAATGTCAAAAATAAAAGCCAAAGATACTCTCAGGCTGCTATCCGTTGCAAATGATTTTGGACAGGAAAGACAGGAAATAATGGAAGGTCTCAGTATATTAATGTCAGGGTACAGGGATGTGCTCGTTTATAAAGAAACCGGTGATACAGAACGCATTATCAACCAGGATCACATGGACATAATAAAATCATTTGCTGAATGTATATCAGGGCAGGACATCCTGAACAGCATAAATGCGCTGGAGCGGGCAATGCACGCCATAAATCAGAACGCCAATAAACAATTGACTTTGGAGACGATGATGTTTAAACTGAGCAGGTATTGTGAATGATTGGATTTTTTGTCATTTATAAGAGTTTGAGAAAAGGAGCAGGCCGATCTGAAAAATATTGTCGGGGTAAAATTTAGAAAAGATGGAAAGATATACAGCTTTGACACTTCCGGTCTCCAGTTGGAAAGGAACGATCAGGTAATTGTCAATACCGAAAACGGTATGTCTTTGGGTACAGTTATTACCGACGTAAAGCCTGTGCCGATTTATCAGCTGCCGGTCAACCTAAAAAATGTCGTTCGTAAAGCTACAGAGGAAGATTTGACGGTCAGAAAGGAAAATGAAATACTGGAACAAGAGTCCCGCCAATTCTGCCTGGAGAAAATCAAGGAACGCAATCTTCCCATGAAATTGATTGATGTCGAATGTCTTTTTGACAAGAGTCAGATAATATTTTATTTCACAGCGGAAAACCGGGTAGATTTCAGGGAGCTTATTAAGGATCTCGTGCAGCGGTTCAAGATAAGGATTGAATTGAGACAGATTGGTGCCCGGCATGAGGCAAGGATGATAAAAGGTTTGGGAATTTGCGGCAGAGAAGTATGCTGCGCTAATCTGATACCCAACATAGACCGGGTTTCTGTCAAGATGGCAAAGGAACAGAGCGTATCTTTGAATCCGGAAAAGATTTCAGGGCTGTGCGGTAGGTTAATGTGTTGTTTGGCCTTTGAATTTGACGGGTATCAGGATATGAAAAGAAACATTCCCAAGTGTGGAAAGGTTATAAACACTGCTGAGGGACGCGGCAAGATCTTAAGACAAAATATACTTAAGGGTGAAGTAGTCGTTGATCTGGAAGGCGGCAAGGAAATCACAGTCAAGATAGAAGATCTGTAAATGTAATATACTTTCTGCCCTTCTGACAGTCAGATGCGATAGGAATCATCAGTGAAAAATACATATTTTATAACAACGCCGATATATTATGTAAATGCCTCACCTCATATAGGCCACGCCTATACCACGATTGTTGCCGATGTGCTGGCCAGATATCATCGCCTGTCCGGATACAAGACATTTTTTTTAACCGGCACGGACGAGCACGGCGACAAGATCGCTGAGGCAGCCGAGAAAGCCAATACAACGCCTAAAGAATATGCGGATCGTATCAGCGCCCAGTTCAGAGGCCTGTGGCCGGAACTCGCCATTACCAATGATTATTTTATCAGGACTACCGATGCCAACCATATCGAGACAGTCAGAGCAATCATGCAGAAGGTCTATAACGCCGGGGACATCTACTTTGGCAAATATGAGGGATACTACTGTGTCGGCTGCGAGCGATTCTATATGGAGAAAGAACTGGTGAATGGGCTCTGCCCGGATCATCAAGTAGCTCCAGAGTATCGGGAAGAGAGCAATTACTTCTTCAGAATGAGCAAGTATCAGGATTGGCTGATAGAATATATCAAAGAGCATCCCGATTTTATCAGGCCGGAACGATACAAAAACGAGGTCCTTGCCTTCTTGAGAGAACCTCTGGAAGATTTATGCATATCCAGACCAAAGAGCAGGTTGAACTGGGGTATAACAATCCCGTTTGATGAAGATTATGTTACCTATGTATGGTTTGACGCCCTCATCAACTATGTTACAGGTTTAGGCTATCCGGGCAGCGAGAATTTCCGGCTGTTCTGGCCACATGCCGAGCACCTCATCGCAAAGGATATCCTCAAGCCGCACGGCATTTACTGGCCGACAATGCTAAAGTCTGCCGGCATCGAACCGTACTGTCATCTGAATGTTCATGGTTATTGGATCGTTGACCAGAGTAAAATGTCTAAAAGCCTCGGCAATGTGGTCAAGCCCCTGGACCTGAAGGATAAGTACGGCCTGGACCCCTTCCGTTATTTTCTCCTTCGGGAAATGGTTTTCGGCCTCGATTCCAGCTTCAGCGAAGAGGGTTTCGTCCAGAGGATAAACTCCGATCTGGCCAACGACCTCGGCAACCTGGTGAGCAGAACCATGACCATGGCCATAAAATACTGTGCCGGAAAGGTTCCGGAAGCCCGCACACCATTTGAAGAAGACCAACTACTTGTAGATGCGGCAGGTAGAGCCCTCGTTGACGTGGAGCGCTGCTTTGATGATCTCGCTCTTCACAAGGCATTGATTGCCACCTGGGATTTCATCAATGTGACAAATAAATATATCGTCGAGCAGGAGCCGTGGAAACTCGCGCAGGAAACGGCAAATAGGACCAGACTGGAGACGGTTGTCTACAATCTTCTGGAATCGCTCCGGGTAATTGCCATCCTGATTTCACCTTTCATACCCGGCTCAGCACAGAAGATCCTGGAGCAGCTGGGAATTGTCAGCGGGGACGGGCAGGGATTTGACAGTATCCGCCGCTGGGGGGGGCTTGCTCCCGGCAATAATCTGAAGAGAGCGGACGCTCTCTTTCCAAGGGTTAAATACGAAAAAGAAAAGGAAAAACCGGAAATGAAGGATCATGTGGCTCAGCCTGTAAAGACGTCAATTGAATATGAGGATTTTGAAAAGGTAGACCTTCGTGTCGCAAGGATCATTGCAGCAGAAGCAGTGCCTAAATCCAGCAAGCTGCTGAAATTGAAGATCGACATAGGCGAAGAGAGGACCATCGTAGCCGGTATAGCGAAGGATTACAAACCGGAGGAGCTCATCGGCAAAAAAATTGTTGTTGTTGCAAATCTGAAACCGACAAAATTAATGGGTGTGGAATCCCGGGGTATGCTTCTTGCGGCCGAAACGGAAGATGGTCTAACGCTTCTGTCTTTTGATAAAGATCCCATTACAGGGGCAAGAATCAAGTAATCATTGTATTAAATCAGTGTTCTGTACTTCATTGTGCTTCATTTCACGGATAGACCAATCATGAATAAGAAACCAGACCCGGAAGATATCGCCGGCGGGCAGGCAATTATAGAAGGCGTCATGATGCGTTACGGGAATAAGATCGCCGCAGCCGTAAGAAAACCCGACAAAGATATAGCCATTCAGGAACAGTATTATATACCACTCACGAAGAGGTATAAAATCCTGGGATTGGCGTTCATTCGCGGATCGGTTACTTTGTTTGAAATGATGATAATCGGGATGAAGTGCCTCTTATTTTCCGCCGAACTGGCCCTGGCGGAAGAAGAAAAGAAGCCGCAAAAATGGGAGATGACCGTTTCCGTAATGATCAGTTTGACGGTAGCATTATTTTTTTTCATCGTTGTGCCCGCCTACTGCTTTTCGTTATTGAAAAGTGCCGTATTAAACACATTTCTTTTGAATATCATGGAGGGCTTCATTCGCCTCGGAATTTTTCTTTGTTTCTTAGGCGCCACCTTGTTTATGGAAGATATGAGGCGTGTATTCATGTATCATGGGGCGGAACATAAAACGGTATTCGCCTGGGAAAACGGTCAGGACTTGACCGTGGAAAATATCAAGAAATACTCCACTCGGCACCCGCGCTGCGGGACAAGTTTTGTCCTGGTGGTCATGATTACCGCAATTCTGGTGTTTTCGCTCTTAGGACGGCCTGATTTCGTTCATAGGGTTTTTTATAAACTGATGCTCCTTCCCGTTATTGCCGGTATTTCATATGAAGTCATCCGGTTTACCGGGAAATACAGGAACTGGAGATCGGTCCAAATCCTGAGCTGGCCGGGATTGCTGCTGCAAAAAATTACCACCAGAGAGCCGACCGACGATCAGATTGAAATAGCAATCGCAGCGATGAAAAAAGTTATTTAGGTATCCAGATGATACAATCTCCGAAAATGCAGATTCACCTTTTTGCCGTTTTGTTATTTTCTTTTATAGTCGTAACTGTCCAAGCAGATGACTCCCTGCATGAAAGGATGTGGTATGAACTTAAAGGAAAAATGCTTCTTCAAAGGCTTCCCGGTAGGGGAGAATTCATTGAATCTCACCGCGATGCTGATGTTAGGGACCCTAAATTTCCGTTGAAGGTTGTCAGTGATGGTTACAGGATGTCGAGCGTCTTTGAGGATTTAATGGACAATTACATAGTAGAATGGATCTGGAGGGTCACTTTAAAGAACAAGACAATGAAAGAAGTCGTTTTCTCTATCGAATACAGGCTTCATGACAAAGATTCTTTTCTTATGGCATCCAGTCAGGAGCAGTTCAAAAAAATAGCTCCCGGTGAGACTTTAACAATAGAGAAGAAAGACCAATTACCTTACGACAGGGCAAGGCAGGTAACGGCCAGCACTCTGGATATCCGGCTTCAGAAATAATCGTCAAGCATCAAAGGCTGAAAATTTGACCTGTCGTTATCCCTTAATGTGTTAGATTAAAATTTTACAATAAAGGGGGAGATTATGGATCAGGAGAGGAGAAAGCGTACGCGTGTTCCCATCCGTATTGAAGTTAGTGTCTTGCTCAAGGGAGAAGTGATACAACTTCAGGCTCTCAATGTCAGCCTTACCGGGATTCTCTGTACCTCTGATCCCCACTTTCGAAAGGATGACCCCTGTAAAATTATCATTACTTTGAATAAGGACTTCCAAATTACGATTGATTCTAAGATATTGAGGGTCGGAAAAAAGGAAACTGCCATTAGTTTCATCTCCATGGACGAGGAAAGCTTTTCTCATCTGAGGAAGATGATGCAATTCAATCTTGGGGATGCCGATCAAATCGACGGGGAACTTCGGTATCCGGCTTTTGACTAAGCAAATTTGGGCATGTCAAATTATGCTCAGGATGCGGAATGGGTATAAAAGCTTATGATGTTCTCCTTTGAAAAATATAAGAACAGTCTTTAAAAGATGACAGTGTTTGGATCGGGTAAGGCAGCTTCTCACGTCTGCCGATGAAGAGAAATCCACCTTCATCAAGACTATCCGCTACATTCAAAAAGGCGGGTGTCCTGTTCTCCTCTTTGTAATAAGTCAGCAGAGAGTTTCTCAAAAAAATGATCTGAAACTTTCCCGCAGGAGACGTCTGTCTCATCAGGTCATGTACCCTCCACACAATATCTTTCTTTAAGTAATCAACTACACGGTAGTTCGATTTTTCCGGCAATTCATGAAAATAAGTTTTTATGATGTCGTCCTGCAATCCCTTCAAGCTGCTTCTGCTGTAAACCCCGGCTCCGGCTCTTTCCAGGTAATCGGGATTGCGGTCGGTCGCCTGGAGTTGAAGTTGAGGGATCCGCGCGAATCTGCTTTTCAGCATGTCCCACAGCATGGCGAAGCTGTAGACTTCCTGACCTAGGGCACAACCTGCCGACCACGCATAAATTATTTCATGATTTTTTCTTATGATACCGGGAAGAATTTCTTCCCCGAGGATGCGCCATAAATATCGGTCACGGAAGAAACTGCTTATTGAAACACCCATCAGGAGTTCAACCTGATTTAAAATTTCAGGATTGTCCAGGGCATGAAGATAGTCTTTCATGGTCTGCAGGCCGAGCTCCTGCATATGGCGGCTGATGCGTTTTTTAGCCCCCTTTCTCACCCTGGCATAGCCTTGCCAGGAAAGACCAAGCCGATCAAGGAGCTGTTTGAATGAATAATCATCCATATGCCATACAATAAACCAGATTGAATCCGATAATTATTTTTTAAGGTGTTTCTCCCATTTAATGGCAACAAGGGTTCGAGGGTTCGAGGATTCAAGGGCTTAAAAATGGAGAAGACAGCAACTTCTTCGGTAATGAACTTTATTTAATATGTACCATAATGATATATAAAAAATCAAAAGATACGGACTTGACAAGATACCCTCATTTCTCCATAATGCCTGGCATCGACATTCCATCAGGGCGGGAGGTTAATCATGGACAGTCCGGTTGATAAATTCTGGCGGATCAGGCTTGCGGATATCAAGCTTTCGTTGGAAGCGAATAACTTCGATGTTTTTATTGCCGATAATGCCGCTGAAGCTAAACAAATTGTCATGAAACAAATCATTCCCAAACTTGGCGCCGAGACTGTTTCCTGGGGCGGTTCTATGACATTCATCGCCACCGGACTTTATGAGGCAATAAAGAATGATAAGAAAATTAAGGTACTTGATACCTTCGATAGAACGATCTCACTCGAAGAGGGTTGGGAGCGAAGGAGGCAGTCACTCTTGATTGACCTTTTTATTACCGGAACAAACGCAGTGACTGAATCAGGAATGTTGGTGAACCTTGATATGATCGGTAATCGTGTGGGAGGCATTGCGTTTGGTCCGAAAAATGTAATCATTCTGGTGGGCAGAAATAAAATCGTTTCTGATCTGGAAGATGCGATGATGAGAATCAAAAATTATGCGGCACCGGCTAATGCCATACGATTGAATATGAAGACACCCTGCGTCAAAACCTCTTACTGTGAAGAATGCAAAAGTAAGGATCGCATCTGCAATACATGGGCAATTACAGAAAAATCCTTTCCGAAAGGAAGGATAAAAGTTGTCCTGATAAACGAGGATTTAGGATTATAAACAGGAAAAGGGTAAATAGTTTATGCAAATCCAGGATGTCTTTCGTTCCTATGGGGATGACTTAAAAAGCGTGGAAGAACACATGGAGATGTATCTTCGCTCCGAAGTGCATCTTATTCCCGAGGTTATCCATCATCTCATAGGCAGCGGCGGCAAAAGATTCAGACCCCTTCTACTGTTGGCTACATCGGCACTCTGCGGCTACAAGGGGGAAAAACGCTACCCGTTGTCCGCCGTGATTGAATTCATCCATACAGCCACACTCCTGCATGATGACGTGATTGATGCAGCGGAAACACGTCGCGGCAAAATATCGGCGAATAACGTATGGGGAAATGCCGCCAGCGTACTCGTGGGTGATTTCCTCTATTCCAAATCCTTTAAACTAATGACTGAACATGGCAATTTGGCCATCATCAAACTCCTTTCCACAACGACAAACACTATGTCGGAAGGGGAAGTCTTTCAGCTGGTCAAATGCGGTGATATCAACATAACTGAAAAAGAATATCTCACTATCATCGAGAAAAAGACAGCCATCTTGATCTCTGCTGCCTGCGCCGTGGGGGGTATCCTTGGCAATGCATCGGACTCTCAGATAGAAGCCCTGACGAGGTTCGGAATGCGCCTCGGCTCTGCATTCCAGATAACAGACGATACCCTCGACTATGTTGCAAAAGAAGAAGAATTCGGCAAGGCAATCGGTAAGGACCTTGAAGAAGGTAAGATAACCCTACCTCTCATCCGGGCATTTAAAAAATGCAAACCCGAAGAGAAAAACATAATAAAAAAAGCGGTGGAGAATAAAGAGAAAGATGCGCAGTTGATGGCAGATATCCTATCCATGATCAACCGTTATGATGGCATCAATTATTCCCTTAACAAGGCAAAGGCATATATCGGGGAGGGTAAAGGATATCTCGAATCTTTTGAAGACTCTGAACCAAAGGCGTCGCTCTTGGCGATATCAGAATATATTGTTGAACGAAGGCTGTAAACTTCTTCTTACACCACACATGGCCCGTCGTATATATTTCGGAGGGATTCAGGAAGGCCTTCTCTATCATATTTCATGGCTAGGGGCAGATAATCAAGAATATCCTGGGCTGTAATACCATCTTCACCTTTGTCTGCTGCTGCCAGGTCACCCGAAAATCCATGGATAAAAACACCCTTTCTCACCGCATCCTCCAGTGAAAGGCCCAGGCCGAACATGGCTGCAATGGCCCCCGTCAAGACATCACCCGATCCTGCCGTTGCCATTCCCGGATTACCGCTGAGGTTGATAAATACCCTTTCGTCGGGGTAACCGATCAAGGAATGGGCGCCTTTCAGAACAATGACGGCATGCAGCGACATGGCAGTGAGCTGTAGGATGTCTATTTTTTGCTTGTTGATCTCGCCGGCACTTTTCTTCGCTATTCGGGCCATTTCTCCCAGATGTGGGGTAAGGATGGTTTCGCCTTTCCTCTCCCTGATCATCTCCAATTCATTGGCAATGGCCGTGATGCCGTCTCCATCGATGAGGATGGGCTTTTTGATAATTCGCACGAGTTCCCTGACGAGCTGCTGTGTTTCGGCATCCAGCGACAGGCCTGGTCCGATAACCACCATATCCATCTTTTCCGAGAGTTCGACGAGGCTGTCTCTATTCTCCAGAGCCAGGCTTCCTGCCTTTGTTTCTTTCTGAGGAACGAAGACGATCTCGCTTCCTTTCGTAGCAATGAATGGTGTTATGGAGATGGGTGCAGCTAAACGGGCATAGCCGCCGCCGGCCTTCAAAAAAGATAAGGCGGAAAAATATGGTGCACCAAAGTAGGATGCCGCGCCGGCAATAAAGAGTACCTCTCCCATGCGCCCTTTATAGACATCCCTCTGGCGGGGTGGAAGTTTCACATAATCGTTGATCTGTACTTTTATGGCATCGCCGTTATGGAGAGACGGGGGAAAGGAAATATGTGTCACGTATAGTTTCCCGCCGAGATCATATCCGGGATAGAGCATATTTCCTATCTTGGGCAAACCGAAAGTCACGGTATAATCCGCCTTCACTGCGACACCCATGACCTCTCCCGTATCGCCGTGTACTCCGGACGGGATATCAAGACTGAGAACCGGCCTGTCGCTCTCATTGATCAACTTGATAACCTCTTTATGGAGGCCTGTTGCCTCCCGATCAAAACCGGTACCGAAAAGTGCGTCCACGATTGCATGGCAGTGAAGGACATCTCTTCTGACTTCTTCAATGGATTTGATGTTTCTGACTTCAATAGGAAGTTTTGAAATCGTATTCCAGTTTGTCTTCGCCGCCCCTTTAAATTTCCCCGGGTCTCCTATGATAAATACTTTAACCAGCCCGCCATTGCTGTGGATTTTTCGCGCTACGACAAGTCCGTCACCGCCATTATTTCCGACACCGCAGAAGATGACGAATTTCTTCGTTTTGATGCCAACCTCTTGTTCTAAGACAAAGGCCGATGCCTGCCCGGCGTTTTCCATAAGAATCTCTTCCGGTATATCCAGTTTTTCAACTGCGAACCGGTCCATGTACCTCATTTCACCAACCCTGCTTATTTTCATTTCTCTCTCCTAATATTCAGGATTCGTACTGCAGGCAGATATAATGTATTTATTCACGTTTATCAAGGGAAAGAGTCGTTTCCCAAAACTCCTTGTCATCATTTTTGTTTCACAGCATAATTTTAAGAAATTGCCGCAAGTGT
>Ga0335070_10000540_pt1 | contig 42263 bp, 33 predicted proteins | sample Lox_Sample_13_FD_206722 | JGI IMG/M metagenome (GOLD analysis project Ga0335070, IMG submission 206722) | Soil microbial communities from Loxahatchee National Wildlife Refuge, Florida, United States - Lox_Sample_1.3 | ecosystem: Environmental > Terrestrial > Soil > Wetlands | place: USA... | reverse complement strand
GCCGAGAGCACCACGTCGTCGAAGTGGGCGGAGAGGAAAATCCAGGATTTCATGATATCTCCAAAGATGAATTGCCGCGCACCTGATTATGTGCGACGCTCTTTGGAAGTGCGTCGCACACTTTCTATCCCTTGATCCGCTCGTCCAGCTCCTTCTGCGGCACCTTGATCCAGAAGACGATGCCGCCGATCAGGAACAGGACCGCCGAGGTGACGAACAGGACCATGAAGGTTGTGCGGGTCATACTGACCAGCAGTACGCCGAAGACCAGGCCCGCCAGCGCGCCGGACAGCCCGGTCGAGAGGTTGTTGTAGGCCATGTACTGGCCGGCCTCGTCCTTGGGCGCCAGGTCGCTGGCCAGGGCCGGTGCGGTGGCCATGATCGGCCCGGTGGCGGCGGAGCGGATGCCGGCCAGGATCAGGAAGAGGACATAGTTGCCCGTCATGCCCATCAGCAGGGTGGTAATGGCACACAGGAACAGGGCCCACAGGATCAGCGGCCGCCTTCCGATCCGGTCCGAAAGCGCCCCCGAGGCGACCGCCGCCAGCATGGTCACCACCAGGCTGATCCCGCCCATGGTGCGGAAGGCGGCATCCGGGCTGACGGTTGGGAAATAGACCTCGAAGAAGTAGCGGGCGAAGAACTGCAGGCTGTTGATGCCCATGTAAGCCAGCAGCATGGCCAGGACCACCCAGAAGAAGACCATCACGCGCGTGCGCACCTTGAACATGTCGCGCATCGCCCCCCACAGGCTGATGTGCTCCGAAGGATCGGCGGGTTGGTCCTTGCCCTTGATCACCACGGCGTTGACGACTCCGCTCAGGGCGAAGATGCCGCCCACCAGCCACAGGGCGGCGTCGGTGTGCCCGTTCTCGTTAAGCAGGGTGACGACCACGATGCCGATCGCCGCGCCGACCAGGGTCAGGAAGCCCTGGATGCCCGAGGCCAGCCCACGCTGGTTCTCGGGGACCAGATCCACCAACAACGGCCACCAGGCGCCATTGCCGACGTTGGTGAAGAACTGCATGCCGCAGTAGCTGACCACGATGATCGGCAGGGCGACAGACAGGAGCGCCGCCCGCAGAGCCGGTGCCAGGAAGAGCGACGGCAGCCCGATCAACGGCAGCCCGATCAGCGCCCCGATCAGGATCGCCGGGGTACGCCGGCCCCAGCGGCTGGCGGTGTGGTCGCTGAGGATGCCCGCCAGGAGGCTGACCGTGATGGCCAGCAGCGTCCCGAAGAAGCCGATCAGGCCGACCACCAGCCCTTTATTGGGCGTGCCGACGATCTCGACCAGCGTGGGCAGCAGGATGCTGTTGTACGCCGTCCAGACCAGGTTGGCGCCCAGCATCAACATGCTCATGCCGAGCAGGAATCCGATGGAGCGTTTCGTGGCGGTAGCGACGGAAGTCGTCATGCAGGGTCTCCTAAAACAAGGATGCACAGGCTCTGAACGCCCAGTGATCATATGGGCATAGTTGAGCCCCACAATTGCATATCACGCCTGATAAGGGAGGATATACGAGGCGCGCCGGGGCTTGGTTATTTACTGCGGCCTGGCAGGAAATACTCTTTTGTTGAATGGGATTGCTTCGGGGACCTGCGGTCCCCTCGCAATGCCATACCGCTTACATCATGATCTTCTGCAGCTTCATCAGGTCTTCCATGGCCCCCTTGACCTGGATCTTGCGCTGCATGTACGCGGTGGTGCCGTTGATCTTCTTGTCCATGATTCCGGCCAGGATGTCGGTGGCCATGGTAACCAGGATGTCCGGCTTTTCGACGGCCTCTTGGGTCAATGCCGCTTCCTTGCCGTCCACTGCCTTGATCAGCCAGGATTCGTTCGTGTCGGTGAACTTGAACTGCAGGGACTTGGTGAAACCCTTCAGGCTGGCCTGCACGGAGGGGTTGGCGAAGCGATCCACCATTTTCTGAAGATAGGGTTTGATGTCTGCCATGGGAATCTCCTTTTCTTGTGTCATTGCGAGCCACGCAGTGGCGAAGCAATCTCCGGCCCGCGAGGAGATTGCTCACCTGCACTCGTTCTGCACGAGCGGCAGCTGCGATTGCAGGTGCGAGTGTCGTCGCGGCTACGCCGCTCCCCGCAAAGACACTTTGATGTTTCCGTCGCGAACCGACTCGTAGGCTTTCTCGATGACCTGGACGGCATAGCAGCAGTCCAGTGGGTCGACGGTCGGCGGGCGATCCTCGCTGACAGTGCGCACGAAGTCCTTGACCCCTTCCACGATGGAGAAGTAGTGCCAGCCCATCGGGTCGTACTCCGGCCCCTCGACCGGCGTTCCGTCGAAGTCAGTCGGCTCGGCATAGAACTTGACCGGCGGGTTCGCCAACTGGTCGACAATCAAAGCGCCGTGGGTACCGTACACCTCCAGCCGCTCGCTGTGCGGGATTTCCACGGTAAAGCTGAAGCTGCACAGGAAGTCCGCTCCGCTGACCAGCCTGCCACGCACGTCGGCGTTGTCCTCCACCTCGCTGTCCACCTTGTAGATCCGGGAGGTGAAGGCAGTCAGCTCCTTGACCTCGCCGAACAGCCATTTAAGCAGGTAGAAGGTATGCGGGCCGGAGTCGATCAGTGCCCCGCCGCCGAAGGCGGCCTTCTTGCCCCAGAAGTCATCGCTCGACAGGCGCACGCGCTCGTTGGCCGGCAGGAAGGTGCGCACCAGGGTCACCTCGCCCAACCTACCGTCCCGGATCAGCTTTTCAGCCTCGACGTAGGCCCGAATGAAGCGCGTGTTCTCCGCCACGCCGAAGTGGATGCGCGCTTTTTTGGCGGCTTCGTAAATCTCCAGCGACTGTGCGTATGTCACCGCCACCGGCTTTTCCAGCAGCAGGTGCTTCTTCGCCCGGATCACCGCCATGGCGGCGTCATAGTGCAGGTGGTGCGGGAGCAGCAGGTCGACCAGGTCGACGTGTGGATCGGCAATCAACTCGCGATAGTCGGCGTAGATTTTGGCGTCGAACAGCGCTGCCAGGTTTTCGGCGTTCTCCCGGTTCGTGTCGCACACCGCCACAACCTCGGCTAGGTCAGGGACCTCCTGGAACCCGGCAGCGTGGTCCGGGGCGATCAGCCCCGCGCCGACGATGCCCACCTTAATTGGTTTGGACAACCTATTCACCTCCGAGACAAATTCACCGCGGAGCACGCCGAGATCGCAGGGTCTTTTTAAAATTTCTACGCAATCTTTCCCGGTAGGACACCGGGACGGTGTGCGCTCTCGGCGGTGAGAACTACAGCTTTCTCTCGATGATGTCCACCGGCAGGGTGCTGAGCTGTTCCGGCGCCGCGTCGGTCACCAGGAAGGTCTCCTCATCGCCGACCATCACGCCCTCCTCGCTCGGGGAGTACAGCTCGATGTTGAGCACCATGCCCGGGGCGACCTCGGTCGGGTCGTCGGACATGATCCAGTGCTCCTCGACCTGCAGACCCAGGCTGTGACCGACGTGCAGGAACATCGGCTCAATGCCGGCCTTGGCGTACAGCTCGCCGGCATGGGCGTGCAGTTCGGAGAAGGTCTTTCCGGGGCGCAGCGCCTGACCCATCTCGGCCACCACCCAGCACAGTTTCTTGTGCAGATCCCTGAGGGCCGCGGGGACCGTCCCGGTGTAGGCCAGCCGGCGGTTGTCCGAGACGTAGCCCTGGTACACCGCGCCCAGGTCGAGGGTCACGATCTGGTTCGGCTCCAACGGCTCATCCAGGGCGATCTCCGGGTTGGCCGTCCCGAAGGCGACGGTAACGTGGTCGACGCCGTCGGCGCCGTTCCGGAGCATGCGGTACTTGGCCTCCCGGGTCAACTCCAAGCGGCCCATCCCGAGGCGCAGGTTCTGGGCCAGCTCCAGTACGGTCTTGTCGATGATCTGGGTGCTCTTACGGATGCGCTCGATTTCGGCCGGGGACTTGATCAGGCGCAGCTGGTAGAGCAGGTCGTCGACGACCTGAATGTTTGCCGGCCTGGCGTGCCCCTCGAGCAGCCGGGTGGCATAATACGGGAAGGTCGACTCGACCCCGACGATGCAGCCCGGTTTGAGCTTCTCGTCGATCAGTGCCCCCAGGTCATCGAGCGCCATCTGGGGGGTGAAAGACATGCGTACGTCGTCGGCGCCGTAGTCGATGCCCATGGCTGTCGGTCCCCAGCACAGCAGGATAATCTGGCCGTCCTCCCCGACATAGGCGAAATACGGGTCCTGATTGCGCAGGGCGTGGATGATCGGGTTGCCGCTGCCAGGCAGGCACGGGTAGCCGGTGGCGTAGAAGACGTTCTCGGGCGAGGACAGGAACAGGCCGTCGACCTTGCGCTCGCCCATCAGGGCAGCCAGGCGGGCGCGATCCAGGCCGATGGGTTTGAAGGAAACATCGGACATAAATGATCTCCAGTTCGCAATAGTCGGGGCCGACCTGTGTGTCGGCCCGAGACGGGCACGCGAGTTTGGTCAGACCCGCGGGTCAGACCCTACAGGGTCACGGGTTTCCCGGTCTGGAGCGACCGATCGACCGCCTCGACGGCTTTAACGGCGTACAGGGCGTCCGCCGGGTCGACGCGCGGCGGGCGGTCCTCGATCACCGCGCTGACGAAGTCCCCGACCTCGGCGACCATCGAGTTGAACTTCCAGGCCATCGGGTCGAAGGGCACGTCTTCCACGACCGTCCCATCGATGTCACCTGAGCCGAAGTAGTACTTGACCACCGGGTTGGCCAGCTGGTCGATAATCATCCCGCCCTTGCTGCCGTAGATCTCGACCCGCTCGGTCCAGGGGATTTCGAAGGTGCAGCTGGTGTTGAGCTGGAACTCGGCCCCGTCCGCCAGGTGACCGAGGATCAGGCCGTTGTCCTCCGCCTCACCCTCCGGGACGATCTTGGAGGCAAAACCGAGCACGTCCTTGACGCCGCCGAACAGCCACTTGAACAGGTAGAAATTATGCACCGCCGAATCCAGGATCACCCCGCCGTAGGGCGCCTTGCCGTGCCACAGGTTCGGGTCCTTGATGCGGTAGACCTCGCTGCCGGCGATCAGCGTGCGCACCGACCAGATGTCGCCCAGGATGCCCTGCTTGAGGAGTTCCTCCGCCTTCAGGTAGGCGGTGACAAAGTGGGTGTTCTCGGCCACGCTGAATTTCAACCGCTTTTTCTTTGCCAGGGCGATGAGCTCCTCGCCCTGCTCCGACTTGACCGTGATGGGCTTCTCCACCAGGACGTGCTTGCCCTTTTCCAGGGCCGCCTTGGCGATCTCGTAGTGCAGCACGTGCGGGACGGTGATGTCGACCATGTCGACCTTTGGATCGTCCAGCAGCTCCTGGTAACGGGTATAGCCTTTGGCCCCTTCGTACATCCCGATGCGGTTGTTGACTTCCTCTTGGTTGATGTCGCACAGGGCGACGATTTGACACGCCTCCCCCTTCTCGCTGTATCCGGCTTCGTGCGAAAACGAAATGGATCCCAGCCCAATCAAGCCCACACCAATCTTCTTGGTCATAGCGCTCCCTTTTGTAAAGACCGTGGATTATGGCAGCAAACCGTCGTTCGTTTGAAGATTGAATGCAAGTCTGCCTGTAGGACTATAGCATAAAGGAAATTCGAACGCAATAGGGGCGGCACAAGATCCTGTGAGGCGGCAGCAACACGTCCGGCGAATTTGTGATATTCTTAATCTGCCGTCCCAGTTCCATTCGATCGTTCCGCGAAAAGGATCTCCCATGCAACCTCTGATCATCATCGCCACCCCCAACAACTCCTGGCTGCACCCGGAGGTGGACTTCCCGCGCACGGCGGAAGCCATCGCCGAGGAGGCCCGCCTGTGCTACGAAAACGGCGCAACCATCCTGCACACCCACGCCGAAGGCAAATGGAAGGCGACCATCGCCGCCGTGCGCGCCCGGTCCCCGATCCTCGTCCAGTGCGGCATGTCCAGCCTGCCCATCCCGGAGCGGATGGAGGCTTTCAAGAACCGTCCGGAAATGATCTCGATCATCCTCAACCACCACGACGAGGCCTTCGCCAAGGCGGACTTCAACGTGCTGCATTCCAAGGACGAGCTGGTCGAGTATGTCAGGCTGTGCAAGAAATACCGGGTCGTCCCCGAATGGGAGGTCTGGCATGCCGGCTCGATCTGGAACCTGAACTTCCTGATCAAAAAGAAGCTGCTCAAGCCGCCTTACGTCACCACCCTGTTCTTCGGCTGGCCGGGCGGGACCTGGAGCCCGCCGACGGTCGAGGAGTATCTCTACCGCCGCCGGCTGATGCCGGAAGGCTGCGCCTGCAACGTCAGCATCATGGGTGCGGGCCAGAAGGAGATTCTCACCACTGCCATCCTGATGGGCGACCACGTCCGGGTCGGGACCGAGGACCTGCCCTTCGACCATTCCGGCAAGCCGGCCACCACGCACGAGCTGGTGCGCGAGACTGCCGAGATGGCGCGCGCCATCGGCCGCCCGCTGGCGACGGTCCAGCAGGCGCGCAAGATGATCGGGTTGTAGATCCAAACACAACGGACACAAAGGAACACGAAGAAAAGACTTTTGTGTGCCTGTCCTTCGTGAACCTTCGTGCCCTTCGTGTTGAAAACGGTCAGGAGGCGTTCATGGATAAAAAGGTCGTCATCGTCACCGGGTCCGCCCGCGGCATCGGCGCCGCGACCGTCCGTGTGTTTGCAAAACACGGCTACGCTGCGGTGGGTCTGGATGTGCTGACCGAAGGCCGGCAGGTCGCCGATGAAGTCAACGCCGGGGGCGGCGAAAGCCTCTTCCTGGCCTGCGACGTGGCCGACGAAAAGCAGGTGGCCGGCTGCCTCGAGCAGGTCGGCAAAAAGTACGGCCGCGTCGACGCGCTGGTCAACAACGCCGGGGTTGTGCTGGTCAAGCCCTTCGACCAGATCACCTGGGAGGAGTTCAAGCGCACCATCGACGTCAACCTGGGCGGGCACTTCCTGCTGTGCAAGTACGTCCTGCCATTCATGAAGCAGCAGAGGAGCGGCGTGATCGTCAACATGGGCTCGGTCTCCGGGCACGTCGGGCAGATGGACCACGTCATGTACGGGGCGACCAAGGGTGCCATCATCGCCATGACGCGCGCCCTGGCCTGGGAGCTGGCGCCTTACAACATCCGGGTCAATTCGATCAGCCCGGGCTCGGTCGACACGCCCATGCTGCGCGGCGACATCGACCTGGAGTCGAAGCGCACCGGCATCCCCTTCGAGGCGGTCAAAAAGGAGCGCGAGGCGGAGCAGGCCTTCAAACGCTGGGCGGACCCGGCCGAGATCGCCGAGCCGATCTACTTCCTGGCCAGCGAAGGCGCCTCCTTCGTCACGGGCAGCGACTGGCTGGTGGACTGCGGCTGGGTGGCGAAGTGAACCACAGATAAACGGGATAAACACAGATTGGTTCAATATACATCCGTGTAGATCTGTGTTCATCTGTGGTGGGAAAGGGATTAACATGAGCGAAGAACGCGTCCTGGTCACCGGCGCGGCCGGCTGCATCGGGGCCTGGGTGCTGCGGGACCTGGTGCGGGAAGGGGCGCCGGTCACGGCCTTCGACCTGGACACCCGCCTGCACCGCCTGCCGCTGCTGTTGAGCGACGAGGAGATCGCCCGCGTCCAGTTCATCCAGGGGGACGTTTCGGATTTCACTGCGGTGGAGAGCGCCCTGAAATCCAGCGCGGCGACGCGCATCATCCACCTGGCCGCCCTGCAGCTGCCCTTCTGCAAAGCCGACCCGGTGGCCGGGGCGCGCGTCAACGTGGTCGGGACGGTCAACCTGTTCGAGGCCGCCAGGCGCCTGGGATTGAAGAGCCTGGTCTACGCCTCCAGCACGGCCGTCTACGGCACCGGCGAGGAGTACCCGCAGGCGCCGCTGGCGCACGATGCCCCGCTCAAACCGCGCTCGCATTACGGCGTCTACAAGCAGGCCAATGAGGGCACCGCCCGGGTCTACTTCCGCGACGACGGCATCGCCTCCATTGGGCTGCGCCCGTACGTGGTCTACGGCGCGGGTCGCGACCAGGGCATGACCTCCACCCCGACCAAGGCCATGCTGGCGGCCGCCGCTGGCCGTAGCTACAAGATCAGCTACGGCGGGCGCTACTGCTTCCAGTACGGCGACGACACCGCCCGGGCTTTCATCCAGGCCGCCCGGACGGACTTCCAGGGCGCGCAGGCCTTCAACATCGGCGGCGAGTCGGTCAGCACCCCCGAGATCATCGCCGCCATCGAGCAGGCGGAGCCCGCCGCCCGCGGCACGCTCACCTTCGACGACGTGCCCCTGCCCTTCCCGGCCGAAGTGGACAACCGGGCGCTGGTGCAGGCCATCGGACCGCTGCACTTCACTTCCCTGGTGGACGGCGTGGCCGAGACCCTGGCGATCTTCCGCCGCGCCCTGGCGGAGGGGAAGATCAAGGCGGAAGTGTAAAGCAAGTCAAAACATCGTTTGCCCCGCGGGTGAATTGCCGCACGAACTGCAATGGCACAACGACGGCGCGATCGGTAAGGCGCAGCAGGTCAAGACTGCTCACAATTTCAAAAAGGGTACGTCCTGGTGATCGTCTTCCCGGTGAGTGGAGGCGACCGGCGGACGTCCACCCAAGGAGGTATTTAAAGTCATGACGGCAAAATATTTAATGGGTCTGGATATCGGCGGCGGCGGGGGGCGCTGCCTGCTGGTGGACGCCGCAACGGGCGAGACCACCAGCGTCTTCCGGCCCTGGGCATACCTTCCCGCGCCGGAGGTTGGGGGGTTCGCCTACAAAATGGACACCCTCAACGTCTGGCGCATCCTGGGGGAGACTTCTCGCCAGGCGCTCAGCAAGGCCGGCCTCGGCGCCCGGGATGTCGCCGGGGTCGCCGCCACCAGCTTCCGCCATGGGACGATCGCCATCGATAAAAAAGGGAACGTGATCCTGGCTGCCCCCAACCGGGACGGGCGGGCCGTCGAGCAGGGCATGGGCCTGGCCATGGAGCGCGGCCAGGAGATCTACCAGATCTCGGGCCATGCCCCCAACCCCGTCTTCCTGGCCGCCCGGATGCTGTGGTTGAAGGAGACCCACCCGGAGGCGTTCAAATTGGTGCATGCCGTCCTCTCGATCAGCGACTGGGCCGGCTACATGTTGACCGGCGAGTTCACCGCCGGGCGTGCGCAGGCGGCCGAGAGCCTGCTCCTCGACCTGCAAACGTGCAGGTGGGCGGGCAGCCTCATCAAGTCCATCGGTCTGCCGGAGAAGATCTTTCCGCAACTCAAGGACGCCGGGACCCGCCTCGGCAAGCTGACCAGGGAAGCTGCCGCGAACCTGGGACTGACCGCGGGTATCCCGGTGGCAACCTGCGCTCCAGACACCCAGTGCGGACTGTTGGGGTCGGGCGTCGTCTCGGCCGGCCAGGTTGGCATCATCGCCGGGACGACCACCCCGGTCCAGATGGTGGTCGAAAAACCGGTCATCGACGAAGAAATGCGCATCTGGACCGGCCTTTACATCCTCCCCGGCCTGTACGTCCTGGAGAGCAACGCCGGGCAGATGGGCTCGAGCCTGGAACTGGTCGCCCGCCTGATCCATGCCGGCGCGCCGGACCCGGTCGCCATGCTGGTGGCGGAGGCGGAAGCCGCCTCGCCTGGCGCGCACGGCATGCTCTCGACCATCGGGGCGGCGGTTTTCAATGCCTCCGCCATGGAGCCGCCCGTGGATGCCCTGACCTTTTCCTCGGTCATGGCGCGCAGCGATGACGAAGGTCGCGCCGACGTGGCGCGCGCCGTCCTGGAGGGTATGGCCTACGCCGTACGGGCCAACGTCGAGCAGGTCGTGAAAATTTCGGGTGCATTCCCCTTGGACCTCTGGCTGGGCGGCGGCCTCACCCGCAGCGCGGCCTGGACGCAGATGGTCTGTGACGTGATGAACTGCAAGGTGCACGTCAGCGCCTCGGTCGAGGCCTCGGCCCTCGGGGCAGCCATCTGTGCCGGCGTCGGAGCCGGCCTCTACCCGGACCTGACCGCCGGGTCGAAAGCCCTGGCGCACACCTGCCGCGAACACACCCCCGATGCGAATGTCTCTGCGGTCTATCAAGCCTTGTACGCCGACTGGCTGTCGCTGCGCCAGGAACGCCGCCCGGCGGACATGGTCGCCGCCAACATGTTCAGCATGGCGATGATGTCCGGCCTGACCGCGGTGGAGGGCGCGGCCGCCCAGGCCTCTTTCCGCCCCAAGATTTACATCAGCGCCGAGGTGGACGAAGCCGCACTTGAGCAGCTGCGCGCCCTGGGCGAGGTAACCTACAAGCCCTACCGCACGGAGGGCATCCTGCTCACCGGGGACGACCTGGTGCAGACCTTGAAAGGCTGCCAGGTCTTCGTCACCGAGGTGGACATCGTCGACGGCGAGGCTTTGCTCAAGCTGCCCGACCTGCGCATGATCGCCGTGTGCCGGGGCAACCCGGTCAACATCGCACTCGACGCCTGCACCGCGGCCAGCGTGCCGGTGGTCAACACCCCGGCCCGCAACGCCGATGCCGTCGCCGACCTGGCGGTGAGTTTCCTGCTGATGCTGGCCCGCCGAATGCAGGCCGCGGTCGCTTTCCTGCGCCAGCCCGGCGGGGAGGCCGGCGACCTGGGACGCATGGGCCAGGCGCACGAGGAGTTCCTGGGCGTCGAGCTATGGCGCAAGACGATCGGCGTGGTCGGCGGCGGGGCCATCGGGCGCAAGGTTGTCCAGCGCCTGCTGCCCTTCGGTGCCCGCCTGCTGGTCTTCGACCCCTTCCTGAGCGCCGAACAGATCGCCATGCTGGGCGCCGAGAAGGTCTCCCTCGAACGGCTGCTGGCCGAGAGCGACTTCGTCACCCTTCACGCCGCGGTCACCGACGAGACGCGCGGTTTGATGAACGCCGAGGCCTTCGGCCGCATGAAGCCCGGCGCCTTCCTGGTCAACACCGCCCGGGCGGCGCTGGTCGACCAGGAGGCTTTGCTGGCCGCCCTCCGGTCGGGAAAGCTGGGCGGTTTCGCTACGGACGTTTTCCCGGTCGAGCCGCCCGCCGCGGACGACCCGCTGCTGGCATTCCCCAATGTCATCGCCGCCCCGCACATGGGCGGCAACACGCTGGAGGTGGCCGCCCACCAGGGCGAGATCATCGTCAGCGAGTTGAAGGCACTCCTGGCGGGTAAAAAACCCAAGTACATCCTCAACGCCCCGGCGCTCGAAACCTTCGCCTGGACCGGGAGGCGCAAGACGGATGAGCAGGCGCTCAAGGCGCTGGCCGCCGCGCCGGGTCCGGGCGCGACCGACCTGGACGTAGCCGCCCAGAAGAAGGGCATCGAAGAAAAAACCCCCAGCCTGCCGGCTGCCGAGCCGCAGGCGGTTGGGACCAGTGGAAAGGTGGAAAGTATGGATAACGAAGGTGCGCGTCAAAAGATGGCCGAAATCCTCAAGGAGTTCACCACCCGCATCGCCGCGGACAAGGAGATGGCCAGCTTCGCCAAGGGCAAGAACGTGGTCTTTGCCTTCACGATCAAAGACCTCGACCAGTCGTTCTACATGAGCTTCGTGGATGGCAAGGTCGGCGCCGGGCTGGAGGCGCCGCCGCGCGAGCCGGACGTCAAGCTCAAGATGGCCGCCGACATCCTGGACGGCATGTTCACCGGACGGGTCAATGCCACCAAGGCTGCCACCAGCGGCAAGCTGTCGTTCAGCGGTGACACCGGCAAGGCCATGTCCTTCATCCGCATCCAGGGCAGCATCGGCCGCCTGTACGCCGAAGCCCGCCAGAAGGTTGGCGACCCGGGCGACCTGACCAGGATCGCCTCCTCGACGGGGCTCGGGGCAGGGGCGGCGCCAGCCCCGCAGGTCGCCATCCCCGCCCCAGCTGTAGCGACCGCCCCGACCACCTACGCAGCCGCTCCCGCCGTGGTTAAAACCGGCGACGTGCGCGACCAGATCCTGCAGATCACCAACGAAATGTATGCCCAGGGCCTGATCACGGCCACCGGCGGCAACGTCAGTGCCCGCTGTGACGACAACCCGAACGAGATCTGGATCACTCCCAGCGCCATCTTCAAGGGCGACTTAAAGCCCGACATGATGGTGCGCATCAACCTGGACGGCAAGGTCATCGTCGACACCGACTACACCGCCTCCAGCGAGCGGCGGGTGCACTGCGCCATCTACAAGAACATGCCGGATATCAATGCCGTGATCCACTCCCATGCCCCGCAGGCCACCCTGATGGCCATTACCGGCACGCGCTTCCTGCCCATCTCCGCGGACGCCGCCTTCTTCGGCGATGTCCCGGTTGTGCCGTTCATCATGCCCGGCACGGACGAGCTAGGCAACGAGGTGGCCAAAGCCATGCTGGTCAACGGCATCGCCGCCCTGATGCAGAACCATGGCCTGGTGGTGGCGGGCAGCAGCCTGCGCCGCGCCGCAGACATGACCGAGATCATCGAGACCACCGCCTACAAGACCCTGACCTGTAAGCTGCTGGGCGTCGAGCCAGCACTCCTTCCGGAGGAGGTGGTCAAGGAGCTCAAGGACATCGGCGCCATGATGGCGTAAACGGACGTTCCAATTGACCCGGACGGAGACATATAACAAGAAGCTGCCTCATCGGGCAGCGTCTTGTTATGCCATTGACTACCCTGCCTCAAAAGCGGGAGGGGCTTTCCTGTAGATTGCTAACCTCCGGAGCTCGCCTGGCCCAGGGTGACCTGCAGTTGAATGGTCTTGCCGTTGCGCAGCACGGTCAGGATCACATGGTCGCCGGGCTTATAGTCGAACAGGACGTTCAGGTAGGAATGCGTCCCGTCCAGGGAGACGTCCCCGATGCCGGTGATGATGTCGCCCTGCTGCAATCCGGCCACACTGGCCGGACTGCCCACCGCCACCCGGGTCACGTAGGCACCCCATTGGGCAGGCAGGTTATAAGCATTGGCGATGTCCGGTGTGACCGGCTGGTAGCTGATCCCCAGGTACGGCCGGGCCAGGGAACCGTTCTGGATAAGCTGCGCGGCGACTGCCTGGGCGGTATTAATCGGGATGGCAAATCCCAGACCCTCAGCGACCGTGCCGCTGCCACTGCCGCGCACGATCAGGTTGTTGATGCCGATCACATCGCCCGCCAGGTCGACGAGCGGCCCGCCCGAGTTGCCTTGATTGATGGCCGCGTCCGTCTGGATCAGGTCCTCGAGCGAGTAACCCTGACCGGTGTCGATCGAGCGGCCGGTGGCACTGACCACGCCCACCGTCACGCTGTTCTTGAAGTCGCCCAGCGGCGAGCCGATGGCGATGGCGGTCTCACCCGGGTTGAGCACGTCCGAGTTGCCCAGGGAGGCCACGGCCGGAACCCTGCCGTCGGCTTTCAGCACGGCGATGTCGGAATACTGGTCGGTACCCACGATCGTGGCCTTCTCCTGGCTGCCATCCGCCAGGACGACGGTCAGCGACTTGGTCCCTGCCACGACATGATTGTTGGTCAGGATGTAGCCCTGGTTCGAGATGAAGAAGCCGCTGCCGCTGACCGTCTCCTCGCCGCTCGGACCGAAGAAAGTCGTCTGGCCCGGGATGGTGCCGACCACGGTCACCACCGCCGGCCCGACCTTCTGCACGGCTTGGGTGATGGTGGTCTGGACGTCGGCGGTGTTGATCACCAGGCTCTGCTTCTGGCTGGCGGGGATGGTCTGCGCCGAAGGAGCGGACGCCACCAGGGCATGGGATTGGTTCCGGCTGACGGCCTGATACACGGCGACGCCGCCGGTGAATACGCCTGCCAGGGCCGAGACCCCGGCGACGGCCACGACAAATACTGCGTACAAGATTCGTTTCCAAGACATATGAATAAACCTCCGTTTTACCGGCCCGCCGTTTTTCCTTACCCGCGTGCTCCGTCTCCCGGGGAAGGAAATACGGCAATTGACCGGGCTATGGTAACCTTTTGTCGGTAGGCCGTTTATCTTTTATGCTCCGTCCTTTTACCGAACATACGCATTCTAAAACATGAAAATGAAAAGACCATGAACTTGCAGGACAAATTAGGGCGGCAATTTTCGACCCGAATTATTATACAGAGGAAATCCATCCGATTTTTTCTTTCTGGAGTAGGGTTGGCGGCTGGCAGACTCCGTTCCCCGGTCTGCCGGCAAATTTCGAATTCTCCAGGAGAAGATTAGGGCCAGCCATGTCAAATAAGTTGCCTTTTATAAGTGCATTCTGGATAACAGCCACAGATTCACAAGGATGCACCGATAAAGAATCGGCGTTCATCCGTGTTCATCTGTGGTTGATAACGGCTTTCAAAACACTCCCTCAGGAAAAGTGCTGCCTGCCGGCGCTTTTCGCTTTTATCCCCCAGGCGGCGTGGCTCCGCTCAATTTTGTCAGGATTAATATCGACTTAACCAAACGGGAGTATCATTGGCCCTTGGCGTCATCCTGACCGCCCCATCTCATAGAACCAAGGAAACTTCCACTACACTCTCCAATGGACCACATCGCCAAACTTGCCTCCTTCGTCAAACCATACTGGAAACGCGCCACCCTGGCGTTGGTCCTGCTCACCTCCCTGGTCTTCATGGATCTGGCCATCCCGCGCCTGATCCAACGCATCATCGACCAGGGCATCACCAAGCACAACCAGCCGCTCGTGCTCCAGACCGCACTCTTGATGATCGGCATCTCCCTGCTCAGCATGCTGATCGCGGTCGGCAACAACATCTTCTCGGTGCAGGTCGGGGAGAACGTGGCGCGCGACCTGCGCGAGGCCATCTTCCTCAAGATCCAATCCTTCTCCTTCGGCAACCTGGACCGGCAGAAGACCGGCCAGCTGATGGTGCGCTTGACCAGCGACGTCAACGCCTTGAAGAGCCTGACCCAGATCACCCTGCGCATCGGCACGCGCGGCCCGCTGCTGATGCTCGGCAGCCTGATCCTGATGATCAACACCAGCCCGGAACTGGCGCTGACCATGCTCCCGCTGCTGCTGGTCACCTCGGCGGTGATCGTCTTTTTCATCGTCAAGATGGAACCGCTCTTCCTGACCGTCCAGCAAAAGCTGGACCGGCTCAACAACGTGCTGCAGGAAAACGTGGCCGGGGCGCGCCTGGTCAAGGCCTTCGTGCGCGCCGACTTCGAGGCCCAGCGCTTCGAGGCCACCAACACGGACTTTACCGAACGCTCGATCAAGGTCATGGAGTTCATGTCGACCATGTCCCCCGCCCTGACCGCCTGCGTCAACATTGGCATGGTCATCGTCATCTGGGCCGGCGGGCTGCAGGCCATCCGCGGGGGCCTGTCGATCGGCCAGATCGTGGCGTTCACCAACTACCTGCTCACCACCATGACCCCGCTGACCATGATGGTCATGCTCTCGAACACCTGGGCCAGCGGCATCGCCTCGGCGCGGCGGGTGGACGAGGTGCTCGACGCCATGCCCGAGGTCGAGGATGCCGCGGATGCGCGTCCCCTGCCGCAGGACGCCCGCGGCCGGATTGTCTTCGAAAACGTCAGCTTCCACTACAACGGCTCGAGCGACGAGGCCGTTCTGGAGCAGGTCAACCTGACGGTCGAGCCCGGGCAGACCGTCGCCATCCTGGGCGCCACCGGGGCGGGCAAATCCAGCCTGATCAACCTGGTGCCCCGCTTTTACGACGTTACGGCGGGCAGGATCCTGATCGACGGGATCGACGTCCGCCAGCTCAAACGCGACTCGCTCCTGGCCGCCATCGGCATCGTGCCCCAGGAGACGATCCTCTTCTCGGGGACGGTGAGCGACAACATCCGCTACGGCCGGCCGGAGGCCAGCGACGAGCAGGTCGTCGCCGCGGCCAAAGCCGCCCAGGCGCACGACTTCATCATGGAGCTGTCCCAAGGCTACGCGACGCACGTCGAGGAGCGCGGCGCCAACTTCTCGGGCGGCCAGAAGCAGCGCCTGGCCATCGCCCGCGCCCTGCTCATGCAGCCGAAGATCCTGATCCTGGACGACAGCACCAGCTCGGTGGACGTCGAGACCGAGACCAAGATCCAGGACGCCCTGGAAGGGCAGATGGGCGTCCACACCAGCTCCCGTGCAAAAGCCGGGACTACCACGCTGGTGGTGGCGCAGCGCATCAGCACCGTGCTGAAGGCCGACAAGATCATCATTCTCGACCGGGGGCGCATCGTCGCCGAGGGGACCCACGCCGAGCTGATGCAGACCAGCCCCATCTACCAGGAGATCTACGCCTCGCAGCTGGGGGACGGCCTGCACCTGGAGGAAGCGGCATCGGTGGCGGCGCGCGGAGGACAGGCATGAGCACGCAATCCGGCAGCCGTGACACCAGCAACATCCGCGCCGTGATGCAGCCGCGGCGGCCGGCCGCGGTCGGCAAGATCGAAAAGGCCAAGGACCCGCGCCGGGCGCTGGCACGTCTGGTCGCCTACCTGGGGCGCTACAAAGCCGCCATGGTCATGGTGCTTGTCTTCGTTTTGATCTACACCGTCCTGGGTCTGTTCGGCCCGTACCTGATGGGCGTGGCCATCGACCGCTTCATCAGCACCAAGCAGGTCGCCGGGCTGGCGCGCATCGCCGCCTGGATGCTGGCCGCCTACCTCCTGAACAACCTGTTCCAGGCTATTTCCAACCGGATCATGGCTGCCGTCTCGCAGCGCGCCCTGCAGCAGATGCGCCGTGACCTGTTCGCCCACCTGCAGACCCTGCCGCTCGCCTTCTTCGACCGCAACCCGGCCGGCGAGCTGATGAGCCGCCTGACCAACGACATCGACGCCATCAACCAGGCCGTCTCCCAGAACGTCACCTCGCTGATCGCCAGCGTGCTCTCCATGGCCGGCATCCTGATCGCCATGTTCGTTTTGGACCGCTGGCTAGCCCTGGCCTCCGTGCTGGTGGTGCCGATCATGTTCTGGTTCACCAACTTCGTCGCCGTCTACACCCGCCGGGGCTTCCAGGGCCTGCAGAAGCACCTGGGCGAGCTCAACGGGGTGATGGAGGAGTCGATCAGCGGACAGCGGGTGGTCAACGCCTTCCGCCGCAACGACACGGTGGTCGCCGCCTTCCGTCGCAGCAACCAGGAAGTCTTCAAGGCCGGCATCTACGCCAACACCTATGCCCTGCTGCTCATGCCGCTGACCAACGTGCTGGGCAACTTCTTCGTCATCGTGCTGGCCGGCCTGGGCGGCTGGCTGGCCCTGCAAGGGCTGGTCAGCGTGGGCATCATCGCCACGTTCATCAATTATGCCCAGAACTTCATCAACCCCCTGCGCCAGCTGGCCAACCTGTACAACACCATCCAGGCGGCACTGGCCGGGGCGGAGCGGGTGTTCGAGATCCTCGACACCCCGCCCGAGGTTCAGGACGCCGCGGACGCCCTCCCGCTCGCATCGATCCGCGGCGAGGTGCGCTTCGAGCACGTCCGTTTCGGCTACCGCCCGGAGACGCCGGTGCTCAAGGACATGAGCCTGGACGCCTGGCCGGGGCACATGCTGGCTTTGGTCGGCCCGACCGGCGCCGGCAAGACGACCATCATCAACCTGATCATGAGGTTCTACGAGACGGACGCGGGCCGGATCAGCATCGACGGGGTGGATATCCGCCAGGTCAAGAAAGACGAGCTGCGCCGCCGGATCGGCCTGGTGCTGCAGGATACTTTCCTGTTCTCGGACACGGTGATGGAGAACATCCGCTTCGGACGCCTGGAGGCCAGCGACGAGGAGGTTTTCGAAGCCGCCCGCATCGCCGACGCCGATCACTTCATCCGCCAGCTGCCGCAGGGCTACCAGACCATGCTCTCCGAGCGCGCCAGCAACCTCAGCCAGGGGCAGCGCCAGCTGCTCTCCATCGCCCGCGCCATTCTGGCGGATCCCTCCATCCTGATCTTGGACGAAGCCACCTCGAGCGTGGACACGCGCACCGAAGTGCGCATCCAGAAATCCCTGCTGCGCCTGATGCAGGGACGCACCAGCTTCGTCATCGCCCACCGCCTGAGCACCATCCGCGACGCCGACCACGTGCTGGTGATCAATAACGGCGAGATCGTCGAGCAAGGCACCCACCAGCAGCTGTTGGACAAGCGCGGCTTCTACCGTCACCTGTACCTGAGCCAGTTCAAGGGCCAGGCGATTTAGGAGGCTCTCCCTCGGGGAAATTGAGTGCCTTGACGAAGCGGACTTACCGCCCCGCCAGCGGCGCGTGGACGCCCTTTTGGTTCTATAATTGGGGAAAATTGAACCCGAGGTGATGGATGGCCAAAAGGAGAAAAAGCTACCGAAGGAAGAGCCCGATTGCCGTCACGGTGATTGCGGCGGCGATCGTGGTGCTTTTCCTGATCCGGCTCTACCAGGTCTTCGAGCCGCTCTTCCGCCAGCAGGTCTTCAAGGACGGCATCTCCGGCCCACTGACTGCCGGTCTGCGGCTGACCCCGCTCGGCAGCGCGCTGCTCTCCAGCATCACGTATCTGGTGCTGTCAGCCGCCGGGATCGTCGTCCTGATCGGCTTCCTGCGCCTGCGCCGCTGGAGCTGGGTGCTGTTGATGGCCTGGACGGGCGTCTCGCTGGTCATCTCCCTGATGGCATATTTCTACAGCCACCCCAACTACGCCGTGATGGCCTCCGACGTGATCATCGCTTTTGCCCTCAACATCACAGAGGTGCAGCGCATCTTCAAGATAAGGAGCGGAAATGGCGGCCCAAGCTTCTGATCGTCCGACCTTTCCGGTCACCGCCTCCGACCTGGAGTTGCTGCGCTGCTTCGAGCCGGTGGTGTACTACACCCAGGGCGAGCAATTCTTCCCCACCGACGTGGAGCACTACGTCCGGGATTGCAGCCTGTGGGAGCACTATCCCGACGGGCACGACGAGCTGCTGGTCAAGCAAGGCGAGCTTGACCTGGATAAGCTGGTCGAGTCACGGCCGGCCGCCTTTGGCTCGGTGCGCTACCTGCGCTTCGTCGAGCCGCTCAGCCTGGCGGAGACCGCCCAGGTGCTGGCGGCGCAGGCGCGCCTGCGCCGCCGCCTGCGCAACTACTTCCATGCCGGGATCGGGCGCCTGGCGCGCGGCGGCTTCCTGCCCCGCCTGGCAGACGGCCTGTTCTCGCTTTCCTTCCTGCTGCGCGGCAAGGTCTCGGCCGCCACGGCCGCGGCTGCCGAGCTGGATTACAACGAGGCTTTAAAAGAGGATCCAAAATACGTCTACTACGGCCGCGTGGCGCGCCAGAACGGCTGGACGATTCTGCAGTACTGGTTCTTCTTCAGCTTCAACAGCTGGCGCTCCGGCTTCCACGGGGTCAACGACCACGAATCGGACTGGGAGATGGTCAACGTCTACCTGTACGAGCAGGACGGGCAGCTGGTGCCAGAGTGGGTCGGCTACGCCTCGCACGACTTCAAGGGCGACGACCTGCGCCGCCGCTGGGACGACCGCGGCGAGCTCGACCTGGAGGACGGCCATCCGGTGGTCAACGCCGGAGCCGGGTCGCACGCCTCTTATTTCCGCCGCGGCGAGTACCAGGCCGAGGTGACCCTGCCGCTCCCCGGCTGGGTCTCCGGCCCGATGCGCTCCTGGAACAAGTTCTGGACCGAGACGCTCGGCCAGCCGGCGGCCAACCCGTTCCGCATCCCCTTCGTGGACTACGCCCGCGGCGACGGCCTGGCCATCGGGCCCGGAAAGGCTGCCACCTGGTCCCCGGCCATGATCGAGGAGACCACGCCCTGGGTCAGCCGCTACCGCGGCTTGTGGGGCCTGTTCGCCCGCGACCCGATCTCCGGGGAGAACGCACCCGCGGGGCCGATGTACAATCGCGACGGTTCGCCGCGCGGCGCCTGGTACGACCCGCTGGGCTTTGCCGGCCTCGACAAGGTCCCGCCTCCGCCCAAGGCACTCACGCTGCTCGACCACAACTGCAAGAAGGTCATCCACCGCCAGGAAGAGCTCGAAAAGCTGATCCCGGAGAAAGCCGACGAGCTGCAGGCCCTGGGTGTCAGGCTGAAGGGCATGGAGGGCAACCCGCACCTGGCCAAGCAGCATGCCGCCCTGGAGAAGGCCATCAACCAGCTGGCCGAGGAGGTCAAAGGCCTGCGCCGCGAGCGCTCCGAGAACAGCGCCCTGCTGCAGGGGCTCACCCAGCAGCTCGGGCGGGTGAAGGCCGGCGGTCAGGACGACCCGCGCGCCCACATCCGCCACCTGGCCGAACCGGTGCGCGGCGACCGGACCTTCCGTAACGAACATGCCGCCGAGACCTGGGCGGCCATCAGCCTGAGCCTGATGCTGTTCGCCATTGCCGCCCTGGTCTTCTTCCCGGTGCGTTTCACGTGGGCCGGCCTGGCGATCATCATCATCCTCTTCGTCGTGGCCGACTCGGTCCTGCGCGGCGCCTTCATCCAGACCATCGGGCAGATCACCCTGATCCTGGCCATGCTCGCCACGCTGATCCTGCTGTTCCACTTCGGGAAATGGATCCTGGCGGCAGGCCTGGTGATCATGGGCATTTCGCTGATGGTCCAGCGCCTGCGCGAACTGACAGGCTGACAGCGCCAGCGTATGACCGCAATAAAAAAACCTGACAGGTCCGGAAGAGCTGTCAGGTTTTATGGTTTACAGGCGCAGGCCGGATTGGCAATCCGACCCACTAAACCAGGGGGGTCAGCGCCGCCGGCAGAGGCTCGTCCTCGACCCAGGCGCGCAGCGCGGCGTTGAACAGGTCCGGTGCGGTCATGGCCCAATTATGCTCCCGGCGCAGCGAGGATTTGGGCCCGACCGAAACCAACACGCCACGCGCCCTGGGCAGGACCCCCAGCAGGTCACGCCCGGATTGTTTCATCTGCGCATACTCATGTTTCCCCACCGCCACCAGCACCGGCACGTCGGCCTTCTCCAGCCCGTCGGGCATGCGGTAACTCATGCCGCAGTAGAGCATGTCCGCGGTGCTGGCTTCGGTCGCTTCCTGGAAGGAGCGTTTGAAGTCCGGGTAATATTCCTCGGGGATGCCGGCCGAGTACTTCATGTTCAGGCGGATCCACCAGTCGTTGTTCTTCAAGGGCGCGATGAACCAGCGATAGCTGGCCGCCATGAGGTTGGGCGTGTACAGCCCGCTGCCCGGCATCGGGCGCAGGATGGCGCTGCTGACCAGGGCATGATTGACGACCTCCGGGTGGCGCGACAGGAGCGCCACGCTCACCTGCGCCCCCTCCGAGAGGCCGACCAGGTGCGCCACACCTCCGTGCGCCTGCGCCCGAATCAGTTCGACGACCAGGTCGGCGGCGCGCTCGGTGGAGTACGCGCCAACGTCCATGCTCCTGCCTTGCCCGGGCAAGTCCGGGACCAGCAGGTGATAATCCGGGCTGAAGGCCTTGACCTGCTCGCGCCACATCCAGCCGGCCGCCCCCCCGCCGTGCAGGAAGACGATGGTCCTGGGATTCCCATCCCCATAGGATGCGCAGTAAAGGCCCGGTTTTTGATCAATGGTCATAGTCAGCCTCGGAGAAAAAATACCCACATAGGGCACGAAGGTTGATGAAAGCTCATGAGGGATGCGTGAATCATTCTGTCCGAATGATTCTACTACAAGTACCTCCGCCAACAACCCAAGTGCTGGCTGAAACCAAATTCATTCGCCCTTTCGCGCCACATCGCACCCGTAAGGGTATTCGCATTTACCCCCCTCCGGCGATCACGCCCGCCGATCCCTCGCTGTCTGCTGTCCTGACTCCGGACGCCTCCGTATTGCAGCTACCAACCCAACTGCCAGCCCAATCCCAATCCATTCGCGCTTTCGCGCCACATCGTACCCGCGAGGGGATTCGCATTTACCCCTCTGGCGGTCAGACTCGCCGGTCTCCCCGCAATCATCCGCCCTAACCCAAATCCTCCTCCCACCACCCAACAGTCCAACTACCAACCCAGCCCAAATCCATTCGCCTTTTCGCGCCTTTCGCGTTTACCCCCTCCGACGATCAGCCGGTCACCTCACCCGCTCGACAGTCCGACCGCCGGCCAAACCCAGAACTAATGATCGCCCTTGCGGCGCACGCGCAGCACGGCGATCTTGGTGGCGTGGTTGAAGGGGGCCGGGTCGGTGATCGGCGCACCCCGGCGCGTCCCTGGGTAGCCGGTAAAATCCTCCGGGACCGGGATGAGCTCTTCGATCTCCAGGTACCCGTCAGCACACAGCGACTCGAGCGTCTCGAGGTAAGCCCTCCCGCTGACGAACAGGGCGTTGTTGACCGCCACCAGACGCCCGCCGTCCTCCACCAACGGGCGGACCTTGTTGATCAACCGGGAGGAACTGGCCGCCAGGTCAACCGTCCCTTTCTGCGTGGTGGAAAAAAAGGGCGGGTCGAGGAAAACGCAGCCGAAGCGGTCCCCGGCCCGCTTGAGTGCGCCGACCGCAGGGAAGAAATCCCCGAGGAGGAAATCTTTCTGGCTGATGGGGAATCCGTTGAGCGTGTAAGAAGTCTTGGCCAGATTGAGGAAACGGCGGTTCCGCTCGAGCTGGACGACGCGCCGGGCCCCACCCGCCAGTGCGGCAATGCCCAGGCTGCCGGTGTAGGCAAAAGCGTTGAGCACAGTCTTGCCCCTGAGATTTTCAATGGCCCACCGGCGCAGGTTGCGCGTGTCCAGGTACAGGCTGGCGTCCCGGCTCATGCACAGGTCGACGGCATACCAGACCCCGTGCTCGCGCACTTTGCGGTCGGGGGCTTCGCCAAAGATGATCCTTCCGCGCCGGTCTGCGGCCGAAGAACCATTGCGCCGCTTCAACACTATTGCCCGGATCCACGGAAAGCACGCCCCCAGCAGCTCCTGGGCAACCTCGACGAGTGCCTCGCCTTGCTTTGGGGATTCAGAACAGTCGTGCAGCACCGCCGTGGTGGCATACAGGTCCACGACCAGCTCGGGGCAGCCCTCGAGAAAACCGTTGAACAACCGCAAAGCGCCCTCCTGGCGCTCACCGAAGAGCGGCCGGCGGGCTTCGAAGGCCCGCTCGAGCAGGGCTTCGACCGGCTCTTCCGCTGAATTGGTCGCCTGTACTGGCTGGGAATTCAATCCGTTCGGCTTTCTTCGTCTGCCGGTGGAAAGACAGTCTCGAAGGTTGTTCCCTGCCCGAGCTGACTGGAGACGTGAACTTCGCCGCCGTGGGCTTTGGCGATCCACTGCACGATTGACAGGCCCAGGCCGGTGCCCGAGGGCCGCTGCGGGTCCGGGGAATCCTCGTCGAGTCGCGCCCGCGCCTGGTCGACACGGTAGAAGCGGTCGAAGAGGTGGGAGAGGTGCTCCGGAGCGATGCCCGGACCGTTGTCCGCGACCCGCAGCCAGGCCTTGCCCTCCCCGCAGCCGGTCTCCACGCACACCCAGGGCTGCGCGCCGGCGCTGTACTTGATGCCGTTCTCGACCAGGTTGGTGATCATCTGCAGCAGGTACTGCCGGTCGCCGCGCATGCACACCTCGGGCAGCTCACCGGTCCGGAGCTGGACCCCGCTGCGGGAGGCCAGGTCCGAGAGGCGCTCGACGGCATCCAGGGCAAGGTCGCTCAGGTCCAGCCGCTCCTGGGCCAGAGGGACTTGGCCGGCGTCCATGCGTGCCAGCGCCAGCAGGTCGTTGACCAGGCGGGTCATGAAGTCGTTCTCGGAGCGGATCGTGCCCAGGGCGCGCTGGTACTCTGAGGCGTTGCGCTGGGCCGCCAGGGCGCGGCTGGCCTCCAGGTTGACGATGGTCAGCGGGGTGCGCAGCTCGTGGCTGGCATCGGCGACGAACTGGCGCTGGCGCTCGAAGGCGGCCTGCAGCCGGGCCAGCATGGCGTCGAAAGTGTTCGCCAACTCGCCGAGCTCGTCCCGGCTCTTCAGGTTCAGCCGGCGGCTCAGGTCGGTGTCGCTGATCTCCCGCGCGGCGCGCGTGATCGTATGGACCGGCCGCATCGCCCGGTCGGCGAGCCAGAGCCCGCCGCCCAACGCGATCGCCAGGGTCAGCAGGCTGCCGATCAGCAGGGTCAGCAGCAGGGCGTGAAGGCGCCCGCCTGGGTCGAGCGGTGTGCCCAGGATGGCAAAACCCTGCAGGCTTTGCCTGCCGACGAACGGGGCTACCAGAAACAGGTAATCGGTGTGCGTCTGCGGCAAGTACCCGGACAGGGCAACGAAGTCCAGCGGGCTGGCGCCCTGCTGTGGGCGCCTCTGCCAGCCGTGCAGCGCTGCCTGGACGAAGTCCTGGCTCAAGGACGATCCCTGACTGGCCAGCACGCTCCCATCCGGGCCGGTGACGGCCAATGCCTCGTCCTCCTGGACGAAATTGTCCGGGACGAGCACCGCACCGAACGGCCGCCGCGCCACCAGCAGGGCCATCCGGCTTTCCAAGCGGGTGAGGACGTCGTTGTGGACGTCGCGCGATTGGATGAGGTAGACGAATACGCTGAAGGACGCCAGCACCAGGGTAAGGATGAAGGCAAACCAGAGCACCAGCCGGAAGCGGATGCTGTGGGCGAGTACGCCGATCCGCCCCAGGAATCTTTTGAGTTTACGCATGCTCAGCGGTCCTCCGGCGGACGGATGCGGTAGCCCACCCCGCGCACCGTTTCGATCAGCTTCACCGGGCTGGGGTCGTCGATCTTGCGCCTCAGGCGGCGGATGTAGACGTCGACCACGTTGGAGGCAATGGTATGGTCGTAGCTCCACAGGTGCTCTTCGGCCATTTCACGCGTGACCAGGCGGTTGGGGTGGCGGACCAGGTACTCGAGCAGGGCAAACTCCTTGGCGGTCAGCTCGATGGACCGATCGCCGCGCCGCACGGCGTGCGTGGCAGGGTCCAGCTCCAGGTCCGCGACGGCGAGCAGGGCGGATCTTTCGGTCGACTCCCGGCGCAGCAGGGCGCGGATGCGGGCGCGCAGCTCGTCCACCTCGAAGGGCTTGACCAGGTAGTCGTCCGCCCCGCTGTCCAGCCCGCTGACCCGGTCCTGCAGGGCGTCACGGGCGGTCAGCATGAGGATGGGTACATTGACGTGTTTCTTGCGCAGCGCCCGGCAGACCGCCAGCCCATCTTTTTCGGGCAGCATCACGTCCAGGATGATGACGTCGTAGGTCGCCAGGGTGGCCAGCTCCTCCCCCTCCAGACCGTCGTAGGCGGCGTCGACGACATAGCCGTCGTCCTGCAGCGTCAGGCGCAGGGAGTCGCTCAAGCGGCGGTTGTCTTCGATCAGCAAAACACGCATAAATCACCTTCACCGTTCATACAATGCATACAGATTTTAACACGCAAATATGACCCCAGGATGAATGGCCAAATTCTACGGACTATTCATCCTGGTGTCATCTTGGTTCTGTATACTGCGGCCAATCCAAATAGGAGAAATTCGATGCGCAAACATATCTTGGCCTTACTGGCTGCAATTGTGATTACCGGGATGACCGCCTTCGGCATGCTGGTCGTCGGGGTCAACGCCCTGGTCAACCCCAATACCACCTCGACGGCGGACACGCCGGCCCAGGCGACCGCCGGCAGCTCCGCATCCACCGCCAGCTATCAGGCGGAAATCGCCCAGCTGCAAAGCCAGATCGCACAATACCAGGCGCGCGACCAGCAATACCAGGTCGCCCTTCAAAATGACAACGCCCAGCTGCACCAGGCAGCCCAGGAGCTGCAAATGGTCCAACAGCTGCTCGCCTACTTACAAAACCGGGGGCTGATCCAGATCGATAATCAGGGCCAGATCACGGTCACGCGCTGACCTGCGTCCCCAGGAGTGATAAGGAAACAAAATGAAAGCCTTTAAAGCCTTCCTGCATTTTTGGATCACCATCGCCAGTTTATTGAGCTTCCTGGGCGGTTGGGCCCTGCTGGCCCACTCCAAGAAACCGCTCCAACCGGTGCAAAGCGGGCAGACTGCGGCGGTGAATATCGCCCCCATGCCGACCCTGCCTCCGATCCAGTTTTTCAACGGCGGCGCGTTCAGTGACACGAACAATTTCACCGTAAACAACAATCCCGCCCCGGTCACGAGCGCTCCCTTCTTGATGACAGGCGGGTCATGACGTGGAAACGTTCCGCTTCCGTGCGATGAACACGGACGTCGTCATGATCGCCGAGGGTGAATTCGACCGCATGGCGGAAGGCTTCGAGCAGGCCCGCCAGTTCATCCAGGCGAATGAGCAGCGCTTCAGCCGCTTCCTGGACAACAGCGAGCTGACCCAGCTCAACCGCTCGGCCGGGACCTGGTTCCAGGCCTCGGCGGACCTGTTCACGGTCGTGGCACTGGCGCAGCAGTATTTCCACCAGACGCGCGGCCTGTTCGACCCCTCGATCCTGCCGGACCTGCGCCGGGTCGGTTACGACCGGAGCATCGACCTGATGCGGGAGCAGGGTGCGGCCCCGCTGCTGGAAAGCCTGCTCGCCAACGAACGGCCCTCCTTCGGCGAGGTACAGTTCGACGAAGCGCGTCAGATGATCCTGCTACCCCAAGGAATGGCTCTCGACCTGGGAGGCATCGCCAAAGGCTGGATCGCCGAGCGCGCCGCCATCCTGCTTTCCGGATTTGCCTCCGCCTGCGCCGTCAACGCCGGCGGGGACATGTTCCTGGTGGGGCTGCCGGAAAGCCTGGAGCACTGGCCGGTGGCGCTGGAAGACCCGCTCGAGGCCGGCGCGGTCCTGACCACGCTCAAAACCGGCCCGGGCGCGGTGGCGACCTCGACAGTCACCAAGCGTACCTGGAAGCAGGGCGAAATTTCCCGCCACCATCTCATCGATCCGCGCACCGGTGAACCCGCCCTCACCGACTGGCTGAGCGTCACCGTGATCGCCGCCCACGCCGACGAGGCCGAAGTGTATGCCAAGGCCCTGCTGATCGCCGGCTCGCGGGGCGCAGAACAGGTCGCCGGCGATCGCTCATCCCAGATCTCCTATCTTGCCGTGGACCGGCACAAGAACATCTGGGGCAGCCAAAAAAGTTTGGAGCATGTCCATGTCAGCTGAAACCCGGGCCGGATCGGACCGCTCCCGATCGATTACGCCGCTGCGGCTCATCGTCAGCATCTTGAGCACCCTGCTCTTCGTCGCAGGCCTGCTATTTGCCACGGCCTTCGTCCTGACCCCCGCCGGGCAGACTTTCGTGGGCAACTTGAAGCAGCTCTTCGCCGCCGACAGCATCCAGCTCTGGTGGTACGTCACGCGCGCCGCCGGGATCGTCGCCTACCTGCTGCTGTGGTTCTCCACGGTCCTGGGGCTGGCGGTCAAAAGCAAATTCCTCGACCGCATGCTGGACCGCATGTTCACCTACGACTTCCATGAATTCATCTCGCTGTTATCCATCGGCTTCGTCCTCCTGCACGTCGTCGTGCTGATGCTCGACCGTTACCTGCCGTACAGCCTCGGGCAGGTGTTGATCCCCTTCCTGTCCCCGTACCGCCCATTGTGGGTCGGGATCGGCGTGGTCGCCTTCTACGTCACCCTGCTGGTTACGGTGACCTTTTACCTGCGCACGAAGATCGGGCAGAAGGCCTTCCGCCTCATCCACATCCTGAGCCTGCTCGGCTACCTGGGCGTGACCCTGCACGGCCTGTATGCCGGGACGGACGCCGTCCTGCCGGCGATGAAGCTGCTCTATGACGGCACCGGGCTGGCAGTGCTCTTTTTCACGGCCTACTGGCTTGCCCTGGCGGCCTTCCGGAAGACGGAAGTGCAAGCCAAGCCGCGGGCCAACCTACCGATCCTCAAGACCTCCGGCCGGCATCGCTATGGTGTACGCTAGGCGGGGAGAAAAACAAATGGGCGAGCAGCCATTAGGACTGCTCACCCATTTTTATTTCCGTCGTTAGGATAGGCTTGCCTGACTAATCCTACTTGTGGTGCTCCTGCTGCTCGGCGGCATCCGCCTCCGCCTTGGTCTTGTGCACCGTCCCGTCCGGATGGTTCGGTGGAGAGTAGACGGTATACAGCTTCAGCGGCTCGGTTTTCGAGGTGTTGATCACGTTGTGATAGGTGCCGGCCGGCACGATGGCGGCATCGTTGTCATGAACCAGGTGCTCTTCCGTGCCGTTGAGCACGAACTTCGCCTCGCCCGCCTCGATGCGGAAGAACTGGTCGACGCTGGCGTGCACCTCGTTGCCGATCTCCTCGCCCGGCTGCAGGCACATCACCACCAGCTGGCAGTATTTCCCGGTGAAGAGCACCTGGCGGAAATACCCATTCTTGAGCGTCTGTTGCTCGATCGGACCAAAAAAGCCTGTCATTTGCCTCTCTCCTTTCCGTTAAGTATTGGGTTTTAAAACGCCTCCCTGCAAGAAAGAAATAGGAGGAACAAGACCACCGGCTTTCCTCTGCCGCACCTTAATGCAGTTCGATTTCCCTGGCTGAGGAAAGCTCGAGCGTCACCGTCTTCGAGAGCTTCCCAGACTCGATGCGGCTCACCCGACATATGAAAGCGGTGGCGTACTCGTGCGTGTCGACGATCGCGATCTTATCCCCGACGCTGAGCTTTTTCTTGTCCATGTACAAAGGATTCGCCAGGGTCACCTTTTTGGGCATTCCTTTGACCGACGACACCCAGCGATCGTTCGGGTGTGCGGCGACCGCCCCATGGGCGCGCAACTGCTCAATGATGCTGTTCTTTCCCATTTTTTTCCTCTGCAGGGTGAATTCTACGCTCGTCGAGTAAATGCGCCCGGGATCTCAGTAGGGGGAATCGAACAACCAGGTCGCCCGGGAATAATCATAGACCAGGTTGAAGGAGTCGGTGCTGCCCACGGTCGACCCGTTGTTGTAGTAGTAAATGGCGTACACCCTGACGACGGCATAGCTGGTGGTCTGGCTCAAGACGGAGACACTTTGCACGCTGACATTGTTGACCGTGCTCCAGTAGGCCGCGTACCCGGAGTAGCCCCCCGTGGAGGGCCCGTTCACATTGTTCTGGAAGTTGGCATCCAGCAGCGACCAGGTGAGCGGGTAGTTGCTCAGGTTGATCTGGGAATAGTAATAATAGATGAATTGGGATGGAGTCTGGGACGGATAGACAGGGGGGACATAATACGAGGTCGGCGAATCGAACATCCAGGTGCGGCGCGTGTAGTTGTAGGTCAGGTTGAAAACGTCGGCGCTGTAGGTGATCACATCGGTGTTCCAGTGGTAGCGGGTGTTTACGCTCGCCACGGCGTAGTAGTTGGTCTGGCTGAGCACGGTCACGCCCTCCACGATGACCTCGTGGACGGTGTTCCAAAAGTCCACGTAGCCCTGATAGCCGCCCGTGGCCGGTCCGTTGTTGGCGTACTGGAAGTTGGGGGTCAGCAGTGACCAGGTGAGGGGATAATTGCTGATATTGATCTGGGAATAGTAATAGCGGATGAACTGTGCCACGCTTTGAGACGGTGCCGGATAGACCGGAGCAGCCGGCGCCACATAGGTGGTCGGGGTGGGTGTATAGTAAGGGGTCGCCGTCGGGCTGGGGAGGGCGAGGGTTGGGGTATCCGTGGGTGTGGTTGCCATGGACGTACTCGTTGCAGTCATCGGAGAGGCCGTCGGTTGGGCGGTCAAAGTCTGGGCGACGATGGTCCCCAGCAGATCCCCAGGCGGGGTAGGCACCGTCGCCGGGGCGTTCGTGCTCGCGAAAAGGCAGCCGGAGAGGGTCAACAGGCTCAAAGTCAGGGCGAGAGCAATTTTTTTCATGTCAGCTTTCCTTCTCTGGGAATCTACGCCCAGAGCCATGAGCAGGAGGGGAAGGGATGGTTAAGTTTCAGGCTTGGGGATCGATTCCACCTGTCCATGCGTTAATTATACAACCAGAGCTTCCCACATGCACAAGGGTTGTCGCGCCGAGGCATAGACGCAAGCACGCTTCTCGCACGGCAATTTCTGTACACATATTGACTTTTGGATTTGAGTATGCTACCTTGGAAGCATGGGAGAAACCTTCCAGCCTGCGCGGCGCGAAAACGGAATTCCCCTGCCGCAATCACAAAACCGACGCATTCTCGGCCTTGCCCGGGAAGCGTCGCTTTTTTATTTTTAGAGGATAATATACTGGACAAAGCTTTGTTTATCCTCAGTCCACCCACGATCAATTGCTGAAGGAGAAACCAAATGACATCCAACCGATTCCTTAAACCGCTGGCGCAGGTCAGCCTGCTTGTCCTCCTTTTCGCCAGCCTGGTCGGCTGCGGACAGGCGAAAACATCTTCGAGCTCCATCACGGTCGTCGTCCCGGAAGAGCCGCCCAGTTTCAACGCCGTGATCAGCGACACCGGCTACGACGCCCTGGTGATGCACATGACCCTGCTGGGCATGACCGGCATCGACCCGCAAGGGAACATCTACCCGGTTCTGGCGACCGAGCTGCCCACCCAGGATAACGGGGATCTGGTGGTGGACGAGCAGGCCGGGACGATGGACGTGACCTGGAAGATGCGCAAGGATGTCGTCTGGGCGGACGGGAAACCGGTGACCGCCGACGACGTGCTCTTCACCTATGAGGCTGTCAAGGACCCGACCAACGGTTTCGCCATTCCCGGCCTGGACCTGGTCACCGGCGTCGACAAGATCGACGATTACACCTTCAGGGTGCATTTCAGCGCCATCTATCCCGCATACCTGACCTTCCTCGGCGGCCGGCAGATCGTCATCTGGCCCAAGCACTACTGCAAGCCCGAGCAGGGCTACACCAACTGGGACTGCGGGCGCAACCCCTTGAGCGACGGACCCTACACCCTCAAGGAATGGGTCACCGGTGACCACCTGACCTTCGTGCGCAACCCCAAATACTTCGAGCCGGGCAAACCCAAGATCGACCAGATCATCGTGCGCGTCGTCCCGGACGCCTCGGTGCGCGAGACGATGATGCGCCAGGGTGACGCCGACCTGTTGATGTGGGCCACCGAGCAGGTCGCCAGCGACCTGAAAAACGTCAGCAACGTCAAGCTCAGCATCAGCCCCACCAGCCGCTGGGTCATGCGCCTGTTCATCAACCTGGCCGCCAAGGGCGCGACCGACCCGGAGGCGCAACCCAATCCCTTCTTCGGGGATGTGCGCGTGCGCCAGGCCATCCGCGCGGCCATCGACGTCGACAAGATCACCAGCTCGGTCTGGTATGGCTATGCCCAGCCGGTGTGGACCGAGTTCTTCCGCCCGCCGTACAACACCTGCAACATCCCTCGCCCGAAATATGACCTCGAGGCGGCCAAGGCCTTGCTCGACCAGGCCGGCTGGGTTGCCGGCAGCGACGGCATCCGCGTCTGCAAAGGCTGCCAGTATGCCCAAGAGGGTGACCGGTTCAAGTTCGAGCTGCTCACTTATTCCGAATACGGGGATCCCCTCATCCAGACCCAGCAGCTGATCGGCGAAATGCTCAAGGCCGTCGGCATCCAGGCCGACCTGACCCAGGCCCAGGGGAGCGTCATCTGGGCCGACGCCGCCAGCGGCGGCATCGAGCAGAGCGGGAACTTCAACATGGACCTCTACGACGACGGCTACGCCGGGATCGACCCGTCCTACTTCCTCAGCTATTACTACTCCTCCGCCGCGGCGGAGCCCGACCAGGGCTGGAACGTGGTGCGCTTCAAGAACGCCGAGTTCGACTCCCTGCTCGATCAGGCCAACACCCTGAACCAGCAGGACCGCCAGACCGCCTTCTGCCAGATGGCCCAGCTCCTGGACCAGCAGCTGCCGCAGATCCTGCTCTTCACCACCCTCAATGCCGAGGCGTATTCGACCCGCCTGGCCAATATCGAAGCCAACCTCAACAGCGTGGTTTCCTGGAACGTGGCCGACTGGGCGCTGGCGAAATAGCCTTTCCATCAGCCGGGAGGCAGCGCCATCGCCTCCCGGCCTAACCCCTGCATTTAGACGGAGGACAAGTTGGGCCAGTTCATCTTGCGGCGCCTGCTGCAAGCCGTGGGCATCATGTTCCTGCTCAGCGTCCTGTTCTTCGCCCTGGTCAACCTGGCCCCGGGCGGGCCGCTGGCCGGCTACGGCGGCGCCCGCCGCCTGCCGCCGGAGCAGGTCGCCATGCTTAAGCGCCAGCTGGGATTGGACAAGCCCCTGCCGGTCCAGTACATGGTCTGGCTGGTGGGCAACGATTGGATGAAAGTCGGCACGAGCGCTGCGGTGGGCGGGACGGGTTACGGTACCCGCCGGGGAATCCTGCGCGGCGACTTCGGCTTCTCCTTCCAGACGCGCCAGCCGGTCCTGACCGTGATCAACGACCGCCTGCCGAACACCATTTACCTGATGGCAGTCACCCTGCTGGTCGCCCTGGGGCTCGCCATCCCGGCCGGCATCCTCTCGGCGGTCAAACAATACTCCTTCTTCGACATCTCCGTGACCACCTTCTCCTTCGCCGGGCAGGCCATCCCGGACTTCTGGCTCGGCCTGATCCTGATCATCGTCTTCTACGCCTGGCTCAAAAACCCCCTGTCCGGTGACTCGCTGCTGCCCTCGGGAGGCATCCTGACCATCGGCGCGCCCTTTTCAGTGGGCGACGCCGTCCGCCACCTGATCCTGCCCGTGGCGACCGGCGCCCTGGGCTGGATCGCCTGGTACTCGCGCTTCCTGCGCTCCAGCATGCTGGACGTGATCCACCAGGACTACCTGCGCACGGCGCGCGCCAAGGGTCTCTCGGAGCGGCTGGTCATCTACAAACACGCCTTGCGCAATGCCCTCATCCCGCTGGTGACCCTGTTCGCTCTTGACCTGCCGTACATCTTCAGCGGGGCGGTGTTCGTCGAAACGATCTTTGCCTGGCCCGGCATGGGCCGTCTTTACTACCAGGCCGCCCTGCAAAGGGACTATCCCATCCTGATGGCCGTGCTGATCATCGGCGCGGCGCTGATCATCCTCTCCAACCTGCTGGCCGACATCCTTTACGCCGTGCTGGACCCACGCATCCGCTACTCGTGAGCGAAGGCCATGGACCGTCCGATACCGCAGAAGAAAAATGTGCTTGACAGGGCAAACGAGTTGGAGGAAGTCAGCCATCCCTCTTCCAAGATCATGCACCGCTTCCTCCGGCACCCGGGTGCCATGGCCGGCACGATCATCCTGGCCCTCCTGGTCCTGGCGATTCTGCTGGGATCCTTCTCCCCGTACAGCTCGGTGAACTCGAACGTCCTCGAGCGCCTGCAGCCTCCCTCCTGGAAACACCCGATGGGCACGGATGCCCTGGGACGGGACCTGCTGACCCGCATCCTCTACGGCGGGCGCATCTCCCTGGCTGTGGGGCTGATGGTGGTCGCCATCACCATCGTCGTCGGTGTGACGGCGGGCGCCGTGGCCGGATACTCCGGCGGCTGGCTTGACAACCTGCTGATGCGCATCACCGACGCCGCCCTGACGCTGCCCTCCCTGCTGGTCCTGATCCTGCTCAGCGCCATCCTGAGGCAGGTCGAGCTGCCGATTTTCGAAAGGAACAGCGTGGTGACCATCGCCGTGGTGATCGGCATGCTCTCCTGGATGACCTTCGCCCGCCTGGTGCGGGCTGCCTTCCTGACCCTGCGCGAGATGGACTATGTCACCGCTTCCCGCAGCCTGGGCGCCTCGCACTTGCGCATCATCGTCAACCACATCCTGCCCAACGCCATCGGGCCGATCATCGTCGAATCGACCCTGCAGCTGGGCTACGCCATCATCGAGGAATCCGGCCTGAGCTTCCTCGGCTTCGGCATCCAGCAGCCCACCCCCAGCTGGGGCAACCTGCTCAGCAACGCACAGGAGAACTTCGTGCGCTATCCCTGGCTGGCAATCTTCCCCGGCCTGATGATCTTCCTGGCCATCATCTCGGTCAACTACATCGGCGACGGCCTGCGGGACGCCTTCGACCCCTATAAATTCATGGGGAAGGTCGGAGAAGTCTAAGAATTATCCGAAAATTACCCAGAGTCGTGTCGTTGCGAGGAGCGCCGTAGGTTTCCGCCGAAGGTCCCCAAAGGGGGAAGGGGGCAGCGCCGACACCTGCACCCCCTGGCACCGCCCGCCAGGGCAGGTGTGCGGCGCACCGCAGGTGCGGTGCAGGTGAGCAATCTCAAGAAATCTCCAAGTTCTTCAGTGCAACAATGAGGAGATTGCTCACCCGCACTTGCAGCGGGTGCAAGTGTCGGCGGCCTAGCTCCGCTCGGAACGCCGCCTCGCAACGACACAAACAAACTGATTCCAGACCGACGCTCATCCATGCACGACTGACTTAGCAACATCACCCAGGAGGATTGTCCCATGCCCACCGCACGTCCACCCCTTGAGCCTATCCGTACTGCTTACAAGCTCCAATTCCTTACCCAGCAACAGCTTGACCAGCTCCAGGAAGCCACGCTCCGGATCCTGGAAGGCACCGGCGTACGCTTCCCATCGGAAAAAGCCCTGGCCGTCCTGGCCAAGGCCGGAGCGCACGTGGACCGCGCCAGCCAGGTGGTCAAATTTCCGCCCGCCCTGGTCAAAAAAGCCATGGCGAGTGTGCCGCGCACGTTCGCCATGGGCGGTCGCGAGCCGGTCTACGACTTCGATTTGAAGGATGGCGGCACCTATTTCACCACCGACGGCTGCGGGGTCGAGACGATCGACTTCGACACCCGCCAGCGGCGGCCGTCCTGCAAGGACGACGTGGGCAAGATGGCGCGCATCGCCGACTACCTGCCCTCCATCGCCTTTTACTGGCCGATGGTCAGCGCGCAGGACCACGGCCGGACGGCGCCCCTGCACGAGCTGGAGGCGGGCTACGCCAACACGATCAAGCACGTCCAGAGCGAGACGATCATGGGCGAAGCCCCGGCTCGCTATGCGCTCGAGATGGCCACGGTCATCGCCGGCAGCAAAGAAGAGCTGCGCAAGCGTCCGAGCTTCTCGCTGGTGGTCTGCACCATCGCCCCGCTGGTGCAGGACAAGGAGGGCATCGAGGGCGCCATGATCCTGGCCGAGGCGGGCGTGCCGGTCGGCTTCCTGGCCATGCCCACCCTGGGCACCACCGCCCCGGCGACGATGGCCGGCGCCCTGGCCATGGGCGACGCCGAGATCATCAGTGCCGCGGTGCTGATGCAGCTGGTCGCCCCCGGCGCACCGGTCTTCCACTCGCTGATGCAGGCCTGGGCGGATCCCTCCTCCGGCGCCTACGTCAGCTACCCGCTGGACGCGCGCTGCCGCTACGCCCCGGTCGAGATGGCCCACCATTGGGGCATGCCCGCCCTGGGCGCCTGCTACGGAACGGATGCGTCCGAGGCCGGCTCCTGGCAGTCCGGGGCGGAGGTGGCCCTCGACCCGTTCATGGCCGGGCTGGTCGGCACGGAGATCGTCACCGGCATGGGCCTGGCGGACACCTACACCTTGCTCTACCCCGAGCAGCTGATCATGGACGAGGACATCTACCAGCGGGCGCGCCATTACCTGATGAGCCTGGAGGTGGACCCCGAGACGCTGGCCCTGGAATCGATCCAGGCGGTCGGCCCGGGCGGCAACTATCTGGCGCAGAAACACACCCGCACGCACATGCGCAACGCCCTGAAGCGCGGCATCACCCACCAGCCCGGTGCGAACGGCAAATACCGCGACCCGCGCGCAGTCGCCATCGAAAAGGTCAAGTGGATCCTCGCCAACCACCAGCCCGAGCCGCTGGAGGCCGGCAAGCAGGCGGAGCTGAAGCGCATCCTGGCCGCGGCGGACAAGGAGCTGGTCTAAAGGTATTTAACACAACCCCAAAAAATCGTGGCAGGCGGAGACAAAGATATGAAGGGAAATCAATTAAACCGTCTTCACCCTGACCGCCGGGAAGGGAAGCACAAAATGGCTTTTGACCAAACCCCAGCGCTCCAGCCGATCACGCCGGCGTATCATCTGCACATCCTGAGCAAGGCGCAGCTTGGGCAGCTCAAATCCGCCACGCTCGAGATCCTGCAGGAGACCGGCGTGCATTGCCCCTCGGAGACGGCCCTCAAGATCTACGCCGAGCACGGGGCGCAGGTCGACTTCGCCGCGCAGATCGTCCGGCTGCCGGCGGAGCTGGTCCTGGAGGCCATGTCCCACGCCCCGCGTTTCTACACCATGGGGGCGCGCTCACCGGCCCACGACCTCCAGCTGGACGGAAAGTCCTTCTTCTGCGCCACCGACGGCTGCGGCGTGGAGGTGATCGACTTCGACACGCGCCAGCGCCGGCCGTCGCGCAAGGACGACGTCGCCCGCATGGCGCGCCTCTCGGATTATCTGCCCTCGGTCGGGTTCTATTGGCCGATCGTCAGCGCCCAGGACTTTCCCGCCACCGCCCCGCTGCACGAGCTGGACGCCTCCTATGCCAGCACGGTCAAGCACGTGCAGAGCGAGACGGTCATGGGCGCCGGGCTGGCCCGCTACGCCGTGGAGATGGCCAGGGTCATTGCCGGGGACGAAGAGACCCTGCGCGCCCGCCCGCCGCTCTCGCTGCTGGTGTGCTGCATCGCCCCGCTGGCTCAGGACCGGGACGGCATGGAATCGGCCCTGGCCTTCGCCACCGCCGGCCTGCCGGTCGGGTTCATGTCCATGGCCAACACCGGCTCCACCGCGCCGGCCACGCTGGCCGGGACGGTCGTGGTCGGGGACGCCGAGATCGTCTCCGCCATGGTCCTGATCCAGCTGGCGCATCCCGGCGCGCCCGTCTTCCACTCGCTGATGCCCGGGATGATGCACCCGCGCACCGGCGCCTATCTCTCGACCGCCTGGGAGGGCACCCTGCTCTACCCGGTGGGTGTGGAGCTGGCCCACGCCTGGGGTGTGCCCAGCCTGGCCGGGGTCTTCGCCACCGACGCGCCCGTCCCGGGCTGGCAGTCGGGCGGCGACGCGGCCTCCTCGCTAATGCTGTGCGCCCTGACCGGGGCCGAGACCGGCGCAGGCATGGGCCTGCTCGAAGCCTGCACCCTGCTCTACCCCGAGGCAGTGATCCTCGACAGCGACATCTACCAGCGCGTGCGCCTCGAAGCCGCCGGGCTGGACACCAGCCGCGCCGCCCTGGCGCTGGACGTGATCAAGGCCGTCGGGCCGCGCGGACAATACCTGGCACAGCGCCACACCCGCGAACACCTTCGCCGGCGCGTCTTCTCGGACCTGACCTCCCGACCGGGGCCCGGCGCGGGGTTCCGCGACCCGGCCGAGGTGGGGCGCGAAAAGGTCGATTGGATCCTCAAAAACCACCACCCCGAACCCTTGCGCCCGGAGCAGCAAAAGGAGTTCCAGCGCATCCTGAGCCTTGCGGACCAGGAATTCAGTTAGCCGCATTTGCCCTCCCGGTCAGGAGGTGACCATGAAAACACAGATCCAGATACTATCCGAGGCGGAACGCATCCAAATTCACGAGCGCAGCATGAAGGTGCTGGCCACCACCGGCGTGCGCGTTCTGTCCGCCAGGGGGCGCAAGATCCTCAAGGCGGCCGGCGCGGACGGGGAAAACGGCTCGGACATCCTGCGCCTGCCCCGGCCCCTGATCGAAGAGGCGCTCAAGCAGGCCCCCAAGCAGTTCAAGCTCGGCGGGCGGCGGCCAGGCTGGGACCTGGAGATGAACGTCGGCGAATGCAGCCTGCTGGCCGACGGCGGAGCCGTCTCCGTGCTGGATTGGGAGTCGGGCGAGATCCGTCCCGGCAATTTCGACGACTGGCTCGCGGCCACCCACCTGATCGACGCCATCGACGAGATCGGCGTCTACTGGAACATGGTCGAGGGCGGCTTCAGCGGCACCTCGCTGGGCGACTTTGTCTCCTACTGGCGCAACGTGCTCAAGAACTGCTCCAAGCACATCCAGGATTCGACCGACAGCGTGAAAAAGACCAGGCTGCTCCTGGAGATCCTGCAGATCGCCTTTGGGAGCAAGGAGACCATCCGGCAGACCCATCCATTCTCCTACTTGCTCTGCCCGATGTCGCCGCTGGTCCTCGACGACGTCTACACGAACGCCTACCTGGAGACCGTCGGCTACGACATCCCGGTGGCGATCATGCCCATGCCGCTGATGGGCACCACCGGACCGGCCAGCATGATCTCCACAATGATGACCGCCAACTGCGAGGCGCTGGCCATGCTCTGCCTGGCGCAGGCCGCCGCACCGGGCACCCCCGTCCTGTACGCACCCATCCCGCAGACCATCGAGCCGCACACCTGGCGCTACACCGGCGGGGCAGTCGAGACCTCGCTCTTCGGCGCAGCGGTCACGGAGATGGGGCGCCACTACGGCCTGCCGGTCGAAGGCTCCACGGGCGGCACCGACCAATATTACCCGGGCGCCCAGGCCAGCTATGAACGCGCCATCAACTGGACCCTCCCGTCCGTGGCCTGGCCGGACATCCTGGTCGGTCCGGGCCTGCTGGGCGGCTCGACCATCCTGTGCATTGAGCAGATGGTCATGGATGTGGAGATCTTCAGGCGCTGCGCCAGGCTGCACGAGGGCATTTCCACCGCCTCGGAAGAGTGGCTGGAGGAAAGCATTGCCGAGACCGGCCCCGGCGGCAATTTCCTGAAACAGAAGTCGACACTGAAGGCCGTGCGCGAGGGCATCTGGTACGTCAGCGAGATGGGCTTCCACGACACCTACGAGAAGTGGAAGGATGCCGGCATGCCGGACATCATCGACGTCATCCAGGGCGTGGTCAAGGACATCCTCAAGGATTACCAGCCCCTGCCGCTCGACGCGCGTGCCGATCGCGAGCTGGAGCGCCTGGAACGCAAGGCCAGGGAAGCTGAGAAATAATTCCACGAAAAGGTAAGCCCGCTTGAGGTTGGAACCCGGGCAATCAGGAGATTGCTTCGGGCCAGGTCTCCCTGGCCTGACCGGCCAGGACAGGCGATACGCTGCGCTAATCGACCTGCAACCCTCGCAATGACAGCCAGACAAAGAGGCCGACATGAAACTCACCGCGCAAGTGTTATCCAGGGACGAGCAGGAACGCATCCACGCCGAGAGCCTGCGCATCCTTGCCGAAGTGGGGGTCAAATTCCTTGGCGAGCGAGCCCTGCCGATCCTGAAGAAGAACGGCGCCAAAGTGGACGAGGAGAGGCGCGTCGTCCGCATCCCGCCCGAGATGGTCGCCGAGGCGCTGCGAACCGCGCCCAGGAGCTTCGTCCTGGGCGCCCGCAACCCGGCCTACGACTACCCGGTCCCCTCTCCGGTCACGCGCTACTGCATCGACGGGACGGCCTCCTTCGTGATGGACTTCGCCACCGGTGAGCGCCGCTACGGGACGAAGAAGGACATCCGGGACAGCCTGCGCGTCTTCCAGCAGATGGACCTGGGCGTGATGGCCTGGGCCCCCACCTGCGCCTCCGAAGCCCCGGCCGAGTCGCGCGCCCTGCACGAGTTCTTTGCCATGATGCAGTTCTCCTCCAAGCACGGCGAGCACGAGCTGCATTTCACCAATCAGGTCCCTTACCTGGTCGCCGGGCTGAAGGCCGTGATGGGCTCGGAGGCGGCCGTCCGGGAGCGTCAGGCCTTTTCGCTGATCTACTGCCCGGTGGCGCCGCTGATGCACGACGGGCAGATGCTGGATGCCTACCTGGAGTTGGGCGAGCTGAACCTGCCGGTACAGATCATGCCCATGCCAGCCACCGGCACCACCGGTCCCGCCAGCCTGTTCGGCAACATCTGCGTCGCCAACGCCGAGGCGCTCTCGGGCATCGTCGTCTACCAAATGGCACACCCCGGACGCCCGCTGATCCACAGCAACGCCACCGGGACGGTCGACCTGCGCAACGGCACCTACCTGGGCGGCACCCCGGAGATGGGCCTGATGGGCGCCGCGCTGACCCAGATGGGCCGCTTCTATGGCCTGCCGACTGGCGCGGCCGGCTGTACCGCGGATGCCAAACAGCCCGGACCCGAGGCCATCCTGGAAAAACTGGTCACCACCCTGCCCGCCGTCTGCGCCGGGGCGGACGTCATCGTCGGCTACGGCGAGATGGAAAGCGACCAGCTCCTGGTCCTGGAGCAGATCGTGGTCGACAACGAGCTGGCCCACTACTGCGAGCGCCTCTTCAACGGCGTGGATTCGAGCGAAGCCAAGGACCTGTACGCAGACATCGTCCAGGTCGGCCCGGGAGGCAACTTCCTCAAGTCAAAGAGCACCCGCCTGGCCGCCCGCAGTGACGAGTTCCTCTACCCGGTCCTGGCCGACCGGCACACCTTCGAAAGCTGGAGCGAATTGGGCAAACCGGGCATGTATTCGCTCGCCCGTCAGAAGGTCGAGGCGATCCTGGCCGGTCCGCTCGTTGATCCGCTGCCGGAGGCGGTCATCGCCGAGCTGGACGAGATCCTGGCCGCCGCCGACCGGGAGCTGGCGAAGGAATAAATCCAGCCGAACCGCGAAGACGCACGCCGTCCCGGCGTCCCTCCGGGAAAGGCCGCCAAGCATCTTTGTTCTCCTGCGCGAACTTAGCGCCCTTCACGGTTCATTTGGAGGCTTGCACGAGACGAATCGCACCGCACCAGGCACTTTTTCACCGGTGGGACTATAATACAAGCCGCCCGCTGCCCCGGCACTTCTGCCCGCAGCGGGGTTAATGGTAATAAGCACCCGCATCACCTTGGAATCAAAAGAACCGCCCCTTGCGGACAAGAATAATCGCTGAAGGAGAAAAGCAATCATGGAGAAGGAACCTTATATTCTGGCCGTCGACCTGGGCACTTCCGCCTTCAAGACCGCCCTGGTCTCCGTGTCGGGCAAGTTCGCCGGGTGGGAGGTCCAGGAGATCCCGCTGCACGTGCTGCCGGAGGGCGGCGCCGAGCAGGACCCGGAGGACTGGTGGGGGGCGTTCCTCAGCACCGCCAAAAAGCTGATCCAGCGGAACCTGGTCCCGGTCGAGGACATCGTGGCGGTGTGCTGCTCGACCCAGGGCGAGTGCACCGTCCCGGTGGACGCCGAGGGCAAGGCCCTGACCAACATCATCTCCTGGCTGGACATGCGCGGGGCGAAGCACATCTACAAGCTGGCCCACGGCCTGATCAACGTGGAAGGCTACGACCTGTTCAAGGTCCTGCGCTGGATCAACATCACCGGCGGCGCCCCGACCCTGACCGGCACCGACCCGTCGGCGCACATGCTCTTCGTGCGCGACGAGCTCCCGGAGGTCTACCAGAAGACCTGCAAGTTCCTGACCGCCCTGGATTACATGAACCTGCGCCTGACCGGCAGGTTCGTCTGCACCCCCGACTCGGTCCTGACCGACTGGGTGACCGACAACCGCGACTCGGCCAATGTGACCTACAGCCAGGCCCTGCTCAAGGGCTGCGGCATCGCAGCCGACAAGTTCCCCGAGATCGTCCGGTGCACCGCGGTGATCGGCGACCTCAAGCCCGAGGTCGGCAAGCAGCTGGGGCTCAAGGCCGGGGTCAAGGTCGTCGCCGGGTCGATCGATGTGACCGCCTCGACCATCGGGTCCGGGGCGGTGGACGACTTCGACGGGCACGTCTACATCGGCACCTCCTCCTGGCTGGCGGCCCACGTGCCGTTCAAGAAGACCGACCTGTCCTCCTTCCTGGCCTCGGTGCCCTGCGCCATCCCGGGCAAATACCTGATGATCGTCCTGCAGACCACCGCCGGTGGCAACCTGAACTTCCTGCGCGACAAGATCCTGTTCCACAACGACGAGCTGTACTGCAACGGCGACGTCCCGGACGTATTCGAGACCTTCGACCGCATCGCCACCCGCACGCCGCCCGGCAGCCACGGCCTGATGTACATGCCCTGGATCTACGGCGAGCGCGCCCCGATCGACGACCGGCACGCCCGTGCCGCCCTGTTCAACCTGTCGCTGGAGAACACGCGCGAGGACATCATCCGCTCCTTCCTGGAGGGGGTGGCCTTCAACACCCGCTGGCTGCTGCCCGCCACCGAGAAGTTCCTCGGGCGCAAGGTGAAGGAGCTGGCCATCGTCGGCGGCGGCGGCAAGTCGGACGTGTGGTGCCAGATCATGGCCGACGTAATGGACGTAAGCATCCGCCAGGTGTGCGACCCGATCCAGGCCAACGCCCGCGGCGCGGCCCTGATCGCCGCCGTCGGCCTGGGCTACCTGAAGTTCGACGACGTCCCGGCCAAGATCGAGGTCAAGGCCACCTACAAACCGGACCCCGCCAACCGGGCCGTCTACGACAAGATGTTCCACGAGTTCGCCCACTTCTACCAGCAGAACAAGGCCAGCTACGAACGGCTGAACAGCTGAAACGACCTGTCACGCACCTCAAACAACAATTGCCACGCACTTTGGAAGTGCGTGGCAATTGGGTTTAGTATCGATCGCGAGCCTGATCTGAAACCTATCCGGCTGGCAGAAGAGCTGCAGGGGCCGACTCTTTTCTGCGCGGCCTACGGGCGTCGTCGGTCGGATCGGTCGCACAGTCTCCCCGC
>Ga0335070_10000539_pt1 | contig 42362 bp, 32 predicted proteins | sample Lox_Sample_13_FD_206722 | JGI IMG/M metagenome (GOLD analysis project Ga0335070, IMG submission 206722) | Soil microbial communities from Loxahatchee National Wildlife Refuge, Florida, United States - Lox_Sample_1.3 | ecosystem: Environmental > Terrestrial > Soil > Wetlands | place: USA... | reverse complement strand
GGGTGCCCCGCTCTTCGCGCAGTTTGTGTCCAGTCTCATGACATGCTTTACAAAATGTCCCGGGACATCCTTTACACTCCCGCGCTGGTTCGACCGGCTCGGAGAGAGCAAGGATGCCGTGGAAGACGATGGAAGCGGAAGAGCAGAAAGTACAGTTCGTGGTGGCTGCATCGCGGCGGGAAAAGTCGCTGACAGCGCTGTGTGAGGAGTTCGGGATCTCGCGCCCGACCGGGTACCTGTGGTGGAGGCGATATGGGGAAGCAGGGCTGGCCGGGATCGCGGAGCGCAGCCGACGACCGAAGCAGAGTCCGGGGCGCACCGCGGCGGAGATGGAGCAGCGTGTCGTAGAGCTGCGGCGGCGCTATCCAGACTGGGGTGCACGGAAACTCCAGGTGTTGCTGGCCCGCGAGCAGAAGAATCTGACCCGGAGTACGATCCACCGCATTTTGCTACGGCAGGATTTGGTGCACGATCGCGAGCGCCACCGCCAAGCTCCTGGGCGATTCCAGCGGGGAACGCCGAACGAGTTATGGCAGATGGATTTCAAAAGTCCCAAGGGCTGGAATGCGGCGGTCGGTCCGCTGTCGGTGCTCGACGATTGCAGCCGTTACCTGCTGGTGTTGCAGGCGGTGTGGACCAATCATGGCGAGTTGGTGCGGGAGCAGTTGGCATCGGCTTTCACCACTTGCGGCGTACCGCAAGCGATGCTGATGGATCACGGCATTCCGTGGTGGAGCGAGCAGGCGCCGAGCGGGGCCACGCGCCTGACGGTGTGGCTGATGAAGCAAGGCATTCGACTGCATTGGAGTGGCTATCGCCATCCCCAGACGCAGGGCAAGGTGGAACGTTTTCACGGCGCATTGGAACGGGCGCTACGCATGCGACCGGTGCCCCGTCAGCAGCCGCAAGCCTGGCTCGATGAGTTTCGCTGGGAGCACAATCATGTCCGCCCGCACGAGGCCCTCGGCATGCAGACTCCGGCCAGTGTCTGGCACCGGAGCGAGCGCCGTTACGATCCGCATCCTGCCCGCTGGGAGTATCCCGCAGGAGCCCACGTGCTCAAGGTATGCAGCTCCGGCAAGATTGCCGCCTATGGCATACGCTGGAAGATCGCCAAGGCACTGATCGGCGAGTGGGTACAACTGGAACGGATTGGCCAACGCGTACTGGTGTATTACTGTCGAACTCTGATTCGCGAACTGAATCTGCAGAGTCAGTCTTCGATTGCCGTACAACGCTGGCATCCTCAGTCCGGATCTGATACCGGCTCTGAAGATGCCAACTCATAATCTCTCCGAGCCGGTCGAACCAGCGCGGAGAGTGTAAAGGATGTCCCGGGACATTTTGTAAAGCATGTCATGAGACTGGACACAAAAAGCGCAAGGGGCCACCTTAGTCCCCCGCGCACCGGTAAGTTCACGCTCGGTGCGCGGGGAGTCGACACGCCCTTAGTCGTGCGACAATGCGTGCACGAAATTCCAGCCGTTGGGAGTGCCCAGGCCGGTCGCCGGGTCCCAGCCGCGTCCGGTCGGAAGCGTGGAATCGAGACCGAAACTGAGGACGAACCAGCGCGTGGAGAACGGGCTGTTGTAGAGCGCGCTGACGAAGGACGGCAGGTTATAGAGCGGCGCTGCCAGTTCCCACGAACGGATCGGATTACTTCCGAACGGGTCGTGGACTATCCCCGTGACGTTATGCGGCGAGTTCGAGTTGACAACGTCGGTAATCGCCCCTGGCGGGAGGCGATACAGACGCGGCGCCGCCTGCCCGAGCCGCTGGTGCGCGTGCTGCGTCGCAATCGCCCACAGCGCCGAGAACATCGGACAGGAGGCGCTCGTGCCGCCGATCACCTCGATCCCAAGATCGTTCTGGGCGTCCACGCTGTAAATGATTTCGACACCGGTGTACGGATCCGCCACCCAGGAAATGTCAGGGGTGAGACGGCGATCTCCCGGGAGACCGCGCTGGTACGCTGGCTTGGGATAGGTGTCGCTGGCGCCGCCGGTACCGCCGAACACGAAGCCCTCATTGTTGGGTACATCGAGCGGCGGGTTCCCGAGCGCAGCTGTATCTGCTATCTCGGTAAGGTTGTTGCCCCAGCTCGTCTGCCAGGCGATGTGCTTTTGGGCGTCAAGAGCGACGCTCACTCCCCCGATTCCAGTCACGTACGGCGAACTCGCGGGCCAGCCGGTGGAGGTGTAGAACCCGCCAAGCTGACTAGCGTTGTCGCCGTTGTCGCCGGTGCTGAATTGAATCGACTGCCCGGTCGCGCCAATCGCTTTGAAAATATTATCGGCCGCGCCGTAGAACTCTGAGTCGCCGGCGATCCCAATATCAAAACCGCTCCAGCTATTGGAAATTGATACCACGCCCGGTACCGAGGCCGCCTGGATGATGCCTGCGAACAGGTCCGTGAAAAAATTGGTCGGCGTGACCACCAGAACGATTTTCGCGGCCGGGGCAATCGCATGGACCCACTCGACGTCAAGAGTCGTCTCGGTCGCCCAGCCCGCATTGGCATCAGTCGAGAAATTGGACTCGGTCGGCGTACCAATGATAGTGAGGTCCGCCTGCGGAAGCCCCATGAACTGCGAAAAGGCCGCCAGATCGTGAGCGATCGTGGTCGAGCCGTAAGCGTCGACGATGGCGACGGTCGTCCCTTTGCCAGCCAGACCCTCCTGATACAGGCGCGTCAGGTTGTAGGCGGTCTGGATTTCACTCGGTTGGTAGCCGCAAGGGGAGACGTTTGGCGGCCCGTTGGTGATGGGGGCGCCGTAACGGTTGCCCTGGTAGCTCGCGGTGATCCCGTTCGTGGGATCACTGAAATCCACGTCGGTCGGCGGGTAGAAGCACTGCGCCGAGAAGAAAAGGCCGTTGGACTGCACATTGAGCGGGAACGGCTGGGAGCGCATGCCCTCGGCATCGGTCTGCCGGCGAATACTCCCGACGGCATTCTTGAGAACACGACGTGCGACTTGGGGCTCCGGAGCGAGGTCCGACAGCCCACTGACGGCGGAAACCAGCGGTGCGAGCGGAGGCGGCAGAGTCGCTCTACGGCTGCTGGCCCGGAAGGTGCGGCCGTCCAGGTTGTACTGATGCAGTTCCACGTTAAAGGCGCTCTCCACCCGCCCGACCGTAGCGGTAGCTCTCACGAACAGATTGTCCTGACCGAAGCCGGTTACTGTGAATCCCTGGGCCTTGAGGAAGTCCGCGACCTTGGCAACCTCTGCCTGGCTCGGCGCGTGCTGTGCGCGAACTTGTTCGCTGGAAAGGTATCCGGCCTTACCGGCCTGTTGCGCCGCGACCAGAGCATCCAGACCCTTTTGGTCGTGCAGTTTCATCCACAAGGTGATCTCGATTGTATTTGCGGAATTCACCGGGCCTAGGTCCGTTGCTCGGGACAAGAGCGACTGGCCGCTGGCCGCAGTAGTCGCGGTTAATGCAGACACAAAAAGAAGAAGTAGTACTCGCGCTGGTGTCATGTTCGAGTCCTTTCTTTGCCTGGTAGTGGGCAGATGTGCTTCTGTGTTTTAGGGCCGAACCTCTAATACCGGCTTGCGACGATTGACGGTTCCTAGCAAACGGCGGGCCTGATCTGTTACCTCCAACCAAATAGCCCAAGCCGAGGGGGAAACCATATAACAATGCCCAAACGTGAGTGTCAAGAAAAAAAAGCCCGCAAACCCGACTACGGACGGCCATTCCCGCCGATCGACCAAAATTGTTGTTCGAAATCAGATGGAAAAAGAAGGCCGAGCACCATTTCCTGCCCAGCCTTACGCACAAAACCACAGCGATACACCGTCCAATTGAATGATGGCTTGATCCAAGTTATTCGAGTCATGCTGAACGGCGGAACAAAAGTTCCAGCCTCCAGCGCAGCCTGGGCAATTTCGGGGCGATATGCCTGATAAACCCGAACTGTCTCACGAGAAAACGCAGCCCGAATAACGCATGGCGACATGCGGAAATATGATGCCACAGACCTCGTTGGTCAGTCGGTGTCGGTAACGGCAAACAGCAAAGCTTCCGAAGATAGTCGAAGATAATCGTGGTCAAATAATCAAGAGTCGTGCAGGCCCTGTGGGGCGCGCCCGCGCCGACCCCCGGGGACATTGCGCCCCGTCAAAAATCTCCGGGCGAGTGCGAGGCCGCTTGAGTATGGAGTCTAATTCGTTCACAAGCATGCGCCCTCAGTCCTCGATCCAACTGTATTTTGTCTTCTTCCCTTTAGTGATGGTCTTGCCATGCTTGTCGACGACGCGTACTTCATTGAACTGGGCGTTCACGTTCGAGACGATCGCGTACGCTTTGCCCTTCTTGTGTCCAAGCTTTAGAACATAGGCTTGTGGATAGCGGCCGCTCGCCTTCGCTTTGGCAAACAGGTCACGTACAGGTTCGGGTAGCTTGTCTTCTAGCTTTTCTTCGGTAACGTATTTGGCTTTGACGCCCTTGAACTCGGGGTCGTCATCGCCGGAAATGATTGGCAGCGGCTTGAAATCGTCAGCAGTCAGCTTGGCCATGATTTCTCCTTGGTTGGCGCATCGCTCGGGCATTCCCCCATGAGCGATTTCCAATAACGATGTTGGAAATGCTCAAACGTATCCGGCAAGGCGAAAGATGATGGTGCGTAAGGCCGCTACGCATTGGCGGCCTCTTCTGATAACCGTCGAAAACTGATTACACTCCAATTTCCCGCTTCGCCCAACACGAACGCTGCCGGGGGCTCCGAACTTGCCAGAGCTAACCTTTTCCCCACCCTCAGGTCTAACAAGCACCATGCAGTAGGGAACTTTGAAGGGCCCGGCTGCGTACTTCTGATCAGATGGTTGGGCGGGATTGAGACCCCTCGCCTGAACGTTACCCGGGGCCCCCACGCTCCTCCCCGGAGGCGTGGGGGCAAGATTCTGCGAAAAAATCCACATGCGCATGCTTCTCGATATTGTCCGCCAGTCGCTGGCCACCTTGTGGGCGCACAAGCTGCGTTCCTTTCTCACCATGTTTGGCATTGCCTGGGGTGTCGGTTCTTTGCTGCTCCTCGTCGGATTAGGAGAAGGCTTTCGCAGCGGCCAGGAAAAGCAACTCGCGACTCTGGGACAGAACATCATGTTTATGTTCCCCGGGCGAATTCCTGCCGTAGAAGGAAGCACGCAATCTGGGCAGACCTATTACTTTACCTACAAAGACTATCTCGCGATTCGCAATGAAGCTCAGTTGGTGGGCGCGTTGTCTCCAGTACTGAATCGTGAAGACATCCGCGCGGTCAGCGATTATGGTTCTACCAACGGCCAGGTATTCGGCGTTGCTGCCGACTACAACCAGATTCGCAATGTGCCCGTGACGCCGGGACGCTGGTTCAACAGCCAGGATGGAGCAGATCGTCGGCGCGTCGCCGTCGTGGGATGGGAACTGCTCAAGAATATGTTCCCCGGGCGTCCTGCAGTCGGATCCACCATCCTGCTGAACGGCATCCGTTTCGATGTGGTGGGTGTTGTGGCCAAGGTGGGCCGCGATGGCAATAACGGTACCAATTCGCGCATCTTCATCCCGATTGAAACCATGCGCGATCTGTTCCCGCTGACCAAGGCGAATTCCGAAGACGCGATCTCATTCTTGAATTATCGGCCGATCGAGAAGGATCTTCATACCGAAGCGAAAGAAGAGATTCACCGGATTCTTGCGCGTCGCCACGGGTTCAGTCCGAAGCTGGCCGACGCTTTTGAAGACTGGGACACAATCGAAAACATGAAGCGCGTCGGCAAGATCTTCGACGCGATGGACTGGTTCCTCGGCGTAGTCGGAGTCGTGACCCTGGGACTGGGAGCGATCGGAATCATCAATATCATGCTCGTCTCGGTAACAGAGCGAACCAAGGAGATCGGGTTGCGCAAGGCTTTGGGCGCGACGTATCGAGCGATTCTTACGCAGTTTTTCGTCGAGGGAGCGTTCCTGACCGCATTCAGCGGAGGAATCGGGCTGGCAATCGCTATTGGGTTCGTGACTTTGCTGGCGATGCTTCCCTCTCCCGAAGGTTTTGACACGCCGCGAATTATTCCGGCATCAGCGCTGGCGGCAATTGGATCGCTGGCTGTTGCGGGAATTGCCGCGGGCTTGTATCCGGCGCGGAAGGCGGCGTTGTTGCCTCCCGTTGAGGCACTGAGGCAGGAGTAGTCAGGATTTTAGATTGCAGATTTCAGATTGCAGAGTTCTGAGTTGCGTCGGTCCCCGAATGTGGCTCGAAATCTAAAATCTGAAATCTTCAATCTGCAAGTGACGCTTAGAACGGAACACTCGAGCACTTACCATGATCCTTGATCTCGCAACGCAGGCCTACAACGCGCTCCGCCACAACCGGCGCCGCAGCATGCTCACCATGCTGGGCATGGCGTGGGGCATCGCGACCGTGGTGCTGCTGCTCGCTTATGGTTCCGGTTTCGAGCGTGGCTTGTGGTCGGCCTTCCGATCCTTCGGCACGAATCTCGTATTCATCTTCCCTGGTCGGACCGAATTGCAGGCCGGAGGCACAAAAGCGGGAACGCAAGTACGGCTGACGGTGAACGACATTGATTCTATACGCTCCGAGGTTCCGTTACTGAAGCGCCTTTCGCCTGAGGCAGCCAAGAACTGCGTCGTGGCTTACGGGACTCGCAGCGCGAATTACGGTGTTAGCGGTGTGTATGCGGCGTATGGTCGCATGCGGAAACTGGAGATCGCCGAGGGTGCATTCTTCAGCGAAGCCGATGACTTCACGCACACTCGCGTTGCAGTAATTGGCTCCGATGCGAAGAAGAAGCTTTTCTCGGGCCAGGACGCGATTGGCCAGAGCATTCGGCTCGATGGTATCTCTTACCAGATCGTGGGGATTCTCAAACATCAGATCCAAAACGGCGACGACAACATCAACGAGCATGTGTACGTTCCGTTCAGCGCCATGAGCGACCTGATGAATACGTACTACCTATCAGCGATCGTAATGGAATACGAGGGAGACCACGCAAAGGTTGTCCAGGCCGTTCGCCAGTCGATGGGATTCCATCATAATTTCAATCCAAAGGATCGGCGGGCCATTTTCGTGTTCGACGTGTTCGCGGATTTGATGGATTTGCAGGTGATCTCCACCGGCATCAAGATCCTGCTCGGATTCATTGGCCTGCTCACGCTGGGAATCGGGGGGGTTGGACTCATGAATATCATGCTGGTGTCGGTCACGCAGCGCACCCGCGAGATTGGGGTTGAGAAAGCTCTTGGCGCGCATCGCTGGCACATCTTGTTCCAGTTCCTCGCGGAAGCGCTGGTCATTACCGCCATGGGCGGATTGCTCGGCATTGTGTTTGCATATCTCGTCTCGTGGTCCGTCGGTTCGCTGACTCTCTGGAGCGCATTCGAGGACAATGCGAGCGAGGGAGATATTCACCTCTACATCAATTCCGCAACTTTGCTGTGGTCGACTGCGATCTTGAGCTTCGTCGGGATCATCAGCGGCATGCTTCCAGCGATCAAGGCCGCACGGTTGAATCCGATCGAGGCCTTGCGATACGAATGAGTCCGAGTCTTGGAAAAAGCGTGTCAATAGGCAGAAATTACACGATTGCGCCTAACTCATTCCAATCGCAGGAAAAATAAAGTTCCAATTCCTTTCCGGTTAAATGCCCCAAAAATGCTATTCTGAAATTAGAGAGTCGAAATTGAACAGGCGCGACCTATAGGTCGTGCCTTTTACATTTCGGGCCAAGCGCTGAGTTTGCATTTCGATGTCGATTCGAGAAAATATAGCGATGCTGCGGGCGAAGATCGAGGGAGCGGCCCGGCGCGCGGGTCGCGACCCGCACGAAATCGCGCTGATGGGCGTAACCAAGACGCACCCGCCCGAACGGATTCGAGAGGCATACGACGCCGGACTCCGCCTGTTCGGTGAGAATCGCGTGCAGGAGTTCTCGGCAAAAGCGATTACCCTGGCTGATCTGTCTGGATCAGACTGGCACATGATCGGACATCTCCAGACCAACAAAGCCGCCAAAGCCGCAGAACTGTTCAACGCTGTGGATTCCATCGATTCAGTGAAATTGGCAGAGAAGCTCAACGCCAGCGCGCAAGCGTTGAACAAGAGGCTGACCGTGTTGATTGAGATCAACGTCGGCGGCGAAGCGGCCAAGAGCGGACTGGTGTTGGATTCTGGCGACTTCAAAGACCTTCTGCAAGCCGCTCCCAGACTCGAGGCGCTCGAATTCCGCGGATTCATGACGGTTCCGCCATACGCAGAAGACCCGGAGGACGCCCGGCCACATTTCCGCCAACTCCGTGAGTTGCGCGACCAGATCGCCGGTCGAAAGCTCCCCGCCCTCTCCGCGGATGTTCTCTCGATGGGGATGTCGCACGATTTCGAAGTCGCCATCGAAGAAGGATCCACCTGCATCCGCATCGGAACGGCAATTTTCGGAGAGAGAGTAACCTTCTAAGTCGCTGCCGCCCTGCTGATGGATTCGAATTTTGGGAGGCACGACACGCGCCATTGACATTTGCAAATCTCAGGCGTAACTTTGCGGCAATCCGGCGGCAGGAAGTGTTGTGGAACGCTCTCCTGAGTTCCTGGTCCCAAGGGCTTCTAGTCGCCGCTTCCCCAAATATCTAGTGCGGAATCGATCGTTCGGGAGCTGGTTTCGGACGGGCACTGGCTTGGAGTGTGTTCAGCTTGTCGGCCCGTTAACCGCCGGCGCAGCGCGATTGGCGTGTGTTGCTCGGGACGAAAGTGATTGTGGGGCGTGCGATGAGGCATTTGTGTTGGCGGCAACTCTTCTTGCCATGGATGCTCGCAGGCGTGGCTTGCGTACAGATGGGTGCGCAAACCGAGTCAGCGCCGTCAGACACTACGAACCCGGCCGCGCCTCCCGTTTCTTCGGCTGAAGCCAGCAAACAGGCTCGCAAGGCGTCCGACGCCGCAGATCAGGTTCAACGGTTGTCGGCCAAAGCCGCCGACGATACGGACAAAGCTCTGAAGTATCAGAAGGCGATTAATGCTATCTCCGGCCCGGCTGCAAGGTCGTCTCAGTTGCCCTCCGATGACGTAGGCAATCTCCTAGCCGTGCTTCAGTCGATCCAAACAAATGATCTGCTCAATTCGCTGAACGGAGATTCCAGCAGCCTGGCAGAGACTTCAACGGCTGTAGCGGCCTTGTCCCAGGCGTGCGACCCGAAGAACCTGCAACAACCCTCGACCGGCCCGCAACAGGATGTAACCAACGCAGCTGAGAAGTGTGCCCTGGTTCAAAAAGATGCCGCAGACAAACTCTCTTCCCTTTCTGCCGCGCAAGGCGGCCTCACGAGCGCCCTATCCACAGTGCCGACGTACATGGCTAAGCAGTTCGACGACCTCTTGGACAAACTCGCTATCTTCTCGGATAGAAGCCTGATCGGAGCGAACGGAGCTACGCTGCCCAGTGCTCCGGATGCAAGCCTTCTGCTGCAGGTCCTGCCAAAGGGCCTTCCCGCTCTGCGCGATGTGGTCGATAACGCGCAGCAGATCGGTTCCGCCTGGAAGAGCATGCAGCCCGTCCTCTCCAGTTTGCCGGATAGCGCGAAGAAAGCCGACGCGAAAGATCCCGGCGCAGAACTCAAGAATCTGCAGGCCACGATCGATGGCATCAAGCTGAAACTCGCATCCTGGCTCAGCACGGTCGCCCAAAGAGTCACAGCCGATGCCAAATCCTTGGAAGGGCAAACTTCCGATGTCCTCCTTGATCCAGCTAAGAATAGTGCGGCCGCCCTCGGAGAAGTGCGCGAGAAAACGAGTACCCTCTCTGCCGCACAGGCGGTCGTCGATGCCGTCCCGCCCCTGATCGGATTTCTCGAAGATGGCAAGCCGCAAGGTTTCGCTCTCAAAACCGTGACCGACAATCAGGATGACTTGCAGAAGCGCACCAACGTGTTGCGCGCCTCGATCTCGCGGGTACATGACGCGTTGGCCGGAGACTTTGCCGGTTTTGAAACGGACCAAGTGTCGCTCTACTACTTCACGGATGTTGCCCGCCTGATGTACGCCCTGAATGAAGGTTACCTGACAGTCGGTGGCGTCGCCGATGCAGAAGCCAAGGCGGCTGCGCAACGCACGGCACTGACACAGGCCGAACTGGATCTGGCGGACGCTCAGGCGACGGTGAATCGCTATCAGAAGCAAGTCTCCGACTTGCAGGAACAGCAGCGCCAGGCGCAATTCAAGCTCAAGGGCTTGAATTCCAGCGTCAGCAAGCTGGCGAATCGTCTCAAGACTGCCCAGGACGCTAAGGATCGAACCGACACCAACTACAAGCTCGCTCAAGACAAACAGAACAGTGCGCCCGACGATCCCACTCAAAAAGTCGCAGTCGACAAGGCCGCCGGAGAGCAAACCAAGGCCGCGACTAAAGTCAGCCAGGCACAGTCGGATTACGACGCCGCCAAATCGGACCAGCAGAAGGCCCAGAGTCAGATGGACGAAACGCAAAATCAGAAAGACAGCCTGCCTGCAAAACTTGCCGCCGCTCAGCAAGCCCTAAGCGACGCACAAACCGCCGTAGCCGCGGAACGCCGCAAGATGATCCTGGCCGCTCAGGCCGAATCGGACGCATTCGCGTTCGCTCGCGACAATACGCCGTTCATGTACGCCCTGGCGGATGCCTCCAGTCCGAATCCCGCCAAGCGGGTCATGCTTTACGCCTTCAACGACAACAAGACGATTTTTATGCGTGGGAAGCGGCCCGATCTGGATGAAGTCAAGAAGATCATTGCCGCCTTTGACCAGCCGGCACCCCAGGCCCGCCTGACACTGTGGACCTTCGAACTCAGCGCCGAGGCCGGACAAAAGGCCAACAAAGGTTCTGCGGAAAAGCTGAACCGTGCAATGGCGATCATCGATGAGGAACTGTCCGGCACTCGGGCACTGCAAAACACAACTCTCACGTTATTGCGAGAGTTGATCAACAAAGCTGTGCGGGAGCGTACGGTTGATCCAAACTCACTTCCGACGTGTGAACTTTGCACACCGGAAGACACCCTGAAAAGGGCTCGCTTAGCTTTCTACGATCCCTTCGTACTGAAGCAGATGCACGTCGATCCGACGAAGCCTCTCACCGAGACCGATCAACCGATGCTCGATCGGATGCGAGGTGAAATCCCAGACCCGGCGGGAACAACCACTCTGGGCGAGGCTCTGATGGTTTTGAGCCTAGCTCGACCAGACACGAGGATGGTTATTCGCGACACATTCGAGACCCAGATCCTTGAACGGTTGGGAGCATTGTCCATTGCACCGAAGATCAAGGATCAGATAAGACTATCCGATTTACGCTCTTGTCCTTACCACAACGTCCTGAGCGAGTGTTTCTTCCCGCTGACTTGGCACGGACTGGGAATTTGGGAAGGTGACTTGTCTCCAGGGCTGACCTCGCAGCAGTTGGAAATCACGCGAGCTCTGAACGATGCCTACACCAAAGCCGTACTCAAAAGCTGGGCGTTGAAAGCTCAGGGCTGGCTCGACGAACTTCCAGCGCTCACGTCCGAAATGAACTCCATTCAAAACGACATGGCCACGCTGGAAAACAAGGCGACTCAAACACGCAAGCTGTCTGACCACCTGAGTCCGAGCGAAAAGACAAAGGAGATCCTGGAGCGGCTTGCGCCACCGGACAGGTCGTCCTATACACAGAAACACGATAAATTCGTGACTCTTCAAGCGCGACAGCAGACCATCGACAAACAATCTTTTCCGATGATCGACGAACTGCGCCGGAGGGGATTCGACGTTGGCGATCTGGTCTCAAAAATCGGCGCAGCACAAGCGCTCGGGCGACCCTCAACCGATTCGTTACAGGCTCTCCGGGGAATTATTGCGTCCATCACCGTTACAGCCACTCCCCGCGAAGCCGCCGCTGACGAGATGCTCAAGGCTATGATCATCGCCTTGGAGGACGACCTTGACCGTGTGTTCATGCAGCCTATCGTCAAAGGTCTTCGAGAACGTTTGATCTCGGAGGGGATCAATGTAGGCGTCCTCCAGCGGGAGTCTATGCTGGCCACCAATCGCGGCAAAGCTCGCGTCGACCCACGCGCTTCTGCACAACTGGCTGTTGGAGAGCAGGAAGACATTCTTGCTGGAGTGCAACAGCTGGCTCAGTTGTATGGCGCTGTCCAATCCGGCGGCGCGCTAGCAGCGCTGGGAGCTCTCGAAGGACTTCCTCGCGAGCAGCAACCCGAAATCTATGCCTTGACCACGGGCAACAAATTCGAGGTGACTCCTATCTTTGATCCCTCAGGCCAGGCGCTTCGCTTCAAGTTCGATTTCGTGGGAATCACCAAGCTGCAGGAACCCAATGGAACGATTAATCCGCAACTTCCACGCATCGAACGTCACACCGTGAACACTGAGGTACAACTGAGCAACCTAGAAACACGTGAAATCTCACGCTACGAATCGGATGCGCGTCTCGGACTGCCGACTCAGTACTGGGGAGGGATTCCGATACTGAAAGACATCCCCTATGTGAGGCCGTGGATCCCGCTGGTCGGGTGGTTCGTCCGAAAAGCCGGCAGCAATGCCGTCGCACAGCAAAGCGTGATATTCGGGCAAACAACAATCTATCCGTCAATCCAAAACATGGTTTCGCTCCTGGAAGACACACAATCAACTATGAATGAAGGGAAATGAACCATGGCGACTGGCTCCATTACATCCTGGGACGATGGCTTTGGGCAGGGCCTGATCAGCGAGGACGGGAACGGGGTTCACGTCGTAGACCGCGCGGCGTGCACTCCCCGTCTGCAGGCGAAGCTCGCCGGCAAGTCGATTCCCCCAGACTCGCCACAGCCGGTCATCTTTGACGTTAGCCTTACAAATCGAGCCATTAATGTTGATGGCTGACTCCGGGACCGTTCGACGCCTGGCTCGTAATTCGGCTCGCGGTGATACCTTCTCGCCTGCTGCTTCTCGAGTTTTGCATATAGGCGAACAAAAGGCGAATATGCTAGAATTGGCCCGCTATGGCACGCCGGCCCGATCCCGCCAGGAAAGAGGAAATTTGGAGCCGCGAAGACTTGAAAGAGATCCTGCACAACCTTGCGCTTCTCAGCGAACACGGCGTACGCGAGTTTTACGAGCGGGCGTACCGGGAATGCCGTATCGTCAACAGCCACACCTTCCCGCCAGCACGCGCCGTGCAGGAACTCGTTCAGGCATGGAAGCAACTGCGAAAATGGCGCAAACCGTAAAAATCAGGCAACCCTGCAGCGTTTACTCGATCCCGAGTTGCCGCTGGATTTGCTCCAGAGGCACGCCTTTCGTCTCAGGAACCATCGTGCTCACCCACAGTAGTTGAAGAGTCATCATGCCGGTGAAGAACGCGAAAACGTAGCCCGGTGGAAGGATGGAGACCATCTTCGGGAAGAACGTGGTCAGGAGAGCGGCAAAGATCCAGTGGGTAAAGCTGCCGAGCGTCTGGCCCTCGGCGCGATGGCGATTCGGAAAAATCTCCGAGATAAAGACCCAGATCACAGCGCCCTGCCCGATGGCGTGAGCCGCGATGAACGCGAAAATGCAAACGGGAACAATGTCGTAATGCTGGGTGAAAAAAGCCCATGCGACCAAACCGAGTGAGAGGATGTAGCCGAACGAACCGATGTACAGGAGCGTGCGCCGACCAAGCCGATCGATGAGCCAGAGTCCGACGAAGGTGAAAATGAGATTCGTAATGCCGATACCAATGGACTGTAGCAATGCTGCTTTCGCACCAAGCCCTGTCAGTTCGAAAATTCGCGGAGCGAAGTAGAGGATCGCGTTGATCCCGGAGAGCTGATTAAAGAAGGCGATCAGAAATGCCAGCAGAATCGGCTTACGCAGTTGCCGCGTCCAGAACTGGCCCGAGGAAACCTGTTCCGTCGAAGCCGCCAGAATTTGATCCGCCAATGCGGTTGTCTCTGCCTCAGGAGCTTCTGGCTCAATCTGATGCAACACCTTAAGAGCAGCTTCACGGTTGCCGCGCCTGCTCAGAAGCCATCGAGGGCTCTCGGGCAATCCAAAACAGAGTAGAGCGTAGAGCACGGACGGGAATGCGGCGACGCCCAGCATCCATCGCCACGCGTTTTGGCCGATGCCGGCGAGCAGGGCGTTCGACACGAAAGCGATCAGAATTCCAAACACGATATTGAACTGGAACATTCCGGCGAGGCGGCCGCGATGTTTCGGGGGCGCAATTTCAGAAATGTACATGGGAGCAACCACTGTCGAAATACCGATCCCGAGCCCGCCAATGGCTCGGGCGGCGATGAAAACCCAGACATTGGGCGCCAAAGCCGATCCGACCGCTCCCAGCAGATAGAGCACTCCGATCCAGAGAAGGGTCGCCTTCCGCCCGAGGCGGTCTGCGGGCCATCCGCCAATCAGGGATCCCACAACCGTGCCGTACAAGGCCGACGCCATGGCAATGCCATGCAGGTTGTCGCTTAATCCCCAGAGAGCCTGAATGGTTTTTTCCGCACCGGAGATAACCACGGTATCGAAGCCGAACAGGAATCCGGCGAGGGCCGATGTCAGCGACCAGAAGAAGATGCGAGCGTTCATAGAGGGACGGCGCAGCTTATCACAAAAACCTTGCGACCAGACGAGATCGTTGCTAGAAGAAGTCAGAACTCAGAAGTCAGAATGCAGAAGTGGCGGCTGGCATTTATTTCTGCAATCTGTCTTCTTCCTTCAGCATTCCCAAAGACCACAGCTAATCTTTCACCAGAGGGTATCCCTTTTCCCGCCACCCCCGAATTCCGCCATCCATCGAAATCACGTTTGTGTATCCCATCTTCTGCAGGTTGTCGGCGGCCAGGGCGGAGCGGAATCCGCCGCCGCAGTACAGAATCATCTCTACATTCAACTCGGGCACGCGTCCCTCGATATCGCGTTCGATGATTCCTTTGCCCAAGTGAACCGCGCCGGGCAAATGGTCCCTGGCATACTCGCTTTCCTCCCGCACGTCGACCAGGATGAACTTGTCGCCGCGATCCAGTCTCTCTTTCACTTCGTCCACATTGGTCTCGCGAATGCGGGTCCTCGCGTCATCGACAATCTTCAAGAATCGGGGCGGATGTTGGTGAGCCATAGGATCTCCTTCGCAGAATATGGTAGCAAGATGCTGAACGTCATAGGTTTGTGGGGGACGGCCGCTTCGCCTGCCCAGAGCGTAGTCGAAGGGGCCATCCGCCGCGCGCCGGCGCGTGATTCGGATAGCATGAAGCCGTGACTCAGAGCGAGACTCGCAGAGTTGGGCTGGCTCGTGCGCTTTCGAAATTGGGATATTGCTCGCGCTCGCAAGCCACGGAGTTGATTCGGTCTGGCCGCGTAACTCTGAACGGCGTCATTCGGCGGGACCCTGAAAGCCCAGTTGGCATCGATCATGACCGGATCGCGATAGATGGCAGCCAAATCGAGGCCGCGGACAGTGTTTACCTCATGATGAACAAACCGCGAGGCCTGGTGACGACCGCTTCCGATGAGAAGGGACGAAGAACGATCTACTCACTGCTGCAGGTAACGGCAGAATCATTTCCCTGGCTCGCTCCCATTGGACGTCTTGACAAAGCAAGTGAGGGGTTGCTTTTGCTGACGAACGACTCTGAATGGGGAGCCCGCATTGCGGCACCCGAAACGCATTTGCCCAAAACGTATCATGTTCAGATCAACGCCCTCGCCGCAGAGGAAATAATCCAAGCAATGGAGACAGGAGTAACGACGGATAACGGAGAGCTTCTCCGTGCCAGTCAATGCCGGCTGTTACGCTCCGGCGAAAAGAACTGCTGGCTTGAAATCACGCTCGAGGAGGGCAAGAACCGCCAGATCCGGCGCATGCTGGCAGCGCTCGGCGTGGAAGTGCTCCGGTTAGTGCGCGTCGCGATCGGACCGCTTCAGCTTGGGAATTTGCCGAAAGGCGCGTACCGCTCTTTGAGCCCGGAAGAAAAAGACGCGCTCGACCGCGCGATGGGATGTGGCAGTTCTGGCAGAAAACTCTGACGCTAAACGCAGGGAGTTGGACGCCACTCCTCCCCTTACTCTTTGGAAACGCAATGCCACTCGTAGCGACGAAGCAGATCGATTGCATCCTGATTGCCTGCGGGTGATCCCGAGCAGTGTGCGATGTAGGCACTTCGCAGCAAACCGTCTCCGTAGCGATATGGGAATTGCGGTCCTGAGAACGTGATCCAGGTGCTGTATCCCAGGGCTGCAAATCCGGCAATCGAGAATAGCGCTGTGTAACCGACGAGCGTCCAATCAGGCACCTTCTCGAATATCCGAACTACCGCTATCCAAATGGCGACCACCACATAAGGCATCACTGGAAGCCAGAAGCGCGGATCGGTATAAGGCCACGGGAAGATCAACACACTACACCCGACCAGGTACAAGGAAATCATTGGTGACGATTTGAAAAGGGCGATTACTCCAATCATCAAAAAGATGATTGCGATGACGCCAGTCCCAATGATCAATACAGCGGTCCAGCCCGGAAGCTTCGTCCAAGGCACATTGAAGACCAGCTGTCCAAAATCTTCGCAATGCGTGACCCCGGAGTACCAGAGGAAATGCCCCACACCATATTGGCGGAGAAGTGAAGAATTGGCGCTGAAATACCGTCGGCCAGCCCAAAGACCAACGCCCAGACAGCAGACTAAAACCGCGCACACCGCAATGAGAAGCTTAGGGCGCTTTGCGGCCGACTGCCACACGACAAAGGCAATAGGGACGAAGAGGGCGAGTCCAAGCAGGCGAACCTCCACCGCACCCAAGGCGGGGAGAACCGCTAGCCATCTGTAAGGACCTTTCCTGTTTATAAGCCAGAATGCTCCCGCCGCAAGAGAGAAGAACAGGAAATCGCTCATGGCTTGTGTCACGTGTTTGATCGCGGCATACGACAAATAGGTGAATAAGCAGGCGACGGCAGCAACTTCGCGCTGAAAACCATTGGCGGTCAACGTCTGAAAACTCAACACCAATGCCAGCCAGAGGAATACCAGATTGGAAGCAACGAGTACAGCGGAGGAAAAGATGCCCAGCTTCATCATCCCAAACAAGAAAACCGGGTAGCCCTTGGGGAAAAAGAAATACTTGGCAGCGATGGTACTCAGCCCATGGCCTCGAATACCGGAGTCAGCCAATGAAAGGTAGCGAATGCCGTCTGTCGTAAGACGGAGAGGCGTGAAAAGCTGCATGGTGTAGAGCAGGGTGGCCAATCCGAAGATGAGGATAGCAGCGGTCTGGAGTAGGTTGAGCGTCCGCCGCGGCGCGTCTACACTCGTAGAATCACTCAATGACGATTCTTCTCCAATCTGCATATTTGCTGGTGTCGGACCGAAGCAAGCACGTGAAGCTGGTCTGTCCCGGACCTGACGATGCTATCACGCCCCAATACGACCAAGCAGCAGGAGTCGTAGGGCCGGCGGCCGCATTCAGCCTTCGCAGTGGCGGTCGATCTCTGCCCCGCATGCCGGTCTCGACGGATGGGATCGCATGACCGACCTGACACTCGCTCCGGCGCTCGACATGGCGCACCGGATCCGCGAAAAACAAATCTCGGTCCTGGAATTGGCTGGGTTACACCTCGCGAAGATCGATCGTCTGAATCCGAAGCTGAACGCTTTTGTGCACGTCGATCATGAGCGTGTCCGTCGAGAAGCAGCTGAAGCCGAAACCGCGGTCAGCAAAGGCGACGCTCCAGGGCCGCTGCATGGTGTTCCTATCAGCATCAAGAGTTCGATCGATGTGGCCGGAATGAAGTGCGAGGCTGGCACTCGTCTTCGTTCCGGGTTTGTCGCTGAGCACGATGCTCCCCTGGTCGAACGGCTGCGGAGAGCCGGCGCGGTGATTCTCGGCGTAACCAACACGCCGGAGTTGCTGATGGCATGGGAAACCGACAACTTACTCTACGGGCGCACCAATTCGCCATGGGATCTCAATCGGACCCCCGGCGGATCGAGTGGCGGCGAGGCCACGGCAATCGCGTCGGGCATGTCAGCGGGAGGAGTCGGCAGCGACGGCGGCGGCTCGATTCGTGTCCCGGCACATTTCAGCGGAATCTGCGGCCTGAAGCCCACTCCCGGACGCATCCCCTCGACCGGTCATTTCCCGGCCTCCGGAGGCCCGTTTGCGTTGCTGGGCGTCGTAGGCCCGATGGCCCGAACCGTAGCCGATCTAAAGACTCTCTTCGAGGTTATGCAGGGACCGGATGACGGGGACACGTGCGCAGCACCGGTCTCAGTCCGGTGGCCAGATTTCGAAACAATCAAGAGGCTCCGCATCGGCTACTTTGAGGACGATAGGCGGACACCCGTGACTCCGGAGATTCGAGGGGCGGTCCACACCGCCGCAGAAGCGTTCAGCCGCGCGGGTTTTCAGGTCGAACCTTTTCGTCCCGAAGGTCTCGAAGAAGCCCGCGTCCTTTGGAAAAAGTTCTTCGTCAAGACTGGCGGCATGCTCCTTGGCCCCATGTTCGCTGGCCGCGAGCAGGATATGAGTCCAACCCTGAAGCAATTCCTCGATTGGTCTGCGGCTGAGCCGAGTTTGTCGGGTCAGCAAGTAATTGACGCATGGATACGTCGTGATGTTCTGCGGGCAAGTTTACTGGAACAAATGAGGAGGTACCCGATTCTCTTGTGCCCACCGGCCGCCATTCCCGCCTTCCGCCATGGTGAACGGACCTGGAGGATCGATGGGAAAACCGTCGAATACCTCGATGCCTGGAGCTACACCGAGTGGTTCAATCTGCTGGGTAATCCCGCTGCGGTCGTTCCTGTGAGCCAGTCGCCCGAAGGTTTGCCTATCGGCGTCCAGATCGTCGGTCGGCATTGGGAAGAGGAACAGGTTCTCGCGGTGTCTGCCGTACTGGAAAATGAACTGAGTCGATCGAACGTCCCGGCGATTCGCTGACCATTGAAGGCCATAGTATTTTTAGACTATTTCGCCAGCCATCGTGCCTGTATAACTTTAACTCTCGCGGGACTTCGGTCACTGTGGGACCGAAGTCAAGAACTTCCTTCTGCGCGGTTGCCATTCGGGAAATGCCAGCTTCCAGGAAAATCGACCGAATGCTGTTCTGGCTGATCGCCTTTCTGGCCGTCTCTGCCGCTTACGTTTACACGTTCCCTCAGGCCAACATCTTTTATGCGGTGATCGTCCTGCTGCATGCCGCCGGCGGGGTGCTTGTCGCCATACTCCTCGTTCCGGCATTGTATCGTCTATTGCGTTCCGGCAGTTTCCTGAGCCGGGCGGGTTGGTTGTTGATCGCCGGCGCTACTGTCATTGGTCTAATCCTCATCAAAACAGGCACTCTGCGCACCGAATGGAACAAGCTCTATCTGCACATTGTGCTCTCGGTGGCGGGAGTGGGCCTTTTGATTGCCGGCCGTTTGGTTACGCGCACTTCGTCGGAAGCAGCGCCGATTGGGCGTCGGCTGGCTGCCGGCGCTCTTCGCGTCGTGCTGTGTCTCGCGCCGCTAGCCGGGATTGGCTATGGGGCACGCTACATTCGCGAGAGCTGGCAGAGCCGTAATCGTATTCAGAATCCCACAATTCCGCCTGCAACCATGGACGCGGAAGGCGACGGCCCTCAGGGTTCCTTCTTTCCCAGCTCTGCCCAGGTCTACGGCAACCAGAAGATTCCCAGCAAGTTTTTCATGGAATCTGACTCCTGCAAGCGCTGCCACGAAGATATTTACAACCAGTGGTTCAGTTCAGCGCACCATTTCTCGTCATTCAACAACCAGTGGTACCGCAAGTCCATCGAGTACATGCAGGACACGATCGGCACCAAGCCCTCGAAGTGGTGCGGCGGATGTCACGATCCTGCAGTGCTCTATTCTGGCCTGATGGACACCCCGATCAAGCAGATCGTGCACCGCCCCGAATCGCAGGCTGGACTAGGTTGCATGATGTGCCATTCCATCGCCAACGTCAAAAGTACGATGGGTCAGGCGGATTTTTACCTGGAATATCCAAAGCTGCACGAACTGGCTGCGACCAAGAATCCGATCGTTCGCCAATTGCATGATTTCCTGATCAAGCTGAATCCCGAACCGCACCGCCGCGTGTTTTTGAAGCCATTCATGCGCGATCAGACCCCCGAGTTCTGTTCGTCGTGCCACAAAGTTCATCTGGACGTCCCGGTGAACCACTACCGCTGGTTACGCGGCTTTAATGAGTATGACAACTGGCAAGCCAGCGGTGTATCGGGCCAAGGGGCGCGCTCGTTCTACTATCCGCCCAAGCCGCAACAGTGCGCGGACTGCCACATGCCGATGGAGCGCTCCAAAGACATGGGCAACAGCAATGGCTTTGTGCACTCGCACCGCTTCCCGGCAGCAAATACCGCAGTACCGACCGCGAATGAAGACGCGGCTCAACTCAAGCTGACCGAAGATTTCCTGAAAGGCTCGCTGTCGGTCGACATCTTTGCGTTGTCGCCGGCGCAGGCACCGTTGAAGCCCGGCGCCGCTACACAATCGGATCTCTCCACGACCTTCGCGGTGGGCGAAGAAGCCGAAAACAAAGTCGCAGCCACTGGGCAAGGGGAAGCTGCAGCGATCACTGCTCCGCTGAACCGTGTGCAGCCTGTGTTACGTCGCGGGGAGACGGTTCGCGTAGACGTAGTAGTACGCACGAAGAGAGTCGGCCACTTCTTCCCGGGCGGCACGGTCGACGCCTACGACACATGGCTCGAACTGAAGGGCACAGACGACAAGGGCCAGACCATATTCTGGAGCGGCATGGTCGAGGACGACGGTCACGGCCCTGTGGAGAAAGGCGCGCACTTCTACCGCTCTCTCCAGATCGACGCGCACGGCAATCCCATCAACAAGCGCAATGCCTGGGCAACGCGCGCGGTCGTATATGTGCGGCTGATTCCTCCGGGCGCAGCCGACACCGTGCACTACCGCCTGCACATTCCGGAGAATGCCGGAAGCAAGATCACGCTTCACGCGCGGCTCTGCTATCGCAAGTTCTCCTGGTACGGGACACAGGAGGCATTTGCCGGTGTGCCAGATCCGAGCAAACCCGATGCAGTCGCGCCCGATTACGATGACCGCCGGACACTGTTTACAGCTTCCCTGAGCGGAGTCTCGGCCAAACAGGAAAAGATTCCAGATCTTCCGATCGTTCCCGTCGCAGAAGATGAAGTCACATTGCCGGTTGCGGGCCACAATACTCCCGCATCTGAGCCAAAGACCATCGTCCGCAAGGAGGAATGGCAGCGCTGGAACGACTACGGCATCGGCCTTTTCCTCCAGGGAGACCTGAAGAGTGCCGCTGCCGCATTCGAGAAGGTGACAGAAGCGGATGCCAACAATCCCGACGGATGGGTCAATATTGGCCGTTGTGCCGTGCAGGAGGGCGACATGGCGCGCGCCCGCACGGTGTTGGAGAAAGCGCTGTCGTTGTCTCCGAACCTGGCGCGGGCTAATTTCTTTTACGCGAGGGTCCTGCGCTCCGATGGCAATTATGACGGCGCCGCCGCCCGACTGAGGACCGTGCTCGCGCAATATCCACGTGACCGCGTCGCCCTGAACGATTTGGGCCGGGTACTGTTTCTGCAGCGCAAGTACGACGAAGCAGTAAAGGTGCTGCAGTCCGTGCTGGAAATCGATCCAGAAGACCTGCAGGCGCATTACAATCTGATGCTCTGCTATAACGGCCTCGGCAATGAAAAACTCGCCGACGAGCATCAGGCTCGCTACCTGCGCTTCAAAGCCGATGAATCGTCGCAGGCAATCACCGGCCCTTACCGACAGGCGCACCCCGAAGACAATAACGAGCGCCAATCGGTCCACGAGCACGTGTCAGTTCCGTTGTCAGTGATTGCCAAAGATCACGCAGGGACAGCCGCCTCGGCTGTCCGCCCCGAGCACAGTCGAGGGGAAGCGAGCCGTACCTCCACTGCAAGCGGAGCCTCCCGATAAATGTCCCCCGAAACCGAATTCACCACAGAGTCAGAGAATCACGGAGGAACTCCTTGTCTTTTTCTTTTTAGAATCCTCCGTGCCTCCGCCTCTCCGTGGTTGATTACTCTTTCTCTTGTACTCACGGCCAACGCCCAGATTCATTTCCGCGACATCACCACTCAGGCCGGGATCCGCTTCACCCACAATAACGGCGCTTTCGGCAAGAAGTGGCTCCCGGAGACCATGGGCCCGGGCTGCGCCTTCATCGATTACGACAACGACGGCTATCCCGACATCCTTCTGATCAACGGCGAGGATTTTCCCGGACATCCACACGGCGGCGCGACCACTGTGAAGCTGTACCACAACAATCACGACGGCACTTTCACTGATGTCACGCGCAAAGCCGGACTCGCCGTTCCAATGTACGGATTCGGTGTTGCGGTCGGCGACTATGACAACGACGGCTTTGACGACCTTTTTATCTCAGCTCTCGGTCAAAGTCATCTCTTCCACAATAACGGCAATGGCACTTTCACCGAGGTCACCAAAGGCGCCGGAATGTGGGGACCGAGCGAGTTCTCCACCAGTGCTGCCTGGGTAGACTACGATCACGACGGCAAACTCGATCTCATCGTGGCGAATTACGTGCAATGGAGTGAGCAGGGCGATCTTTACTGCACGATCGACGGCGCCCACAAGTCGTACTGCACGCCGGAATCCTACAAAGGCACGTCGGTTCGCCTCTGGCACAACCTTGGGGCTGGAAAATTTGAAGACGCCACACAGAAAGCCGGACTCGGCGATCCCACCTCAAAGAGTCTAGGCATTGCCATTCTTGACGTAAACGTTGACGGCTGGCCCGACATCCTGATTGCCAACGACACGCAACCGAACAAGCTTTACATCAACAAGAAGAACGGGACATTCGAAGAACGAGGTGTCGCCGCCGGCATCGGCTTCAGCGAAGACGGCGTGGCTCGCGCCGGCATGGGCGCTGATGCTGCCGACTACGATCGCAGCGGCCACGCCAGCCTGATCATCAGTAACTTCGCCAACCAGATGGTTTCGCTTTACCACAACGAGGGTAACGGCTTGTTCGTCGACGAAGCTCCGCAATCCGAAATCGGCCGTGGCACGCTCGTCACGCTGGGCTTCGGCTGCTTCTTCTTCGATTACGACAATGATGGATGGCCCGACATCTTCGTGGCTGATGGCCATATCGAAAATGAAATCGAGCGCGTGCAAAAGCGCGTGAGTTATGCCGAGCCGCCCCATCTGTTCCGTAACCTGGGCGGAGGCAAGTTCTCAGAAGTCACAGCGCAAATGGGCAAGACATTTGCTGCCCCGAAAGTTGCCCGCTCCGCCGCCTATGCCGATATTGATAACGACGGGTTCCCCGACATCTTGCTGACGACCAACGCCGGTCCCGCGTACCTCTACCATAACGAAGGTGGCGCAAACCAGAGTCTGAGGGTCAAACTGAGGGGAACGAAATCAAACCGCGATGGCATCGGAGCAGTCGTGCGCGTCTCCGCCGGCAGCGACAAGCAGTGGAAAATGCTCCGTTCCGGCTCAAGCTACCTGTCGCAAAGCGAGTTGGTTCTGACCTTCGGACTGGGCGCCCACAGCAAGGCGGATGCCATTGAAATTCAGTGGCCGAGCGGGCAGGTTGACAAGTTATCGAACGTAAACTCTGGCCAGACCGTGACTGTGCAGGAAAGCAAAGGGATCACAGGCAATCGACCGTATTCAGCGGCTCGCGCGCGTGCGGATAAACAGTTAGCCGCTGGCAATTAGCATCGCCACTAAGCGCTCAGGTTTCCTTCGTGGTGCCTTCTGCGAAGGATCAACCTCTAGACCTCCACCTTTTGCAGATACTGCGCGATCTCCACGTTCCATCCCAAATCGTTTTTCATCCGATCGCGCAATTGGCTCGAAGCGTCGGGTTCGCCGTGCACTAGATACGTGGTTGTGGGCCGATTCTTGAAGGTGCGCAGCCACTGCAGTAACTCGGGAGGGTCGGCGTGGTCACTGAACTGCTCAAGCGCGGCGACCTGCGCTCGGATCGGGATATAGTCGCCGAAGATCTTAACTTCGTCGGATCTGCTTTTGATGGTGAAACCGCGGGTGCCGGGCGCCTGAAATCCGATGAAGAGTACGAGATTGCGAGGATCTGGCAGGCGCTGCGCCAGATGATGGAGAATGCGGCCGCCGGTCACCATCCCGCTCGAAGAAATGATGATCGCCGGCATTCTGTTGTCGTTGATCTTCTTGGATTCTTCCGGTGTGGACGCGAACGTGAAGCATGGCCACTGGAGCGGCGAACCATATTTTCGGATCATCTCGCGGGTTTCTTCGCTGTATTCCTCGTCATGCTTCAGGAAGATTTCTACCGCTTTGATGGCCATGGGACTGTCACAGAAGACGGGAATGCGCGGGATTTGGCCGGATTCCATCAGGTGCTTGAGGATAAACACGAATTTCTGGGTACGCTCGATGGCGAAGGCGGGGACGATGACGCTGCCGCCGCGCCCGGCTGTGGCAATGATCAGCTTGGCCAACTCGGGTGACGGGTCCTCTTTGGGATGTGCCCGGTTGCCGTAGGTCGACTCCATCACGACCAGGTCGGCTGTTTCGCCCTCTTGCGGGCCATAGTGCACGACTTTCCCGGGTGCGACTTTGTGATCGTGGACGCGGCCGATATCTCCGGTAAAGAGCAGGCGCCGGGTCGCGCCATTGGTGTTCAGGGAAATCTCGGCCATGCACGAGCCCAGAATGTGGGCCGCCGGTACGAAGCGAAAAGAAACTTCCGCGCTGAGTTTAATCGCATCGCCGATGCGTACGGGCTTGAAGTATTGCAGCGAACTTTCCGCCTCCGCCAAGGTGTAAAGCGGCAACGCCGGATCGTGCTTCGACTTCTTCACCTTGTTGTAGAACTTCGCGTCTTCTTCCTGCAGATGGCCGGAGTCGGGGAGGATGACGCCACATAAATCGATGGTCGGTGGCGTCGCGAAGATGGGGCCGCGGAAACCTTCTTTTACGAGACGGGGAATCCAGCCGCAGTGATCGAGGTGCGCGTGGGTGAGGATGACGGCGTCGATCTCTTTGGCAGGCACCGGCGTGTCTCGCCAGTTCCGTTCGCGCCATTCCTTAGGTCCCTGGAAGAGTCCGCAATCGATGAGGACTTGAAATCCGCTCCGCCCGGAATGATCGCCAGTGTTTATGAGATGCTTCGAGCCGGTGACAGTGCCGGCAGCTCCCAGGAATTGGATGTAGGCCAAAGATCGCCCTCCCAGCTGCACCAACTTACCACGGAGGCGGGAGTTGTTGATTGTTGATTGTTGATTGTTAATGGCTGATGGGCGCGAATGCTACTTTGCTGGGGTGACTGGTTCCACCTTAAAGACGTTGTTACTCGCATTGCTCTCAGGCACGCTTCCGTCGTTTACACGGATTTCCTGCGGGGCGGCGGGAGTTTCGACGCGGAATGTGGCTTTGCTCTTGGCCCTCACTTCGATGCGCTTCGTGACCTCCCCGCCGGTGAACTTGATGGTGATGGGGACCTCCGCCCCAGCTGTGCCGAGATTATCGATGGTAATGGTCAACATATATGACTTCGCGGGCATGGTAGCGGCGAAAGCGGATTCGACCTTGAAATCTGGAAGGCCACGGTCGTGGTAAACCCAGTCATCGAAGAACCACTGCAGATCATGCTGGGTGTGGGCGGCGATCAGGCGGGGCATGTAGGTGGGATCTTTGTCGTCGGGTGACTGGTACGAGAATAAAACGATATTGAAGCTGGCTTCGCCGATCATGTCACGCAGCATCCACCAAACCCACATGGCTTTGCTCTGCAAATACATGCTGTCTGTGGTATCGACGAGAGAGCGACGCGACGTCGCGGAAACCTGATCGCTATTGTTGTGGGGAGACTCCGCATCGACAAGTAAAGCACGGTGCGCGTTCAGATATTCCAGAGCGGCAGTGCGGCCATGCCGTTGTTCAATGTCGAAAGCCTGCGCAAAATGAGCGAGGCCCTCGCTAATCCAGGGACGAGGAGAGGCTGCCTTCTGGCGGGCTAAGGCGTAGATGAGGGTCAGCCTGCTTTCATCCGTCAGGGGCTGCAGCGGAGTAAGTAGAAGGTAGTCGCTCACAAAGGGTGCGGCTCCAGAGAACGGCATCTGTGCCACTTGCAGACTGAGCAAACCAGTGGCACGTTGCAGCGGGTCGAGATTTCCTAGAACATCGGCGTAGGAAGCTGCGATCGATTCTTTTGCCGGCAAGAAATTCACCGCAGAGTTGCTCTTCACATCAATAGTTTTGTAGTTTGCCAGCACAAAAGTCGGGACACTTCCACTACGCTGAGTGACGCTGAATGCTCCCATTTTTACGGGCTTGTCGCGCGTGACTACGAAGCGATCTTTCGTGCCGCTGAACAGGATCGTGCAATCCTTGGTCGATTCAAACATCAACAACATGTCCGAAAGCGACTCCCGGGCATTCCATCGCGCTAAGACTTCGGACAGATCATTCCCTTCCGACAGATCGGCTGACTCGGTCGCGATGGGATACCACGTGACATATCCCACCCCGCGCACGGCAGAAAAGTCTTCGTCGATCCGATCCCAGTCCGAGTTCTTTGCCACATCCTCAGGGGTGCCGATGCGCGTGAGCCTCGTCGTATCGAGCAGGACTACACCTTCATACGCAATGTTGAGATCGATCATAGCGTGCGGCGCGATCTCCTGCGGCAACGTAATGATCGCTTCCGACAAGCTACCGGTGTGATCGATGTCGGAAGTGTAGGGCTGGGTCACGAATTGCAACATTTTGTCGCCGGCTCGGATGGCGCGCCAGTCAAGCGAAGAAGAGATTTGCAGGACGGCAATTTTCTGCGGAGCGGCAGTGTCATTTCTGAGGGTGATTTTTCCGCGGACGCCTAAGCGGTGCTGCTCGGGCTCGACCTGCAGATTGAGATAGTAATTCGTGATGGAGAAAGCTTCGCGATCCAACGCAAAAGAGCAGACAGGACCGCAGAGAAAAAAGAGGAGAAAAAGAGCCTTCTTTTCGAAGAACTTCATTCTTCATCCGATGAGGCTTCGGCTGCGCGGCGCTGCCTGACGATCTCATATAAAACGACCGCTGCGGCGACCGAGACGTTTAGCGAGGGGACTTTGCCCAGCATGGGGATTGATACCAGGAAGTCACACTTGCGCTTGACGAGATCATGCAGGCCTTTCCCTTCACCGCCCAGCACCAGGGCGCAATCCATGTCATAGTGGAGCGCGTCGTAGGTCTGTGTGGCTCGCTCATCGAGGCCCACCGTCCAAATGTTGTTTTCTTTCAGCTCCTCGACAGTGCGGGAGATGTTCGTCACCTTCGCAATTGGCAGATGCTCGCTGGCTCCCGCGGAAGCTTTCGTGACAGTGCCTGTGACCGCGGCGGCGCGGCGCTCGGGAATCACCATGCCATTCGCGCCCGCGGCGTCCGCGGTACGGAGGATTGCGCCCAGATTGTGGGGGTCCTCTACTCCATCCAGCACGACGATCAGCGAGTATTTCCCTTTTTTGGCGGCAATCACGTCGTCGAGATCGTTGTATTGTTTGGCCGAAGTGACGGCAACCACTCCCTGATGCGCTGCGTTTCCCGCCATGCGGTCGAGTTCGGTGCGCTGCAGGAAACGCACCGGGATACCGATCTTGCGGCATTCTTCGATCAGGCGCTGCAGCCGCAGGTCGTGGCGCTCCTTGGCCATGCCGACCCATTCGAACGCGCGGCCCCGGGCCTTTAACGCTTCGGTCACCGAGTTAATGCCGTAGATATAGTGCATGAAGGATTAGTGTATCGCGTCGGCTTGTTTGTCATTCTGAGCGAAGCGAAGATCCCATGCATTTTCGCTGATGGCAAGGATGAATGGGTCCTTCGCTTCGCTCAGGATGACAAGGTCCAGCTTGTCGCTCGAAGAATGGTCACAAGTTCGGAAGGCTCTGGGCGGTCGGTATAGTCCTCGTTCGCTGACGCGAAGAGGATCGTCCCATTTTTGTCGATGATGAACGTTGCCGGGATCGGGAGTTCCCAGCTGTCATCACCGTTTGTAAACGGCAAGTTGACGAAGGCGCGGCGGTAGATGGCTTCCTGCGCAGCGGGCACACGATAGGTTAGGCGGAACTGGCGCGCGACTTTGTTGCCTGCATCTGAGAGCAGAGCGGATTTCAGCTTGTGTTGATCGTGCATGAAGTAGGACTGCTTCACGGTTTGCGGCGAGATGGCGACGAGTGTCGCTCCAGCTTGCTCGATCTGCGGCACGACCAGGTTCATGGCTTCCATCTGTCCGACGCAGAACGGGCACCAGCGGCCGCGGATGAAGCAGAGGACCATGCGGCCTTTCGCGAGTAAATCGGAGGAGCGGACGAGTATGCCGTCGTGATCCTGCAATTCGAATTGAGGACACCTGGCGCCGACTGAAAGAATGTTCGCCGCCAGATCTCGCCGCTTTAATTCAGCGACGGCTTCCGCGTGAACCGCCTGGGTTTCGGCAGGAACATACTTCGCGATTACTTCTTTGCGCTCCGCGTAGATGTCGCACAGAGGGCGAGCATCAAGACGTACGCCGGACTCTCCGAGAGAACGCCACTTCATAATCGGGTTCGGTTCAGACGGCTGGGATCCTTCGACTCCGTTGCCGACCGCTTCGCTCTCGCAACTCCGCTCAGGATGACAGTCCTTCAATCTTACGGCTGATCATGGTCACTGAGAACTGACCAGCGATCGTCGCCCTACATTCCCGGCATCTTCATGCCCGCAAGCCTGCGGGCGAAGCTCTTCTTGCCCATGTCTTTGAACATCTTCTTCATCTGGGCGTATTGGCGAAGAAGGTTATTCACTTCCTGCACCGTCGTGCCCGAACCCCGCGCGATGCGTTTGCGGCGGCTGCCATTGATGACCTCGTGGTGGTTGCGCTCGTACATGGTCATCGAATTAATAATTGCCTCGACGCGGTTGACCTGTTTTTCGTCGACCTGGTCGGCGGCTTTCTGCAATCCTGAGAATGGACCGATCGATGGCAACATTCCGATCAGGCTCTTCATCGATCCCATTTTCTTGACCTGGCGGAGCTGATCGCGGAAGTCTTCGAGCGAGAAGCCGTCTCCGGTAAGCGCCTTCGTCGCCAGCTCTTCGGCTTTCTTCTTGTCGATCTGTTTTTCGGCGCGTTCAATCAGCGACAGGATATCGCCCATGCCCAGAATGCGCGAGACGATGCGGTCGGGGTGGAAGGGTTCGAGGGCGTCGTACTTCTCGCCGATGCCGATGAACTTGATGGGCTGGCCGGTGACTTGGCGGATTGAAAGAGCTGCGCCGCCCCGGGCGTCGCCGTCCATCTTGGTGAGGACCACGCCGGTCAGAGTCAGCTTCTTGTGGAATTCGTCGGCGGAGCGGACAGCGTCCTGCCCGGTCATGGAATCGGCAACGAAGAGAATTTCCGACGGATTCAGCAGCTTTTTGAGCGACTGCATCTCGTCCATGAGCTGGTCGTCGATGTGGAGGCGGCCCGCGGTGTCGACGATGAGAACGTCGCATCCCGTAACCACGGCTTCGCGGCGCGCCTCTTTGACTAGCCGTTCGACGGTCGCGGTGTTCGATTGATCTACCTGGCCCTCATAGATGTGCGATTTCACGGCTTGGGCGACAATCTTCAACTGCTCGCGCGCTGCAGGACGGTAGACGTCGACTGAGACTAGTAGGGGGCGATGTCCTCCCTGCTTCAGCCAGTGGGCCAGTTTTCCTGAGGTGGTCGTCTTACCGGAACCTTGCAGCCCGGCCATGAGCACGACCGTGGGCGGCTGCGAGGCGAACTTTACACGCGCGGTGTCCTTCCCGAGGACGTCGATCAGTTCGTCGCGGAGGATCTTAATGACCTGCTCTCCGGGCGAGAGAGCGGTCATGACTTCCTGGCCGATCGCTTTGGCCTTGATCTGGTCGATCAGTTGCTTGACGACCTTGAAGTTGACGTCGGCCTCAAGCAGTGCCATGCGGATTTCGCGCAGCGCTTCGTCAATGTTCTCCTCGGTCAGCTTGGCTTGCCCGCGGAGGGTTTTGAAGGCGCGTTGGAGTTTTTCCTGGAGATTCTCGAACATAGGCGTAATTTCTTATTTTACCAGTGGCGCCCGATCAGTCATGAGCAGTGACGGTGCGACCTGTGCCCGGCAGCCGAATACGAAGCAAGTTATCCAACCTTCGGTCTGACTAGCTCGAATCTTTGAGTCGTCCGGGTGTACTGGATGCCGCCCATGCGACCGATCAGGTCAAGGGAGTCGCGGTCGAGGCGGCCCTCTTTGAGGTATGAGTCGTCGATGTGCACTGCGAGGATTTCGCCGATTACGAGGCTGCTACTGGTCGGGGCCGTCGAGAAATCAAGAATTTGATACAGCTTGCATTCGAAGCTGACCGGAGACTCACCCACCCTCGGCGGGCGAACAACCTGTGATGGCAGAGGAGTGACTTTAGCGATGTCGAATTCGTTCACCGTATGGTCGTATTCGCCGCTGGACAGGTTCATCGGCTCGCGCAGGCTGTAAGTCACCACGCTGACAACGAATTCTTTGGTCTCGCGGACATTGCGAAGCGTGTCCTTCGCTTCTCCGTGGACGGAGTTGTCCTGCGACACGCGTAAGCCCGGGGCAAATGCGAGCAGCGGGGGATCGACAGAGACGCAGTTGAAGAAAGAAAACGGAGCAAGATTCGGCTGTCCGGAAGCATTGAGAGTAGACACCCACGCGATGGGTCGCGGAACAATAGAACTCAGGAGAATGTTATAAAGCTCCCGGTGCGGAAGTTGTGACACGTTGACATTCATCTATTGAATATAACGTCGCAGCGCCAATTCTGGTTACGAGGCGACGTAAATATCCCGTGCCGCCGCCACAGTGTTTGAGTGGATGGTCACGGTATCGTCCACGTTCTGCGCGTAGCCACCGGCATAGGTAACCATCACCGGGATGTTGCGGGCCTTCGCGACATTAAAGACTAGTTCATCTCGTTTCCGCAGTCCTTCGATCGAGAGGCTCAGGCCGCCTAGCTGGTCTTCTTTGTAGGGGTCGGCGCCGGCGACGTAGCAAATCAGGTCGGGGTCGAACTGACGCAGTCCGGAACTGAGGGCGTTGTCGAGCCAGGCAAGGTAGTCGTCGTCACCGATGCCATCGGGGAGATCGACATCGATCGAAGACGGCGGCTTCCAGAGCGGGTAGTTGTTGTGCTGGTGCAGCGAGATCGTGAACACATCGCCGGCGTGGGCTCCACGCATCTTGCCGCGCGGGGCGTTCCTGGGTTGCTCCACCGTCGAGACTGACGACGATGGCAGCAGAGCGCTGGCCATGCGCGTGCCCGCGAAGATGGCGGCCGTGCCGTTTCCCTGGTGGACGTCACAATCTACCGTCATGGCGGTGCGGATCTTATCGTCGCGCTGCAGGCGACGGATCGCCACGGCAACGTCGTGGATCATGCAGAAGCCTTCGCCGTGGTCAGGGAACGCGTGGTGGAATCCGCCGCCAATGCTAACGCTCACCCCATCCTTGAGGCATTGGCGAGCGGCGAGAATTGAACCCCCGGCCGCGAGCCAGAACGCATCGGCAAGTTCCTTGGAGTACGGGATCTCCATTTCCATCTCTTCGCGCTGACTGAGCGTGCCGGTTTTCAGTTTCTGCACGTATTCGGGCTTGTGAACCAGCAGAATGTCCTGATCGGTGGCCGACTGCGGTTCCAGAAAATCCTCCGGGCCGGCAACCCCGGTCGAGATCAGGCGGTCGTGGATGCGGCGGTATTTCTCGGCGGGGAACACATGGTTGCCGATCGGGAGATAGTAAGCGTCGCTGTAGATGAGTTTGAAAGGGAGCATTCCGCACTCAGCATCCAGCACTCAGGAATTTCGTGCTGAAAGCGACTCATATCATACCGGAAGGCCTTTGACCCTCGGCCTTGCGGGTTGAAGCAGGGACCCTTCGACTGCGGTTGCCGTTTGCGATTGCTGCGCAAAGAGCAATCCTCGCTCAGGCTGACAGGCGGCGAAGAGGTCAGCGCTTCTTAGTGGGCTGAGTCGGCGCAACAACCATCGGCCTGCGGACAGGGACGATGGCTCCCTTTGCCGGATCGGCGGCAGCGTTCGCGCGCGTCAGTACTTCCTGCTGGATGTACTGGACAAACTCCTGGATCTGGCGCTGCATCTCTTCCATGCGCTCCCGCATTTGCAGGATGATCGCCATCCCGGCGATGTTCACACCGAGGTCGCGGGCGAGCGAGAGGATGAACTCGAGGCGCTGCAAGTCCTCATCCGTGTAGAGACGTGTGTTGCCTTCAGTGCGCGAGGGCTTGAGCAAGCCTTCGCGTTCGTAGAGACGCAGGGTTTGGGGATGGATACCATACATCTCGGCGACCGCCGAGATCATGTATGCTCCTTTGGATTTGCGTTTGGTCATGGGTTCCTTGGCACCGATTTTAGAGCAGGGATTGCGATCTTCACTAGTTCATGCCGTGGCTACAATAGCCCACCACTGATTGCACAGGGAAACGGCGGAGGATCGCGTGGTCTTGTGACTTCGGCAAACTGCGTAGGTCCTTCGGGCCGCGAAAAGCGCTGTCCTCAGGATGACACTTGTGACTGGGTTTAGGCGGCGGGTTGAGTCTTCTGCTCGGGGCCCTCGGCCCATCCCGCAGGCTTCAGCGCGTGGTTCAGAGCATAGGCCACGAATCCCGCGGCGATGAGGATCATGCCGAAGGCGAAGGAACTCATCCCCAGGATCGATTCGTGCTGGCTGCGCGCCACGGAGAAGCCAAGCAAGAGCATCGGCGGGATGCCGATCGCGATCGCCCCGACTAAACCCCCTGGGACCTTGAAGGGACGCTTCAGGTTCGGTTCAGTAAAGCGCAGTACGGCCAGTGCCAGGAATTCCAGGAACAGGCTGCTGCCGTAGACCAGGATGTCGAGCGTGACCAGCCGTTCGAAGCCGAGCAGGAGGCAGGGCATCCAGAAGCACGCGAGAACGATGATCGCTACCCACGGGGCTTTCGATTTGGGATGCAGCTTACCGAAGACCTTCGGCAGCATGCCGTCTTGCGCCATGGCGAGAGGCAGGCGCGAGTAACTCATCACCAGGGCATTGAACATGCCGAAGCCGCTGATCATTCCGCCCAAGGCCAGGCCGAAGCGCAGCAGCGGACCACCTAAAAATCCGGCGATATCGGCCCAGAAACCGGTGTCCCAGGAACTGGCGGGAAGGCCGGTCATCCACATGGCGGCGACAGGGACGATGTAGGTGATCGCGACGATAAAAACCGACAAGAGCATGGCGCGAGGATACGTGCGCTGCGGGCGTTCGACTTCGGTCGCGATGGTGGAGGCGTTATCCCATCCCATGTAGTTCCACATGCAGATGAGCAGACCGGCGAGGATGCCGACATCAGAATGTGAGGGCTTCGTCGCGACGGCGAGAGCTCCGACCTTGAACGGAGCGATGCAGATGATCGCAATAAACGGTGCCGAAAGGGCGAAGAACAGCCAGAGAGAGGTGTGGGAGACGACCTTGACTCCGGCGATGTTGAGCAGAGCACAGGCAGCCACAACCGCCATCCCCACGTACAAGCCTCGGTGTCCCTCCTGGAACCACGGGAAGAGGCGGTCCAAGTAGAGGAGGAAGAGCGTGGGGTAGATCGCCATGTCGAAGATAGAGGCGACGAGCGAAAGCCAGGCTTCCTGGAATCCCCAGAAGTTGCCCATGGCGCGGCGCACCCAGGCGTAGTATCCGCCTTCGTAGGGGAGCGCGCTGGAGAGTTCGCCGATCATGAAGGCGGTCGGCAGGCTCCAGAGCAGCGGCGTCAGGAGCAGGATCAGGATGGCGCGTCCGTAACCGGCGCCGTGCACGATGTCTTCGGTGCCGTAGGTTCCGCCCGACACCATAAAAAAGGTGGCGGCGACCAAGGGCCAAAGGGTGAGGCGGACAAATTTCTTCCGGTTGGGGACGACGGACAGGTGGGGATTTTCGACTTGTTGCCGGCTAGCTGTTGCCAATTTCTATGGCTGCCTCCCCAAGCGACTCACTCTCACCACCGCGTCTCCCTTGGAAGTTGCTCTCGCGGCTCCCGGAATGCTGCGATTTTCCGGGCATTTCGGCGAAGTTAGTTCGCAAGTGTGAGATTACGGGAAATTTCCACAGATGCAAGATTTTTTTGAGATTTTCTGCAAATTTTTGTAAGCGGGAGGGGGGTACGAGGGTAATGAGTGCGAGTCCGACTCTGTTTGCGAAGAACTCGGTCAAGCAGGTTTTCCGCTACCTCGGACCTGTGCCTCTCCTAGACTTGCTGGACGGAATGTCAATCTTGATTTGACCGACTCCAGATCCGGGCTGTCGCCATATCCGACCGTAGAGCGGAGAATTTGGGATCTTCTTTTGCAAAAACGAACCAGCTGCAGTGTTCTGATCTCGCGATCTCGAGCCAGTGCAGCGCTTCTGAAGATTCGTTGAGCGCCATGTGAATAAGCGCAATCCAATATGGGCTGAAATAGCGCCGCTGGCGCAGCGATAACAACGCGCCTAGAATCTCGGAGGCCTGAGACTTGTCACCCTGCCGCGCCAGGCCATACGCCAAATGCGCTCTCGTCAAGGAACTGCGGTCGGAACGCTCTACTGCTATCTTGAATTCTTCAACCGAGGGCTCAATCCTTCCCATACGTTCCAGAACCATCGCGGTACTGGTGTGACCTATCCACAGCGAAGCGTCCAGTTCCATCGCGTGCGTGAGTTGCGTCAGGGCTGCTTCATATTCGCCCGCATAATAGAGTGCCCATCCCAGCATAATTCTCGTGTAGCCCGAAAAAGGATCCAAGTCACAGGCACGGCGCATCATCTCGACGGCATCCTGGTGACGGCCAATGGCAGTGAGAAGTTGAGCGTACGCGCCTAACGCCAGCGAACACCCGGAATCGATGGCCAAGGCACGTACGAGAGCTGCCTCAGCTGCATTCCAGTCATGCTCATAAAGCAAGTGATAGTAGGCCAGAGCTGTCCTTGCGTCTGGCAGTTCTTCTATTTCGAGCGCTCTATCGGCGCAGCGCTTGATTTCGAGGAAGGCCTTGCGTGGCGCAACAATTCCCAACCTCACCTGGGCGCAGTGAGCATTCGCCAAGGCGGCCCAGGCCATGGCGAATCGGGGGCACTGACGAACTGCTTCCTCAAATGACCGAATGCTCTTGTCGGTTGCCGCCTCGGTGAGGCGCGAAAGGAAGAACGAACCCTGTAAATAGCTCTCGTGTGCGCTTGAGGGCACGAGTTGCTGCGGTGAAGGACGCAAAGCGATCGAGATCGCGTGCATTACTGCATCGGCAATCTTGCGGCTGGTCTCCTCCTGGCTGGCAAAAAGAAGGTCCTCGGATGTCGTATAGCTCTCTGCCCAGAGGCAGGCCTGTGCTTCGCAGTTGAGAAGCCTGACAGTGACCCGTACCTGCCCCGGGGCACACGCCACAGCACCTACTAATACGTAATTCGCCGAAACATCTCGGCAGAGGGCCATCGTACTTCTTCCCTTCGGGGAGCGTTCCGTCGTGAACTCGGGAGTAATGATGGTGAAGGGCGGATCTAATCGGCGCAGCTGAGTAATCACCTGCTCGGTCATCGATAGCGCCAAGGCATCGGGGTGCGTCCCGGCGGAGGACTTTAGAGGAAATACCGCGAGACGGGCTCGATCCTCTCGTGCATGAGCGAGATCTGAACGAGGCCCATGCACTGCCGCGATAAACCGATATCCGTGACTCCCGACGGTTTCGACGAAATGTGGATGAGTTGGGTCGTCTTGCAGCGCTGCACGCAGCCTGCGAATCGCAACGTTGAGGCACAACTCCCCCTCAACGTACGTATCAGACCAGACGCTGCGGATGATTTCGGCCCGCGACACCAATTGTTTCGGTCGTCGCACAAGGAGCGCGAGTACGTGAAATGGCTTGTCCTGGAGTGGAACCTTCACTCCATGGGTAAAAAGCTCACCCGTTTCGAGGTCCACCACGAATCCGCCGAACCGCAGACGATTCGAGTTGTCCCGAGCGGCCATGGCCCTCCCGTTTTTTGCGGGAATCCCACGCACAGTGTAAACCCGCCCGGCCAGCGGGTGGCGAAAATCGAGGGTTCAAGCCTAGCTCCTGAAAGGAGTTCGAAGTTCGCGATGGTCGCCCAAATGTAAGCAGATGGTAATTCATGGGTCATTACACGGAGAGGATACTATGGGCGACACGCCGAACGCCTTGGGATCGTTCCGGTAACGCCGTCCAACTCGTTTCAAGGGAGGTCGCAGATGCTTCGCGAGGCACATGCAGTCTGGAAGAACGGACCTTACGCGGGAGAAGGAGCGCTTTCGACTCCCAGCGGGGTCCTCAATAACACAAAGTACAGTTTTGGATCACTGACAAACCTGGTGTCTGCCACTTCACCTGCCGAGATGCTCGCCGCTGCCATTGCGTCCTGCACGGCGAGAATGGTCGCGGTGGAGATGGCGAAGGTCGGAATAAAGCCCGTTCAGGTCGAGACGGATGCGACTTTGACGATCGATTCTGTCGGCGCACCTGTCCGAATTGTTGGAGCGCAGCTGAAAATCGTCGCGCGAACCAGCGATTCTGATCATGGGCAGTTCGAAGAAGCGGTCGAATCCGCCCGCCGTGAGTGCCCGATCTGCAGCGTACTCAACATGGATATTCACTGCGAGGCGAAACTGGTCTCGCTGACTGCGCCCGCGCTTGTCTAAGGATCCTGGTTTATGGAACTCAAGCGCACAGTAAAGTTCGAAGCGGATCGCGACCCCGAATTCGCGCGCTGGGTCAGCCACACGGTAGGTGGCGAACGAATACGTCACTGTTTGCAGTGCGGTCTGTGTAGCGGGAAGTGTCCCCTCTCCCTGTACATGGACTACACCCCGCGGCGACTCATGCATTTGTCGCGCGAGGGGTTCAAAGAAGAGGTTCTCGGAAGCACGTCGATCTGGCTGTGTACTGCCTGCTACGCCTGCATGGTGGAATGCCCCAAGAAGATCAATGTGACGCACCTGCTGTACGCTCTGAAAGAGCGCGCGATCGAGGAGGGACGGTATCCTCGCCGCTTCGCAATCCCAGTTATGGCCAGGCAGTTCTCACGGATGGTGCGTGGCCGCGGCCGCATCACCGAGAGCTGGCTGGTGTTGCAGGTTTTTATGCGGACCGCGATCTGGCGCCTCTTGGGAATGAGCCGACTCGGTCTGAAACTGCTCCGCGCCGGGCGCTTGCCCTTGAGAAGAGAAACCATTCAACGCCAGGCCGAGATCGCCACGATGTTGGATTCAGTTGCCACGACACGCAAGGAGCTGGCGTTATGAGATACGCCTACTATCCCGGCTGTTCCCTGCGGGGAACGGGGCGTGCGTACGAGGAATCGCTGGTCGCTGTTTTTCGTGCGCTGAGTGTTGAGATTGAAGAAATCGACGACTGGAATTGTTGTGGCGCGACGACCTACATGTCTGTAGATGAACTGACGTCCTATGCGTTGGCCGCAAGGAACCTGGCCTTGGCGGAACGCGATCATACAGACATTATTGCGCCCTGCGCTGCGTGTTACCTCGTTCTGAACAAGACGCAGCACTATATGCGCGAATATCCGAGCATCCATCTTGTAGTCACCCGAGCCTTGGGCGCTATCGGGCTTACGTATAAAGGCCGAGTGAAAGTGCGTCACCCACTCGACATCTTGTTGAATGATGTGGGTGTCGAGGCGATCGCTGCGAAAGTAAAAGTCCCACTCAACGGGCTCAAGGTTGCACCCTACTATGGATGCCAGATCGTTCGACCATACGCCACATTTGATGACCAGCGAGACCCGACCTCAATGGACCGTCTTCTGTCGGCATGTGGGGCCAAGATTGTCCGTTATCCGCTTAAGACCCGCTGCTGTGGCGGGAGCCAGAAGGGAACCCTGCCGGAAGTCGGGCTGGATCTCATTCATTACCTGCTGATGGAGGCTCAAAAAAATGGAGCCGAGGTGATCTCGACGGTCTGCCCCTTATGTCAGTTCAACCTCGAGTCGTTCCAGAAAGAAGCCGGAGACCGGCATCATCCAACATCAATTCCGGTCCTCTATTTCAGTCAACTCCTTGCGCTGGCGCTGGGTGCAGCGCCCGACTCGATCGGTCTGCAACGCGGATTCGTGCCCATCGAGCCTGTGTTGGCTGGCAGAGAGATTACCTATGCCTGACGTCGCCATCCAATCGAACCCTGAATCGTCGCGGATCGGTGTCTACGTCTGCCATTGCGGCACAAACATCGCGGGAACGGTGGACGTACGGAAACTCGCCGCGTATGCCGGGCAACTCCCCAATGTGGTGGTATCGCGCGAGTACAAGTACATGTGTTCGGATCCGGGGCAGGCGTTAATCGAGCAGGACATCGCAGAGCACAAGCTCAACCGGGTGGTGGTTGCTTCATGCTCGCCTCTTCTTCACGAGCCCACTTTTCGCCGCACCCTGGGACGCGCAGGTCTGAACCCATTCCTGCTCCAGATGGTCAACATCCGCGAACACGTTTCCTGGGTTCATTTGGATAAACAAGCAGCGACCCAGAAGACCGAGGACCTGGTGCGCGCTGCTGTGCGGCGGGTTTCATTGCATAAGCCGCTGGAGAAGAGACGGGTCTCGATCAATCCCAGCGTGCTGGTGGTGGGTGGGGGCATCGCAGGCATTCATGCAGCACTCACGCTGGCAGAGGCTGGGAAGCAGGTTTACCTGGTAGAGCGTGAACCCACGATCGGCGGCCACATGGCGATGTTCGACAAGACCTTTCCGACGCTGGATTGTGCTGCCTGCATTCTCACGCCGAAAATGACGGCCGTTGGGTCACACCCAAATATTGAACTTTGGACCTACTCCGACGTTGTAAAGGTTGACGGGTATGTCGGCAACTACAAAGTCCAGGTCAAGCACAAGCCACGCTATGTGAATGAAGAGCTCTGCATTGGTTGCCAGGAGTGCATCACAGCGTGCGTGTACAAGGAAGGCAAGACTCCGGATGAGTTCAATCTTGGTCTGAGCAAGCGAAAGCCGATCTACCTGCCATTCCCTCAAGCTGTGCCTCAGATAGTTGTGATTGACCAGGACGCGTGCATCGAATTCAAGTCAGGAAAGTGCAAGAAAACGTGCATCGAGGCCTGCGGCGAACGGGTGGCGATTGACTTCCAGCAGAAAGAGACATTTGACGAAGTTGAAGTCGGAGCCATCATTCTGGCGACTGGCTTCAAAACCTTCTCGCCTGATCCAAATCCGCACTATGGGTATGGCCGTTATCCCAATGTCTACACATCTTTGGAAGTGGAGCGTCTGATCAACGCAGCCGGCCCAACTGGCGGAGAGGTTGTCCTGCGCGACGGGCAGCATCCCAAAGCGGTTGGCATCATTCATTGCATCGGATCTCGCGATGCCAACACCAATCGCTGGTGCTCCAAGGTGTGTTGCATGTATTCGCTCAAACTTGCACACCTCATCAAAGAGCACACTGGCGCAGATATCTTCAACTTCTATATCGACATGCGGACACCGGGAAAGGGCTATGAAGAGTTCTATGACCGGCTGTTGGATGAAGGGGTCCACTTCGTCCGTGGGCGCGTTGCCGAGGTGAGTGATTGGGCCGTGCATCCGTCGGAAGAGGGGAAGTTGGTAATTCGCGCCGAGGACACGCTGGCGGGTTTTGTGCGCCGCGTGCCAGTGGATATGGTGGTCCTTGCCGTAGGCCTGGAACCGCAGGCCGACGCACAAGAGGTTCGGCGGCTTTTCAACATCAGTTGCTCCACTGAGGGATGGTTCCTGGAACGCCATCCCAAGCTTGCGCCGGTAAGTACGTTCACCGAAGGCATCTACATCGCGGGAGCATGCCAGGGGCCCAAAGATATCCCAGACTCGGTGGCCCAAGCCGGGGCGGCCGCGGCCGAAGCACTGTCCCTTATCGACGCAAAGTTTGTAGAGCTGGAGCCCTACACCGCCTCGGTCCTGGAGGAAGAGTGCTCCGGCTGCAAGAGCTGCGTGCCTCTCTGTCCGTATCAGGCGATTGCCTACGTGAATGAAACACAAAAGGCACATATCAACGAGGTTCTATGCAAGGGCTGCGGCACTTGCGTTGCGGCGTGCCCATCCGGTTCGATCCGGCAGAATTTCTTTGAAGATGAAGAGATCTTCGAGGAGATCGAGGGAGTGTTGACTTATGCTTAGTCATCCACCTGCTTCAGCCGCGACACCCCACTCAACGTTCGAGCCCCGGATTGTTGCGTTCTTCTGTAACTGGTGCACCTACCTGGCTGCGGATCTCGCCGGCACGTCCCGCATGAAATACGCGCCGAACATACGCGTGGTGCGTCTGATGTGTTCAGGCCGCGTCGATCCGCAGTTCGTTCTTAATGCTTTTGCGCACGGCGCGGATGGCGTCTTCATTGGTGGCTGCCACCCCGGGGACTGTCACTACCAGGAAGGAAACTACAAGGCCCTCCGGCGTTACCAGCTTCTGCGACGCGTGCTCAAGGAAATGGGAATCGAGGAGGAGCGTTTTCGCCTGGAGTGGATTTCCGCGGCAGAGGCGGACAGAGTGCGAGCCGCCGTGAATGACATGGTCGAGAAGGTGAGGCTCTTGGGTCCGCTCAACTTTGCGGTTAGTGATCAGCAAACAGAACTCCTGGGCGCTGAGGTGGTGGTCTGATGCCCGACAAACCGAAAGTGGCCTTTTACTGGTGTGCCTCATGCGGTGGCTGTGAAGAGGCGGTGGTTGACCTTGCGGAAGCCATTCTGGATGTTGCGGCCGCAGTTGACATCGTGTTCTGGCCCGTGGCCACTGACTTCAAGCGCAAAGACGTTGAGGCGATGGCAGACCGCTCAATCGCAGCCACATTCCTGAATGGGGCCATACGGACCTCGGAGCAGGAGGAAATGGCGCGACTACTGCGATGCAAATCTCAAGTGCTGGTTGCGACGGGATCGTGCTCACATCTCGGTGGAATTCCGGGCCTCGCCAATTTGTGCACGAGTGAAGCCATTCTTCGAGAGGTCTATTTCGAGTCGCCCAGCACGACGAATCCGGAGAGGACGCTTCCGGAAAGGGAGCACACCCATAACGATCACGCGGTGGAGTTACCCGCGTTCTGCGAAACGGTGCGCTCGCTCGACCAGGTAGTGGATGTTGACTTCTACATCCCTGGCTGCCCACCTACGCCAAGGACATTTCGCAATGCGCTGCAAACTCTGCTGGGCGGCCAATTGCCGCCAAGGGGCTCTGTGCTTGCGCCGGACCGCGCGCTATGCGATGAGTGCCCGCGCAAGAGTAGCAAACCGGAGAAGCTGACATTCGCGCAGTTCAAACGTCCCACCAACACGCTGATTGATGAACAACAATGTCTCCTTGCGCAAGGCCTTGTGTGCATGGGACCAGCTACCCGTGCTGGTTGCGAAGCCCTCTGTGTACAGGGAAACATGCCGTGCACGGGATGCTACGGCCCGACCAGCCGAGTCCGAGACCAGGGCGCCAAAATTCTGTCTTGCATAGCCTCATCGATCGAGAGCAAAGAAGCGACGGAGATCGATCAGGTACTGGCGACGATTCCTGATCCCGTAGGGACCTTCTATCGCTATGGGCTGCCGAAGTCTTTGCTGCGAAAGAGAAGAATTCAAGAGGTACCGCACAGCTCATTGGCAGGCCGGTGAGGTGGCCCATGTCCGAGCAAAACAATACAGGCGCGTGCAACTCCAGCGAACAAGCGAACGTAAGGGCAACCCCATTTTCTCCGCGAAAGCGCATCACGATCGATCCAATCACCCGGCTGGAAGGGCACGGCAAGATTGACATCTTCCTTGACGATGACGGCGAGGTTGAACGGGCTTACTTTCAGGTGCCCGAATTACGTGGATTCGAAAAGTTCGTGCAAGGCAGGCCTGTCGAAGAAATGCCGCAGATCACCTCGCGCATCTGTGGCGTTTGCCCCACCGCGCATCACATGGCCGCCACAAAGGCCCTTGATGATCTGTATAAAGTGGCCCCGCCCCCTGCGGCGAGGGCGATCCGCGAACTGATCTACACCGCATTCATCGTTGAAGATCACGCGCTGCATTTCTACTTCCTGGGCGGCCCGGATTTCATCGTTGGTCCTGATGCTGCGGCCGCTGAGCGTAACGTGCTGGGCGTGATTGCCAAGGTGGGGATTGAGGCCGGAAAGAAAGTGATCGCGATGCGGCGGCGCTTGCGCGATCTGATGACACTCGTGGGCGGGAAAGCCGCCCATCCGGTTCTGGGTCTGCCCGGCGGTGTGGCGAAGCGCGTGACTCCGGAAATGCAAAAGCAATTTAAGCAAGTTGCCGCCGAAGCGGTGGATTTCGCTCAATTCACGCTCAAA
>Ga0335070_10000538_pt1 | contig 42377 bp, 43 predicted proteins | sample Lox_Sample_13_FD_206722 | JGI IMG/M metagenome (GOLD analysis project Ga0335070, IMG submission 206722) | Soil microbial communities from Loxahatchee National Wildlife Refuge, Florida, United States - Lox_Sample_1.3 | ecosystem: Environmental > Terrestrial > Soil > Wetlands | place: USA... | reverse complement strand
CGTCTTTAATTCTGCCGATCATGTCCATGTTGATCATGGCGACGGCTTTGTTCAGGGGACGAGTGGGATCCTTGACCCATGCCGCCGAGCCGAGCAGCCCAAGTTCTTCCCCTGCGAAATTCATGAACAGGATGCTGCGTTTGAGTTGTCCGCGTTGCGGAGCCAGCAGTCGAGCCAGTTCCAGAACTCCGGCAGTACCGCTACCGTTGTCGTCCGCGCCGGGATGAATCTGTCCGATCTGAGATGGCGCCAGGGAGTCGAAGTTGCCTCGTCCGAGGTGATCGTAATGGGCACCGACAATTACATAATCATCCGTCTGTCCCGGCAGCCAGGCGAGAACGTTATGCACGACAGCACGAGTGGTCTCGATGTCGATATGTAGAGACAGTCGCAGGGAATCCGGCAACTCGAAGGAAGCCGGCTTGGTGGAGGAGTTGATCTGTTCCTGCACGTCCTTCAGAGACTTGCCGGCAGATTGCAGCCAGCCTTCAGCGACAGCATTTTTCACTTGGGCAAACACGATCCCAATGTTCTCTGGTCCGCTGACGCTTCCGAAGCGAGTCAGCAGATCTTCCTCGCCATCCCCGAGCTTGCCATTGACCACGATGACGGCCTTGGCGCCGTGATTGCGCGCATTGATCGCTTTCGCGATCAGTTGAGAGTGCTGCGTCAGTCCTTGATGTCCGCTCTTTTCGGCGAAACCAGAAGGCTCATAACGCAACAGGACGACAACCTTGTCCTTGACGTCGATTCCGGCGTAGTCGTCGTAGTGAAACTCGTCTGCCGTCGCACCGTACCCCACGAAGACGACGTGCGCGGTTACTTGCTCCGACGACGAAAAACTGAACGGGACAAAATCGCTATTGATATTCAATTCTTTCTTGCCATCGGCAGATTCGACGAGCAGATTGTTGTCCGACTTCAGCCGGGCGCCAGTGATCACGGTGAACGGTTGCTCATATCCACGCACGCCCGCCGGTTGCAGACCCAGAGCCTTATAGCGTTTCTCAATGAGCTGTTTGGCCCGCTCAATTCCCTTAGTTCCGGCTCCGCGCCCTTCCATTTCGGGCGAAGCCAGCACTTTGACATCGGCGAGGTAACGCGCCGGGTCGGCTTGCGGAACTGGGGTTGAAGCGGCGGCGAGGAAGAATGCCGCCAGTAAAAGGGGGACGCGACGCAGCATTACGCGATTCTGCATGATGGCCTTTCGTGAACCGAGCATCGTAGGAGTGGAACGTGCGCGTGTCAACGAGTTCCCGATTAATGCCCGGGATACAGTTTCTCGCGGCACGCCGGGCAAATACCGTGGCTAAAGTCCGCTTCCGTATGAGTGCGGATGTACGCCTCCAGATTGTGCCAGTCTCCCTGCGGGTCGCGAATCCTCCGGCAAGACGCGCACATCGGCAATAGGCCGCTTAGGGATCGTACGCGTTGGAGCGCATCCTGTAATTCGCGGATGAGGCGTTCGCGGTCCGCTTCAACCGCCTTGCGATCACTGATATCGCGTACGATGAGGCACGTTCTGGAACGGCCCTCTGGATCGTCGAAAACCACCGAGGAGAATTCGATCGGAAAGAGCGATCCGTCCTTTCGCCGCGCCGTCAGCTCTCCGTGCGCCTTCCCGGTAAGTCTGCGCTCCTCAATAAGCCCGGCCAGCCGGGGATCAGAGGTATCGACCAATCCACTTCGGCCCTCCCGGACGATTTCCTCGCGCGTCCTGCCCAAAATTCGACAAGCGGCTGGGTTAGCTTCGAGAATAGAGCCGTCGGGTGCGGTCAGCATCAATCCATCCATGCTGTTTTCGAAAATCAGGCGATATAAGGTCTCGTCCATGGAATGGACGGGTGCTGCCATATCGGAAGGACGTTCCGGAATCATCGCTGACCTTAGGCTTTCCGAGGAACGGTTGGACGACCCGAGACTCTGAAACGACTGCGCAATTGGGTCGATTTTATCGGACCGTCAACGATAGCGGCAACTACCGGAAGTTCGCGATTTTGGGCGTTCAGGCTACTGCTTTTAGGACTGTATCGGACACCTGTGTCCAGGCCGCACTGCGTGGGTCGATCAAATCAAAATGTGAAGCGCCGGGGATCTCCACGAGATGAGCTTCTTCCTTCTCGGTAGAAGTCCGCTTGCTTTTGGCTGCAACATAGTCACGACTGAACTCGCAAGGCACCGTATCGTCGACCGTTCCGTGAATGAGCCACTGACGCGCCTGGCGAATGGATAGCTGCATGGGATCGGCTTCGCGATAGTGGTCGGGCACTTCCTTCGGCGTGCCACGCAAAAACTCCACCACCGCGTCATTGCTCAAGTGCAGTTGATAGGCACGCTTCAAGTCGACGACACCGGCCAGGCAAACGGCCGAGTGGACCGCCGGCTCGTGTGCTGCCAGGCAAAGAGCTAACTGTCCGCCGGCGGAATGACCCATGACCACGGTCTTCTGGGCGTCGAATCCAAGTTGCTGCGCGTTCTGCCGCAAATAGCTGAACGCGGAGCGAACATCTTCGAACGTTCCCGGCCACGCGCCACCCTCATTGCCAACTCGACGATATTCGATGTTCGCAGTCGCGAATCCAGCACCTGTCAGAGCTGCGCACAAATGCCCCGCGTGCTCAAGGTCATACTTCGCCCGCCAAAATCCGCCGTGGATGTTCATCACCAACGGATGCGACCCGGCTTTCCCCTTGGGCAGGCGAAGATCGAAAAACTGGTTCGGATCGTTGCCGTATGGCAAGCGCTTGTCGGCTGGAGGAGGCGTCAGACTGAGAATGTCATCGGACATCGTGTAGTTGATCCTAGAAGTCTCGCGATTTCGCGACAAACAGAACTATTCGTAACGCAGCGCCTCGATGGGATCAAGATTGGCGGCACGCATCGCCGGCACCATCCCGCTGACGATCCCCACCAGAGCCAGGATCGAGGTCGCGACCAGCAACGTCATCGGCGAAACAATTAATCGGATGTCCGCCGCCTCCGCATGTTTCGCCAGCGCACTGTAAAACGTGATCCTGCCCGCGGCAATGGAAACTGCGTACGACAGCATAATGCCCAGAATCCCGCCGGTCGCTGTAATGACCATGGCTTCCGCCAGAAATTGGATCAGAATGTCATGCCTCTTGGCGCCCAGAGCCTTCTCGACTCCAATCTCGCGAGTGCGTTGCGTGACTGAGACCAACATGATGTTCATGAGCCCCACGCCACCGATCCCGAGTGTCACAAAGCCAATAAAGGTGAGAAGAACCTTCAATCCGAAAATGATAATGCTGAATTGTGACAGTTGTTTCTGAGCGTCGAAAACAAAAATTGCCCGACGGTCGTCGGGTTTGAATCCATGGGCAGTGGCGAGTGTTTCGCGGATCGTGCTGTCCATCTTGTCATGGTCGAGTCCGACCGAATCGAGCCAGATGCCGTCCAGGTAGTGATTGTCCTTCAGGACATCCATCGAGTTGTACGGAATGTAGATGACGCGGTTGTTGTCGTTATCGCCTTCCTGCATGCGGGGCGCGCCGACTCCGATGACCTCGAATGTCACCCCATCGATACGGATCGATTCACCAACGGCGGGCATGCCGGAAAACAGTTTGTCGCGTGCCTCCGAAGCGATTACGGCATACAAGCCGTGCTGCAGATTGTCCGCGTCGTTGAGGAAGCGTCCCTGCTCGATATCCAGATTCCAAACCGCCTGGATGGACGGGTCGAGGCCCATCACGGGGAAAGTGAATGACCGGTTGTTGTTTTGAACGGTCGACTGCTTATCCGATTCACGAACCACGTGGCGGCAGAGCGGGATATTGTTCCGCAACAACTCGATGTCATCGTTCGTGAAGCGCACTTGGACGCCCGCTTTATTGCCGCCGGCCTGCTGCGAGGTACGGCCCGGAAATACCCCCACGGCAGTTGCGCCGAAACTCTGAAAGATCGTCTCAATCGCCTTGCCGAATCCGTTGCCGTAAGACAAGAGCAAGACAACGGTCGCGATGCCCCAGGCCATGCCCGCCATGGTGAGGACAGTCCGCCGAAGATCGTGCCGCATGGCGGCGAATGCTTGTTGGAAGAGATCCTGATACATTCCTATTCCTTACGGAGTGCCTCTACTGGTTCGAGCGCCGCGGCCCGGCGCGCGGGATAGAGTCCGGCCGCGGTTCCGGCAACGGCGAGCGAGACGACCGCTAGGGCTGCTGTCGATGCCACGAGCTTTGGGGGATCGAACCCCTCCGCCAGATTCACTCCGGACAAGAGGAACATCAATCCCGCCGCGCCAGCGATGCCAATACCACCGCTCAGCAAGGTGAGGAAAGCACCCTCAACGAAGAACTGGAACATGATGCTGGCGTTGGTTGCACCGACCGCTTTGCGCAACCCGATTTCCCGAGTTCGATCGGCGACGGCGACTAGCATGATGTTCATGATCCCGATTGCCCCCAGGGCCAGAGTCACCAACCCCACGCTTCCCAGGAACAGATTCATCGCGTCAAAAATCTTGCCCACCTGATCGACTGTCTTGACTGTGTCCCATTCATCGAATGCGTCGGGATTGTCCCAGTTAAAGCCGTGGTTCTTGGCAATAATCTTGTGTACTTCAATCTTGGATTGCTCATGCACCGCGCGTGAGGTCGGCTGATAGTTAATTTGGGAGATCACGTCGGGATCGTTCCCCGCATTGAGCGGAGGGAACAGCTCGTGCATGGTGGTGAAAGGAATAAAGTTCTTCAGGTTCTGGGTATTGTTATCTCCGTGACCCATACGTTGCAGCGTTCCGATGACTTCGAAGCGCGTTCCATTCAGTAGGATCGTGCTTCCAACCGAAGGCCTGCCAGAGAACAATGTACGGCGAGTTTCGTCCCCCAGAATAATCACGCGCCGCTTCTGCTGCTCATCCATCTGGTTGATCCAGCGTCCTTCTTTGATCGGGACATAGCGAATGCGGCTGAAGTCCGGCTGAACTCCGTTGATGGATCCGCTTGCCTGGAAATAATCGCTGACGGCCCGAATATCTCCGCGCGAAATCACGGGAGTCGCGGCGCCCACGCTCGGGCAGTTGATGAGAATGTCCTGGTAATCCCGGTAGGTGAGGTAATACTGGCGCAGCGCCGTAAAACTGCCTTGCATCACCGGGGCGCGGCCCGACCAGATAAACATCACGTTTTCGCCGATGGAATCAAACTGCTTGCGATTCCCGGAGCGGAAGCCTTCTCCTAATCCCACCAGTAAGAGCAGGGAACCGACTCCCCACGCGATCCCGAACATGGTGAGAAACGAGCGCAGTTTGTGCGCCCACAAAGCGCGCAGAGTCTGGCCGAAGATATCGAAAATGTGGCGCACTCTATCAATTATAAGGGGCGGGTAGGGAGCAGTTCCGGCTCCTGATGGCGTGTTTGGTGCGCCAAGTCACAATGGGAAGCTTTTCTCGGCACTTCGAAGAAAAATCATTCCGAATCGCCTCTGAGTTGGTGATCCTCTAGGCGGAATGCAGACTCTGGCCCTCAGCGAACTGTTAGGCGCGACCGTCTATGACCCGTCGGGCGCGGCGAGTGGCCGGGTGCGCGAAGTCACCCTCGCTCCCCAGGAAGACCGTTCTCGAATCACTACACTGATCGTCAAGACAAAACAGGGCAATCGCGTTCTGCCGCTGACTTCCGTTTCAGATATCAATGGCGGCATCAAGGCTACGACCTCTGCCGGAGACTGGCAGCCGGTGAACGGCACGGAAGGCCAGTTTTTGCTCGAGCGCGATCTGCTCGATCAACAAGTCATCGACATCAATGGGCGGAAAGTTGTCCGCGTTAACGATGTCGATTTGCAAGTGGAACCGCAAAAGCCCGGAAGCTTGGCTCGTGCTGTGTTGCGGGTGCAGTCTGTCGACGTGGGCGCCAAAGGGGCCGTGCGCCGCCTGCTGCGCGGGATCGCTCCAAAAACCGCCCTGCATGCCTTACTCCTACGGATCCCTCCGCGCACGATTCCGTGGAACTTTGTCGACGTCATCGAAACCGACCCTGCGCGGCGAGTAAAGCTCAAGATTTCGCACGAAGGCTTGGCCAAGCTGCATCCGGCCGACATTGCGGACATTGTTGAAGATTTGGCTCCTGACGAGAGGCAAGCCGTTTTTCAAACCCTGGACGAAGAAACGGCCGCAGAAGCTCTGGAAGAAGTCGAACCGAGAGTGCAGAAGGCCATCGTCGAGTCGCTGGATTCCGGGCGCGCGGCCGACATCGTGGAGGAGATGAATCCCGATGCGGCGGCTGATCTGCTGGCAGATCTGCCGGAAGAGCGGACCGAACAGATTCTGGTCCAGATGGAGCCCGAGGCCCAGCAAGACGTCGTCGAACTGCTCGAACATCAGGAAGAGACAGCCGCTGGCCGCATGACGACGGACTTCCTCGCGCTGCCAGTGCAAGCGACGGCGCAGAATGCCATCGATTCGATGCGCGAATACGAAGGCGGCGTCGAGTCGCTCACCAATATTTATCTGGTCGACTCCAACGGAACCTTGGTCGGCAACGTGCCGCTGGCGCGCGTTGCATTGGCCGCGCCTGCGACGCCCATGCTTTCCCTCATCCAGGAGCCGCTGGTACACACGCGAGAAGGGGTAGACGAAAAAGATGTCGCGGAGCTTTTCGACAAATACAACCTGATGAGCCTTCCGGTCGTGGACGAACACAACAAGCTCACCGGTATCATCACCTCAGATGACGTAATCAGCATGTTGCGCGCGAAACTGTAAGCGAAGCTCATTCGTTAATCGAATATTTCTCTCGTACAGCACTTTTTCTTTGGCCAGATTCCACTCTTGCGTTTATTCTGTTCGGTCGTTTTGCTGCAATCTGCAACATCCTATGTCTGCGATAAGTGCGCATGAAGTTCTTGAGACGCTGGAAGACCCGGATTCTGTTGTTTCTCGCCGTAGTCGGCCCGGGCTTTATTACCGCGAACGTCGACAATGATGCCGGCGGCATCCTGACCTATTCTCAGGCGGGCGCACAATTTGGACATCTTCTCCTCTGGACGCTGATCCCCATCACCCTGGCCCTGATCGTGGTGCAGGAAATGTGTGCCCGCATGGGCGCTGTTACCGGCAAGGGCCTGAGCGACCTCATCCGCGAAGAATATGGCCTGCGCATCACGTTTCTGATGATGCTCGGAATCCTGATCGTGAACTTCGGCAACGTTGTCACCGAATTCATTGGGATCGCTACGAGCCTTGAACTGTTCGGCCTGCCGCGCTATGCAACCGTTCCCATCTGCGGAGTGATTGTCTGGCTGATCGTCGTCAAGGGCCAATACAAGACCGTGGAGAAGGTGTTTCTCGCGGCGTCCTTCTTTTATGTGACTTATATTTTTGCCGGGGTACTGGCCAAGCCGGCATGGATTCAAGCCTCGATCGCCACCATCAAGCCGCCTGATCTGCACGCCTTCCGAAATCAGGCCTATCTATACATGGTCATCGGAGTCGTGGGAACGACCATCGCCCCCTGGATGCAGTTTTACCTGCAGTCCTCGATCGTGGAAAAGGGAGTGACTCGCCGCGGTTACAAAGCGTCGAGGCTCGACGTCGTCACCGGATGCATCTTTACGGACGTGGTGGCGTGGTTCATCATCGTGGCTTGCGCGGCGACGCTATGGACCCACGGCTTCCGCAACATCACCTATGCAGCCGATGCCGCCGCGGCGCTCAAACCGTTGGCGGGCGATTACGCCTACATTCTCTTTGCCGTGGGACTCTTTAATGCGTCCTTGTTCGCCGCTTCGATATTGCCGCTCTCCACGGCTTACACCGTCTGCGAAGGCCTCGGATTCGAGTCCGGCGTCGGGATGAAATTTGGGGAAGCCCCGGTCTTCTACTGGCTTTACACACTGCTCATCGCTGCGGGCGGGGCTGTGGTCCTGATCCCAAATCTTCCGCTAGTCAAGATCGCGGTCTTGTCGCAGGTGGTGAACGGCATCGTGCTGCCGTTCGTGTTGATTTTCATGCTGCTGCTGATCAACAAGAAAGAGTTGATGGGAGAGTACGTCAACACCCGCCTATTCGACGTCGTCGCCTGGGCGACCACCGTGATCATGATTGGGCTGACGCTGGTGTGGTTCTGGACGCTGCGCTCAGGGTAAAAGGAATTTACCGCGAGCCAAATCATTGACCAGCGTCACATCGGCTTCCAGAAAGTCGAATTTTGGCAGATCCGCGGGCACGGCCCACTGCACGTCCTTAAAAATGCGATTCTCAATCTCTCGCTGGTACTCCTTCACGAGGTAGAAGCGCAACTCAACCATTCCGCCGTTGGGATATTGATGCTGGATGCGCGCGACCTCATCGCCAATCGTCGCCACGATCCCCAATTCCTCTTCCAGTTCACGGCGCAAGGCGTCCCGCGGTTGTTCCCCTTCCTCGATCTTTCCACCCGGGAATTCCCACTTCAGGGGCATGGTCTGATGCCGTGTGCGCTGGCAGACCAGTACCTTTCTCTCTTTGACAATGATGCCTGCGACGACGCGCTTCATAGGTCCGACGGGTTTGCCGTCGTTAATGCGCTGGCCACTGGATCGACGCAGCTGGTAAAGGTGAACGCGAACGCGGCCACACCCGTCGCGCACTGAAGTTCGAGCGTGTGAGCGCCGAACTCATGATTGTCCACCAGCGAATACATGCGGGCGGAATCGACTATGACGTAGCTCTGTCGTGCCGAATTCGGTCCTGCCTCGCGAAAGCGTGTGTCGCGCGTCGCTTGTCGGGGAGTCAGAGGTATTCCGTCTTGCAGAACGACAACTTCACCAGAGGAGGCCCGGGGGCAAGCCATAACCAAGTTTACGGCGGATGCTTCATATTTCAAATGCAAAGTATGTGGCGCGTCTTCCACAGCCTCAAAGTATTCGGCGGTCGAAGCCCAGCGGCCATTGGCGTAGAAGAAGTTCTCTTCCAACTCACCGTTGAATTGATAATCGCCGATCGCATCCTCTTTAAATCCGCCCTCATTGCCAATGCGGCCACGCCGGTTTCCCAGATAGAGTTCGCCGGAAGCGCGGTAGCACACCGCCCCGGCGTGATCCTCCTCGCGCACGGCCTCCATGGCTTCGGGTAGCAGCACGTCGGGATCGATCTCGCGCAGCAGTTCCTGAATTACCTGTTCGCATTCGGCGTAAGCGCCCTCTCCGAAATGGCCATATCGGAGATAGCCGTCTTTATCGAGCAAATATTTCGTCGGCCAGTAGCGGTTTGCGAAAGCCTTCCACAACTCTCGATTGCTGTCGATGACGACAGGGTAAGTCAATCCAAATTCGCGGATGCCACGTTCCACATTCGACTCGTACTGCGCGAAAGTGAATTCGGGAGTATGAACGCCGATGACCGTGAGGCCTTTATCCCGATAGCGTTCGTGCCAAGCTTGCACGTAAGGCAGGGTGCGGATGCAGTTGACGCAGGTGTAATCCCAAAAGTCCAGCAGGACAGCGCGTCCACGCAGCTGCCGCAAACTCAAGGGAGGAGAGTTGAGCCAGACACGCCCGATTTCAGGCGCGCGGACCTTGCCTTTTTCTACCCTCATGAGCCCGTAGTTTCCAGTTTCTTTCCTACCACGCCGGCGCAGAATTGAACAAAGTCGCGATGTTCGTCGGTAAAAGCGGCGGGGAAGTGGCTGTCGATGTCGAGTTCACCGACGACCAGCCCATACGCAAAAACCGGCACCACGATTTCCGACTTCGTCTCCAGAGAACATGCCAGATAACGGGCGTCTTTGCTTACATCGTCGACGATGACGGTTTGTCCACTCGAAGCGGCGGCTCCGCAAATTCCCTGGTTAAGCGGAATTCGAGTGTGCGGCGTCATTGCTCCTTCGAATGCCCCCAGAACAAGAACAGGAGGATTGGCTCCCGGCTCGAGCATGTAGAAACCCACCCAGTTGTACTTCAGCATCCGGTCGTGCAGCACTTTCACCATTTTCTGCATGAGTTGCTGCGCGCTTGTGGATTTCCCGGCTAACTCACCGACTTCGTTGCGAAGATCTTCAATCTTGTTGGTCACGGGTATCCCCAGAATCTTAACTCACGACTCTGATTTCACCATTGTAGAGAGGGGCACATCGGTAATTCGGCGAATTCCTTCCGTAACGGGAAATACCTCGGGATGAATCGCGTGAGCCAGGGAGCGAAGACCATGCAGCAACGTCGGCGCCGGGGTGTTCAGGAATTCGTCTCGAATGCAATAGACACGGTCTGCTTTCGCGCCCGCCGTTTGTTCCCACCCGCGCTCGCGAATGATCTTCTGTAGCGGCACTCGGTCCCCTGCACCGCACCATGCCGCCACAATGACCTCGGGATCGGCGGCGACAATTTCCTCCGCCGAAATCTGTTGGCCCGGTCTGCCAACGAAATTGCCGCCCGCGGCTTCCACTAGTTCGGACACCCAAGGCTGCGAAGCGATGATCGGTTTGCCCCACTCTTCGCAAAAAACGCGCACCCGGGGCAATCCCTTTACTTTGTCGGATACCGCATCAACACCGCGCTTCATCTGCCCGATGATCTGATCTGCCCGCGCGGCGAGGCCAACCACTCCCGCGATGGTAGCGATATCGGCATAGATATCTTCCAGGGTTCGCGGCGCCAATCCGAGGAACCGCGAGCCCGCCTTGAGAATCTCGCTGACCGCCTTCTCCTGATAGGGAACCGCCGCGATCACAAGATCAGGCTTCGCCGCAACAATCTGTTCGGCATTGGCAGTCCAGGAATCCGAAAGGATCAATCGGGATCCGTCCTTCACAGCCTCGACAACGTCGGCACAATACTTCGTGCAGGCCACGACGCGTCCCAGTTCTCCCAGTTCGTTCAGAATGACGGTCGCGCTCGGCTGCAGGCACGCGATGCGTCTTGGAGCGTAAGCAAAGGCCATGCTTCATGGTAAAGCAGAGATGCACCCGGCGATCAGGGTTTGATCTGCCGCAATGCTGCGGTCAGAGTATCGATCGCCAATTGCGCGGCATGGGTCGATGCCTGGGGAAGGCCGCCCAATGCGGAGATTATGTGTTCGCGATTGAGTGAGTGAGCCTCGCCGACCGTCTTCCCTCGCACCAGTTCCGTCATCGCCGAAGCACAGGCCATGGTTGGCACGCAGCCTTTGGCTTGGAATCGGATCTCTGTAACCGAGTCTGAGCTAACTTTGAGAGTCAGGTGCAACACGTCCCCGCAAACAGGATTTGAAATCTCGGCCTTCGCGTCAGGCGAGGGGATTTCTCCCGCGTTCCGTGGGTTTTGAAAATGATCGAGCACCTGAGCGGAGTACATATGAAGCCAAACCGGCTAGCCCCGGCGGGTGCCGTCAGGGAAATAAATTGACCACCCGCGCTGACGGGCCACGGTCTCAAGGTCCGGATTCGGGTTCACCGCGAAGGCGCGCGTCGCCATTTCGAGCATGTCCACATCCCACCGCGAATTCCCGAACGCTGCACCAATGTTCTTTTTTGCCATCTCGCGCAACGCCTGAGGTTTGCCCGGCCCCGAGGGAATTCGCACCAGGCGATCCGTGACCCTGTCACCATCCACTTCAACCTTGGCCGCGAGAACTCGGTCGGCGACGATGCCGAATTGCCTCATGCCCGCGCGAATCAACCACTCGTTCGACGACGAGACTGCCCAAATCTCACAACCGCGCTGGTGCAGAGTATGGACGAGATCCAGCATCTCGGGGAAGACTTTGCCCGGAAAATGCTTCTCCATAAATTCTGTGGCGGCCTGCAGCATGAATGTGTCGGACATTCCTTTGTGCATGGTGACCATCTCGCCGCACATGTCGTCCTCAGACACCTTACCAGCCTTGTATTCGGCGTAACGCGCGTACATGGCGCGGCCTAATTCTGCGGATACGACCCCGCTCTCGATTTCCCAGCGAAAGAAAGTCTCTCCGGCATCGCCCGACCAGAGCGTGCCGTCGCAATCGAACGCGGCTACTTTCGGAGCTGCCTCCAGTACAACTTGGGTGAATTCGTCGCGCGTCAAGTTGGGGGTGCTACTCAATGTGTCCATGCATTCTGAACATAACGTGATCAGCGGGGATTACGCAACGAGCGGGTAAGTCGGAGTCACAATGACTTGGCCAGAAGGGCAGAGTATTCTTCCGGGGTGTTGATGTTCATCGCCACCGCCGGGTCGCTGACGGGCACATACTGAATGCGGCTTTCATTCTGATGCATGAGGCCCCGCGCGCTGGCCGTGGCCGGCGCTCGTAGGAAGAGTTCCATCAAATCACGGCCCGCGATGAAAGGGTGCCCATGTTTTCCAGAGTGTTCTGGCACAACGGCCCAGATACTTTGCGGTGCAGCTTCAAAAGCTTCACGCAATAGTTGAACAGAATCCCGGCTGGCTGGCGGGCGGTCCACCAGCGTGATCATGGCCGCATCCCGTCCGCGGGTCAAAACCTCCCGCAGTCCTACCTGCAGGGAACTGAACTGACCCCGCTCTGGATCGGGATTGATCGCGAGGAACGCTCCATTGGCGTAGACCACAGGAGTGAGGGATGGCTCGTTATTTCCGACCACAACCACAATGAAATCCGTCGACAGGCTGAGCGACTGGATGGCGGCGGAAAGGAATGTATCTCTCGGAGCAAGATCGGCCGAGGGCACAGCGGTGGCACTCGCTGGCGGCCACGGCAGCAAGGCCTTGTCGCGGCCCATGCGAGACGACTCGCCCGCAGCCAGTACGACTCCCGCGAAGCTGGCAGAATGCCCCATGTTGCGGAAGATAGCAGAAAGACGAGGGAAAGTCAGTGAGCTGACTACTTGATGGCTTTGCTGTCGGTCGGCGCATCGGCGTCTTGCTTGTCATGCTGCGCCTTAAACCAACTCATGTGGGGGAGCGTTGCACTGGTGTGGCGGCGAATCGCAATTAATTCCGCAGTAATCGCTATGGCAATTTCCTCCGGGGTAATTGCTCCAAGATCAAGCCCGATCGGTGCGTGTACGCGGTCGAACAAGTGGGTGGGAATGCCTTCGTTCTGAAGATTCCTAAAAATCTCGATGACCTTGCGCTTCGACCCGATCATCCCCACGTACCGGGCCCGGGTTTGTACCGCCCAACGCAAAATCCGCATGTCATCGCGATGCCCGCGCGTGACAATCACAATGTAGGACGATTCGTTCGGATCAAGCTTCTGCATTGCCTGATCGAAGTCCAGGGCGTGCACTTCCCGAGCGTCGGGGAACCGTTCCTTGGTGGCGTAAGACGACCGGTCGTCGGCCACAATCAAATCGAATCCAGCGTTGGCCGCCGTTCGGCAAAGGCTTAACGCAACATGTCCTGCGCCGAAAATATAAAGCAATGCTGGAGGTAGTACGGGCTCAACAAATACTTCAAGTGTGCCCCCGCAGACTAGCCCGGTATCGTACTTTGGATCCTGATTCAGATCGAACGTCAGGGTCCGCGGCTTCTCCGATTCCATGACTTCGCGTGCCGCCTGCCAGACGTCGGCCTCGACGCAACCCCCGCCAATCGTGCCTACAATCGACCCGTCGTCGCGCACCAACATCTTGGCCGTCTTGAACGAGGGGATCGATCCGCGCACGTTCACGATAGTGGCTACGGCACCACGTCGACCCTCGCGCCGCAACTGCACGATTTCTTCGTAGATATCCATTTCCCGCTCTGATTATCGGTCGGTAAACACAGCCAGTCAATCCGTACTGTCTGCATCGCAGCGATTACAATGCTTGGTTCCAAGCGAGGTGCGTAGTCATGAAATCGAAGTCCCTGTTTTTTTCGCTCATATTGGTTCTCGTCGCAATGCCCGCTCTCAGCGCACAGCAAGCAAAGTCGGCTGTCTCCGCCCCCATACCGTCCCAAATTGCTAGTTCACAGAAGGTTTTTATCTCCAACGCCGGTGGGGAAAGCTTTGAGACCGTCATCAATGAGACCGTCTTCAATGGCGGACCGGATCGTCCCTACAACCAGTTCTACGCCGCCATGAAAGACTGGGGCCGTTATGAACTCGTCTCATCGCCTGCCGATGCCGACCTTGTTTTCGAGGTGAGTTGGGCTCTGACCGATACCGGCCTACGCCTTCCAGTGCTTGGACAGCTCCGCGTGGTGGTCATCGATCCCAAGACACACATCACTCTCTGGAATCTCACACAGTATGTACGGGGCGCGGTGCTGCTGGGCAATCGCGACAAAAACTTCGACCAGACGATGACCACGGTGGTCAATCGTCTCAAGATTCTCGCAAACTCCCCGAACGCGCCATCGGATACCAAGAAATAAACATCACAGTGAGCCGGAGCAAGCCATGAAAGCCGTTCGCATTCATCAATTCGGCGGTCCCGAAGTCCTGACGTACGAGGACATCCCGGACCCGCAGCCGCGCAAAGATCAAGTCCTGGTCCGAGTCAAAGCCTGCGCCCTGAACCATCTCGATGTCTGGGTGCGCAAGGGCCTACCCGGGGTAAAGTTGCCGCACATTCTCGGCAGCGACATTGCCGGGGAGATAGCGGAAGTGGGCGAGTACATTTCGGGACTCAGGAGGGGCCAGCGCGTTCTGGTTGCACCCATGCACTACTGCGGGCACTGCGACAAATGCGTGGCTGGATTGCAGAATCAATGCCGCCAGTTCACCGTCCTCGGCAATGGCGTTGACGGAGGCAATTGTGAACTGATCGCCGTTCTGGCAGCGAATGTGATTCCGATCCCCGATGCTCTCGACTTCAACCAGGCTGCCAGCGTTCCTCTCGTTTTCGTGACTGCATGGCACATGCTTGTCGGCCGCGCCGGAGTTCGTCCCGGTCAAACCGTCTTAGTTCTGGGAGCGAGTTCAGGCGTGGGCATTGCGGCTATTCAGATTGCCAAACTATTTCACTGCCGGGTCATCACCACGGCCGGCGACGAAAACAAACTGGAGAAGGCTCGGGCTCTCGGTGCCGACTACGGCATCGATCACTACAAGCAGAAAATCTCCGAGGAAGTTCGCAAGATCACCAACAAAGAGGGCGTAGACATCGTCATTGAGCACGTGGGCGCCGCTACCTGGGACGAAAGCCTGAAGTCCCTCAAAACCGCGGGCGTGCTTGTCACCTGCGGCGCCACCACGGGACCCAACGTCGGCATCGATCTCCGCCACCTCTTCGCGCGACAGCTCAGTTTGCTTGGTTCCTACATGGGAACCATGGGCGAACTGCACGAAGTACTGAAGCATGTCTTCGCCGGAAGGCTGAGGCCGGTGGTCGATCGCGTGTTTCCGCTGAGCGATCTTCGCGCCGCGCACGAGTATCTGGAAAACAGCAAGATGTTCGGCAAGATCGTGGTGAATCCGTAGCCGCCTGGCACACTGTAAAAGTCTCCGGCAGTTGGGGCTGCCGGAGACCCTTTACTTTTAACCTCGCCGTTTCCTGGTTTTCTTCGGCTTGGCTGGTTTTGGCGGTTTAGGATTTTTGCCCCCTGATTTGGGCGGTTTCGCTGGTCCACCTGAACTCTTGGCTGCTCCGGTCGTCACCGTATTGCGGGTCAGATCAATAGTGAACGAATCCTTCACTACTGATGCAGGCGCTGCTCCACTTGGATCGTACGGCGCCGAAGTGTAGGTTCCTAGAATCTGGGTCTTGCTGACCTCGAGCCGTAAGAATCCGAAGTTCGTCTGGTCATACGTCTCCAGCGTGAGGTCGCTCGATACTTTCAGAGGAGTCGCGGGGAACGCCCCGCCAATTTTCTGTAACTTTCCCAAGTTCGTATATCCGCCGGCGCCCGCAACGATGCAGGGAATCTGCAGTTGTCCCTTGGGCCCGCTCATGACATTGGTGAACCGCTGGTAGTTGTGCACATGCCCCGACAGGATCAGATTCGGATATCGTTTCGACGCCTGAAAACTGGCCACCAGCACCGTTTCGACCGCGCTGCTGCCCCTGTGTTCTACGTCGCCCGAGAACGGCGGATGGTGCACGGTCACGATGAGCGCCTTATTCGGATCGGCCGCCGCTAGTTCCTTCTGAAACCAATCAACCTGATCCGGATGAATCTCACCCTCCGTCTCTCCCACGTTCGAAAACAATCCCAGGATCGTCACGAATGGCGTGATGAATGTCCAATACACATAGGGCAAGTCCATCTGTGTCCGGTTCGATCCGGTCTTCAGCGATCCCAATTGCGCCGGGTCTTTCGACATAAAATTCTGGACCCAGCCATCCAGCGGAACTTTCTTGGGATTGACCGGACCGTCCTGGGGATCGTCCGGCTGACAGTCGTGATTGCCCGGAATGGAAACGATGAAGGCGGGATAGTCCTTATACGTTTCGTAGAAGTTGTTGCCATACTTGTCGATGTCGCCGGCGAAATACACAACGTCGCCAAGGTGATACAAAAACGCCGGCTTCTTGTTGTCGGGCAGACTGTCGGCGTCCTGGGTCATCATGGACGCGACAAAATCCTGCTGACGCCCGCGTTCGTCGCCTGTGTCACCGACGGTGTGGAATACCATCGACCCGCTATTCACAATACTGGTAATGTCATCGGCCGAAAGCAGCTTCGACAAATCGAAGCGAAACGGAGCCGTGCCTGGATCGGGTGGTAAAGGCTGAAAGGGATAATGAGGTAACTGAAGTCCGGCTGCCGCCATGGCGGCAGCGCCCACCGGTGCCTGCACTTGCAGTTTGCCCGTTGATCGAGCAGGTGGCTGATGGCTTTGCCGCTCGCCCCGTCCCTGTCCAGCGTTGAAAAAGCGCAATGGACTCATAATCTTCTCCTTTGGGATGTCCGGTTGAGTGCTTCGGTTGTGCGCCTTCGTCCCACACATCACGCAGATATGTCAGGCGCCTTGAACGCATTTTGTCCGCACAGGTTTTGGGGAAGCGAACTGGGCCCTAACGACTAACCGAGGGAAGATTTTCGCAAGCTTACTCCAACCGATTACTTTGTCAAGAGACTTGGCTCATCGCTCCATATCTCGGCCCTCATTGTGGTTAAATAGAAGTATGTCGCGCGAGTTGAATTTCGGTCCCTACGTTGAAGTCGAAAACGGCAAGAAGGTCGTCAAAGACCTGACTTTCGGGAATCCCACGCCTGAGGGTGTGGTCCTCACCACGCTCGATTCGGCCGTCAATTGGATGCGCAAGAGTTCGATTTGGCCGATGACGTTCGGCTTGGCCTGCTGTGCCATCGAGATGATGTCCATGGGAGCTTCGCGTTTCGACATCGCGCGCTTCGGCGCCGAAGTATTCCGCCCTTCACCGCGTCAAAGCGACCTGATGATCATTGCCGGCCGCGTTTCCAACAAAATGGCGCCCGTCATCCGCCAACTCTGGGAACAGATGCCCGAGCCGAAGTGGGTGATGTCGATGGGGGCTTGCGCGACGTCCGGTGGGGTGTTCAACAACTACGCCCTTGTGCAGAGCGTGAATCAGGTCATTCCAGTCGACGTGTACGTTCCGGGATGCCCGCCACGCCCCGAGCAATTGATCTACGCCATCACGCTGCTGCAGGACAAGATTCAGAAAGAGCGCGGCACGATCAAGAAGGCCCTGAATATCGTCTAAAGGCGCCTACCTGCGGATGCCTTACGGCAGCTTAAAATCCACGGTGATTCGCTTCTGCACTTCAATGGGCGTTCCATTCAGCTTTGACGGCGTGTAGCGCCATTGATGGACCGCGTCTTTCGCGGCTGCTACAAGCAGCGCTGGTCCACTGATCGTCTGGATATTCTTCACCTTGCCATCAGGCCCGATCGTCGCATCCAGCACCACCGCCCCTTGCATCCGCTGTAGCCGCGCCTGCGACGGGTACGCTGGATTTACCTGGTGAAGTAGAACGGACTCCGTCAGGCCTTGGGAAATCTTTGCGCTCAGCACCGGTAATGAGACTGGGGCTGCCGGCAAAGGGATGCCGCCACGGGCCGGATCAACTTTGACTACCTCTATCGATGGCGGTGCATCGATCGCGGAGGTAGCGTCATTCGAAGCTTTATTTGTGGTCGCGATGGGAGCGGGTTCAGGCAAGGGAGAATCCGCTGTTACCGATGCCGTTTCAAGTTTCTCGATCTTCGCAGCATTCTGCAGCTTGCCGTCTGAGGGTACGTTGTTGACGCGCCGATTCGAAATTCCCGCTTCCGGCTTTGGGGTTTTCGGGGGGGCAGTAACGTCCCCCGACAGATCGCCCAGAGAATCTCCCGGTACTTCGCTGGCCGCGAGTTCCGGTGTGGGATCGTGCCACCCCAGCCACAGCACAGCGCTGATCAATAAAATCGCAACGATGACAAGGCTGGTGATCCAATACGTGCGCTTTCGCGACGGCCGATCGAGAAGATCACCGGCAAAGCTCTTCTCCCCGGCGAGCGCAGAGAACAGCTGTTTCCGCCGATCCGGCTGAGCGACTGGCGCGTTCGTGAGCAGTTCTCGCTCGTAAGCCGTTTCAACAATCTCAGAAAGTTCCACGAAGACATCAACCTGAGCCGGCCCGAAGGCTGTAGGCCTCGCGGAAAACGCTTCCAGAATACCGACAATCCCGTTCCGTCCGCGCACGGGGACACCCAGGATCGAGCGGATGCCGAAAGCGCTGCAGACCTGCGCATCGACGCGCGGGTCGTTTTCCGCGTCACTACAGACCAAAGTATGTGCGCTGCGAATGCATTCCCCGGAAAATCCTTTTTCGACTTCGATGGGAACACCCAGCTCCGGAGCCAGATCTCCCCCCCGGGCACGGCAGACCACCGCGCCGTCGGTCTTCAAGGCGATCGCTACCCCGTCGGCGTCGCAGAGAACGCGCGCAGTTTCGGCGCAGGCCTGCAGGACCGAAGCCGGATTCTGGTCCGCATCGCTCACGGCTCGGCGAAGGAACGCTAATGTGTCCGAATGGCTGTAACTCTCCGGGCAAAAAAGCGTGCCACCACTTGCAGGAGAGCTTGCGTCAGAGAGGATAGTTAGTGGCGAATCTCCCATGGTTCAGTACCCACACCTCAACATTGGACCAGGGACGAAGCCGCTCAACATGTGGCGTTTGGCGCGATTGGCACAAAGTTTGGCGGAAATCAATCCGGCTGTCAACGGAAAAGCTGGCCACTTGGTATCCGGAAGGGCATTTGGAAGGCCTAACAGGAATGCCGCGCTGGGAGTCGAACGGAGCGTTATAATCAAGCCATCGCGGCCTGGGGTGTTTTATGGAATGTCTTCGCGGACTCTCCCTTCTTTGCTTTCCGGTTTTGTTGCTGCCCCTTTCCCTGTGTGCCCAGGATGCTCAGCCCTCGGCGGTGAAGCCCTCGAAGGCGGTACCGAACGTTCAGACCCAGGTGCAAACCCCTGCTCCTCCCATTGCGGCGGATGCCCCGCGCATGAGCAAGCAAACGCGCTATGAGATCATCCGTGACTTCGAGACCCAGATCGTGTACGCGCGCACGGCTTTTCCGATGGGGACTAAGGGTCTGGAACTCCGAAATGGTACGGTGACTCCGAACGGCAGTGAACTGCAGCAGGCCCTGGCGCTCTGGGGACCCGCGGTAAGACCCGGGGATCCTGCGCATATTTCGTACGTCCAGATCAAAGACAATCACATTCATTTCGATATCAACGGTGGCCCGGTGCACCGAAAGAAGTGGTACCAGCACATCGAGGTCTCCGGAGCCAGTGGCGCCAGCGTCCCGCTTTCTCAATCGGAGAATCAGCAAAATCCACACGGAAGTTATCTCGAGATTTACTTCGACAAGTACGTTCCCGAAATGTCGGCACAGCAGTTGCGCGACCTGCTGCTTCCCGTGCTCGATTTCAATGCCCGCAACAAAGAGCAAGCGTATCTCGATACTGTTCCTCCGAAAGCGAAAGAGGCCATCCTCAATCACTACGTCCTCGTCGGAATGAACACCGAGATGGTGCTCCACGCCAAGGGCAAGCCGCCAAAGAAGGTGCGGGAGAAAGATGGCGACCTGGAATACGAGGAATGGATCTACGGCGATCCGCCGGAGGACGTGGACTTTGTGCGCATCGTCGCCGATGAGGTGATCCAGGTAAAGACGATGAAGATTGACGGACAGAAGATCGTCCGCAACCAGAAGGAAGTGATCCTCGATCATCCTGACAAGAACACGGAAGCTAAGGAAGACGTTCGCTCACCGAATGCTCCGAGCTTGCGCCGGCCGGGCGAAGATTCAGACAACGCCCCGCGCCCCGAAGCCGCACCTTCTGCGGCGCCTCCCGTGCCTCCTCCCGACCTTCCGCAACCGCCGGGTGGATCAGGGCCAGGCGAGATGGTCGGCGGCCGCCTCTGAACAAAATCAGACCTATCGGTCATCGAGCGAACAACCACACTCACATCTATGCAACTGATGCTTCGTCGAGTCGACGTGTCTGACTATGACACGATCCGCGCCATCAACGAAAACGCCGTCCCCGATGTTTCCAGCATCACCATCGGTGAACTCCGCGACCTGGCACAGCAGTGCTGCGATTTCAGCATCGCCATCGCTGACGGCCAGATTGCCGGTTTCATGATGGCCTTGACGCCGGGACAGCCCTACCAGAGCCCAAACTACCGTTGGTTTTCCGAGCGCTATCCCAATTTTGTGTATGTCGATCGGATTGCCATTCCGCCAGAGTTCAAGGGCCGCGGAATCGGGCGGGCACTCTATGCGAACATTGAGCGGGTTGCAAGAAACGTCGCGGCGCCGGTCGTGACCTGCGAGGTAAATCTGATTCCCGCAAATCCGGATTCACTGGCATTTCACAAGCGGATGGGATTCATCGAAGTCGGTCAGCAGGATACCGAAGGCGGCAAGAAACGTGTGAGCTTGTTGGTGAAGACACTGTCTTAACTCCCGCGGGCGAAGGCTGCCTCCGAGTGCCGAGACTCGCAGGCATCCGCTACAATCTCCCAATGCCCCCCGCCATCCAGTGCCGCGATCTGCGCAAGACGTACGACGGCAAAGTGGAAGCCGTTCGCGGGCTGAACCTCGATATCGCGATCGGCGAATGCTTCGGCCTCCTCGGGCCAAATGGAGCAGGGAAGACCACCACCATCGAAATTCTCGAAGGCCTGCTGCAACCCACGTCGGGCGAAGTCACCATCCTCGGCCACAACTGGCAGGAGAACGAGCGCGAGATGCGCGAGTGGCTCGGCATCTCTTTGCAGGAAACCCGTCTCTCCGAAAAACTCACGGTCCGCGAGACGATTGAACTCTTCGCCAGCTTCTATCGCGAGCCGCGTTCCTCCGACGAAGTTCTCGAGCAACTGCAACTCACCGAGAAATCTGACTCCTGGGTTGGCAAGCTTTCCGGCGGACAGCGGCAGCGCCTCGCCGTAGCCACAGCGCTGGTCTGTAATCCCAAGATTCTCTTTCTCGACGAGCCCACCACCGGCCTCGATCCCCAAAGCCGCCGTCAGCTTTGGGACATCATTCGCGAGTTCCAGAGCAACGGTGGTACGGTCCTGCTCACCACCCACTACATGGACGAAGCCGAGCGCCTGTGCGACCGGCTCGCCATCGTGGACCACGGACAAATCATTGCTGAAGGTTCCCCTTCCGATCTGATCGAACGCCTCGGCGGCCACCACGTCGTCGAGTTTTCGGTGAGCAGCAACGGTACATTGTCTGAGAAGAAAGATGGAATCTGGAGGAGCTTGCCGAGTGTCGAATCGGTTCGCGAGGACGACGGTCTGATCGCCCTGAACGTCAAGCAACCACACCTAACTATCCCTGCACTGCTCGACGCCATCGATCGCGAAGGAACTCATTTGCAACATCTGACCACGCGGCAAGCCAGCTTAGAAAATGTATTCGTGCGTCTGACAGGACGCCATTTGCGCGAAGAGTAAATTGATGTGAGAAAGGACCCCATGAAGCCTGGTCGAGAATTATTGATCGTAAGCATCCTAATCGTCGTGATCAAAGTTGCGGCGTTCGCGCAAGCCGGCGCAGCTGCAGATACTTTCCCGCCCTTTGAACAGTGGAAGAACGCTGTTCTGGCCGGTGATGCAGCGGCACTCAAGGCGATGTACAGCACCGATCCGCCCGCGCAGGTGCGAACCGGCGGTGCGATCCAGGACGCCGATGCCGATATCTCGTTCTGGCTTGGCCTGAAACCTCGCAGCATCAAGGTGGATGTGGTTCGCAAAGAGGTACGTCACGGCCTGATCAGTTTCATCTTTCGCGCTGAAGTTGTGTCGGGGCCGCCTAGCGGCCAAACCATCAAATTGACCGATGATCAGGGTTGGCAGCAGCAGGGGGAGCAGTGGCGCCTGGTTGGGGTGGAGCGCACGGATTCTCCCCAGCTCGGGCAGCCGGCAAATATGAAGAAAGATATCTATCCGGCCAGCGTCGATGCGCATGCCGAAATCAAAGAGGCCGAAGAGAAAGCGGCGAAAGAACATAAACGTTTACTGTTGGTCTTTGGTGCCAACTGGTGCTTCGACTGCCATGTGCTCGATCTGGCATTCCACCGGCCCGATCTAGCGCCGATTCTCGCTGCGAACTTCGAAGTCATCCACGTCGACCTTGGCCCCAATGAAGAGAAGAATGCGGATCTGGTAAAGCAGTACGAAATTCCTCTGAATAAAGGAATCCCAGCCATGGCAGTCGTCGACAGCGACGGCAAGTTGATCTACAGCCAAAAGAATGGCGAGGTCGAAGACGCGCGCGCCATCACTCCGCAGATTCTGGTGGACTTCCTGAATCAGTGGAAGCCGCCGGCCCACTAAAGGCAGACGACCATGTCAATTTTTGACAAGCTCTCGGGCTTCCTGACTGGCAAAGGAAAGCCGAACGGGAAAGCAAATACCGGAAATGAGCAAGCCCTGCTCGTTTACATATCCCTTTCCGATGACGAGCACGGGGAATCTGAGGAGCGGGAAGATCTCTTCAAGCTGGAAGACGAACTGATCGAAGCGATTGATAACGCCCAGGCTGGCGAGTTCGACGGCAACGAGATCGGCGGAGGCTATTTCACTTTGTTCATGTATGGGCCCAGCGCAGAGGCGCTATGGGAAGTTGCTGCGCCAGTGCTGAAGCGTTTCCCGATGCCCGCAGGTTCGTATGCCGTGAAGCAGTTCGGACCGCCTGGCTCTGCCGAGGAGCGCGTGGACTTTTAGAGCATTGGCCGGAACGATTCCATGAGCGTTGCCCAACAACCCGTCGTTGCACCGAAGCCCGTTGCAACTCCCGCGCGCCGCAACGGACGGTGGGCCGGGTATCGCCATCTGCTCAAAGCGCGCATGCTCGAACTGAAGCGCGAGCCTGAGGTGGTGTTCTGGGTCTTCGTCTTCCCGCTCCTTCTTGCGTTGGGTCTCGGCATCGCCTTCCGCAACAAGCCCGGTGATGCGATCTCCGTAGCCATCGTCCAGCATGCCGGTTGGCAGAATACGCAAGCGCTGCTCGCACGTTCTCCGCAGCATGACCGCTTCAAGCCGCAAGTGCTCAGTGACGATGAAGCCGCCAAGGGTTTTCGGATCGGTAAGTTCGATCTCGTCATCGATACCGATGAGCACGGCGGTCTGCAATACCGCTTCGACCCAGCGCGGCCAGAAAGCGTTCTCGCCAAAACCGCTGTGAATGACGCCTTGCAGGCCGCGGCAGGACGCACCGAAGCAATTGCCACGACCACGGTTACGTCCTCGGAGCCCGGCTCCCGCTACATCGATTTCCTCATTCCTGGCCTGCTGGGTATGAACCTGATGAACTCCGGCATGTGGGGCATCGGCTTCGCCCTGGTCGATATGCGCCAGCGCAAGCTGCTCAAGCGCTTCGTCGGTACACCCATGCGCCGCGGAGATTTTCTGCTGGCCATCATGAGCAGCCGTCTGATTCTGATGGTCATCGAGATCGGCTTGTTGCTTGTCTTCGGCGTCTTGTTCTTTCACATGCGAGTGTTGGGATCGGTGGCTGCTATCGCTGCTATCGGCGCGCTGGGAGCGCTCACGTTCGGTGGAGTTGGCTTGCTCACGGCCAGCCGCGCACAGAAAATTGAAAGTATCAGCGGGCTCATCAATCTCGTCATGATGCCGATGTGGATCTTTTCTGGAGTCTTCTTTTCCTATGAGCGATTTCCAGCGGTGATTCATCCCCTCATCCGCGCTCTGCCCCTCACCGCTCTCAACGACGCTCTGCGAGCCAGCATCCTTGAAGGCACACCTCTGCTGCACCAGTGGCCGCGGCTGTTGGTGATGATTCTGTGGGGAGGGATTTCGTTTGTGTTGGCTTTGAAGTGGTTCCGCTGGACTTAGGACTTTTCGCCTCGTCAGCAATGCTCTGAATCGCCATCTTGCGGATCTTATTCAGATAGCTGACATACACCGGAATCGGGATGTCTGGAGAATCTCCGTCATTCAGGAAATGATCGAGCCGAGTTTCCAGCGGGATCGACGTGATCACCTCGCGAAACCGTTTCATCTGCAGATACTTCACCTTCCAGATTTCCAGCATGAGTGATCGGAAATCTTCGCTGATGAATCCGAACTTGCGATCTTGCAGATATATCCCGTCAAAGTGCCGCTCGCGCAGCGTATCTCTCATACCGTCCTGCGGAAGCGAGAAATAGTAGACGAGGTGGAATAAATCGGCCAGATCGCCCCAGAGTACCTTCTCTTCGTACGCGGTAAAGCGCAACGGCTTTGCGCCCCGCTGTTGAACCTGTCGCGCGTGATCAGAATCGCGCAGAGCTTGTCGCGCCAGTTCGTCACGGAACCACTGCAACCGCTCGGGCGCCAGATTGTGATGAAGGAACTCGATGGCGTAGGAGTTATTAAGATACACACTCGGATCGTTTTCCAGATCCCCCAGAAATCGGCTCCAATCCGTTTTCTGAAAGATCTGTAAGAGTTGATCTAACTGCGCGATCGTAACGTCAGGGTGATACTTCGCCGACTGCCAGAAATGTTCGGTCGAATCGTAGGTCGCGCCATACAGAGTAATGCCTTCTTCAATTGGATACCAATTCGAGAGCACTCGGGCCGCTATGACCGGCGAAGCGCTCCAGCAATTCAGCGAACGGTTCCACCTTCCGCGCACCGCAACAAACGCGTCCGCATACCCTTGAGGCAAAGGCTCTTTCACTTGTGAGATGGCCTGCTGCAGTTCGTCCTCCGTGTGAGTCAGAAGCAGCTCTAGCGGACGCTCGTCGATCATCGAGATGACGCGGCTCTCCACGGCGTGCAGCAGCAATTCCCCGGCTCTTCCACGACGCCCGACATCAGCCAACATTCCATCCGCCGGCCAGCGGTTGTACTGCGAATCGATATAGTGGAAGGCCTCTGACAGAGACTTGAATTCGATGAAGCCGTACAGGGCAAACGTTACCGGCTTGCCATCTTTCACGACTACGGTAGATGGAGTTACAAGGTCACTCAGGGTGAGGCTCTGCGCTGCCGCCACCGAACCAAGCATGGGAATCATGCATAAGAGCCACACGATGAGAATAGCGATGCGCTGCAGCGGTTGGGTGAGCGGAGGTTGGACTCTCATGGGTTGTGGAACACACGCTCGGGCCTTACCCGTACATCTTTGGGAGAAGTTACGGATAAGGCCGTTGCGGTGCTTGCGAAAGGACAGCGTGTTTAGGACTTGACTAGCTTGGCTTGTTTCCGCACTTTTGCCCAGCGTAGCCTTTGTGCCGCGGCAATTCTCTCGCGGGCGTCCTTGCTCAAGATGCGTTTGGCCCTCTTGAACTTTAGCCCGTTTGAATTGCCGAGCGCGTCGAGCGCCTTCCGTACGCCCTCCATCTCTTTTTCGAGACGGGAGTACTCACTGCGCAGGGAAGTAACTACATGATTCAAGTTGCTCATTTACAACCCCCTCATTGCACACAAGGCTAACATGGGCGGCTTGTGTTTGTGGAAAAATTAGAAGAGCAACGCAGCCGGTAAAGAGATTTAGTAAGCTCTTCGCAGACCCTTCACTGGGGTGCCCATTTCAAAAACAACAATCCCTGAACTTTGTTCGGATCCTCGGTTTCGCGGTCGAAGACTACTTCTCGGCGTGCATCGGAGTACCGGGTATCCCACAATAAAATCTTGCGGATCACTGACGTAGTGCTCCCGCCGCCCTCCGGACTATAGTCCGGTGTCCATATAAACACGATCCCATGGACGACATACAAATGAGAGTTCCAGAGCATGACTGCCGCACGCTGATCCAGCAGGGCGGAGATCAATCCTCCCGAACTCACGGCATCGGGCGTCAGAAATTGTGCCGTTACCATGATGGGCCGGCCGTCGCTCAGCAGGTGTCTTCCATCCAGCTTGGTTGCCACATCCTTCAGAGACTTCGGGTCGGCCTGCTGGGCGCTGTCTTCCAGCGCCGAATCGCGTCCACAACAGATGGCCTTGTCGTGGAGAATCGTATCGAGCGAGGTTAGCAGCACGTCAGAAGGATCATGCGTTCGCGCGACCAAGTTCGGCAGATCGTGAATTTCCAGCGTCTGATCTTGATAAAAGGGTTGAGCACTGGCCAGAGGGTTGAGTAGCGCAAGCCAGACGGCGACGAGGGACAGAAGAACAGGGCGACTCATACGGAGCATGGCGTATCCACCCCCGAATCAGTCTCTATTCTAGGTGTCTCACACTTGTCTGGTAAGCACTTTTGCGAAACTTTACAGGCGGCGGCAAATCCTTGTTATTCAATCGTTCGCAGGAACCGCGGTCGCTGTCGCAGCTTTGTAGCCTGCTCGAAGGAATAGGCCAGTTTGATGAGAGTAGGTTCACTCCACGCCCTGCCAAAAAAGGAGATACCCACGGGCAATCCCGAAAGATAACCCGCAGTCACATTAATGTTAGGGTAACCCGCCACCGCCGCGGCGTTCGAGCTGCCTCCCGCCGAATGATCGCCATTGATCAGATCAGTCAACCATGCCGGACCGCCGGTCGGAGCGACTATAGCGTCTAGTTGATGCTTGTCCATCAGCGCATCAATTCCTTCCGTGCGCGCCAGTTGATGGTTCTTGGCCACGGCATCTGCATATTCTTTCTCGGTAAGTGGACCTTTCGCTTCCGCCTTGACGAACAAATCCTGCCCGAAGTATGGCATCTCCTTTTGGCGATTGGCGTCGTTAAATTCGATGATCTCTTTCAAGCTTCGCACCGGAGAATTCGGAATCCGCGCCAGGTACGCATTCAGATCCGCCTTAAGCTCATAGAGGAACACGAGCAGTTCGCTGTCATCAAATTTCCCCAGCGTCTCGATATCTGCCGGATCGACAAGTATGGCGCCCTGATCTTTGAGTACGTCGAGAGCCTGCGCCATTACGGCGTCAACCGAATCGCTGAAGCCGAAATATTTTCGCGCCACGCCAATGCGAGCGCCCTTCAATCCATTGGGGTCGCAGTATTGCGCGTAGTCTGTCTGCGACTTGCCTGCGCTTGCGGCCGTCGCATCGTCGCCTGGATCTACTCCAGTCAGTGCTCCCAGCAGAATGGCTGCGTCCCGCACGGTGCGGCTCATCGGCCCGGCTCCGTCCTGGCTGTGTGAAATTGGAATAATTCCGCTTCGGCTCACCAGTCCCACCGTCGGCTTGATCCCTGCGAGGCCATTCGCGTTGGATGGGCAGACAATGGATCCATCGGTTTCAGTTCCGATCCCAACGGCGGCGAGGTTCGCGGAAATTCCCGCTCCCGTCCCCGAACTTGACCCGCACGGATTCCGGTCGAGAGCGTAGGGATTGCGCGTCAGTCCACCTCGCCCGCTCCAGCCGCTTGTAGAGTGGCTCGATCGAATATTCGCCCATTCGCTCAGATTCGTCTTGCCCAGAATCACTGCGCCAGCGGCCCGCAATTTCTGCGCAACCATCGAATCCTTCGGAGGCTTCGACCCCACCAACGCCAGCGATCCAGCCGTCGTCATCATCCGGTCGGCGGTGTCGATGTTGTCTTTGATCAGGACCGGAATCCCATGCAGTGGGCCGCGCGGTCCTTTCGCCTCGCGCTCCTCGTCCAACTTCTCGGCGATCATCTCCGCGTCGGGATTCACCTCGATCACCGCATTCAGTGCCGGCCCGCGCTTGTCGATCTCCTCGATCCGCTCGGAATATTTCTCCACCAGCAAGCGCGCCGTGAATTTTCCCGACTTCATACCGTCCTGCAATTCCGCAATCGTGATTTCATCCAGTTCGAATGGCTCTACTTCAGGTGCGGACGAATTCAGGTTTTCTGAAGCAGGAACCGCGCGGGTCGCACCGAGTGCCGGATACATCACCGAAGCCGCGGTTGCCACAGCAGTGGAACGGAGGAAGGAGCGGCGGGACGAGTTACCACTGGAAGCATTTCGAAGCATGGATTCAGATCCTTGGGCCGGCAGGGATCGACCAAATCAGATTCGAGTTAACAGAGGAAACATCTTATCCTAACCCCGCGGCCCGACTCTTCTTGCGCGTTTTGATAAACAGTGTGAGCCCTGCGGGTGCCTGGGGGTCGTGTCGTGCCCGCGTCTAGCCGCGTTTTTTCTTCGCGCTCTTCGCTGGAGGGCCCACGGCCGCGGCGGCGAACAGCAGATGGCTGTCGTCGGTATACGGGTTGTAGTCGTTATCCGGATACCAACTGCCATCAAACAGTGCCGGTTGCCGCGCAATGCTGCAGCGTTGCACGTGCACCGCGTCAATAAACGTATGCTTTATGCTGGGATTGCCCCAATCGCCACCCCAGATCAAGCCACTGCTATGCGCCAACTCTCCTAGAAAAGAAAAATCGCCCTTCCACGAAGGCTCCCCGGCAGCTACGCGGACAATGTCACACGCCAACCCATATTGATGCACGCCAACGGTGCGCAACTTCGTCGCTCCAGCATTGAACAGCTGCTGCTGCCGTTGCTGACTCCTGTAGGTTTCAAAGATCATCACAGCGATACCCATCTTCGCCGCTGCATCGACAATCTGCTGGACTAACGCGCGCGTCTTGGGCTCCAACAGCGCTGGATCGGCAATACGATTCGTCGACCCAAAGCGCGCATCTTTCTGAATTGCATCCGTGAAGAAGTTTCCCATAAGCACCTGCTTGACTATGAAGCGATCTACGATCCGTGCCTCTAAGATACCCCCGCAGGCGAACTCGCCAAAGAGTTTGTTCGCCGTTTCGAAAATCGGAACACTTCGCCGGAGTTGCGAGGTTGGATATACCGTCGAATGGATGCGTCGATCCGCCGCTACTTCAGAGGCTCTCCTGAAGCCAGGCAGCTTTCCGGAGTGCCTTTCGAAACACTGCGGATCGGAAACTCGCTGGTGGACACATACGGTCTCTCTTCGAACGGGCCAAATGTGCCCGTCGCACAAAAGGTGCGAAGGCCGGCGCTCCGGTCGACGGGCACCGCAAAGATACTCAATTCGCCGCTGGGTTTTGCATTACCGGCACACCGGGCCGAGAACTTATACTTCCCGCTGCCAGTGAGCAGGGCAGGGTCGAGAAGCTTGGAGTGGGTTGGAGAGGCCGGCCATTCTAGTTTTGTCAGTACCTGAGGGTCGCAGGCGAAGCCCTCCTGCGGATGGCTCATCGCGTATTCTGCTTCCCCGGCCGCAAATTTTCTCAAGTTCGTGATGGCCGCCATCTCAACATCAGACGTTTTTGAAGATGGTGGCTTGGGTACCCGCGAACTGTCTTGCGAAAAAGAGAACGAGATCAGGACGAAAACGAGCAAAGTTGTAGTGCTCAGAACTCTCATAGACGCCCCCAGGCTGAATCGAACGATCTACTGTCATTGGGCACAGCTTATGGAGACCGACGAGAGTTTTCCAGCAAAATCATAGTCGCGAACAATGTCGCACAATCCCATCATATGGATCGCAGCGACGTTCCCGCTGAGAAGGAGAGCCTCGTCGGGAGCGGTTGTGACCATCCGCTGCCAGTGATAAGCTAAGTTCGTCTCCGGCTGAGCGGGAGTAGTTCAGCGGTAGAACGCCAGCTTCCCAAGCTGGATGTCGCCGGTTCGATCCCGGTCTCCCGCTCCATTCCTTCCGTAACTCCCTCAGCGAACTAATACTTCCGCTCCCTAACTCGCCCATGTTCCCTGTTTCTCAACTTCAAACGAAACAATGGAGTTCCATGAAGAATTGGGTCTGCCTACTCGTTTTTGGCCTTTTTTCCACCGTTCTTCTTGCGCAAGAGCCGACTTCTGTCGAATCCAAAATTATCGCCATGGAGAAGGCGTGGAACCAGGCTTTCAAATTCCGCGACAAGAAGGCGCTCGGTGAAATCCTGCACAACTCCGCCGTGCTTGTAAACGACGACGGCAGCTTGGCCAGCAAGACAGACTTTCTCGCCGCGGTGGAGGGCGCGCCGCACTCCGACGATCAGCAGGCAGAGCCCGAATCCATTAGTGTGCATGTTTTCGGCGAGGTGGCCATCGCGACCGGCGTTTTCAAAGAGAAGGGTGTCGAGAACGGCAAGCCCTATGTGCGGCGAAATCGCTTCGTCGATACCTGGCTCAACAAAAACGGCAACTGGGTCTGCGTGGCCGCTTCCGCGACGCCGGTGCTCCACTAAATACCCCGAATATTCTGAACGTGGACAGCGCTGCTCTATTGCCCTTTCTTGCGCGAGCGGTTTAGGCTAGCCGTCGAAACTTCCAAGGACATCCTCATGAAAAAGGCTTTCGCAGTACGACTGCTGTGCCTTGTTTCCGTGTTATCGGCTACGCTTTTCGCCCAGAATTCCACTGCTCGTACCAAGATCGCCCTCCGAGCCGCGCACATGCTTGACGGCAAGACGGACACGCTCGTCAGCAACGCTGTGATCGTTATTGAAGGCGATCGGATCTCCGCCGTCGGGTCAGGGCTTGCCATTCCCAAAGATGCCAAGGTGATCGACCTCGGCAATCTCACTCTGATTCCTGGCCTCATCGACTCACACACCCACCTTCTCAGCGAAATGGATGGCACCAACGTCACGTTGCAGGATGTCGAGATGCTGCGCATCGTCGCCACCCAGAGCACGGCGCAGCGCGCTCTGCTCGGAGCCAAGCTTGGCAGGGAAGACCTCGAGGCGGGAATTACTACCGTCCGCGATCTCGGGAACTCCGGCGTCAACGGTGACGTTGCTCTGCGCAACGCGATCAATGAAGGCTGGCTCCCCGGCCCGCGCATTGTAGCTGCTACACGCGCTCTAGCCGCTCAGGGAGGCCAGTTCGGCCGTCTTACTCCGGAAGCCCAAAGCATTATCGGGCAGGAATATGTAACCCTCCACGGCCCGGAGAGCGCTCGTCAGGCTGTCCGGCAAGCCCTTTATGACGGCGCCAACTGCATCAAGGTGATCGTCAATGGCTCGCCCGCCAATGTCACCCTCGACGAGATGAAAGCTATCGTCGACGAAGCCCACCTCAACGGAGTCAAAGTTGCTGCGCATGCCATCGGTGAACAAGCCACCAAGACGGCGGCTGAGGCCGGTGTGGATTCGATCGAGCACGCCTACGTCATTTCCGATGACACTTTGAAATTGATGGCGCAGAAACACATCTACCTCGTTCCCACCGATGGCACGGTGGACGAATTCGTTCGCATGAGCCTGGGTAAGCGCAAAGCCACGCCGGAGGAGCGCAAGGAGCAGGAAGACATGGTGAAGCCTTATGTCGTCGGCAATCGCGACCGCCTGCAACGTGCCCTTAAGTTCGGTGTGCCCATCGCCGCCGGATCGGACATGTATCTCACCATGCCTGACGAAACCCGTGGCCAGGCCAGCCTCGACATGATCGATGCCTACATTGATGAAGGCATGACACCCCTCCAGATCTTCCATGCCATCACCAGCAGCGCCGCAGAACTTCTGGGACTTGAGAAAAAGATCGGCACGATCGAGAAAGACAAGTTTGCTGACATCCTCGCCGTCCCCGGCGATCCCACAAAGGACGCCGCAGTCCTGAAGCAAGCGCAATTCGTGATGAAGGGCGGCCAGGTCATCAAGCAACAGAAATGAGTTTCAAGAGTCTGAATGAGCATAGCCTTGGGATGTCCATGTCTCACCGTTTTTGCGAGACATGGGATCCGGATGCTTGACTTGCAGAGGTACTAGACGACCATGAAAGACCTCAAGGCGCCCTCACGATTCACTTGGTCTCTCCCCATTCGCATCGGCATCACCGCTGCCGCCTTGGTGATCTGGTTCTGGACGCAATCGCTTATCGGTTCCCGTCCCGCGCCCGCGCAGGGCATCGGCGATCAGATCCACAACGTCACCGCCTCCGCCAATGCATACCTCCTAAACCATCCGGCGACGGCCAAAGACCTCCTCATCGTCAGCTCAGCCATCATCGATCTCCTCGGAATCTACTTGTTGGCACTCTGGATCTTTCGCGGCCAGGCTCGTCCATTCCTTGCCTTAGTCATCGTGCTCGGCCTGCGCCAGATCATGCAGGCCTGTGTCGCGCTGCCCGCGCCGCCCAATGCCATCTGGCACCCCCCCGGTTTCCCATCGCTGTTAGTCACCTACGGTGTCGCGAACGACTATTTCTTTTCCGGCCACACGGCCATCGCCGTGCTTGGAGCCGTCGAACTCGCCCGTTCACGACGCCGCTCCCTGATTATTCTCGGAGTTTGTATTGTGATTTTCGAAGCAACCACCGTCCTCATTCTCCGTGCTCACTACACGATGGACGTGTTTACCGGATTGATCACAGGACTATATGCATCCCAGTTAACAAACCGTGTGCTCAGTCCATTAGAAAAACGTAAACAGTCCACCCCGGCCGAGCTTGTCTTGAAGTCATAAGTCCCGAAAGCGAAGCTCGTACCCTGCCTTTCACGTCTTTTGCTTCTCCTTCGCGTTTGGAGGAGTCGTCCTCGTCACTCAAATTGGCTCCCCGCCAAGACAATCATCTCCAGTAATTACTTAAGTTTGCCCCGATTTCGGAAATCCGTGATTTCGATCACAAAGAAACGTGATGTACGCCCTTTGCCCTGCCGAGCGCTTGAACGAAGATGTGCTTGGAAATAGCGGAGATGCGGACAACTGACTGTCATCCCGCTGGCGAGCCCGGGCTGCAAATGCCCAGGCGGAGCAATCAGGGAGGCTCCGAATGAGCACCATTGAAATTCATGAACCAGAAGTTAAGGAAGCGAAGCCGGTAACTCCGGCCGCAGCGGTCTTGCCCCGCAAGCAATCGGAACTAGTCTGGGGTCCTCCGATCGCCCCGAAACCGATGTTTGCCGACAGCGTGCTGGATTTTGGCGTCCAGAGGAAGCGTAAATTCCTCGCCACCACCACATCCTTTACGGTAAATGTGCTGGCGGTTTGCATCATGTTGCTGATTCCATTGGCGTTCACGGACACGCTGCCCAGGGCTCAGCTGCTCACGTTCTTGACAGCACCCCCTCCCCCTCCCCCACCGCCACCTCCGGCTGCGGAAGCCGTGCAGAAGATCGTGAAACAGATCCAGACCGATCTGCTCAACAGTGGCCAGCTGCGGACGCCGAGCAAAATTCCACAGAAGATCCAGATGATTAAGGAAGAAGAAGCTCCGCCGCCGATGCCGGCGACGGGTGGTGTAGTCGGTGGCGTACCGGGTGGTATTCCCGGCGGTCAGCTGGGCGGAGTCATCGGCGGCATCGTGGCCTCCACCTCGAATTTATCCGCCGTACCGAAGCTGGCGCCCGTTACTCCGCAGCGCGTGCGGATTTCTCAGGGCGTCACCAAGGGCCTGCTGGTTCACCGCGTCGAGCCGCAGTATCCCACACTGGCCAAGTCCGCCCGTGTGCAAGGCGACGTGGTTCTGAGCGCCGTCATCAGCACGAACGGTGACATTGAAAACCTGCAGCTGGTGAGCGGCCATCCGATGCTGGTGCCCGCGGCCATCGCTGCCGTGAAGCAGTGGAAGTACAAGCCGTACCTGTTGAATGGACAACCGGTCGAGGTTGAGACCACCATCACGGTGATCTTCGCCCTGACCTCGTAAGTGGGCTGGGCGCGCAGGGGAGCGCCGGGAGTTAGATAACGATGCCTTCTGAATATACCTATCGCGTCTCGGCCTGGTGGACTTCAGGCCGCACTGGACTGGCGAAATGCGAGTCCTCGCCCAACACGATCCACTTCTCCGAAGCCGCGGAACTCGGCGGCTTACAAGGACGCTGGACTCCCGAACAACTCCTGCTCTGCTCCCTCGCGGGCTGCTTTACAACCACGTTTCACGATGTGGCTCGCGCCGCCAAGTTCGAGTACACGGACCTGGAGGTCGAAGTCGAAGGATCGGTCCATCGCAGCCGCACCGCGGGCTGCACCTTCGAGGAAATATTCCTCCGTCCGCGGCTCACCGTGACTACAGAAGATCAGCGTGAAGTCGGAGTATCGCTTCTGCGCAAGGCGAAGGCGCAGTGCATGATCTCGCGCGCCATCACGGTTCCGCAGACTTTGGAAACTTGTGTCGAGACCGGCAAGCTTCCGGTCGAAGGTTGGACCAGTAATCAGGACGCAGACGTGAAGGTTGGTGTGTAAATCCACGTCTCAAGGAGGTACGAGATGATGTTCTCCTACAGGTTGGTGCGTCTGATTGAAACCCACGCCGATGCATTGGCGGCAGGCCTGGAAGAACGCGTTCAGACCAGTCCGCACGTCACACATTTTCGCGAGGTTCCCAAACACGAACTGAGGGAGCGGGTGTACGAAATTTACCGCCATCTCGGAGAATGGCTGCTGGGCAAGAACGAACTGGATATCGAGCACCGTTATCGTGAGATTGGCGCTCGTCGCGCACAGCAGAGAGTTCCGCTCAGCGAGGTCATTCAGGCTATTGTGCTCACCAAAGAAAATCTTTGGGAGTTCCTGAAGAGCGAGGCCGTGATGGACCGCGCCATCGAGATCATGGGGGAACTAGAGCTTCTGCAGATGCTCGAGATGTTTTTCGACCGGGCCATTTACTATGCCACTGTGGGGTATGAAGTGGAGGTTGCCCAAGCCACATCCGGAACGGAGGCGCTGCGGGCAAGCTAGGGGGAAATAAACGATGTCGATGTCCTGGGAGATGGAATACAAGAAACGCTTGAAGTGTGCCGACGACGCGCTCCAGTACGTCGAGTCCGGCATGCGCGTCTACATCCAGCCCGGTTGCGCCGAGCCCGAGACTCTGGTGGAAGCCCTGATGCGGCGCGGCCCGCAGTTGCGCGACGTGGAAATCGTCCACATGATGACTATGGGTTGCGCGCCCTATGTGGCTCCGGAAATGGCCGGCCACTTCCGCCACAACGCCATGTTCATCGGCGCGAACGTGCGCGATGCCATCAACGACGGCCGCGCCGACTATACCCCCATCTATCTCAGTGAAATTGAGCAGCTATTCGAAAGCGGGCAGATGCCGATCGATGTTGCCCTCATCGAAGTTTCCCCACCCGACTCGCACGGTTACTGCAGCTTTGGTGTCGGTGTCGACACCACGCTCACCGCCGCCCGGGTGGCGCGCTTCGTGGTCGCGCAGATCAACGACAACATGCCGCGCACCTACGGCGACAGTTTCATTCACGTCAACGATATCCACGCCTTCGTCGAATCCTCGCGCCCCCTGTGCGCCTTGAAGAAACCCGTCGTTACCGACTTGCAGGTCGCCATTGCGCGCAACGTTGCCAGCCTGATTGAAGACGGCTCGGTGATCCAGACCGGAATTGGCGGTATCCCCGACGCCATCCTGCCCATGCTGATGGACCGCAAGGACCTTGGCGTCCACAGCGAGATGATCTCCGACGGCGTGATCCCGCTGATCGAAGCTGGGGTGATCACCGGCGCTCGTAAGAACTTCAAGCCGCGCAAGATCATTCTTGGGTTTGCTCTCGGTAGCAAGCGTCTGTTCGAATTCGTGGACAACAATCCGATTTTCGAATTTCATCCCACCGCCTACACCAACGATCCCGGGTTAATCGCCCGCAACGACAATATGGTGGCGATCAACTCGGCTCTCCAGGTTGATCTCACTGGGCAAGTCTGCTCCGACTCCATCGGATTGCAGTTCTACAGCGGTATTGGCGGACAGGTGGATTTCCTTCGTGGCGCGACGCGCTCCAAAGGCGGTAAACCGATCATCGCCATTCCAGCTACGGCAAAGAATGGTGCGATCTCGCGAATCGTTCCCATGCTTGATCCCGGCGCAGGCGTCGTGACCTCGCGCGGCCTCGTCCGCTATGTCGTCACCGAATTCGGCGTCGCTTTCCTTCATGGCAAGTCCATTCGCGAACGGGCGAAAGCACTCATTGAGATTGCGCATCCCAAGTTCCGCGAAGAGCTTTACAGGTATTGCGAAAAGACAAAATGGTTGCAGGGTCCTCAGTTAAGCCAAATGGCAACTTCGAGGTGAAGCTATGGCTGGTCCAGCACGCGGCAATGTCACCGTCAACGTCGACGAGTGCAAAGGATGCGGGCTCTGTGTCGAGTCTTGTCCTCCCAAATGCCTCGAACTCGCCCCGGAACTGAGTCACTACGGAGTACATCCGGCGCGCTATACCGGGCACGATTGCACCGGATGCGGCATCTGCTTCTATTGCTGCCCGGAACCGGGAGCGATCATTGTCTACCGGCTGGCTTCGCCGCCTAAGGCCGCCGCTCCCGTGCACGCAGGAGGAGAACATGCGCCAACTCTGTAAAGGCAACGTCGCTGTCATTAAGGGCGCAGTTCTGGCGGGATGCCGCGCCTACTACGGATATCCCATCACCCCCGCCAGCGAAGTAGCGGAAGCCGCGGCGCTTTATCTTCCTGAAGTCGGCGGCACCTTCATCCAGGCCGAGAGCGAGACTGCTTCCATCAATATGGTCTACGGCGCAGCCTCGGCCGGAGTGCGCGTTATGACCGGCTCTTCCGGCCCTGGGGTCAGTCTGATGCAGGAAGGAATCTCGTATCTCTCCGGAGCGGAACTGCCGTGCGTTATCGTCGACGTTATGCGCGGAGGCCCCGGACTGGGCAACATCGCCCCCGAGCAGAGCGACTACAACGCCATGGTCAAAGGCGGAGGCCACGGCAACTACCGCAACATCGTGGTTGCGCCAGCCTCGGTGCAAGAAATGGCCGACCTTACCATTCTCGCCTTCGAACTCGCCGACACCTATCGCAATCCGGCCGTAGTCCTGACGGACGGCTTCGTCGGTCAAATGATGGAGCCTCTGGATCTCGAATACCGCGAGATCGTGCCTCCGCTGAAGCCTTGGGCGGTGCAGGGAACCGCCGGCACGCGCCACAACATGATCAGTTCCATCTTCCTCGAGTCCGACGAACTCGAAGAGCACCAACGCAAGATGGAAGCGAAGTACATTCGCTGCCAGCAGATAGAAACGCGGTGCGAGCAATACCGCACCGAAGACGCCGACCTGATCGTGATCGGCTATGGCATCGTGTCGCGCGTGTTGCGCTCGGCGGTCGATCTGGCCCGGCAGCAGGGAATCAAGGTCGGCTTGTTCCGTCCCATTACTCTCTGGCCGTACCCGACGCAGGAATTGATTCGCGCGACCGCGCGGGCCGATAAGGTTCTGGTGGTCGAACTCAGCAACGGACAGATGGTCGACGACGTGCGCCTCGCCCTCAACGGTACGAAGCCTATCGACTTCTATGCCCGGGTCGGGGGTAACGTCCCAACCGTTGAAGAACTTTTCAGCAGGATCGAATCGCAAGTGCCGGTAGCTGTGTAGGCAGCACCACTGAGGAGCCAACCATGGCGGAACGCATCGTAACCGAGATCGCCGAAGCGAAAGACGCACCGACCTACGAAGTCGTGCACCAAAAATCGGAAGTCTTCTACCCGGAATACGAACGCAAGTCCGACCTCAAGCACCAGACTCACTATTGCCCCGGATGCGGCCACGGCGTTGCCCATAAACTTATTGCGGAAGCTATTGAAGAGCTGAAACTACAGGATTCGACCATATTCGTGAGTCCGGTCGGCTGCTCCGTATTCGCCTACTACTATTTCGACGTGGGCAACGTGCAGGTTGCCCACGGACGCGCCCCCGCTGCCGCCACTGGTCTCAAGCGCGCCTGCCCTGACAAGATCGTTATCTCCTACCAGGGCGACGGCGATCTCGCAGCTATCGGAACCGCGGAAATCGTTCACGCCGCCAACCGCGGCGAAAAGATATCCGTATTCTTCGTCAACAACGCCATTTATGGCATGACCGGCGGCCAAATGGCGCCGACCACGCTCGTGGGACAGCGCTCTACTACCTCGCCTTGGGGACGCCGCCCCGTTAACGAAGGCTTCCCGCTGCACATGGCCGAGATGCTGTCTTCGCTTGAGGCCCCGGTCTATATCGAGCGCGTAGCACTTTCCGACAACAAGAACATCATGAAAGCCCGGCGCGCCGTGCGCAAAGCGCTGGAACTGCAACAGGCCGGCGCCGGATTCACCTTCGTCGAAATCCTCTCACCCTGCCCGACGATCTGGGGCAAAGATCCCGTTGAAGCGCGCAAGTGGATTGGGGAAAAAATGATCCCCAACTTCCCGCTGCAAGTTTTCCGCGACAAGAAAATCGAGGTCCCGAACAACAATATCCCGCCGCACAAGACGGTGGAAGAAATCGTGAGCGGGGAGCGCAAAGCCGCCGCTGAAAACATGGTTCCGGGACGCCGCCATCATTTCCGGGAACTCGGCATCAAGATCGCCGGATTCGGCGGACAAGGCGTCCTGCTCCTCGGCCAACTTCTGGCCGAGATGGGCATGCGTGAAGGACTGGAAGTGAGCTGGCTGCCTTCCTATGGCCCCGAGATGCGCTCGGGCAGCGCGCACTGCCATGTCTGCCTCTCGAAAGACCGCATCGGATCGCCGCTGCTCTCGCATCCGGACGTCCTCGTCGCGATGAACGAAATCTCGTTGCGCAAATTCGCCGCGCAAGTCGCGCCCGGCGGCACCATCATCTATGGCCGCGAACAAGTGCCCAGTGACCTTGAAATCCCGCAAGCGCAGGTCGTTTGCATCCCGGCCTCAGAGATCGCCGATAGACTGGGCAATGCGAAAGTCGCCAATGTGGTCCTGATGGGCGCTCTGCTGGAAGAAACCGAATGCCTCTCGCCCGCAACGGCCATGAGCGTACTCGAAACAAAAGTGAAAAATCCAGCGTTGCTGGAACTGGATCGCAAAGCGCTCGACGCCGGACGCGTCTACATCGATCACACAGTAGCCATCGGCGCGGTAACGCAAGCTGACGGCTACGCGCAGTAAAACGCTCCGAGAAATGAAGAATTCGGTAGCCCAGTTCAAGCTGAGCTCGAGCGGGGCTTTTGGTTTGTCCCACAACGGTACCATCTACTAGCCCATCGCCGATACAACGCCCTCCCGCGGTCAAAACGACAAACTCCTGCCTTTCGCCGGACAGAAGGTGACTGCGACCGGGAAACATTCGAATGAGGCGGGTTCATCGCGCTGGTGATCGACAAAATCGAAGCGCAAGAGTAGCGATTCGATAAATGTAGAGACGGAGCTATTCCTGCGCTCGAGCGGCGTACGGGCGAGTCCACACGGCGTCAATCATTCATCTGCCGCGACGTTCATTTCATAGGCCGATCATTCCGTGCGTACCGCTCCATCCGCTTCTTGTATAGCAGCAGCACGCTCGGCCCAAACGACAGCAGCATGATGGCGATCCCGCTGTAGATCCCGAAGCTGGTTACAATCGGCGCGCAGCAGTCATGCCTGCGCCGAACAATCACGTGGGCGGGCACGGCCACGAGCAGTTCCAGCACGCTGCCTCGAAATAACCACGCCACTGCCCTCGTCACAGGGTCGCTGGCATTCCGCCACATCCGGTAGAACACAACCGACCAGATCAGCCAGAGGACAAGCAACGCGCTCCAGATTGAGATCCCGTTGACTGAGTCAGGAATGCCCTTGTCGCCCCATCGGGCCAGCGCTACCGCAAGCACTACCACCACGCTTGTCAGTGCGAGAAACGCTCCGGTTGTCAGAGCCGAGATCGCGATATGAGTGCGCGGCTTCAGACGCTTCTTTGTGGTGTCCACGCTCAGCCAGAGCAGAAGAACTTCTCCCGCCACGGCGATCCCGACCATAACCCACGTGCCCGCCGAGCGGTAGGCGGTTGCCACCTGGGAAAGACTGAAGGGTTCGGATGAAACCAGCAGAACCGCTGCTGGTACCAGCAGAACAAGGACAATTAAGGCGTAGAAAAAGGTGACGACCAGGCCCCACTTCCTCATAGAGCCTCCGGCGTGCAGGAAGGAACGTGCGAGTATACTCCTGCGCCGCTACTGTCGCAGGACTCCCATCTGCGTCATCCACGGATGCACCTCAGGCACCGCTTCTCCCGCGACAACAAAAGGGTCTCGCGCCACCGTCGCCGCCGCATCCTCCGCCGATCCGGTGAAGATCAGCAGGTGTGTGTATCCCGGCCCGCCATCGCGGAAGGGTCCCCCGATCACCATCTTTCCTGAGTCGCGCAGATCCTGCAGCCAGGCTGCATGATCCTTCATGATCGGATCCCATCCGTTGTGTGGTTTCGCATTCGGTCCCGGCCGATACAAAACAAGTGCGTAGTTCTCCATTGGATTCGATTCCGGCGGGTTGCTGAACGAGTTCTCGGGCTGAATCCAAGTATGAATTTCGGGCGCCAGGCGATTTGCCTTGATGGCCGGGTCAGTTCGCGCCCACTTTTCAGCCTCCACCGCGGACTGCGTCTTGAAGACAAAGATCCCCTTGAGCGGAGTGTCGTCCAGCATCGGCCCGGCCAACATCAGCTTGCCCTGCCTGTGCATGAGGTGAATGTTCCCCATGTGCTCTTCCTGCAGTTTCTCGAGGGCATCAGGACTCATCTGCGGCGCGTTCGCCGGGCGGGAGAGAAAGACCAATTGGAAGAAATAATAGTGTTCGGTCGTTTTCTCCTGCGGGGTCGCTGCCGAGACTGCTACGAGAACTACCACCGCCGCACCTGTCCACCAGTTGCGAAGTCTCATACTCCCCCCAACAATCTACGAATCGCTTCAAATTGTGCTCCAGCATGCTCCATTTGTCCCAGACCTGACGATAAGACGCTGCAGTCGCAATTCTGTGATCCTAATCACACCCTCCGGTGACATCTGCCATACCCGAAACCCTGTTCCCGCGCCATCCTACGTGCAGGGTTGGGGAGGTGTCCTATGGCGATTGTGCAAGAAGTCCGATCCGCATTAGCCGAGAAAACCGGAGCGTTCCAGGTCAAGAACGTTCTGTTTGCCACCGACTTCTCCGCCACTTCCGAAGCCGCCCTGCCATATGCCACGGCGATCTGCCGCCATTTCGGCGCGACGCTGCACGCCGTTCATGTCATGTCTGACACCAGCCTGCTGCTCATGACTGGCGGCGTCGACTACGTCAGCATGGGCACCTTGTACGAAGACGCGCACAACGAGGCTAAGCAAAAGCTCGAACAACTAGTTCCTGCTTTCGGCACTTTGCAGCATCGCACGTATGTCCGCCACGGCCAGGTCTGGAAGAATCTCGCGCTGATCGTCGACGAAACTGCGATCGATCTTATCGTCGTCGGCACCCATGGACGCACCGGCCTGGGCAAGTTGCTGCTGGGCTCGGTTGCGGAAGACATCCTGCGCCACGCGCCGTGCCCAGTGCTGACGGTGGGCCCAAAAATTTCCGGCCGCAACCGGCTGCCCGTGGTGAACGGCAAAGAGCGCGACCTCGCGCCCCCGGAACTCGAACTTCGCCAAATCTTGTTTGCCACGAACTTTGCTGAGAATTCCTCGCTCGTTGGCAGCACGGCCGTCTCGCTGGCGGAAGAATTTCATTCGAGACTAACCTTGTTGCACGTTCTGGAGGACTATACGCGACTGGGCACGCATCCGGGCCCGATTGAAGACAACATCCGGCGTCTGCGCGAGCTGATCCCGTTGAATGCGAATCTGCAATACACACCCGAGACCTTGCTCGAGTTCGGACCGGCTGCGGAGCGCATCCTGAAGATTGCCGCTGACCGCGAGGCCGATCTGATCGTCATCGGTACGCGCGCCGCCGAAGAGGTCGGAACTACGCATCTGCCCTGGACGACCACGCACCACGTGATCGCCAATGCGCAATGCGGTGTGTTGACGGTTCGCGGATAAGTTCGGTTAGTAAGTCTGTCGCGGCTGTTCGGTCAAGAGTGCGGCCAAAGCTTCGGCCGCATGAGGGGACTGTCCGTTGTACGGGGGAAGGTACCGGAGTATTCTTGCCCGAACTGGCAGTCTGGGGTTATCCAAAAGCTGCCGCAATATCTCCGCGACTCGGAATTGTCCAGTCGGGCACTAAGAAAGGTTGATTTCGTTTGCGCCCGCGATTAAGAAGCACGTCGTGTCTACCCGTTCGGACGCGACCGATGGAAGTTGGGGGTTCCTAACCCTGTGGAGATCACTCATGTGCCTCGCCGTTCCCGGCCGCATCGTCGCTATCGATGAGAGCGGTGACATCGCCTTCCGATTGGGTAAGGTCGACTTCGGGGGCATCCGCAAAGACGTCAACCTCGCTTACACTCCTGAAGCCGAAGTCGGCAAGTACGTCCTCGTCCACGTCGGATTCGCTATCAGCGTC